>Ga0187782_10001343_pt1 | contig 17771 bp, 12 predicted proteins | sample 0715_SJ02_MP15_2_FD_132454 | JGI IMG/M metagenome (GOLD analysis project Ga0187782, IMG submission 132454) | Tropical peat soil microbial communities from peatlands in Department of Meta, Colombia - 0715_SJ02_MP15_20_MG | ecosystem: Environmental > Terrestrial > Soil > Wetlands > Peat | place...
ACCGAGACATACCAGGCTGTCTGCCGGTATTGCGGCTGGCAGGGTGAGGCTCGTGGTATCTCCGCCATAGAAATGCGCAGCGGAGTCGAACGTCGAACGGGGATTCGCAGAAAGAAATGAAATTCTTCCATGCTTAACGGTTACAACTGCCCTGAGCGCGAACGGAACCACCGAGCGGCTAGTTGTCAACATTAAGGGCGAAGCCCCGCGTGCCAACACTCCGCCCCCCATGTGGAGAAATGAAGGCCTGCCGGGGAGCTTGTTGCCAGGGAGCTTGCGTCCGGTAAGGCGCTCGTCAACTATTTGCATTCAAAGTAATTATGAAGGTGTATATTCCCGCGAAATCACCGCTGTCAGAGACCTGAGCTAGCATTTATTGCTTTGCCGCGGGTGGCAGGAGTGGTGTTATGTCCGGTACGTATCTTATTTCGCGTGCGCACGATACGCGGTAGTGCCTCAGGTGATTTGCGTTGCAGAGCACATATCGGACGAGCGGGTCCCGTTGACGAAGTTGTTCCTCCGTCTCCTCTGGCAGAGCTTCGTAGATCGGAGCTGCAGTTTCATGACAGCCAGGTTCGCTGCACGCAAAAATGAGTTGGTAGATCGTCATGGCGCTAGCTGCTCAGGATTTCTCCCTTTCAGTGGATTTTGCCATTTCTTTTGTGCGTGGTCTACGCTCGTATCAAATTCGTGTACAGTCCACATGTTAGGTGTGGCACCTGGGCAAGTCAACGGACACGCGTGCCCCGAATCGTTTCGGCTTCCGTAGTGCGTTCCAGAGGCATTCCAGAGCCAAGTCACAACCTGCCGGGGGTTGTCGGCCATCGATGGCGAGATTGCCGAGGGTTGGTAACTCAAGCTAATCGCCAATGCGTTGTGTCCGGTACTCAGTATTTTCCCGAGAGCGTCAAAAAGTTCCACGGGTCGGTTGACAACAACCTCAAGCGGCGTGCGATTCCCTATACGTGACAGCCGTCCTTGCGGCGCGAATCGCATCCGCCTATCGATTGCTCTAACAGGGACTCACACGCTGCGGTGGGACCTTATGAGCCCGCAACCGCCACTTCAGGGCCAGCCGCGAAAGATCATAGGCTTTCACTTGGATGAAAACCTGGAGTGGATTGCTGAACTCGAATGCGGCCATCAGCGACACGTACGGCATAATCCGCCTTGGACCCAACACCATTGGGTCACAACGGCCAAAGGCAGGGAAGAACACATTGGCCAGGAGCTGCCGTGTCTGGTGTGTCATCGGTCCCGCGACTCAAATTTGTGATGACGACTGGGCGATTCGACTTGGGCGGAGTTGAATCGCTGCGGTTGCCGTCGCAAGAAGGTGGCTCCTTTCGTAAGGGAGGAGCCATTCTTGCTTTTCAGAGCGCAAGCCACTAGCGATTCTCTCAAATTCTCCCGAGGAAATGACGCAACTTCTTGTTAGGTCCACAATGGAAAGGGAGGCAGGCCAGGTATCCTACCCCCTTTTCCCTCGGAGGGAATCCGACTAGCCTGACGGTGGATGGCTAATCGGTTTTGTGATTCATCTGAATATGGGACCCCTGAAACGCAAGAACGGTTTCGATAAACTGCGTCACAAGCATGAGGCGTGATGTCGATCACGGAGGATATGTTCATCAGGCCGCAGGTATTAAGGGCTCGCTCGAAAAGCAGTGACACGCTGCTGACAAGTGCGTAGAATCCTGCCCCACTGGAAGGCCTATGTTGCAGCAAGAAACTCAGGCAGAATCCCAGAACTATGCCTCACCCAGTGCATAAATAGCTTCAGCTGGCAGTTCTGGCAACTAGCTGGGGAAAACCCTTGAAGACAAACTCCGAGCTGGCTCCTGCATATCCTACTTGATTGTTATTTCTCTCTTAATGAACGACGGGCACATCCGAATCGGATCTCCACAGGACCGAAACCCGACGCCTCGAAGCCTCGCGCGAATTTGTGCGGCAGATATAGGGAGATTGCACGGGGATAGACGGAGCAGATCCGAAGGGACCTACCATGTCGTGACCGGAGGTCGACTGTTGAAGCTTTCGGATTGACAGCTTACAACCACGAAAGTAGCGTTGAAGCCCTTTCCCAGGTTCCATCGAAAGGACAACTGCCCAGAAAGGAGACCTCTCGTGAAAAAGCACATCCAAATATGGAGTTATTGGCTGGGTTTGACGAGCGCCGTGATCACTCTGGCGATGCGGAGCTTCAACGCACTTGGGTTCTGGTTGCCTGGATATATAGTGCAAGGTGTCACCATCTGGTACATGAGCTTTTACAAGGGAGCGCTTCTGTTTATGCTAATCAACATTGCTACGTCCCTCGAGGGCTGGTCACGGATTCTCAACAACCAAAATCTGAACGCGATGCATGTTGACCATGAGGTGAAATATGGCCAGGGAACAGGAAAGTCCAAGGCCGCCAGGGCAGGGCGGGACGAGTAAGACATGGTCTGGCCTCACTTCGCGATTCGCTTGGCGCTCGGGCTGATTCTTGGCTCTCTCGTCGGGGCCGAACGGCAATGGCGGCAGCGAATGGCGGGACTTCGCACTAACGCCTTGGTGGCAGCCGGCGCCTGCATTCGTCATGCTCGCTGCCCTCAGCACGAGGGTGCCGGATGAGAGTTTCCGAATAGCTGGACAGGTTGTCACGGGCATCGGGTTTTTGGGGGCAGGGGTGATTTCTGCGAAACGGGCTGAGCATCACAGGCCTCAATACCGCGGCGACATTGTGGTGTTCGGCAGCAATCGGGACGCTGGCAGGACATGGACTCTATGGATCGGCAGTCACTGGGGCTATCGCCGTTTATGAGCGCAAACGTCTGTCTGGGCACGATTGGTCTCGCGTTGAATCGCGGAAAGGGCGCGTCGGAGATGGAGATCACATATCTAATTCGAATTATTACACGGGCAGATCAGGAAGCCATATGCGAGCGCTCTTGCTTAATTCGATAGGCGGACAGCCACTGCTACTCAAATCTCTTAAGATCGACGACATTCCAGTCTCAACCAGAGCGCGGATCGTTTAGCGTCCACGATTCTGCCATCGTGCAGCTTGGCCTTCATCCCCTGCTGTCCCTGCAACATCAAAATGGGAAGACACGAGTTCAGTCAGGCTTCGAGCACAGCGGGGTGGTCATCATCCAACAGAACTCAAGGCATTCCTTGCCGCGCAGAACCTCACGGCTGAACGTTCGTTACTCCCTCCGAACCGGGCTTGGGAAAATGAGCTTCATACCACGCAATGGACCGGTCGATCCAATCGATGACATGTTTCGTTTCTGAAAGGCCGTGGCCCTCGCGCGGGTAGCGCACGAACACTGTTTCCGTTCCCACGTCCTTCAGAGCGATATACATCTGCTCCGCCTCGGCGATCGGAACATCGTTATCGTTCTCGCCGTGAATGATCAATGTCGGCGTGTGCGCGGCCGCGATATGCTTTATTGCCGAGCGATCCCACGCCTGATCCATGAGATTGCCCTGGTGGAGAAACTGTCCGAACTCCATCTCTTCGTACTGGTTGTAGTAAGTCATGTAGTTGTAGCTGATCAGGTTGGAGATGCCAGCCGTGGGAATCGCGGCCTTGAACTCATTTGTTTGCGTGATAAGCCAATCCGTCAGTTGGCCGCCATAGCTCACGCCTTCGATTCCCATGCGTTCGCGGTCTATCCAAAGGTAGCGGTGTACCGCCGCATTGACGGCATACAAAACGTCCTGCCCTTCGTTGCCGTTCTGATCCCCAAACACGGCATCCGCAAATCTCTGCCCGTAGCCCGTAGAGCCGCGGTAGTTCACGTTCAGGGTTGCATATCCGCGCGCCGCGTAAACCTGGTTCTTTATGTTGAAGGACGGACCGTTCTGCCCGTGCGGCCCTCCATGAATATTCACGATCAGAGGATGCTTCGACGTCGGCGTCATGCCTAGCGGTGTGGTGAGAAATGCTTCTACTTCGAACCGGTTGTCGTTGCTAATGAAGGTAAACGACTCCACTTCCGCGATCTTCTTTCCGGCGAATAGTTCCCCGTTCAGGTCCGTCAACTTGCGCGCAGTGGCTGCGGGACTGCCGCGGTAAAAGAGCTGGGCCATATCGCCCGGCGAAGAGTAGCTGTACGCCAGGGCACCATTCTTTCCGACTGACCAATCCCCCACAAAGCCGGGATCTTTCACGATGTACTCGGGTGAGCCTCCTTTCACCGGCAAACGTACCAGATGAAAACTGCCTCGCTCCTGCACCGTGAAATAGACGAAAGCGCCGTCCGGAGCCCAGCTCGGCGCACCTTGCCGGCTGTCAAGGACCGCCCCAATCTCGCGGCGATTCGCGCCGTCGGCGTCCATCACCCACACATGGGTGTCTTCCATCGTTGTTTCACGGTCCGTGAGCCCACGTTTCGTGCCGCGGTAAACGATCATCTTTCCGTCGGGCGACCACAGCGGATCGTATTCGGTATATTCACCCGCCGTCAGGCGATGAATCGAGTCATCCGCGAGCGAAAGTGTGAACAGGTCGTAGTGGAAAAACTCGTCCTGGTTGGGGTCGCGGTTCGATACAAACAAAAGATTGGAACCATCCGGAGACCAATCGATCGAGTGCTCGTCGAATTCCCCCTTTGTCAAGGGGCGAACCTGTTTCGTGGCGAGGTTGATTACAAAAAGGTGCAGCCGTTTGTTGTCGTTGAAGCGCGTCATCCCTTCGCCAGCATCCGGCTTGTACAGATAGCGTGTAATCACAACAGGGTCCGCGTCCGCCGGCGATGGGCTTTCGCCCGGGGTCGCGGAGACAAACGCAATCTGTTTCGAGTCGGGAGACCAGACCACTTCATTACCTGTACCTGGCAGCGGACTGTTGGTCCCATCGGTCGCCGCAAGAAAACTGACCTCTGAGCCGTCGGGACGGCAAAGAAACAGCCCTCCCTTGTCACCCTGGTGGCCGGAAAACTCCAGCCACCTGCCGTCCGGGGACCACCGCGGATCGCCACCCGAATCACTCTCGCCACCGACCCGCACCGCTTTCTGCGAACCGAGTTCGACAATCCAAAGCTGGCGATACGGTCGGCCGGGACGATTCCGCATCGTCACGGTATACGCGATATGTTGGCCGTCCGGCGACAGGGCCACGCTGCCCACCGAACGGAAGCGCGAGAGGTCGCTGGCAGAAAATCCCTGCGCACTGGCATTGGGCGGAAGAACCGTTGCTGCAGCGATCCAAAAAGCGATTCCTCGCAGGATCTTGGTGGCCAATGGACACATGTACCCTCCATCTCAAGGAAAAATGCATTATCGGGAACCTTGTCAGATTTTCACCAGAGGCACGAGACTATACGTTTCACTTTTCTTTGCCAAGGAGCTGGCGAGCGTAGGCCGGAGCCTTGCCTTCATCTTCGTGTTTACAATAGACATACACGTCCACTCCCTGGGCCAGCCAGGTATCGAATCGAGTGCGCCATTCTTTGAGTTGTTCCGCCGTATAGTCTTCCCGGCGGAGCCGTACGTATGTGAAATCTGCCGTGAGAATCTCAGGGGGCCTGTCCTTTTCGGTTTCTGCCAGACAGAGAGCCGTTTGGAGTTTTCTGAGGATTGCGTAAGTCTCCTCCGTGTACCAAGAAGCGTGGCGCACTTCGAAGGCGAATTGGAACGCTGGCGGGCGCAGCCCCAGAAACTCTTCGAGCAAGGACTTATCAAATTTGAAGTTGGGCGGAAGCTGCACGAGGATTGGTCCGAGGTGGTCACCCTCCTGAAGCACGCTGGCCACTTCCAGGAAGCGCTTCAGGGTTTCTTCGCAGTTGCGCAGTCTTTTGATGTGTGTGATCTGTTGATTCGCTTTCAGGGCAAACTGGAAGCCCTCGGGCACACTCTTTGCCCAGTTCAACAGGACCGATTCGGAGGGCATCCTATAAAAACTGTGATTGATTTCTACAGTCGAAAAATGTTTGCCATAGAACGCGAGCATTTCGCGGTCCGCGAGTTTTTCCGGATAAAAGCTTCCCTTCCACTGCTTGTAGGAGTATCCCGAAGTGCCTACGCGCAGCTTTCCCAAGCGAGGCATAACGCACCTCCGTGCCTTGGGATTTAATCACAGTCGCCTTGCGAGGCAAAAGAAGGGCTGCAGACCGTCAAGCCTGTTTCTTGCTTGGCGAGGGCATGCGGTCGCTCAGAAGTTCGATGGATTTGTCCAGTCCTTGGCGGCGCTTCCAAAAATCGGCCCACAAGTCGCCTTTTTCCCTGAGTCGAGCAAAGATCGTCCTTATGTTAAGCGCTTCAGGGCGCAGGCTTGCCCGGAGTTCACGAGGCAGAACAGGCGCGGAGACAGGCGCTTTGGGAAAAGCGCGAACGGAATAAGGTGACGCCAGGGGACGGCCATGCGCATTCTGTTGAACGTCGATCAGGACGCGGCCGGCGGGCCGTTTGGCGACAGACCGTTCATTGGTCACGAAGTTGGGATGCTTTGCGGTCACGGTCCGAGCAACGATTTCGGCGAATGTCCGCAATTGCTCGTACGTGTATACGGGTTCGACGGGAATATACAGGTGGATTCCCGTTGCGCCAGAAGTTTTCAGAAAGCTTGCCAGTTGTAAGTGCTCCAACTCTTCGTGCAGCGCCCGAGCGATCGTAACGACGACAGAGAAATCCGTGCCGTCGGAAGGATCCAGATCGAAGAAAAAGTAGTCCGGGTGGTCAAAGTCACCCAGGCGGTTAGACCAAGGATTGTGGTCGATACAGCCGAGGCCAGTCAGAAATAGAAGGGAAGCACGGTCATTCGCTGTTGCGTAATAGATCTCCTTTCCTTTTCCTTCCGATTCGATCGGTACGGTTACAAACCAATCGGGCACGCCCTCGCGCAGATCTTTTTGAAAGAAGGCCTGGCCCTTGATCCCGTCCGGATAGCGGCGCAACACAAGTGCCCGATCGCGCAAGAAAGGCAGGATGTAATCGGCGATCCGGTAGTAGTACGCGAGCAGGTCGCGTTTAGTGTAGCCCGATTCGGGGAAATAGACTTTGTTCAGATTGCCGAAACGCAGGCGTCTTCCATCCAGTTCGATCGTGATGGTTTCGGAACGGCCCTTGAACAGCTCGCTTTCTATCTGCGCTTCTGTCTTCAGCACTTTGCCGACGACCTCCGGCGCATGGACTATGGCCGGGGTTTCAGGCGCCGTCTCGTTTTCCCATTGGCAATCGGCAGGCTGTACATCCTCGCGAAGGCCGAGGAAAACGGGATGGCGGAGAACGTGTTCATCCGTCCATCCGCTGAATTTCACCCGGGCGACCAGTTCGGGTGAGACCCAGGTAGGCTTCTCGTTAGTTTCGGGAGCCACGGCAAACCGGGAAGCGGGCGTTTCCAGCTTCTTCAAGCGGCCGGAAAGGTCCCCCAGCGTTTTTTCGCCAAAGCCACTTCCGACGTGCCCAATGAACCGAAGCTTTTTGCCCTCATACAAGCCCAAAAGAAGCGAGCCTAATGGAATCGCCTTGGTGCGCGCGGCGGTCCAACCCCCTACAACCGCGTCGAGCGTTTTTGTGACTTTCAGCTTCAACCAGTTTGCGCTGCGGTCGGAAACGTACGCACTGCTGATTCGCTTCGCCACAATTCCTTCCAGGTCGTTTTCCCTAGCCAGTTCGAAGAGTTCCTTTCCGTGCTCGATCTGGTGATCGGAGTAGCGAAACCTGTCCGACGCGTGCAGCAACCGCTGCAGAAGCTGCTTGCGCTCGAGAAGTGGCGCCTCGCGGAGATCGTATCCGCCACAGTAGAGAAGATCGAAGACGTAGTAGACGACTGGCACCTGGGAGATCAGGTTTTCGGCGGGAGCACGAACATGCATGCGTTCTTGCAAACGTTCGAAATTGCTGTGCCCGCGGGCGTCTAGTGCCACAACTTCTCCATCCAGAATCGCATCGCGAACTGCGAGAGACTGGGGAAGAGAAGCCAATTCCGGGTAGCGCTTCGTGATGTCCTGTCCATTGCGCGAGCGCAGGGTCAGTGCGCCATCGGCAATCCATGCCAGGGCCCGGACACCGTCCCATTTGATCTCAAAGAGCCAGTTGGGATCAGAGAATGCGCCCTCCCCGATTGTCGCCAGCATCGGTCCAAAACGCGACGGCATCGCACTCTTGCGCGCGCCCTGAAGCTCAGCAGCTCCCACGGGAACCGAACTGCGCTTCGGCGGCAACTCTTCCTTGATCTCTTCGAGCGTGCGCCCCGTAAGGACGGAACCATCGTACTGATCGATGTTCCAGGCGGGATCCTCAGCCGCGTCCTTGTGCTTGATCATCAGCCATTCGTTGCCCTTTTCGCTGTGCTTCAGCTTGACCAGGACGAAGCTGCCCCGCAGTTTTTCGCCATTTAACTTGAACTTAATCTCTCCGCGTTCGAGCTGCTTGAGCGCGTCCGTGTCTCCTTCAACTTGGAACGTTCCGCGATCCCACACCATGACTGTCCCAGCGCCGTAACTACCCGCAGGAATCTTGCCTTCGAAGCCGCCGTATTCCAGAGGATGATCCTCTGTTTGCACAGCCAGCCGCTTGTCCGCGGAATTGAGGGAAGGTCCCTTGGGCACTGCCCAGGATTTCAGCGTCCCGTCAATCGCCAGCCGGAAGTCGTAGTGCAGGCGGGTAGCCGAATGCTTCTGCACCACAAAGAAATCGCTGTACTCCTCTGCGGGACGCGCCTCCAACCCTAGTTTGGGATTCGGCCGACGCCTGCCCTTTTTTGGCTCTTCTGGTTCGCCGGAAGGCTCGGGGGTCTGGTCAAACTGCCTTTTCCGCCTGTACTCGTCCAGCTTCGCCATGCCGGGATTCTATCCCAGGGCCCTGCACGCACGCAGGATCGCTTTTTGAGCTTGTTCAAACCCGGCAGAAGTTATGGAGATTGAGAGTCCTCGCAACGAGGTTCAAGAGGACATCGGCATAGGTGATGGGGCAGGCTGCGGTTGAGTTTTCCTCCGCAAGGCAAGCGCGGAAATCAGCGTAATGAGGACCCGATCGGGAAGGGTTCGAGGAACGTCATAGCCGCATTGAGGAGCGGATTGTCGTACAACTCTTTGTTCTTCCTCAGTTGCTCCACCTGTTCCTGGATAACCGCCGAACTCGCGCCCGAGGCGGTGAGCTTTTGGACCACATAGGCGCTGTATTTGTCCATGAAGCCAGGCAGAAAGTGAAAGAAGAGAATCTCCCAGGTCACGACATAGCAGACGCAAGAAATCAGGGTGATTGAGATTCCCACCGCAAAGGCTTTGCTGAAACTGATCTGACCGCCGCCTCGGCTTTCGCGGTACGAGCGGATACCGAAGAACACCAGCAGGAACGACAGGATGATGATCGTGTAGCCGAGGTTCTCATAGGCTCCCCCGAGAAGGCGATTCACCTTGGGATTTCCCCGGAGGGGGTCCCTATATCATACTTCTCGAGGAAGCACCCACAAGCGACCGGTATTGCTCGAACGACCGGCAATTGGGAAACGGGCAAGCTGGATTCCCTTGATTCCCCCTCTTTTGCGTTCTAACCTTAGAGGTCTGTGCTCATCCCCGGACCGCTCACCGAAGGAGTGTCCACATGGCAACGACCGTCTGGAAGGGCCACCTCACCTTTGGCTTGATTTCCATTCCCGTGCGGATGTCCGCCGCGGCGCGGGGAGAGCGAATCAGCTTCAATCAACTCCACAAAGTTTGCCATTCGCGCCTGAAACAGCCCCTGTTTTGTCCGGTTTGTAACCGTAACGTGGAACGATCTGAGGTCGTGAAGGGCTATGAGTATGAAAAGGACCAATACGTTCTTTTCAGCGAGGAAGAGCTGGACAAGATCGAGCCTCCCTCCGCCCACGTCATGGAAATCCTGGAGTTTGTGAAGCTCTCGGAGATGGACCCACTGTACTTTGATTCTTCCTACTACATTTCGCCAGAAGACGCCGGAGTGAAGGCCTACCAGTTGCTGATGACGGCCATGGAAGAGTCCGGTTACGGAGCCATCGCCAAGCTCACCATGCACCAGCGAGAGCACATAGTGATCATCCGGCCGGGCGCCAAGGGCATGACGCTGCATACGATGTTCTATTCGAACGAAATTCGCGCGGCCGAATCCATTCCGAGCGATAAAACCGAATTGAAGGATCAGGAAAAAAATCTGGCGCGGCAGCTGATTCAGAGCCTGGCCGCTCCCTGGAAGCCGCAGAAGTATCGCGATGAGTATCAGGAGAACCTGAAAGCCATGATTGCGGCAAAGCTCAAGGGCCAGGAAGTGACAGAGGTCGCCCAACCGCACATGGCGCCGGTGATCGATTTGATGGAAGCCCTGAAGAAGAGCCTCGCGGAGAAGAAGGCAGCACCAGCGGCCGCGCCTGTCGGGCCCTCTGTTCCTGCCGGGCCGGTGGTTGTCCCTGCGGGAAAAAAGCCCCCTGCACGCGCGGTGGAACCGGCCCCTGCAACGCAAAAGCGGAGTGGGAAAAAAGCAACCGGCTAATGTGGAATGGATGCAACGAATCGATTCAGTCCTGAAGATGTCCAGCGCATTCTGGGTCTGACCGCAAAGCAGTTGGATCACTGGGACCGCTTGGGCCTTGTTTCCCCACAACAAGAGCAGGGAACTCGTTTCTACGACTTCCGCGATCTCATCGGTCTGCGCACCGTAAAACAGCTCGTTGAACAGGGCGTGCGTCCCAATCGGTTACAGCGTGCGCTTGCGGCGCTTCGCGAGAAGCTCGACAAGGCCCAGGAGCCGCTATCTGAGCTGCGTGTACTCTCCGATGGCAAGGACGTGATTGTGGAGCGGCATGGCGCCCGACTGGAGCCGCTTTCCGGCCAATTTGTTTTGAACTTTGAGACTCGAGAGATCGACGAACGAGTCCGTGTGATTGGCATTCCTGCCGAAGCAGGAAAGCGCGCGGGCGAGGAGTGGTTTGCCAGAGCATTGGCCTACGAGTCCAACTCAGAGACGCGCAGAGAGGCAATCAACGCCTACGAACGCGCTTTGCAGTTTGACCCGAATAGGGTCGATGCGCTGCTCAATGGCGGGACCCTTTATTATGAGGAGGGAAACCTGCAAAAGGCTTCTGAGTATTTCCGGCGTGCCATTGTGCTGGATAAGGAAAACGCTCTGGCGCATTTCAACCTTGGAAGCGTCCTTGACGAAATGGGAGAGATTGAAGCGGCCCTCGAGCATCTTCGCCGCGCCGTCCGTTTACGTCCGGACAATCCGGACGCGCACTACAACCTGGCTTTCGTGTGCGAGAAGCTGGGTGCGTACTCCGAAGCGCGCGAACATTGGCAAGCATACGTCCAAATCGACCCCGTCGGTCCCTGGTCCAGCTATGCCCGCCAACGTCTAGCTTCCGGCAAAATGGCAAGGTCGGCAGACAGCGGAAGCTAAGGCTAAGGTCCAGGAGTGCCATGCTCATTAAACCGTTTCTTTTCTCAGTTTCTTTTCTCAGTTCCGTTGACTTGCCAGGGGGCGCAACCTAAGATGGACCCCCAATGGCAGATTCCCAGTCTTTTGTCGGCCAAACCATCTCCCACTATCGAATTCTGGAACGACTCGGAGGGGGAGGCATGGGCGTGGTGTATAAGGCCGAGGACATCGATCTGCGTCGTTTTGTCGCCCTCAAGTTCCTGCCGGATAACGTCGCAAAGGATCCCGAGGCGTTAACACGATTCCAGCGTGAAGCGCAGGCTGCCTCCGCTCTCAACCATCCCAACATCTGCACCATTTACGAAGTGGGATTGGAAGGCAGCCGACCGTACATCGCGATGGAGTACATGGACGGCATGACCCTCAAGCAAGGCATAGCTGGTCAGCCCCTGGACAGTGATCTGCTTGTCTCACTGGCCACGGAGATTGCCTATGCGCTCGACGCCGCACATTCCGAAGGCATCGTTCACCGCGATATCAAGTCGGCGAATATCTTCATCACCAAGCGGGGCCACGCCAAAATTCTGGATTTCGGATTGGCCAAGGGTGGCCCGACAGCCCGCACCCAGAGCCAGATCGGGTCAGGGGACACAATAACGAGTGCAATAGGCGCACCTTATCATTTGACCAATCCCGGTTCCACGTTGGGCACCGTTGCTTACATGTCTCCCGAGCAAGTGCGTGGGAGAGAACTCGATGGGCGCACGGATCTGTTCTCCTTCGGGGCGGTCTTGTATGAGATGGCTACGGGTACGCTGCCGTTCCGCGGGGAAAGCCTCGGGGTTATTTTTTCTTCCATCTTGAACGATGCCCCCGTTCCTGCCTCGCAATTAAATCCGAATCTGCCCATCGAACTCGAACGCATCATCAACAAAGCCCTCGAAAAGGATCGAAACCTGCGCTACCAGAGCGCCGCGGAGATGAGGGCGGACCTGCAGCGTTTGAGGCGCGACTCGGAATCGGGGCGATTTGCCGCAGCTTCCAGCTCTGTGTCCGTCTCCACTTCTGCGCGATATCCGCGTCACATCGGACCGTCGGTTGCCGGTGTTAAGCCGGTTCTTGAGCGGACCAAGTCCAGTCGTCTGCCCTGGGTTGTGGCAGCGGGAGTTGTTATTGCTCTTGTTTTTGCTGCTCTCAGCTATTGGCTGACTTTGCCGATTCCTCCCCTTGGAGTTTCGGGCGCTATCCAAATCACCAACGACGGTCGCGCCAAGGTCCTTGCGGGCACGGATGGGGCACGACTTTATTTGCAATACGTCTCATCTGTGGTTTCCGATTCCTCGTCCATAGGTCAAGTGTCGACCACGGGCGGAGAAGTGGTTCCAATCGCGGCGCCGTCGTTGAGCATGCAGATTCTCAACGTTTCGCCGGATGGAGCTTCCCTTCTTGTATCGGATGAACCTGGTACGGCGTTCGACGGTCCGCTCTGGGCTCTGCCGGTTCTAGGAGGCTTGCCGCGGCGGCTCACTGACACGGTAGGACATTCGGGCGCGTGGTCTCCCGACGGCCAGAGGCTCGTCTATGCGAAGGGGAGTAACCTCTTTATTGCAAAGAGCGACGGTTCGGAGTCGCAGAGCCTGGTCAGCATGGCGGGCTGGCCCTTGGTCCCGAAATGGTCGCCGGACGGACGCGTGTTGCGTCTCACGCTTCGAGACGAGAAGACGAACGCCACGGAACTTTGGGAAGTCTCGATCGCAGACAAAACGGCGCGTCCATTACTTTCGGGATGGCATAACCCGCCCTCAGAATGTTGCGGGGTCTGGACCGCCGACGGAAAGCACTTCGTCTTTTCGTCGCAAGGCAGCATTTGGGAACTGCAGGAAAAAACAGATTTTCTGCACAAAGTCAGCTTTGAGCCCGTCCAGTTGACTACGGGACCACTCGCGCTCTTTTCTCCTCTTCCAGGCAAAGATGGGAAAAAGCTATTTGTGGTTGGCCGGAGACCGCGTGGCGAGTTAGTGCGCTTCGATGCCCAGTCAAACCAGTTTGTTCCCTTTCTTTCCGGTATTTCCGCGGAGCACGTCAGTTTTTCGAAAGATGGCCAGTGGGTAGCGTACGTCATGTTTCCGGAAGGCACGTTATGGCGAAGCAAGATGGATGGCACCCAGCGACTCCAGCTCACCTATACTCCCATGTATGCTTCGCTGCCTCGTTGGTCTCCTGACGGGAAACAGATTGCTTTTTTCTCCACCACAACTGGCAAGCCCGCGAAGATTTATGTCGTCTCACCTGAAGGGGGACCTGTCCAGGAATTACTGCCCGGCGATGATCACGCCGAGGCCGACCCCTACTGGTCGCCGGATGGTACATCCCTGGTTTTTGGAGGGCTTTACGGAACGGCGACAACTGGAATCCGCATCCTGGACCTGGAATCGCATAAGGTTTCTCCGGTACCTGGTTCGGAGATGCTGTTTTCGCCCCGCTGGTCGCCTGACGGCAGGTATATCGCCGCGATTCGATCGGATTCACAAACCCTGCTGATCTTCGATCGCACGAAACAAAAATGGTCCGTGGTTTTCAAGGAACGAAATGTCAGCTTTCCGGATTGGTCGAAGGACGGACAGTATATTTATTTCCTGAGTTGGCCTGAAAACCCCGCTCTGTTCCGGCTGCGCGTGGGTGATAACACGGTGGAGCGAGTCGCTAGCCTAAGGGACTTCCGGCCGACAGGATATTGGGACGATTGGATGGGGCTGGAGCCCAACGGTTCTCCTTTGATGCTTCGTGACACAGGTCTTCAGGACGTCTATGCCTTTGACTGCGGAATTCGATAACAAAAAGCGAGCTGCATGCATGGAATGGTTGATGGGACCACCATGAAAACGATTCCTGTTTTGGCAGCGCTTCTTTTTTCTTGTGTGACCTTGCAGGCCAACTCCTACTATACGGACCAGCTCGATGATCCGAGGGCTGTTTACCTAACGCCCGATAAGTTTCGGGTACGCGGCGATGGCCTAGCCGACGACACCGAAGCAATCCAGAGCGCGATTAATCAGGTCCAGGAAGTCCACGTCCAGGGGATTCTCTTTGTTCCCTCGGGCCGGTATCGAATCTCGAGGACCATCTACATTTGGCCGGGCATACGCGTGATTGGTTATGGCCAGACAAGACCTGTCCTTGTGCTCGGAGCAAACACGGCAGGCTACCAGAATGGTCCCACTTACATGGTTTTCTTTGCGGGTGGAAGACCGCCTATGAATCGCTCGGGAGACAACGCGAATGCGACACCGCCGGACGCCAGCCCCGGCACATTCTATTCGGCGATGAGCAATATTGATATGGAGATTCAGGACGGCAACCCTGGCGCTGTCGGCGTCCGGGCCCATTATGCACAGCACTGCTACCTGTCTCACATGGATTTTCGCCTGGGTTCGGCGCTCGCCGGAATTCATGACGGCGGAAACTTAGCGCAGGACCTGCATTTCTTCGGTGGAAAGTATGGAATCTGGACGCGAAAACCATCGCCTGGCTGGCAGTTCACGGTGATCGATAGCATCTTCGAAGGCCAAGGCGAAGCGGCCATACGCGAGCATGAGGCAGGGCTGACGCTTATCCGCCCGCGATTCAAGAATGTTCCGACCGCAATTTCGATCGATGACAAATACGCGGACGAACTTTGGGTTAAGGATGCTCGCCTGGAAAACATCACTGGTCCCGCTGTAATCATCAGCAACGAAAATGGGCGGCGCACGGAAATCAACATGGAGAATGTCGTATGTCTCGCCGTGCGGGTTTTCGCTTCGTTTCGCGAGAGCGGGAACCAAATCAAAGGACCGCAGGAAATCTATAACGTCAAAACCTTTTCGCACGGCCTCCGTTACCATGACATCGGTGCAACCCCCGCTATCCAGGATGTTTTCGATGTTGTGTCTTTGGCTTCGCTCCCTCCGCTTGTTGAATCCGATATTCGTGCTCTGCCGGCGATAGACACGTGGGTTAACGTTCGCACTCTGGGCGTAACGGGCGACGGGGTCACGGATGACACGGCGGCCCTTCGAAAGGCCATCGCCGAGCACAATGCAATCTACTTCCCCTCGGGCCGGTACCTGGTGACCGACACGATCGAACTGCGGCCGGACACGATTTTGATAGGACTGCACCCGAGCACCACGCGGATCTTTCTTGCGGACAAGACTCCGGCGTTTCAGGGTGTGGGCAGTCCGAAGCCGCTGCTTGAGGCCCCCAAAGGCGGCGCAAACGTTGTCACCGGGATCGGCCTTTATACGAACGGAATCAATCCCCGTGCCGTTGCCCTGAAATGGATGGCCGGCAAGGACTCCATGGTCAATGACGTACGCTTCTTGGGTGGTCACGGCACCGTTGACCCCGACGCTCCTTTGGACGAAAGGCGCAAATTTTGGGAGCAGATCTACAACAATAACAACACGGCAGATTCGAATATTGAGCGCCGCTGGGACGGTCAGTATCCAAGCCTGTGGATCACGGACGGAGGGGGAGGAACGTTTGTTGACATTTGGACCCCTAGCACATTTGCGCAAGCGGGTCTTTACATCTCGAACACCTCCACGAGTGGGCGCGTATACGAACTTTCCAGCGAGCATCACGTCAGAAACGAAGTAGTCCTGCACGATGTAGCAAACTGGCAGATTTACGCGCTTCAGACCGAAGAGGAGCGAGGCGAAGGAGGCTTCGCTTTGCCACTGGAGATCCTTGACTCGAAGGACATCACTTTCGCAAATCTGCACATGTATCGAGTTGTCAGCAGCTATCAGCCGTTTCCCTATGCCGTGAAAATCAAGAATTCGGGAAACATCCGCTTCCGGAATATCCATTGTTACAGTGACAGCAAGGTCTCCTTTGACAATGCAATTTACGATCAGACCCACAAAGTGGAGATTCGGCAGCGAGAATTCGCTTGGCTGACGGTGTCCGGGGAGGCGCCACAAATCCATCCTGCCTCGCCGGCGCCCGTTCTGGCTGAAGGCACGCAGGTGCAGAAACTGGCGGGTGGTTTCTTCAATATCTCCGGAGGAGCGGTCGACAGTTCCGGCGACTTCTACTTTGTCGATGCCAGGTGGCAAATGATTTACCGCTGGTCATCGTCCTCTCGTCAGCTTTCCATTGTGCGGGACAATCCGCTCGACCCCGTGCAACTTGCCGTCGATAAGTCCGGCAACCTGCTTGTCATTTCCTATGCGGGGAAAGGCACGGTCTACGCGTTCAAGCCGGATACAAATTTTGATCAGCTCACACTGCTTCAGCCACAACCGAGCGCTCCGCGTCCTGGGATGACGCCAGTTCTCCCGGCGGATTATTGGCGAAACGAAAATGATTTCCCGGAGACGATCGTGAAGAAGAAGCCCTATCAGTTCGTTTCCCCGGACCAAAGCATTTTTATTCCCGCCGGTGAGGATTTCGTGAACGGAAAGCTCTATTACGGGTCGAAGATTCACGATGTTCTTCGGGCCTTTGGATTGGCGCCGGCCACGATCGGAAGGGACTTTTATATTACCGATGAGTCCGAAGAGAAAACCTATAGGGCCATCATTGGAGAGGAGGGAACGCTTGCAAATCTGAGGTTGTTTGTCGACGTGGGCGGAGAGAGCGTTGCGGAAGATAGTCAGGGAAACGTGTACATTGCCGCAGGGCAGATCTATATCTACAACCCAGAGGCAAAGCTAATTGGCACAATCGATGTACCTGAACGGCCCTCGCAACTGCTTTTCGGAGGAAGCGACAAAAAGACGCTATTCATCGCCGCGCGTAGCTCACTTTATGCCGTGCAAATGCGCTACAGCGGACGATGACCTAGGAACGTTGCTGCAACTTTTGTACCGGATACCTCCTCTGGTTGTCGGAAATGCCGTAACATGATGGCCAGACTAACTTGACCGACGGACGCAATCGCGACGGTGATTCTAAAGTGAAGAAAGAACCAGTTTTGGTCGCAAGGCCTCCTCTCTTGCGCCAAACGAATGCCCAACTCCTGTTGCGGCTTCTCCGTGAGTCGGGGCCCTGCTCCAAGGCCGACTTGGCGCGCGCTTCCGGATTGAGTGCGCCCACGGTCACAAATGTTGTGACGCATTTGGCGTCCGCGGGACTCGTCGAACCTGTTGGCGAAGGTGATTCGACCGGCGGCAGACCGCCCGACATCATTCGGTTCAAGGCTGAACGCGGATGCGTAATCGGCGTCGAAATCGGGCCTGATTTTCTCCGATTCCTCCTTTCCGATCTGGGCGGCCGCGAACTGGGCAGAGAAAAGGCCTCGCTGCATAAACAGTTTTCCCGTCCGGCCTCTGTTTGCACTCAAATTGGCAAGGGAGTTCGAAGTCTGCTTCGCAAGTGCGAACTGTCCGAAGACCAGCTGCTCGGGGTGGTTGTCGGGGTTCCCGCCATTGTCGATGTCGAACAGGGTCTGGTTTTCT
>Ga0187782_10001344_pt1 | contig 17768 bp, 13 predicted proteins | sample 0715_SJ02_MP15_2_FD_132454 | JGI IMG/M metagenome (GOLD analysis project Ga0187782, IMG submission 132454) | Tropical peat soil microbial communities from peatlands in Department of Meta, Colombia - 0715_SJ02_MP15_20_MG | ecosystem: Environmental > Terrestrial > Soil > Wetlands > Peat | place...
ACCAGCCGAGCGACGACCCGGACAATCCATATGTGAGCGGTCAGATGACCGGCCACTGGGCGATGCACTCCATGGTCTACGTGGAGTCGCAAGAGGACTACGACAAGTTCGTCAAAAGCATCGGCGACAAGTGCGACCAGTTCCGGTCGGCGGGCAAGGCGTGTCCGGAGGATGTCGCGGTGGGTGAGGGACAGAAGCTCGCCGTGAGCAAAGGATGTGTCGCATGTCATACGGCGACGGGGGCGCGGCTCGTCGGGCCTACCTGGAAAGACATCTGGGGGAAGCAAGAATCGACGGACAAGGGGCCGGTCACGGTCGACGAGAACTACGTACGCGAATCGATCCTTTCTCCGCAGGCCAAGATCGTGACGGGTTTCCAGCCCGTGATGCCGACGTTCAGCGGCCAGATCAGCGACCCGGAGATCGACGAGCTCATCGCGTACATCAGGTCGCTCAAGTAACATCACGGTCCGGTGCATCGTCCAGGCAGGAGCGAGTGAGATGACGGCAGCAATCGACATCCCGGTGGCAGGCGGACACGTCGCGGACGCCCATGGCGATCCGCACGCCAACTACCTGAAGGCCCGCCGAGGCTTCGCGTCGTGGGCGCTCACTTTCGACCACAAGCGCATCGGCCTCATGTACCTGACGATGGTGTCGATCGCTTTCCTCGCCGGCGGCATTTTTGCGCTCCTCGTCCGGCTCGAGCTTTTTTCGCGCGGCAAGACGATCGTCGATGCCGAGACCTACGATCGGTTCTTCACGCTCCACGGCGCGATCATGGTCTTCCTGTTCATCATTCCGAGCGTGCCGGCGGCTCTCGGAAACTTCTTTTTGCCGATCATGATCGGCGCGAAGGACGTGGCCTTCCCGAGGTTGAACCTCCTCAGCTTCTATCTCTACCTCATCGGCGCATCGGTGGCGCTCTTGAGCATCATCCTCGGCTCGGTGGACACCGGCTGGACGTTTTACACCCCGTACAGTGTGCAGACGTCCAACTCGGTCATTTCGATGACCCTCGGCGTCTTCATACTCGGGTTTTCGTCGATTTTGACCGGTCTCAACTTCCTCGTGACCGTGCACACGATGCGGGCCCCCGGCGTTACCTGGGTGCGGATGCCGCTCTTCGTGTGGGGAATGTACGCGACGGGGTTGATCCAGGTGCTCGCGACGCCGGTGCTCGCGATCACCCTGCTGCTGCTCTGCGCGGAGCGCTTCTTCGGCATCGGGATCTTCGACCCGAAGCTCGGCGGCGATCCGGTTCTTTTCCAGCACTTCTTCTGGTTTTACTCCCATCCCGCCGTCTACATCATGATCGTCCCGGGCATGGCGATCGTGAGCGAGCTCATCGCCACCTTCTCGCGGCGCGCCATCTTCGGACAGTTCGCCATCGCCATGAGCTCCATCGGACTCGCGATCCTCGGCTTTCTGGTGTGGGGTCACCACATGTTCGTGGCGGGGATGAGCGAGTTTTCGACGATGCTCTTCTCTGCCTTGACGTTCCTCGTCGCCATCCCGAGCGGAGTGAAGGTCTTCAACTGGACCGCGACGATGTACAAGGGATCCATCGTCTGGGCCTCTCCGATGCTTTATGCGATGGCGTTCATCTTCCTCTTCACCATCGGAGGGTTGACGGGGCTGTTCCTCGGCACGCTCAGCGTCGACGTTCACCTGACCGACACGTACTTCGTGGTTGCCCACTTCCACTACGTCATGATGGGCGGCACGGTCATGGGCATCCTCGGCGGCCTCCTGTACTGGTGGCCCAAGATGACGGGCAAATGGCACGACGAGCTCAAGGCCAAGATCGGCTTCGTCTTCGTCTTCATCGGGTTCAACGTCACCTTCATGGCGCAGTTCATCATGGGGTCGCGCGGTATGCCGCGGCGCTACTACGACTATCTGCCGAAGTACGAGCCGTTCCATCGTGCCTCGACGATCGGTTCCTGGATCCTTGCGGTAGGGCTGTTCATAACGGCCTACACGCTGCTCGAGGCGCTCTGGCAGGGCAAGCGCGCACCCAGAAATCCCTGGGGGTCGGCAGGATACGAGTGGATGACGGATACCCCGCCTTGCCTCGCCAACTTCCACGACACTCCGACGATGACGCGGGGGCCCTACGACTACCATCTGGCCACGGCCGAAGAGCTGGCGACCGGCTGGGACGAAGTCGAGGCGGAAACACCGAAGGGCTGAGACCTCATGGCGAATGTCAGCGAAACCGCGGCCGTGGCCGCCCATCCGCATCACGGCGAAGCACATCCGGATTTTCTCCAGCACCATTTCGACACGCCGGCCCAGCAGTTTTCGGCGTCGAAACTGGGCATGTGGATCTTCATCGCGACCGAGATCTTGATGTTCGGCGGTCTGTTTTGCGCCTACGCGATCTGGCGCGCGCTGGAGCCGCAGGTGTTCGACGACGCCCACCATTTCCTGAACAAGATCTTCGGCGCAACCAACACCGTCGTTCTGCTCTTCAGCAGCTTGACGGCCGCGCTGGCCGTTCGCTCGGCGCAGCTCGGCAAGCGAAGCGAGACGTCGGCGTATCTCGTCGTGACGATCGCGTGCGCGTGCGTCTTTCTCGTCATCAAGTATTTCGAATACGCGCACAAGATCCATCTCGGTCTGCTGCCCGGGCACTGCTTCGGCCACCCGGGATTCAGCGGGACGATCCAGAACGGCGAAGAGACGGGCACCTGTTTGAGGGTGCACGCGGATCAGCCGGGAGGCAGCCCCGAATGGGTGCGCGCCGTGGACGAGGATGGTCGGGTCCAGCTCCTGCCCCCACGGGCCAACATGTTCTTCGCGCTCTACTTCGTCATGACGGGGCTCCACGGGCTCCACGTCTTGATTGGAATGAGCATTCTCACGTGGGTCCTCGTGAAGAACCTCCAGGGCAAGTTCTCGAAGGAATACTTCACGCCCGTCGATCTCGGAGCCCTGTACTGGCACCTGGTCGACCTCGTATGGATCTACCTGTTCCCGCTCCTGTATCTCGTTGGAAAGCCCGAGTGACGAGGCGATGGCGATGGAACCCACGACTGCACATGCTGGACACTCCGCAGCACACGGGGACGGGAGCGTTTCCGGGGGCCACGACGACGGTCAAGTCCACGCTCACCTCTCGAGTGCACAGTTCTACTGGGGCGTTTTTGGCGCTCTCGTCGTCCTGACGATCATCACCTGGAGAGTGTCGTACTACGACTTCGGGCCCGCGAACGTCTTCGTGGCCCTGCTCATCGCCACGGCGAAGGCATCGCTCGTCGCTGCGTTCTTCATGCACCTGCGGTACGACAGTCTCTTCAATACGCTGGCATTTCTGGCGGCGTTCCTCTTCCTCGGACTCTTCATCCTGCTCACGTACGACGATCTCGGAAAGCGCGCGCAGGTCGACCCGGAGTACGGCGGTACGGTGCTGCCGGAGACGGGGCAGAACGCTCCAGGCGGCCTGCCGGCGACGACCGCAACGGCGAACGAAGCCGAGCGAGGCGAAGCGCCCCCCGGCAAGGGGGTCGGCAAGAAGGCGGAGTGATCGCGGCGTCGTCCCGTGCCGCGCCGTGGCACTGCATTGCAGCGCTGGCGGTCTTCGCCCTGACGGCGTCGATGGCCGCGGGGTGCCGGCGAAAACACGTGCCCGTGGATGCCGTGCCGAGGCTGGATTACCCGGCCTGCCGTGAGTGTGCAGCCTGTACCGACGGCGGATCGGCGGAGCCCGAGGCGATCGTGGCGGCGGGCCATCTTCGATCGGGCCCCACATCGTTCGAACGATTCGTGAGTGAGCGCTTCGAGCTGCGGCATACCGCGTGTGGGTACACCTTTCGAGCCCGACAGGAGTGGCCGCTCGCCGTGAGCGACGTGGAGGTGCGCTACGATGACCTGCTTCGCCCGATCTGGGCCTGGAAACGGATGACCATCCCGGGCTCGAGCCGCGACGACGGCAATGCTGACATCCGGCGCTACGAGCTGCGGACGGGTGACGTGTTCATCACCCACAGAGACGATCGCGGGGTGACCTCGTTCGAGCGCCTTCTACCGGGCGGTCGGCTGCCGGTCGGCGAGGGAGCCCGGGTCGGGGCCGTCGTCGCGCCCGGTCGCGGGATGCTGACGGCCTGGCTGTGGCGCGCCCGACTGCCGGTGGGCGGCAGTCTTCGCGAGCTCGTTCTCGATTTCCGAGAGGCCGTCGAATCGCTCGAAGAAGCGACCCTGATGCGGGAGCCGGACCGTTTTGAGCCGTCGCTCGGGAAAACGTTGCGCGTCTACACGTTCTACGGCCGGGAGACGGTCTTCGCCGACGATCACGACGTCGTCATCGGAGACCTCGCGGGCATGCGGCCGAGCGATTCTCTCTCGACTCCCGAGCCGCCGCCGCTTCCTTCCTACGGCGCGCCAGACCCGGAGCACACCCCGTGAAGGTCGGTCTTGTTTGCGGGTCTCCGGTCACCTTGAGCCTCGCTCCGCCTCGACTCGCGAACGCTCGCTCGGCTCCGCTGCGGCAGGCCGGCCAAGCGATGCACGTCGAGGGCGGCGCCGCTTAGCGCCGCTCCCTTCGAGCTCCCCAGGAGAAGCCAGAGCGGCGGACCCGCCAGGCGCAGATCGTTGCCATGGCAATGATCTCCGCCATTCACCCCGAGGCGAGGCCCTCGAGTCCCCAGCACGAGCGAAAGTCGCCCGCGTGCCAGGCCCTGGCCGACCCGACACGCCGCGAGATCCTCGGGCTGCTTCGCAGCGGCTCGCGCACGGCCGGGGACATCGCGAGCGCGTTTCACCTGACCAAGCCGACCCTTTCACACCACTTTCGCGTCCTCGAGGCGGCGGGGCTCATCCACGTCGCAGACCAGCCGGGGGGTGAGCCATGGCGACCAACAAGAAACTGTTTCTGACCGATACGTTCACCATCGGGTTGCTTCTGGTTACGTTCGCGCTCACGGCCGCGGTGGTTGGCCGTCCGCCCGACCCGATGCCGACTCACTTCGCGGCAAACGGGCAACCCAACGGCTGGATGCCCCGGGTCTGGGGAGCGTGGTTCGTGCCGGTGTTGAGCGTGGCTCTCGCCGCGCTCCTTCGCTTTGGCTCGCGCCTCGTTCCCAGCGACTGGCGCGGCCGGCTCAAGTCATCGCCGGTTCGCGTCCTGTGTTTGATCACGGTGGGCTTTCTGTCCGCGCTGCACGTGTGCGTCCTGCACGCGGCGCTGTCTCCGGTGAAGACACTTGGTTCGGAAGTGTGGGTGCTCATGGGGGCGTTCTTCGTGATGCTCGGGCAGATCTTGCCGCGCACCCGGCGCAATCCCTTCCTGGGCGTGCGAACGACGTGGACGCTCACCTCGGACGAGAACTGGGCTCAGACCCACCGCATGGCAGGTTATGCGTTCACGCTTGGGGGGGCCGCGGTCGCGGTTGCCGGGTTGCTTCGTGCGCCAGCGCTCGCGATGGCGGTGCTGGCGGTCACGGTCCTGGCTCCCGTAGTTTGGTTGTGGAGGTTCGCGGCGCGAGAGGCGTGAAGGGCCTCCCGTGGAGCGCCGGGGCTCGTCGCATCGATGGCGCGGCCGCGCGGGCGCCGGGGCGCAAGGCGGACTACGAAAGCCCCCGCTCGAGGTCGGCGATGATGTCGCCGGGATCCTCCACCCCCACCGACAGACGAATGAGGCCGTCGGCGATTCCGATTGCCTGACGCTGTTCGGTCGTCATCTCGTAATAGCTCATGATCGCCGGCTGCTCGATGAGCGTCTCGACGCCGCCGAAGCTCACGGCGATTCTGGCAAGCTTCATCGCGTCGACGGCGGCGCTGGCCGCCGTGAGCCCTCCTTTGACGATGAAGCTCACGACCCCGCCGAAACCGCGCATCTGCGCCCGGGCAACCGGATGAGTCGCGTGGGAGGAGAGGCCCGGATAAAAGACGCGTTCGATCCGAGGATGCCTCTCGAGCCAGCCGGCCACGGCGAGAGCAGTGGCGTTCTGCTTCTCGACTCGCAGCGCGAGGGTCTTGAGGCCGCGGCCGACCAGAAATGCCGCATGCGGATCGCACATCCCGCCGAGGATGCCGCGCAAATCGCGGACGATGGAAACGAGACCGGTCGAACCGCACACGACGCCGGCCATGACGTCGTTGTGACCTGCGAGGTACTTGGTCGCGCTGTGCACGACCAGGTCGATCCCGAACCCCGCGGGCCGGCAGTTGACCGGTGTGGCGAGGGTTGCGTCGATCATCGACTTGACGGTGCGTCGGGCCCGGCACGCGGCGGCAACTCGCTCGAGGTCGATGCACGAAAGATACGGATTGGTCGGCGACTCGCTCACGACCAGGCGCGTCTCGGGCCGCAAGGCGTCCGGCAGCGCGGCGACATCGCCCGCAGGCAGGAGCGTGTGGGTAACCCCGAAGCGCGTGAAGACTTCTTTGACGAACTGGAGCGTACGCCGGTAACAATCCTGAAAGAGGACGATGTGCTGCCCGCCCTTGACGAGCGCGAAGAGCGTGGTCGTCACGGCGGCCATCCCGCTTGCGAACATCGCGGCGTCCTCGGTCCCCTCGAGGGCGGCGAGACGCAGCTCGACCGCGCGGACGGTGGGATTCCCGTAGCGGACGTATTCCCCCCGATCGGGGTTCGAATGCTTGCCGCTGGTGTATGCGGCCACCTCGGCGCTGTCCGCGAACGTGTAGGTGGCCGTTTGCACGATGGGGGTCGGCACGGAGTCGTAAGGCTTGAACTTGTCGTCGCCGGCGTGAACCGCATCGGTTGCGGTGATCGTTTTTCGCTCGGTCATGGAGAGCAAACCTCGGGCGCAATTACGGGAAGCGCAGCCTCCGCCAGAGCGCGCCTCGATTTCAAGAAATGGTGGTCATACCCCTCGAAGATTCGGATGTCGGCGTCGAGTCGAGTGGCGAGCGAGCGCGCGTCGTCGACGCCGCAGAACTCGTCACGATCCCCGACGAAGATCGTCTTTTGGAGCGTCGTGGCGTGGGCCGGCAGGTCGAAGTCGAAGAACCGCGCGCTCGGGGCGACCAGGAGCACCCGATCGACGCCCGATTCGAGCGCCGCGGCGCGCAAGCCCACCCATGAGCCGAACGAATGGCCGCACACCGCGATACGAGCGGACGGCGCGGCTGCGCGAATGAAGTCGATGGCCGCGCGAGCGTCGTCCACCTCGCCTCGCCCTTCGTCGTAAGTCCCCTCGCTCGACCCGACGCCGCGAAAGTTGAATCGCAGCCACGCGATTCTCCCGTCGTCGTGCTCGGACAGGTTCTTGGCGATCGCCAGTGGAACCGGGCTGTGCATGCTGCCGCCGTAGAGGGGATGCGGATGGCAAAGGACGACCGCCCGCACCGCGGGGTCCGCCGCGCGGACCCTGGCTTGCAGCGAGGGAGCGTTGCCTCGGCCGGCGATGCGGACGTCGACTTCGCCCGGGACGTCAACCGCGGGAGAGCGAGGCGGCGCTGGGGGAGGTGGGGGCAGCGCAGAGAGCGGGGGCGGCGCGGCACCAGGCGTCCTTCGATCCCGATCGACCATGGACTATCCGGTGCTGCTCGAGGATGGACGCATCTTGCTCAGGCGATTCGTAGCACCGGGCCGCTGCACGCGCGAAAAGCAGCCTCAACCCGCCCGGCGATCTCCGCGGCCGCGCCCTGAAGACGCAGCAGCTCGACGCCCGCGCCCGGTCCAACGCCTCCGTCGGTCCTCGCGCTCGTGCTCCTGGCTTTCACCTCGACGTTGCCGGATGCGAGTCCCTTCCCTCCGATCGTCACGCGCAGCGGGATCCCGATCAGGTCGGCGTCCTTGAACTTGACGCCAGGCCGTTCGTCCCGGTCGTCCCACAGCACCTCGATGCCGCTCGCTTCCAATGAATCGCGAATCGACCGCGCGGCGTCCAGCACCTCGGGATCCTTCCCCAGGGTCACGATGTGCACGTGATAGGGCGCAACGGCCATCGGCCAGCGGATTCCGTCGCCATCGTGATGCTGCTCGACCGTGGTGGCCACGAGGCGCGAGACGCCGATGCCGTAGCACCCCATCACGAGCGGCCGCTGCTGCTGTTTTTCATCGACGAAGCGGGCGCCCATGGGTTCGGAGTACTTCGTGCCCAGCACGAAGATGTGACCCGCCTCGATGCCTCGATACGCTTGGAGCGTTCCACCGTCGCACCGTGGACAGGGGTCGCCGGCCGACGCGAGGCGAATGTCCGCGACCTCGCCGTGGTAGTCGCGGCCGAAGCCCACGTTCGTCAGGTGATAGTCCGTCTCGTTCGCGCCCGTCACGCTCTTCGTGACGCAGGACGCGGCCCTGTCGACGATCACGCGGCCGGTGAACCCGACCGGGCCCGCAAAACCAACCTGCGCTCCGGTGACACGCCGCACGTCGTTCTCGCCAGCGAGGAAGACTTGCTCGACGCCCGCAACGCGGGCAAGCCTCACCTCGTTGACTTCGTGGTCGCCGCGGACGACCGCCATGATCACGTCCTTGCCCGCCACGTAGAGCAGCGCCTTGAGCATGGTGCTCTCGGCCACTCCCAGATACTTTGCGACATCCTGGATCGCGCCTTGTCCAGGGGTATGCACTCGCGCGATCGGTGGGTCGGACGCAGGGCTCGACGCCCCCTCCGCGACCGGCGCGAGGCCGGGCACGGCCACTTCGAGGTTGGCCGCGTAGTCGCACTGCGTGCAGGCGACGATGGCATCCTCGCCCGAATCGACGAGCACCTGGAACTCGGCGCTCGTCGACCCGCCGATCGCTCCGGAATCGGCTTGGACCATGCGGTACGTCAAGCCCATGCGATCGAAGATGCGAACGTAGGCTCGCCGCATGCGTTCGTATGCGGCGAGGGCACCTTCCTCGCTCAAGTCGAACGAGTAAGCGTCCTTCATGATGAACTCGCGGCAGCGCAGCAGCCCCCCGCGCGGCCTGGGCTCATCGCGGAACTTGACCTGAATCTGGTAGAGCGTCTTCGGCACGTCGCGCCAGCTCTTGATCTCGCGCCGCGCGATGTCCGTGACGATCTCCTCGTGCGTGGGCCCGAGGTGGTAGTCGGCGGCCTTTCGATCGCGGAGACGAAACAGGACCTCACCGTAGAGATCCCAGCGGCCGGTCTCTTTGAAGTACTCGGCGGGCAGCAGGGCCGGCATCAGAACCTCGAGGGCGCCGGCCCGATCCATCTCCTCACGAACGATGCGCTCGACCTTGCGCAGCACCCGAAGCCCGAGCGGCAAGAAGTCGTAGATGCCCGCCCCCACGCGGCGGATGTATCCGGCCCGAGAGAGCAGCACGTGGCTCGCATTGGCTGCGTCGGCCGGAGCCTCCTTCATCGTCGAGATGAGCGCCTGGGTGAAGAGCATCGGGAAGGCGCGCCGCTGTAGCACAGGGCGGCGGTCTCGTCGCCGGGCGGGGTCGGCTCGTACCCGGGAGCGGGGCGGGAATAGCCTGGCGGTTGCGGCCGTTGCGCTCATGCCCTCAGTGCGCGCGCCCGTCCCGCCTCGGTTTGCGCCTGGAGGGTGAAATTGGCCAAGGGCCTGGCCTCAGCATCGAGAGCGATCCCGCCGCCCACCACGTTTCGGCTTCGAGGGGCACCGTGGCTTTACCCGCAGGAAAGGAGCAGCGCCGGCTGCCCTTCGGCATCCTGGCGATCTTCAGCGTCGCGGCGTTGATGCTCGTGGCGACGCTGGGCTTGTCGATCGTCATGTCGAGCCGATTCGCGAAGTCGACCGCTCGGGTCGACCATACGATGAGCGTGAAGGTAGCGGCCGCCGCCTTGCTCGAGACGTTCTTCGAAGCGGAGTCGGGGCAGCGCGGCTATGTGCTGACGGGTCGCCCTGAGTACCTGGAACCCTACCGTCGCGCTCGATCGGTCGCCGCGGAGCGCCTGCAGGGACTGCGCGAGCTCACGTCGGCCAATCCTGCCCAGAGGGCGCTGGTCGCCGAGGTCACCGACTTGACGGCACTGCGGCTCGAGGAGCTGGGGCATGGGATCGAACGACGCGACCGCGTCGGGCCGGACGCGGCACGGAAGCTCATCGACATGGACTCGGGGCTTCACACGATGGAGGCGCTCGAGGCCAGGCTCGACGAGCTGAATCGCATCGAGGACTCGGTGCTGGCGGTGGGCCGACAGCGGCAGCGACGCTCTCAGTCGCTGGTCCTGGCGTCGCTCGACGTTGCCGGCATTGCGTTCGGGCTGTTCCTGGGCCTCTTCGTGCTCTGGACGCGCGCCGCCGAGGCGCGCCGGCAATCCGCGGAATCGGAAGCCACTCGACTGCGCTCGGAAAAGGACGTGCTCGCGGAACGGCAGCGTACGGCGGAGTTTCAGGAACGGTTCATCGCCATTCTCGGGCATGACCTGCGAACCCCGCTCTCGTCGGTGACGATGGGCATCGACCTGCTCCGGCGAACCGCGGCCGGGCGAACCCAGGCGACGCTGGATCGAATCACGTCGAGCGCAGCACGCATGTCGCGAATGATCGATCAGCTTCTGGACCTGACGCGGAGCCGACTCGGCGGAGGCATTGCGATCGATCCCGTGCCGATGAATCTCGAAAAGCTCGTGGCCGAGGTTCTCGACGAGGCGCGAGCCGCACATCCGGAACGAATGTTGCTATTCGAAGTTGCCGGCGACCTCCACGGGCGGTGGGACCCCGATCGCCTCGCCCAGGTACTATCGAACCTCGTGGGCAACGCGCTCGTCCATGGGTCGCGTGATACGCCGGTGCGCGTTGCCGCGCGGGGGGAGAACGACACGGTGGAAATCGCGGTGTCGAACCACGGGCCTGCGATCTCCGACTCCGTCCGGCAAGTCCTCTTCGACCCGTTCCGACGCGGCCAGCAGGCGACGTCGCGTACATCGGGGCTGGGCCTCGGCCTTTACATCACCCGCGAGATCGTCGTCGCCCACGGCGGTTCGATCGACGTGGTCTCGACGGACGGTGACGGAACCAAATTTCGCGTACGGCTCGCGAGAGGCACGACGGCGCCGCCGTCGGGAGCGCCGTATGCCCCGATCGGATGCGCATGAGATGGCTTGGCGGTCAGAGACGGAGATGTCCGTGGGGAGGGGCCGAACACAGGGGCCGGAAGGCTCTTCGTCGCCCGTTCGCGCTTTCGCCGGTTATCTTGCTCCTGCTCCCGGTTCCGTCTCGTAGCAGCGCGTCCACGCCGCCCGTACGGTCGGTGCCGCTCTTCACCATCGCCAAGAGCGAGAACAAGAACCAGGTACAGTACGCAATTCACGTGGACGAGCGGTGTGCACCCCTCGGCAATGTGCCTGTCTTTGCCTACTGGCGCATGCTCGAGCAAGGGCCGGCACGCACCGAGCCGCTTCTCGATCGCGAGCAGCCCGCCTATGGCCTGTACAGTCAATCGGTCACGGCGGTGAGCGGTTCCGGAGGGAAAGTTCGGATGTCACTCCGAGCGGTGTCTGCGCGGCCGATCGAGATCGAAACATGGCGCGACCCGAAGGGCGAATGCCAGGGCTCCGCAACGCTTCTCATCGCGGGCATCATGGCGCGATTGTTCAACGTCTACGTCAAGCTGAAGTGGCCGTTCGGGGTCGAGTACCTGCTCCTCCAAGGATGGTCGCTCGACGGCACGCAGGTGGTGCGAGAAGTCCTGCACCCGTGAAAGCGTCAGGGCGGGTCGTCGGTTCGTGTGCGCTGGAAGTCGTACACGCTTCCGAGGCGCAGCATCTGCGTCAGCTCGTCGAGAGCCTGCAATCCTTCGCGCATCAGGGCTGGATCCGCAAGATCCGCCGGCTGCAGGCGGTCGCGGTAATGCCGCTGAACCCACGTCTCGAGCTCCGCGAGGAGCGCGTCATCGAGCACGACGCGGGCTGCGATCGCGTGCTCCTCCTCGGCCGTGAGGAGCACTCGCAGGCGCAGACATGCGGGGCCGCCCCCGTTGTGCATCGACTGACGCACGTCGAGGTAGTGCACGGCCCGAACCGGACCCCCGCTCGCGAGAACGCGGTCGAGAAATGCATGGGACGGCGCGTCCTCCAGCGCGTCCTCGGGAGCGACGATCGCCATGACCTCGTCGCCGAATGGATCGGGCGCTCGCTCCGGAGATGGGGCCTCGACCTCGGCGTCGCGAGCCGGCGGGGTGGATCGGGCGGGCAACGTGAGTACCTGGGAGTTGAACGGATAGGCCGCGACCGCGGACCCCACCGGCAGCTCCGCGTCGCTCGCCCGGATGACGAAGAGCTCGTCCCCTAGAATCCGGCGGCACTCCTCGATCGCGCCCTCGACACGGGCGAACGCCCGGTCATGAAGCATGAGGAAGCGGCCATTGCCGACCGCGAGGACGTCGGTATGGAACGCTCCGGCATCGATGCCTGCGGGGTCCTGTTGCGCAAAGACGCATCGGTCCGGGTCGAGCGCATGCAGCCGTGCGATCGCCGTGCTCGCCTCCCGTACTTGGCGCGCCGGATGCACCCGCGGGCCCGGCGCCGTTGCCCATCCGGCCCGGCCCCACGCGAAGACGTGCGCGGCGCCCAGGGATGTCTCGAGGCGCAGGTGGTTCGCGGCACCCTCGTCGGCGAGCTGACCACCGCCCGGCAGCGCGTCGTGCACGACGAAGCGCGTTCTGTCCGCGAAGACCGTTTTGAGCACGCGGGTCGTGGTGGGCACTTCGATCGACCGATGGAACATGGACTGCAAGTTGGCCGGGGTGATGTGCACCCTGCGATCGGCCGTATCGGGGGATGGGGCGACGGTTGCCGCGTTTGCGGTCCACATCGCCGATGCGCTCGCGCACAGGCGCAGCATCAGTCCGCCGTCGGTGGTGGCGGCGGCCGCCAAGACCGCTTCGTCGGTGCCGCGAAAGCCGAGCCGCCGCAGCGCGCGCAGACTCGGACGATCGTGCGGAGGCAGGACGGCCTGCGGCACCCCGAGGTCGCGGACGAAGCGCATTTTTGCGAGTCCCTGCCGAGCCGCGGCCCGGGGATTGGAAGCTTCACCATGGTGGGCCACGCTCGCGATGTTGCCGGGGCTGAGCCCGGCGTAGTTGTGCGTCGGCCCGACGAGGCCGTCGAATTGCAGCTCGCGCATCGCGTTCATTAAAGCGCGTTGCAACCGCCTGCGGGCCGGCGACTCTCTCTTCGGCCGGCAGGCCGGGAGGCCGGGAGATCGAGGGGGAGCCTGCGCTCGACGCGAGCGGCTTGGCCGGACGGCCGCACGGACCCGAGCGGGGCCTCACAAGTCGAACCGCGAATAGTTGTCCCGCGGACTCGAGGTGCCGCAGCATCGTCCCACATGCACCCACGCGTCATGGCGCTCACGACGGCCCTTGTTTGCGCGTGGCTGGTCCCGGCTTCCGCTCTGGCTCACGTCGCGGCGTCGCAGGAAACGCACGAATCGGGCGCGGAGATGACGGTGCGGCTCGAGGCGGACGGGACTGCGATGGTGCAGCACTCGAGCCGATGGCGCGTCGTGCGCGGTCCGTTGAGGTACGTCGACATCTCCAACGTCGATCCCGCGGCCACCGTCGAGCCCCTGGTTGCGATTGCCTCGGACGACGGCCGCGCACTGTCCGGCCATGCGGCGCGGCGAGATGCCGACGCCCGGAGCGTGCGCATCGCCCTCGACGATCCTCACGGCGCGCAGCGCGGGACGTTCACTTTCGATCTTCGGTGGCGCATCGACTTTTTCGGCTCCAAAGGCATCGCACCCGACGGATCGACCTGGCGGCTGACGCTGTCGGAGCCGTCGGTGACGGACGGCGTCGACAGCTCGAAGACCATCATCGACCTGCCCTCGGCGCCGGACGCGCCGAGGGCGATATTCCCCGAGACCGGTCTGGTCGACGACGGCGCGCTCTCGACGCTCTCGCGCGGACTCGACCGGGACGTGCTCGAGCTCGTGCGGACCCACGTCGCTCGCGGCGAGTCGGTGGCGTGGACGGTGAGGGTGGATGCCCGCGCACTCTCGCCGCGAGGGACCCGGCCTCAAGGGTCCGCAAGCGCACCGCCTCCTGCGGCTGTGAGGAGCGATCCCCTTCGGGCTGGGGCGATCGCGGTCCTTCTCGTCGCCGCCGGGCTCTCGTTCGGCGTCCTTCTCTACCGCAAGGCGCTCACGATCTCGGCTCGGTGCGAGGCCGCCCACCTGTCCCCACGGCCCTTCGTGCCGATCCCGCTCGCTGCGCGGGGGGTGGGGGGTGGCTGCGCCCTGGCGCTGTCCGCCGGTTGCGGGATGGCCGACAAGATCGCCGCCGCAGGGGTTTTTGCGGCTGCCGCGGTGCTCTTGGCTGCTTGGCGGGCGGCGCCTGCGCCCAAGGTGGCCCGCGGTCCAGGTCGCTGGCTCGCTCTGCGACCGAGCGACGCCTTCTCGCTGCGATCCCCGCCCGGCGACTGGCTCGACGCCGGAACGCAGCGTGGTCGGAGGGTCGCCCTTGGGGTGATCGGGGCGGTCGGCGCGGTTGCGATGGCTCTGCGGCACGTGCGTCCCGAGGCTCCGTGGCTCTTTGCGATGGACGTGGCGTGGCTCGTTCCGCTCTTCGTGACCGGTCGCGTCTTGCCCGACGCCGCATCCGCTCGGGCCGCGGTGGCTCGGTGGCTCGCGCGGGCGCACGCAAGCCTGCGAGGCTCCGCGAGTATCCGAGTGGCGCCTTGGGCGAGGATCACGCAGGATGGATCCATCGACGAGCTACGCCTGCTGGTCATCCCGCGCACGGCGATGCCCGGCCTTGTCGGGATCGAGCTCGGGCTGGCGTGCCGGCGCAGTCCCGCTGCAACGGTTGGCATGCCCGAGATTCTGGTACGCGTACTCGAGTCAAGCGCGGCATCCGCAGGTCTGGCCAAGTGGGCGCCGGCTTCGCGGCTGCTGCCAGGTCGCCGGCCCGACGAGCGGGTGCTGCTTCTGGTGCCGGCGACCCCGACGTGCCGGGCCAGCACGGCCCTGGTGAAGGAGGTGGCAGCCACCCTGACGGATCGACGTCTTGCGCCACCCGCTGCACGGCCACCCCGGGCGGAACGGCGCGCCGTCGGAGCGCCTCGAAGCGGTCCTGACGGAACCGCGGCCGCCGGCCCCGGTCTCTGCTAAAAGCCTCGACGGCGCGCTCATGGATCCGGCCGTGCGTGATGCGGAGCTCAGGGAGGCACTTGCGGTCTACGTCGGATCGCTCGCAATCGATGCGCGGGTCGCTCTGTTCGGGGACGCATCGCTCGGCCTTGGCGATCGGCTCCTCGAGGCCGGAGCCAGGGCGGTGCACGTCTGGGACCCGGATCGCGAGCGGGCGACGGCGGCAGCGGCACGTTCGCCGCGCGGGCTGCACGTCCAGCACTACCCACCATCGGAGGCGGCGCTGCGCGCAGCCGATTTGGTCCTCGTCGTCGACTTGGGCCTGTTCGACGATCCCGGCGAAGTCGTCGCGTTCGCGCGAGCGATGACCGGGGACACCGGAGTGGCTCTGATCCGCGGACAGAACCGCGAGACGACGCCGGAGGCGACGCGCGCCTTCGACTACTACGAGCTCTTCGACTGGGTGGCTGGACCGTTCTCGACCGTGCGCATGCTCGCGCAGCTGACCTTCGACGGCGTGGCTCTGGTCGCGCTCGGGGAGGAGAGCGACGAACCTCCTGCGGTGAGTGTCGACACCCAGCTCGCGGACAGCGACCGCTCGGTGGCTGCATTCGTTGCAGTGGCCAGTGAGCGCGAGATCGCGCTTGAGCCCTATTCGATCATCGAGCTGCCGCCGAGGGAGGGGGAGGGGTCGTCCGAGCGCTGGAGCACCGAGCTGTCCGAGGCCCGCGGTCTCGCGGATGCCTTGGAGCGCCGGCTGGAAGATCAAACGGCGCACTGCGCCGACCTCGAGGTAAAGCTCGCGGCTCGGTCGGAGCGACTGTCATCGCTTGCGGCCGAGGTCGACGCATTGCGCGGGGCCGTCGACGCCGGAGCGATCTCGGCCTCGGAGGCCGAGGACCTGACCCGGCGCGCGGAGCATGCGGGGGCGCTCGCCGAGCGGGTCGATCGGGCGGAACATCGTGCCGCAACGCTCGAGCGTGATCTGGCTCTGTCGGCGGAAGCGCATGTCGCGGAAATCGTTCGGTTGGAGGGCGCGCTCCGCGAGCGCGCGCAGGCGGCGCGTTCCCTCGAGATCGAGCTGGCGCGCCGGGACGAAATCGTGCGCGAGCTGGTGAGCTCGCTCGGAGAGACCGGCGGCGCCGGTCCAACGGGCAGCCCCGGGCGCTCCGAGATTCCCGAGGCCGTCGCAGTCGAGCGGGGCTCGCCCGTCGCGCCCGAACAAGAGCCCCCATCGGCCACGATCGGCCAAGGGGCCGCAGCCCCGGTGGCGGATTCGAACGAAGGTGAGCCTGAGGCGCTATTCGAGGAGAACGTGCGCCTCAGGCAGCAGCTCGACACGCTCGCGCTCGACCTCGCGCGCCGGGAAGCGGAAGCGCAGGGGGCAGCCTGGACGGTGGCGGAGTTGGAGCGCCAGCTCGCGCAGCGGACGCAGGTACGGGAGGAGGCGCGGGCAGGGGGCTCGGGAGATGCGAGCATCGCCCTCTCGCAAGCGCTCGACGAGGTCGACGCGCTGCGGCGTGCGCTTGCTCAGGAGCACGCGACTCGCATCCGGCTGGAGTCCGGCGCGGAACTGGCGCAGGCGCGCAACGAAATCGAGCAGTTGACGGTTCTTCTCGAGCAACAGGCTTCAGCGCAGCGCGCGGTTACGGATCCCGGGACCGGGCGCTCCGGCGAGCCGGTTCCGCCCCTCCCCTGACGAGGGTGCGTGGAATCGTGTCCTGTTCGCCCCACCCTTTCGCGTTGACACGCGTGAGCCGCGGCTTAACTTCCCGCACGGGGAAGGCCAGGCGCATGCGGCGGCCCTCTCACGGCGAGACCTACTCGCACCAGGGACACCCCATCCGACGATGTCTTCCAAGCGCGATTATTACGAAATCCTGGGGGTTTCGCGCGAAGCAAGCTCCGAAGAGTTGCGCAAGGCCTACCGTCGTGAGGCTCTGCAGCATCATCCCGATCGCAATCCCGGGAGCTCTTCGGCCGAGGCGAAGTTCAAAGAGGCCACCGAGGCGTACCAGGTCCTCTGCGACGACAACAAACGTCGCATCTACGACCAGTTCGGGCATGCCGGGCTCGATGGCTGGGTGGGGGGCGCCGACGGCGGGGTGGGCGACGTCTTCTCCCACATGCAGGACCTCTTTGCCGAGATGTTTTCGGGCGGAGGGTTCGGCGGTTCCTCGCGGTCACGACGCGGCGGCGATTTGCGTGTGCAGGTCCGCCTGTCCCTGAAGGAAGCCGCGTTCGGTTGCAAGCGTGAGGTGAGCGTTCGTGCGCCCGCCCCTTGCGACGAGTGCGGCGGAAGCGGCGCCAAGCCGGGCACGAAGCTCGAGACGTGCACGCACTGCCGGGGAAGCGGGCAAGTGTCGAATGCTCGCGGATTCGTCATGTTCACGTCGACATGTCCACGATGCCGTGGCGCGGGACGCACCATCAAACATGCATGTACGACCTGCGCCGGTCATGGAGCGGTGGAGCGTACGAGGAAAGTGGTCGTCACCTTCCCGGCGGGTGTCGATTCGGGGCAGCGTCTTCGCGTGGCCCGACAGGGTATGGCGGCCCCGGGCGGCGCTCAGCCAGGGGACTTGTACGTCGAGATCGACGTCGAGGACGATACGCGCTTCGAGCGGGACGGGGTCGACGTCGTCACACGGGTCCGGATTCCGTTTGCCGATGCGGCGCTCGGGGCCGAGATCAGCGTTCCGGCCCTCGAGCCCGAGTCCGAGACGTCCACCCTTCCGCTCACGATCCCCGCGGGGACCCAGTCAGGTACCGTGTTTGCG
>Ga0187782_10001347_pt1 | contig 17761 bp, 19 predicted proteins | sample 0715_SJ02_MP15_2_FD_132454 | JGI IMG/M metagenome (GOLD analysis project Ga0187782, IMG submission 132454) | Tropical peat soil microbial communities from peatlands in Department of Meta, Colombia - 0715_SJ02_MP15_20_MG | ecosystem: Environmental > Terrestrial > Soil > Wetlands > Peat | place...
AGCTGCCGGGGCCGTTTCGGGGGCCATCACTTGGTTGAGATCTGCCGTCTCGGCGCCGCCTACGGTGACCGACTTAACCTCGGGAGTCTTGAAGCCGGTCGCAGTAAACTTCACGCGATAATCGCCGGTAGGCAGCAGCAAGAACTTGTACGCGCCATCCGCGCCGGTCTTTTCCTCGCGTGCCTGGCTCGTGCCCTTATTCGTGGCCGTGACCATAACGTTTGCGACCGCGGCACCCGATGAGTCGACGACCGTTCCCGAAATCACACCGGACAGTTCTGCTCGAGCTGTTGAAGTGAGCAAGACGGTCAACACTGCCGCTGAGCAGAGAAGGCCAAGCCCATTGGCATAGGCCATTGTCCCTTTTTGCGCGAGATTCATGAATGTCTGTTCCTCCCTAGTGGAACCGCCAAACAAAGCCTCTTGAAACTGGCGTTGAAGTTTCTGCCTGTATGCGTGTGCAAAGGAATATTGTATAGCGAAGTGTCCGTTTAAGGTCAATAATTATCATTCCATATGTACAATAATATACGAATATTTGTAGAGAATTGAGCGCCCAGGTACCCGTGCTGGAAAGTCGGGCTCCGTTCTTTCCCTCTCGTCTGAACGGCCACTTCCGATCCGCTGCCGCTTTAGTGCCCAGGTCCGTGCACCGGCCCAAAACCACCACCCCATCCGGTGTATTCCGGCCAGGTACCGTTTTGTTCTTCCTTATTTCTCTATGAGTTACGGTTGCTTCGGGAATGGTACCCCAATTGCCATTACGAGATTCAGAAGCCTTGGATCAGTCGGTCCAGTGGCAAGCAAAAAATCGCGGTAGTCTTGGAATCGAGCCAAGAGAGAGGAGAAAGCAATGAAGATCGAACGACTCATTTTAGGCAGCGTGGTTTTGGCTGCACTGTGTGTGCCGGTGGTCCAGGCTCAGTCAGACAGCAGCGCCACGAACCAACCCCCCACAATTCAACAACGCAAGAAGAACCAGCAGGATCGCATCGCCAACGGAGTTCAGAGCGGACAGCTCACCGCGGGCGAAACGAAGAACCTGGAAAATAAAGAAGCAAACCTGAATAGGGAAGAACGTCAGATGCGCGCGGCGGACAATGGGAGGCTGACTGCCGCCGACCGCACCAAATTGAACCGGCAGCAGAACCGTTTGTCCAACCAGATTTACCAGGACAAACACAATGCCAACGTCGCGCACTATGGCAATAACCGGATTGGCCAACGGCGAGAAAACCAGCAGGATCGCATTGCGCAGGGAATTCGAAGCGGCCAGTTGACCCCTCGGGAGGCCGCAAACCTGGAGAATAAAGAACAGGGATTGAATCGTGAAGTGAGCGGCATGCGGCAGGCCAACGGTGGGAAGCTGAGCAAGGCCGACAAGCAGGTCGTTAACCAACAGCAGAACAAGCTCTCAAAGGATATCTATAACAAAAAGCACAATGCTAAGAAAGGTTATTAGCGACGAGGCGCCAAATCTCAAGAACCCTCGCTTCCCGGCGGGGGTTCCGTTTTCATCAGAGCATGAGGCCTACCATCCAGGAATTCGGAGAGCATGGCGAAGATCTGCTTGCAACGCCGCTCAGGCCTGTTCTTTCCTCTGTGCACCCTGGACATAGCCAGCCAGCTTGCTATCGACCCATTCCAGAATCAGCTTCCTCATCTCTGGCAGCTCAACGTGTGCGCAATCGAAGAGCTCGATGCAGCAGTCGCTGACTTCCCCATGTTCTCGATATAATGCAAGCAGATGGTCCCGGACCCGCTCAACGCCTGCGGGCGGCGTCAACCCATCCAGGCGGCCGTTAACACTCAGTCGAGGGCGAGGAACGATCAGCTCATTAATCCCGGAAGTCTGGAAGTGTTTCAGCAAAGAGGGCACGTAGTAATAGATCCCATGGCCCTTCAAGTTGTGAGTCCTGATCAACTCCTGAAAATCGGTGAGGCAGCATATATCCACGCACAAGTGGAGGCGCGGCTCGAGGGCCGCCAGCCACCAAGCCTTCGTCGCGCCCATCGACATGCCCAGCGCCCCCAGTCGCTGGGGATCGGCTTCGGGCCGGTTGGCGAGGTATTCAAGCGCCCGGAATTCATCCCACATCATCATTCCCCAAAGCACCTGGCCTCTCCAAAGCATCAACTTGAAAGCGTCTTCTTCGCCTGTGCGGCCGTCGGCTTCGTGTTTGCGTTCGCCGAAACACCAGCTATCGATGGCCAGTGTCACGATGCCTTTTTCCGCACACACCGGCGCATAGGCAGGCTGGGCTTCCGCGCCCACGAGCAGTTGTTCCTTCCCCAGGTCGTACATTCCGCCATGCCAGTGGATGTAAAGTAGTCCGGGCGCAGGCTTCTGACGCTTGTCCGGGATCAACAGGAGCGCCGGGACCGGCTCGATGCCATTCAGATCCAGGACCAGTCGCTCTAGAGTGTAGCCATCATGCCGCTCGCTTTTCACGAGTGAGGCTGGGCCAGGCTTGTGATCCCAAGGCAAGTCGCCGAGCAGGCTCCAGAGTTCTTGGCGGCGTCTCGCTTGGAAAGCGGAGAAAGGCTCGCCCGTCTGAGGATGGGGAGCTGATTGTCCGTACCCGACCGCTGACGGCTCGGTTCCCACGGCCAGCATGGCGGCGGATTGTTTCAGAAAATCACGCCGGTGAGGTAGAGTCATGGAGTCTCCTAAAGAAGCAAAATCACGGCCATGCCTTATTAATACGTTCGCGGTGGCCTGTCAAGTAGAACATCGGCTCGCAGCGTCCGCTAATTCCGGTGTGCGGGCTTCCCGCAATGGTCGACCAATGATCGGCCGATTTGCCGCATTCCCGGTTTCGTGCTATGTTGAACATGTTTAACAGGAAGGAGAACCGCTATGCTGGGCATTCGATTGGAGCCGGAACTCGAAAGCAGGCTGGAAAAACTAGCCAGGAAGACGGGGCGCAGCAAGAGTTATTACGCGCGGGAGGCCATTCGGCAATATCTCGAAGACCGCGAGGACTACCTTCTGGGCATCGCCGTCTTGGAGCGCAATGAACCTACCATCAGCCTGGAAGAGTTGGAGCGCAGACTTGACCTGGCGCGTTGAGTTCACCCGCACGGCGGAGAAGCAGATCGTCAAGCTCGACCGCCCATCCCGAGCCAGAATTCTCGGCTACCTCAGGCAACGAGTGCAGCCGTCCGAAAACCCTCGCCAGTTCGGGAAAGCGCTCCACGGCGACAAGCAAGGCTTGTGGCGGTACCGCACTGGAAGCTACCGCATCATTTGCGACATCCAAGACGACAAGGCAACTGTGTTAGTGCTGGCTGTCGCGCACCGTAAAGAGGTTTATCGCTGAGGGCCAAGCCCTGTTAGACGGGATTCAGGGCTGGCAACGTGACGACGAAGGTTGTTCCTTCTCCTTCGGACGATGTGAAGGTCAGGGAACCGCCCAGGTAATGCTCCGTAATGAGCTTGGCGCTATATGTGCCGATTCCACGGCCCACGAGAGCTTTCGTGGAGAAGGATCGCCTGAATACTTGCAGCCGGACTAACTCCGGCATCGCGGCCTCATTGTGCACACGAAATACGGCGGCGCCCTGATTCTGGAAATCAAGGCTTACTTTCTGGCCTTCGAGCGACGCCTCCAGCGCATTCTTTACCAAGTTGCCGAGCACACGCTTTAGCAGCACCTTATCGCTGCTGAGCACGCCGGGCCCACTAATCTCCCTGACCACAACTGCCTTCCCTTGACTCACGGGATGATTGGCATAGAGTTCGCAGACGCTCTTAAGGATTTCTTGCGCATCGAGCGGCGCTATGTGCACGGCGAGTTCGCCACGCTCCGCTGCGGCCAGATCTTTTCCGGCTTCGATTTCTTCGATCAAGTATTGGACCAGTTGGAAGGCCAACTGGGTAGTTTCCTGGCGGTATTGATCGGGCAAAGCTGGAAGAACTTCCAGCAGATTTCGCACTCCCGCCGTCGTATTCAGCACATCATGGAAGAACATCCGCTCGAGCACGGCGCGTCGCTTCTCGTCGCTGATATCGGCGAGTGCGAAGACGGTAAATTTCCCGCCCAGGTCCAGATTGGAAGCGGTGACGCGCAGATCGAGGGCGCGCTCGCCCTCGTCTGCCCGCAGGGTTATCGTACACTCCTGAATATCCTCGCCACCGCGTTGCTGGCTGTTCAGGATGGCCTGCAACGCGCCGCAGGTCTCGCAAAATTGCGACGTGCCGCATCCACGGTTGCCCTCCGGCCAGTGGATGCAGTTGAAGGCCTCACCAATCCGCATTCCCAGGACTTCGTCCTCCCGCCGATCCAGGAGCCGGCAGAGCCTTTGGTTGGCTGCCACAATCTGGCGACGTTCATTCAGGATGACCGCCGGCGTTGGAAAAGCGTCCAAAAGCTCTTGTAAATGAGGAATGGCCGAAATGTGTTGGTGTTCGGCTCTGATCTGTTCGATTTCCTCCCGTTTCGCGGGAGCCAAAGAGGCCAAAGGGGGATCTGACATGGTTGCACTCCTCGTCCTCGGACGTAGCTAATGGGATGGCTTCCAGCGCAAGATCGGCTTACGCGCCGCCGTGGCTTCGTCCAGGCGGGTCACGCGAGTGGTGTAAGGCGCCTTGAGCACGAATTCCGGATTCTCCTCGACCTCTCGCGCAATGGACCTCAGAGCGTAGATGAAGGCGTCCAATTCCTCCTTACTGGCGCTCTCCGTAGGCTCGATCATCAGCGCGCCTGGGACAATCAGCGGGAAAGCGGTGGTGTAAGGATGAAAGCCGTAGTCGATGAGCCGCTTGGCGATGTCGCCGGTGCGGACCCCGCGCGCCGCCTGGCGCCGGTCAGAGAACACGCACTCGTGCATTAACGCACAGGAGGAGGAAAGGTCAAAGTAACCTTTCAACTGGCTCATCACGTAGTTGGCGTTGAGCACGGCGTCCTGGGCAGTCTGACGCAAGCCCTCGAAGCCGTTGGCCTGAATATACGCGAGCGCGCGCACCGCCATGCCGAAGTTCCCGTAAAAAGCGCGCACCCGCCCGATACTCCGTGGCCGGTTGTAGTCCAGACGAAACGTTCCCTCCGGCCCCTGCTGGACGATGGGCAAGGGCAGGTAAGGCTCGAGGATTTTTCTCACCGCCACAGGCCCCGAGCCTGGACCGCCCCCTCCATGAGGCGTGCTGAAAGTCTTGTGCAGATTCAGATGCATCACGTCCACGCCGAAATCCGCCGGGCGCGCCACGCCCGCCAGCGCGTTCATATTGGCCCCATCCATATACATCAGGCCGCCTCGAGAGTGCACCAAGTCAGCGATCTCCCGGATTTGCGACTCGAAGATGCCCAGGGTGTTGGGATTGGTGAGCATCAATGCCGCAACTTCATCCGTCATGGCGCGCGTGAGCTCGGCGAGGTCAATGCAACCGCACTCATCGGATTTGATATTCCGAACCTCATATCCCGCGATTGTAGCGCTGGCAGGATTCGTTCCATGCGCCGAGTCCGGGATCAGGATGTGTCGCCGCGGGTTGCCGCCCTCGGTCAGCAAGGCCCGGATCATCAGGATGCCAGTCAGCTCGCCTTGCGCGCCTGCCGCAGGCTGAAGCGTGACTGCGTCCATTCCGGTTATTTCTTGCAGGCAACGTGCGGTTTCGTGGAGAACGCTCAAGCAACCTTGGACCAGCGCCTCAGGAGCGTAGGGATGATCGGTCGCCAAGCCGTCCAGGCGCGCCACTTCTTCGTTAATCCGCGGATTGTACTTCATAGTGCAGGAACCCAGCGGATAGAGGCCGGTGTCCACTCCGTAATTCCAGGTAGAAAGACGTGTGAAGTGGCGGATGACCTCCAGTTCAGAGACTTCCGGAAAGCCCTCGACCTCGCTGCGGCTCAGCTCAGGACCCAGGATTTCTTCCGGGGAAACCGGGGGCACGTCAAGGGGCGGGAAGTCCACGCCGGATTTCCCCGGTGTGCTCCTCTCGAAAATCAGCTTTTCGTTTCTGTTGACGTGAGGCCGTGCCTCACGGATGCGGTTTTCCATAACGGTTTCAGCCCGCCCGTGGGCGAGTCCATTGTCGGGCGGAAATGCCTCATTTGCCGCTGTCATTCCGAGCGCAGCGAGGAATCTCGCTCTGATTGTTCCCTCTGTGATCCGCCCACGAGCAGGGCAAGATTCCTCGCTGCGCTCGGAATGACAGCGTTGCGCAAAGTTTCTGAACAGCCGTAGGGGCGAGTTTACCTCGCCACATCGCTGCGTAAAGCCGCCTCTTCAAGTTCAGCACCCGCTCTGCCGCCTTGGGCCTCGGGTTCCGAACCGGCCGCCCGGCGGAAGGCTTCCACCATGCAGTCAATCGTCTCCCGGCCGACAGTCTCAGTGACGCAGACCAGCAGGTGATTGCTCAGCTCCGGATAGAAGCGCTCCAGGTTGAGGCCACCGATGATCTTTTGTTTCTGCAATTCGGTGAGCAACTCGTCGGCATCGATGGGCGTCCTGACCACGAACTCGTTGAAGTGTGGTCCACCAAATGGGGTGGCGACGCCGGGGATGGCGGCAAGTCGCCGAGCAGCGTAATGGGCCTTGGCAAGGTTCTGTTCCCCCAGCCTCTTCAATCCGTTTTTCCCCAGCAGGCTGAGGTAGATGGTCACGGCCAGGGCGCACAGCGACTGATTGGTACAGATGTTGGAGGTGGCCTTCTCGCGCCGGATGTGCTGCTCGCGGGTGGCGAGGGTCAACACGAAGCCCCGGCGGCCCTCGGTGTCCACCGTCTGGCCGACCAGACGGCCGGGCATTTGCCTCAGAAACTTCGCCTTCGCGGTCAGAAAGCCAACGTAGGGCCCGCCGAAAGCCACCCCCACACCAAAGGATTGCGCCTCTCCGCAGACGATGTCCGCCTCCCGGGGCGGCTTGACGAGCGCCAGCGACAAGGGTTCGGTGATGGTCACGATCAGCAGGGCGCCGCTGCGGTGCACCGCCTCCGCAATCTTGGAAGTGCGTTCCAGAGTTCCGAAGAAGTTAGGCGATTGTACGACCACAGCAGCCGTCTCGGCATTGAGGGCAGATTCGAGTCTGGCAAGATCAACTTGGCCTGATGCTTCGTAAGGAACTTGCTGGAGTTCAATACTCTGATGCCTGATGTATGTCTTCAGTACCTGGCAGTATTCGGGGTGCACCGTGCGAGCCAGGAGAACGCGGTTGCGGCGCGTCACGCGCATGGCCATCAGGACGGCCTCCGTGGTAGCCGTGGAGCCGTCGTAAAGTGAAGCGTTGCCGGCCTCCATGCCCGTGAGCTGCGTCATCAGGGTCTGGAACTCGAACATCGCCTGCAAGGTGCCTTGGGCAATCTCCGCCTGGTAAGGCGTGTAAGCAGTGAAGAATTCGCCGCGCGAAAGGAGCGCCTTTACGGCCACCGGAACGTAGTGGCTGTACGCTCCGGCGCCCAAAAGCGAGACATACTCGCAGGCGCTCCGGCGTGCGGCTTGGCGGAAGAATTCGAGAATCTCGGGCTCGGAGAAAGGCCCCGGCAAGTTGAGCCGGCCCTGGAGTCGCATCTCGCTCGGAATCCGGTCGAAGAAATCTTCCACGCTACTACACCCTGTGGCTTCCAGCATGGCGGCGCGGTCGGCGTCAGAGTTGGGTAAATAACGCATTAGGTGGATTTTTCCTTTTGGATATAAGCTTCATACTCATCGGCGCTCATCAGCTTTTCGGTCTCACTTCGATCCGTGAGCCGCACCTGAATCAGCCATGCTCCGCCGTGGGGATCGGTGTTCAGAAGTTCCGGATTGTTCTGAAGCTTCGAGTTCACGGCAGCCACTTCTCCGCTGACAGGGGAGTAAATCTCAGAGACTGCTTTTACGGATTCGACAGTCCCGAAGCTCTCGTTGGCGGTCACGTGTTCGCCTGGCTTCGCAACCTCAACATATACGATGTCGCCCAGTTCCTTTTGGGCGTAGTCGGTAATGCCGATGGTGCCGACTTCCTCATCCACTCGGATCCACTCGTGCTCTTTCGTGTAGAGAAACTCTTGAGGATACATGAACGCTTCCTCTCTCAGGGGGAATCGGGTGATCCGGAGATCCGGTGAACAGGAAGCTCAAGAATCGAAACTCGAAAATCGTCGCGATTTTCAGTTTTCGCCTGTTCGCCGGAACTCTCGATCACCCGATCTTGGGCCTCTTGTAAAAGGGCAGGGGAACAATCCGCGCCCCTGCCCGTCTGCCGCGAATTTCAACTTCGATCTCCCCGCCCACGCCAGCCAGTGAGGGGGGGAGGTAGGCCATGCCGATGTTTTTCTTCAAAAACGGCGCGTATGAACCGCTGGTCACCCTGCCGGCGATTTTGCCTTCAACGTAAACATTATAACCGTCGCGGGCAATTCCCTGGCTCGTCATTTCGAAACCCACCAGCTTCTTGCGTGTACCTTGGGCTCGTTGCTGGAGGAGAGCATCCCGGCCAATGAACTCGCCTTTTTCAAGCTTGGCAATCCATCCCAGATTGGCTTCGAGCAAAGTAGTTTCTTCGTCGAGCTCGTGGCCGTATAGGGGGTAGCCGGCCTCGAGTCGTAGTGTGTTCCGGGCGCCCAGGCCGGCTGGAACCAATCCTTCGGGCTTGCCGGCTTCAATCAGTGTGTTCCACACTTTCTCGGAGTCTCCAGGCGGGAAATAGAATTCGAATCCATCCTCGCCGGTATAGCCAGTCCGCGCTAGGATCCCCTCCACACCACAGCACCGAGTCAGGCAAAACGAATAGTACTTGACTCCCGCGATCGCGGTGCTTGTCACCTTGGAAATGATCTCGGAGGCGCGCGGGCCTTGAAGGGCAAGCTGCGAATACTCGCCCGAAGCGTTGCGGAGCTCCGCCCCGACGGGATTGTGTTGGATCATCCAGTCGAAATCCCGGTCTGTATTCGCCGCGTTGACACAGATGAAGTAATGGTCCTCCGCCAAGCGATGCACCACGCAGTCGTCTACAGCACTTCCTCGTGGATGCATCAAGGCGCTGTACTGAGCTTGAAAATCCCTCAGGCGGGACGCATCGTTACAGGTGATATGCTGGAGGAGCGATAATGCGCGGGGCCCGCTGACTTCGATCTCCCCCATGTGGCTTACATCGAAAAGCCCTGCCGCCCTCCGCACTGCGAGGTGTTCCTGGACGATGCCGGAATACTCGACCGGCATCTCCCAGCCTCCAAACTCCACCATCTTAGCCCCGAGCGCCTTGTGCAGCCCATAGAGGGCCGTGCGCCTTAAAGCCAGTCCTGTTGGCGCCGCCAACCTTTCTCCCCCAAACGACATAAGTTGTCAATGCATTTCAACTCAAGTTAACACACTCCCATCGATCCGGTCAAGGCGAGTGCACGGGGGCTGTCCTATTTTGAGCGTAGTGCCGACCTTGAGGTCGGCAAATGCTGGTCCCACAACCACAGGACAAGCGCCGCTTTCAAATTAGGATGTTACCCGCGCTACAAGCTCCTTGCCAGTACCGGCGGCCCCGCGGTTGACCAGCGCCGCGTGAAGGCCTAAGATGACCACACTCAAGGAGGGCAAATGTCTCGATCTACGTTTGCTGCGCTTACAGGTGTGACACGCAAGCACGCTATCGTCCGGTCAGCAACGGCACTGGTCCTCGTGATGCTGGCTTGGAATTTAGTAAATTGGAGTGCAAGCGCCCTGCCGGCCGGCTCCGCTTCGAGCGGGACGCCGAGAATGTACACAACCAACTTTCCCCGTGCCGAGGATCCGCTTTCGGAAGTTGGCAAATGGGCAAATGGCCAGAAAGATGGACTCGACTGGGCCAATGTCCGCACGGCCTCAGGGTTGGCGTTTGGGACAGAATCTGGCGGGACGAGACCGGCACCACAGAAATATGATGACTCGACGGCACTGCTGACGGGTACTTGGGGGCCCGACCAGACGGCCCAAGCTACGGTCCATGCCGTAAATCAAAACGATAAGATCTATGAAGAAGTGGAACTCCGCTTACGGAGCGGCCTTTCACCTCACCGTGCGACTGGATATGAGATCCTTTTCCGCAGCTCCAAATCCGCCAACGCCTATTGCGAAGTCGTCCGCTGGAACGGGCCCTTAGGCGACTTTACGTACTTGAGCCGAGCTAAAGGATCGCAGTGCGGCGTAGCGAGCGGCGATGTCGTCAAAGCATCCATAATCGGCAATGTCATTACCGCCTATGTTAACGGTGTGCAGGTGCTCCGTGCCACCGACAATGCTTTTAAGAGTGGCAACCCCGGCATAGGGTTTTATATCGAAGGCGCTACCGGCACAAATAGTGATTATGGGTTCACGAGTTTCACGGCGACGAGCAGATGATTGATCATGGAATGCGGCAGCGAAGTTTGCGGAGCTGCCGCCTTCCTAGCGCCGGCACGTCCAATAATCCGCTTAGACGCACGGGCAGGCGATTTTAGAGGCGGCCGCTTCGCCAGCTTTGCTGCCGCACTACATGAAAGGTGGCCGAAGCGGTTGCCGCAAAGGCCACAGCGCCCAGCCTCGTGGCTCAGCGCTGCACAATGTTTTTCTCTGGGACCTCTGCCCTATTGAGTAGTTTTGTGCGTAGTACTACGGCGCTTAGTAGTGGTGGCTTTGGGTTTCTCCTTAACTGGCGGTTTATCCGGCAGCGGGTCGGGCTGGGTGATCTGGCCCACGACCGTCACCATCACATTGGGAGTGGCGGTATAGGAGTCCGCTTTGCCTTTGAAACTGACGGCATCCCCCCGCACAAGGTTCTTGACATTCGGTTGCGTCGTGTCCTTCACCTCGATGTCGTAGGTCCCCGCGGCAGCCCTGGACTGATCCAGAATGGCAACCCGAACCAGATAAGTTCCCGCTTCGGAGCCCTTCTCGACACTGTCGATAACCCCTCCCAGCGCGATGTCTTGTCCCTTCAGGCTATCCCATTGCTTTTGCGCCGTCTCTCCCCCGAATTTGAGGGGATAGGTCATGGTATTAAAAGCGTCTACCATCGGGTTACCAGTCGCCTTCGGAGCTTCCATCGGTGTCACTTTGAACCCGGCAGGCGGGTTCGCTGCTCGGGCCGCCTGCGTCTCAATGTCCTCAAGTCCCTGGTCGTTACCGTGATATCCAACGTAGGTCTGCTTTAGGTACTTCTCGAACTCTGCGGCATTCGTATCGCTCGCCGCTTTAGCCAATTCGTAAGCGCGAGCGATATCCCAAATACCATTGTCGTAATCATGAGGGTTCGAGAGGAGGTAAGCCAATCCCATACGGAAAAAGATGTACCAATCGTTTGGGTTGTCTTCGGCAGCGGCTTTATAGGAAGTGAGGGCCGCCGCGTAGTCCTTGCGCTGAAGGGCTACAAACCCCACCGTCCCGTTAAAGATCGCCCGCAGACCTTTCACCGCCGTATTGAAGTCGCTTTCGGGAACGTTGGCGGGCTTCTGTAGCTTCTGGAGTACATCGAGGCCCAGCTTGGCATCGCTTTCCGCCCGAGACAGCTTCGTGGCAGCCTCGGAGTCTTCGGCCTTGTACGTGAACGGAAACACGAAGCTCAGGTATCTTAAGGCCTCAAGCTGTTCAGGCTGATTCGGGTTGGCGTCCAAGACTTTATGCGCTGCATCCACCGCTTTATCAGTTTGCTGCAATTGCTGGTAGGCTTGCAGCTCCGCCATGTAGGCACCATCTTTGAAATCCGAGTTGGCATACTTCTGGAGGAAGGCCTCGGCGAGTGAAATTTTCTTGTTTGGGTCCTTTTCATTGTTCATCGCAGTAAATGCGTCGTATTCGTCCCTGCTCTTCCAGTTCTTGGCCGGGGCTGCTTGCGGAGACGCATTCAATTGACGAGCGATAATTAGCCCTTTGACGTCCTGCAATCGGACCGCAGCTTGTGCCACAGAAGACGATACGAGAAGGCTGGCAAGCAGGGTGAAGCTCCAAAGCGCAGTTGTTTTCCTCATTGGGAAGCTACCTCAGTGTTTGGGTTTTGACTCTCCTCAGAGTCCAGGCGCGCTTGATCTCGTTTCCTTCTTCAAACCCTACGGTCCGCGCGCACCGTAGCCGTTTGATGCACGAAGCGAATCTTAAAATGACGTATTCAAAATATCAAGGATTGAGGAAGAATTCAAGCAAAATCTCACTTAGCCGTCACCCACTTATAGACGTTCTTCTTCTGTGCAGTTGGATGCTGGGGGCAGGAGAGAAGCCGCCTCACCCCCTCACGCCTATATCATAGCATTTTTCGGGTAGAATCAGGAAAGAATGGAGGAAGAAGCTTCCCGCATCCGGGTCGCGGAACGCGCTGAACTGGCCGCGGTGGCTCCCCGCTCCAGGCTTGAGCCGTTGTTTGGGGAAACGGCTAAGGAAGTCTTGTTCGCTCTAACGGATAACGCCGGACGGAGAGCTTATCCGCGCCGCCTTGAGCAATCCCAATCTTTCCGAAGGCCATATACTCAAGGGTCTGGAGCGGAATAAACTCCCCGCCGTCTTGGTCGAGTTGATTTCCCACCACGAGCGATGGTCTCACGCTTACAACCTGCGTTTGGCCTTGATTCGCAATCCGCTCACCCCGCTCGCTCGCGTGCTGGCGTTCCTGCCTGACATTTCTGTCAACGACCTCCGAGCCATCTGCCTGGACCCTCGCATGCCCGATCAGGTTCGTAAGTACATCATCGCCCACTGTGCCCAGCGAAAGCCATTATTGGCTGATCGCAACCCCGCTAATAGAGGTGGGGAGGCCGACTGAGGGAGAGGTCGCCGCGTATATGAGGTCGCCATAAGCATCAATTGAATAGACCGCAACGTAACCCTCGCCGCTGGCGGTGTAAATGACGGCAAGCCACTTGCCATCCGGGGACACCGTAATATCCGTCGGCGCGCCCGGCAAGGGTACCGACTTGTAGAACACTCCTCCTTGGCCGTCGCTGAAGAATATCGAGATCGCCTTGTCGGGGGAATTACCCGTGTACCACACGTTTCCCCGACCTTTAGCCACCCAACAGGGTGCATTGGTGGGATACGACGGTGTCGGGCCGGCGATAGGGGTAACAGTCCCGCCCTTGTCCATTATGGCGAAGCTATCCGGGCTGTGAGCCGGTGTGAATCCCAGAATGTCGTCCCAGAATGCCTCGCCGAGCGGGACCATGTTCGCATTGGCAGGGAGCGTTATGTCATTACTTGCCCCGCTGAGCGCCCCGTAACTTGTGAGCCCCAGTTGAAGAACGGACCCTGTGCTTGTGGGATCTGCCAGGGTGACAGCCGCCCAACTCCGTCCGACCGCGATCTGCGCAGCCGTGGTGTCGGTGAGACTAACTGTTCCGTCCACTTTGCCCCATGGCCACACATGACTCTCCGCGCAAGTCGTGCCGACCACATAGAGATGTTCCTTGGCGAGTGCGACAGAATCGGGCTTCACGCAGCCGGACGCCAGGTTTATTGTATTCCCTATGCTGATGATGTTTTCGTTCCGCACTAATTGCGTGACGCTATTTGATCCGTAGTTCGCGACAGCTCCGAAATCGTAAGCGAGCTGTAGAATTCCAGCATTCGTGCTGGCGCCCCCATTACCACCCGTCGGCAACATGTCTACCAAGGATAGCGAAGGCGTTGTCCCGGTATCCAACTGGAACACGACGACATCGTTGCCGCTTACACTATTCGTGCTGGCGAGCACGAACACGCTGCGTCCATATTCTTGTCCAACTGCCAATGCGGCTGTGAGTGACACGACCGCCAGCACAACGCCGGCGCGAAATAGGCTGATTTTCACGGTACTGTTCTCCTTTTATTTGGTTTTCCAAAGCCCTTTGTGGCTACTGCTACCCGGTGGCACTTCTGAATCAATCAGAAGTTCCCCACAGCTTGGAAATACCATTCGCGTCCGGTTCTATTCCCGTGAACGGAAAAATTCTGGCAGTCGATCCTGATCCGGGGGCCTGGGCGGGTCTCACGTCTTTGGCCGGACATCGGGGGTGGATTTGAATCGTCAACCCGCTCCCCTGGAGAGAGCAGCATTACGATCCTGGGGCAGGGTACGCAAGTGGGACGAACAAATCAAATGGCAAAGGGCAAATTTCACATGGTTTTCCATTTGCCTTTTGCCATTTGAATTTTGAATTTCTTTTCTGCTCCCGGTTCCGCTCGTCCACATTCGACCGCCGCTCGTCCCTATAGGCACGAGAGACAATCGAACTTCGGATCAACTGGTCGCCTCGAGGGCAGCATTCAAGGGGGGAGCTAGCTCGTTGGCGATTTGCATGGTGGTGTCACGGTTCAGGTCAGAGACCACAAACCCCAAATAACCTTTCGACTCGAATCCCGCGACGTTCATGCCCTCGAGGTGAGCCTCATACAACTTAGCGCTGCCCGAAACCCCTGAGCCGAATGCCTTTTCCAGATGTACTCCCTCGCTTCTCGTCAGAATGACGGAAAGAATCGTGCCATGACCACGCGCGATGAAATGAACGTACTTCCGTGGACTGCCTTGAACCGAGCAGATGTGGGCCTCGAGGATCTCGAAACCGGGAAGGTTCTGCCGCACCGCCTCAAGCACTCCAGCGTATTGTGGTCCTAGTTTCTTGCGAAGAACTTCGGGTGGGTTGGCGATGTCTGGGTAATTGTGCCCTTTAATTGCACACTGGAGATGGTCTGAGACTCCCAGCGCGAGCACGTTGGCCACAATTCGCCTTCCCCTCAGCACCTTGATCCACTGTTGCGTGGCAAGACCTGCGAGAACGACAACGGCTAACCCGGCAAGGGCGAGACTCCAGGTGAGACGGCGAGAACCGCCCAAGTGGCCAGGTTGGATTTCTCTCAGCCTGCCTTGAATCGCCAGGCGCAATTCTTCAGGCGGGCTCTCGTTCAATGCCGCCCTGCGCAACGCGTCACGTACCCTAGCGCGAGCTTCCAATTCTCGTGAACACCCTTCGCAACTCTCCAAGTGCCGCAGAACATCGCTGGTGGTTTCGACAAGAAGTTCGTTGCTGAGATATGCATCGAGCTGCCGGCGTATCCGTTCGCACTGCTTGGAGTCGAAGTTGAGGACGCTCATACCGATTCACCCGTACGCGCCCGGTCATTGTCTGGCCGGATCCCATAGGAGCTGGCGACATCGGCCAGCTCTTGCCGCAATAGCTTCCTTCCCCGGCTCAGTCGCGACATCACGGTGCCCAGCGGCAGCTTCATAGTTTCCGCGATCTCTTTATACGAGAAGTCCTGTACGTCCGCAAGGAGCACTACTTCGCGGAACTCGATCGGCACCCTCCCCAGTGCCTTGAGCACGTCTTCATCCCGGATTTCCTGCGGAACCGGGGCTTCAGCTATGATGCCGTCCTGATCTTCAGGTTTCTCGAACGATTCCACCTTAGCCGCCTTTGCCCAGCGCCGCCGAAAATGATGCAGGCGATGAAAAAGGATCTTGAATAGCCACGCCCGGCAGTTCGTTCCCATCTCGAAACGATGAAATGATTTCCACGCCTCGAGATAAACTTCTTGCACCAGGTCCTCCGCCTCCGCCTTCTCCTGAGCTAGAAGCCGGGCCATCCGGTAGAGGGCAGGGAAGTGTGCCATCGCCGCGGCTTCGAAGTCTTCCACGCGGACCTTGGGGTGAAAGAACAAGTCGATCTCCAGCGTCGTGAGACTTTCAGCGTGGCAGCCCGATGAAGAACGTCCGCGAGCTGTCATTCTGAGCCCTTCGCCCGTCATCCTGAGCGCAGCAAAGGATCTCGTTCTGAGTGCTCAGGGTAAACTCCGCGAAGAATCTCGGCAGTTGCAGTTTCAACCAACTGCCGGGATCCTTCCTTCGTTTCACTCAGGACCGCCTGCGGCTTCCCAGGATGACAGCCTCAATGCTTCATTCGGCAGCCTGCTACGTCTGAACCGCCATTATACGACCGCATGCGCGTTATGGCCTCTCATTATGCTAATACCAATTCCGCAGATGGGTATTCCCGTCGGCGTCATTCCTGCTGACATTAGGTTGACTTGGCCGTGCCTCGGGCATAAGATGCCTATCGAACGCGGGCCCACTCTCATGGCCGCCACAACCTTCTTTCACCACCGCAGCCGGGGGACAATCGCTCTGGTTGGGGTCGTGCTCATTGAAGTGGTTGGCGGTGCGCTCTGGCTTCACAAGTTCCGCAAAGTTCCCGCCCCGCCCACACACATCGTTCTGCTCACCAACTACCCCGGCCACCAGCGAAACCCCAGCTTTTCACCTGACGGCAATCGGATCGCTTTTGTGTGGGACGGAGAGGAGCAGGACAACTATGATATCTACGTGAAACAGATCGGCAGGGAAAGGGCGCTGCGGCTCACAACCGACCCAGCCACCGACGACGACCCGGCTTGGTCGCCAGACGGCCGCTACATCGCCTTTTGCCGATACCACGTGAAGGGCAAAGAAGAAATTCGCATCGTTCCTGCTGCGGGCGGCTCGGAGCGTAAGCTGCTCACGCGGTGTGCATACGTCGGTGGGCCCTTCGGCTGGTCCCCGGATGGAAAATACCTTGCCTATGATGACTGCACAACCAAATATGGCCCCCAGACCCTCTTCATGCTCGCCGTAGACAACCCCGAGGACAAACGGCCCTTGACCGCATTCGTTGGGCAAACGATGGAAGGCGGCCCTCAATTCTCCCCCGACGGGAAGATGGTAGCTTTCGTCCGCATGGATGGTGGAAGAGATATCTTCTTGGTCCCTGCTTCAGGTGGCGAGCCCAAGCGCCTCACCTTCGACAACGCCCAGTTTTGGGACTTGAACTGGACCCCGGACGGGGCTTATATCCTTTTTGCCTCAGATCGCCTGGGTGGACGCCCCCGCCTATGGAAAGTCCGGGCCTCAGGCGGCCAACCGGAACCGTTGTCAGTTGGTAAAGACGCGGCCTCCGATTATGCCCTTTCGCGCGACGGCCACCGGCTGGCGTACTCGTACTGGGAGATTGAATCGAACATCTGGCGATATCAGGTCCCCGCGACAGGGGGACCGAGCTCGCCGCCTACGAAATGGATCGCCTCGGCTGGCCGTGACGAGTCTCCACAATTCTCGCGGGACGGTAAGAGGGTTGCTTTCGTCTCGGCCCGGTCCGGCAGTAGGGAGATTTGGGTTTGTGACAGCGATGGCTCAAATCTCCGGCAGTTAACTTTCCTTGCGGGCCGCTCCGGAACCGCTCCTCGCTGGTCTCCTGACGGCCGGGAGATTGCTTTTCAATCCCCTGACATCGTGGGTGCCCCTATCTATGTTGCGAGCGCGGAAGGTGGTGAGCCGCGCCGCCTGACGACGGGCCGCCAAAAGGTCGCGGGTCCATGTTGGTCGAGGGACGGGAGATGGATCTATTTCGGCTCCGACAGGACTGGCCCTTGGCAGGTGTGGAAAATGCCATCCAAGGGAGGCCCTGCGGTGCAGGTGACGAAGAAGGGCGGCACCGGAGGCTCAGAATCTCCCGACGGCAAAACGCTTTACTACGCCAAGGGGTTGACGGTTCGAGGCCTTTTTAGGGTTCGAGGCCTTTGGAAGGTTCCGGTGGAGGGCGGGAAAGAGACCCCAGTTCTCAAGCAATTCTGGGCGGGGTTCTTTGATACTTGGTGCGTAGCTCGTGAGGGCATCTATTTCTACAACGTCGACACGGACACTATCGACTTTTTCACCTTTGCCACGCGCCAGACAACGCAAATTGCCAAGCCGGAAAAGCGGGGCGGACCGCTCACAGTATCCCCCGACGGCCGTTGGATTCTCTTCAGCCAAGTGGACGTAGATACCAGCCACATCATGATGGTTGAGAATTTCCGTTGGTAGATGGCTGAGGTGAATGCGGAGGGCGGACTTGCCACGGGAT
>Ga0187782_10001348_pt1 | contig 17751 bp, 10 predicted proteins | sample 0715_SJ02_MP15_2_FD_132454 | JGI IMG/M metagenome (GOLD analysis project Ga0187782, IMG submission 132454) | Tropical peat soil microbial communities from peatlands in Department of Meta, Colombia - 0715_SJ02_MP15_20_MG | ecosystem: Environmental > Terrestrial > Soil > Wetlands > Peat | place...
TCCGCATCCAAAACCAAAGCCGCTTTCGGTCGTCCCCTCGCCATAGACACCTCCATTGTGCACGGGAGATGCCTATATTCCCAGCAATATTAAGACCACTTATTTATGGGACAATACACTAGAACGACATTTTCAAATCAGCTGGACAAGCACATGCTGCAAGACAGATAAGAGATGGCAGGTTCTTTTTGAACACAGCTTTGCTCGCGAACTCTCGGACCGTCACATCTCGGCGGAGGCCTTCCTTTCCGAACTGCAGTGCGCCGCAACTTGAACACTGTGTTCAATAATCCCTATGAATCTTGGCTTCGTAATCCATTGAAACTAGACAGTGACAACTCCCCATGCTCAGCGTTCGATATTCATGCGTTTGATGAACGGTGTTCTCCAGCCGGAGACGGGAAAAAGCCTGTGTGAATGCGGACCTCTGCCTCAGTTTTGGAATGGGAGTCGTAGCGACAACTGGATCGAGCAGGCTACCCAACACTGTATCCGGAATCCTTTCCGAACCTCTCCTCTTTACAGCACCCAGAAGCGAACTTAAGCCACTTCTATGAATAGTGCGTGCTTTATTTGGTAAATCCGGCCGCGCCGTCGAATGGGAATGGGGCATATCGGACACGCGAGCCATTTGAATGGGAATGCCCACGCCACCCCCGGGAACGTAACAGGCTCGAGCCAAGCGCTACGCTTCATGGGAAATCACGAACTCACGAGTTCGGGCGCGCCCTACCTCCGCTCACTGCGCTGTTAGTATCGTTGGATCTCGAACACCACGCCGCCGTTTGTTTGCCCCCCGAATGGGGTTGTCCCATAGAGGTTGCCGTCCGCGCCAAGGACCACGCCTGCGTACGGAGTGCTGCCATCTGCGCCGCCCGTGAAGCTATACAGCACCGTTTCATTGCCTGATGTATCGAGCTTAAAGACAACACCGTAGCCAGATGCGCCGCCACCGGCGGTAGTCCCGTAAAGGTTACCAGCGGAGTCGCGGGCCAACACCACCCAGAGTGGATAGCCGCCATCTGTTCCGCCCGTGAAGCTGTACAGCACCGTCTCATGTCCCGACGTATCGACCTTAAAGACGACACCTGCGGCCGATGCGCCGCCACCATTGGTAGTCCCGTACAGGTTGCCGGCCGAGTCGCGGATTAGACCGGCCAGGGGGTAACCTCCATCAGATGCGCCGGTGAAGCTGTACAGCACCGTCTCATGGCCGGACGTATCAACTTTGAAGACGACACCGGCGTTCGAAGCGCCGCCAGCACCGGTAGTCCCGTACAGGTTGCCGGCCGAGTCGCGGATTAAAGGGCCGTTGGGGCTGGCGCCATCGGCGCCGCCCGCGAAATTGTACAGCACGGTCTCATTGCCGAGCGGATTGATTTCAAAGACAACACCGTTGCCCGACGTGCCGCCACCGCCGGCAGTCCCGTAGAGGTTGCCAATCGAGTCGCGAATCACATTATTCGGGTAGCCGCCATCGGCTCCGTTAGTAAAGTTGTGCAGCACCGTCGCATGGCCCGTCGCATCAACTTTGTACACGACTCCGAACCCGTAACCCACGTCCGCTTGGCCTATGAAGGTAGCCCCGTAGAGGTTGCCATCCGAGTCGCGAATCACACCTTGATCTGGTTGGCCAAATCCGTTGGCTGTGATGAAGTCGAAAGTGTACAGCACCTTCTCATCGCCGTCCGCATCCATTTGATACAAGACGCCGGCACCATGGCGTCCACCATAGTTAGTAGCCCCGTATAGGTGACCGTCCGAACCAAAGATGACCCCACTGGCGCGGGGGTACTGCCCTTCGGCCGGACCCGGGAAAGCGTACACGACCGTCGCGTTGCCGCTCGCATCCAATTTGTAGACCGCGCCCTGACCCCCAGCGGCATTGAAGGCGGTTGTTCCGTAGAGATTGCCGAACTCGTCGAGAATCACGCCTGCTTCGTCGGGTTGGTTGCCGTAAGGTCCTCGTGTGAAGGTGTGGAGCACGGTTTCATGGCCGGATGGGTCGAGTTTGAACACCACACCCGCGTCATGAGCACCACCGAACGCGGTAGTCCCGTAGAGATTGCCGACCCAGTCGAGAACCACGGGTGCCGCGGAGTTGCCCCCATCGTTTCCGCCGGTGAAGTTGTACAGTACTGTCTCATTGCCGGAGGTATCGACTTTATAGACAACACCGTATCCCGCTCCGCCCGAGCCCGATGTCCCGCCGTTGTAAGCCGTGCCGTAGAGATTGCCTTTGAAATCGCGGATCACACCATTCGGGTACGCCCCATCGTCTCCGCCGGTGAAGTTGTGCAGCACGGTTTCATGCCCGGATGGGTCGACCTTAAAAACGACACCGTAGCCGGCCGCACCCGCGCCCGATGTGCCGCCATTGTTGGTAGTTCCGAATAAGTTGCCAACCTGGTCAACGGCCATGTTTATGTTGGGATATGCTCCGTCGTTCCCGCCCGTGAAGGTGTATAGGGTGGTCTCATTGCCGGAGGTGTCGATCTTAAAGACGACACCGTAGCCATTGGAGCCCGGTGCCGTGCCGCCATAATTGGTCGTGCCATAGAGATTGCCTTTCCAGTCGCCGATCACATTATTCGGGTTGGCTCCATCTGCCCCGCCCGTAAAGCTGTACAGCACGGTCTCATGGCCGGACCGATCGAGCTTAAAGACGACCCCGTTGCCTGATGCACCCCCGTTGCTGGTTGTTCCGTAGAGGTTGCCGAAGAAGTCTAGAATTAGTCCGTTCGGGGAGCTCCCGTCGGCTCCGCCCGTGAAGCTGTACAGCACGGTCTGACTACCGCACGCATCGATTTTGAACACGACGCCCGCGTTGTTTGTGCCCCCACCCCCGATGTCGGAGTAGGCGCCGTTCGTAGTCCCATAAAGGTTGCCTTGGAGGTCGCGGATCACGCCCAAAGCGGGGTATGAACCATTCGGCGGGCTTACGAAATTGTGTAGCACAACTTCCTTGCTATTCGTATTGAGCGCTGATGCTGCTTCCTGAACGGTAGCGGGGTCGCGGGCCACACCCCTGGGAAATGTGACGTGGGGCAGAGTGACTTCTTTAGGGTTGAGCGGTCGCGCTGCCTGATGAGCGCTGGCGGAAAGGCAGAGTCCCAGCAAGCACAGTAACAGACAAACGGCGAGCGCTCCTTTCTGTCGGATCACTGAACAGAATTCGGCAAAAATAATCTGGCTGGTCAGCATATTGAAACTCCTTCTCGTTTATGTGCTAAAGATTCCGTGGCTGAAAACAGGAAACCGCTGTCAAGACGCAGATTCCTCCTCTGTGTGCCCAAGAGGCGATTGGTTCTGCTGCGAATTTGGTTCCTATATTTGATATTTGCTTATTGGCCCACTGATAGGCCACGCAACGGGTCGGCAAGATAGGCGAACACAAATTCACGTGTCAAGCCCTATTTCGTTTACTTTGTATTCACAACGTAAGCGTCCGAAGCTGTCACAAGCGGACGCTTACATTGCATCAACAGCAAAACTTGAAGAAATTAAGCTAGTTCACACGGTACTTCATTCGTACCCCCGTCATCGATTTAGTGACTTGCTGCCCACATCTACTAACGCGGCTTTTTATGGCGCCTGGGGTCATCCATCCAGAAGAAATAAGTAGGCTCCTTCCAAAATGATTTGGAAAGGGACTTCTATTTGACGGGACCCAAGTATCGATCCAGCCAATTGAGGGTTTCCTTGATCATTTCATATCTCGGGATATCGTGGCCTGTATCGTACACGACACGGCGCTTGTCTTCTTTGGGTGTACCCAGGAAGCGGAACATGGGTTCCTGAGAGGAATTTACCGGGAAGATGAAATCGAAACGACCATTCAACATCAGGACAGGAGCCTTTACTCGTGGTGCGAAGTTGAGTTGATCCGCTTCAGGCAGGCGTTTACGTAAGTAAAATCCAGGCGATATAAGTACCAGAGCTTTGAGACGGGGTTCAACAGCTGGAAGTTGGGCCCCCATAGCTGCTCCCCAGCTCGTGCCTTCATAGGCCAGCTTGTTGTGATCGATGTCGGAGCGGGTTTCAAGATAATCGATCGTACGGCCAAGGTCTTTCGACCAGTCGATCACGTGATCCCTCCAAGCGCTCTGATTCTTGCGCCATTCGCTGTAGTTGTCCCAACGCTCAAAGGTTCCCTTGTACACAGGAAACATCACCGCCCGCCCACTCTTAACAATAAAATCGAAGTCTTCCAAATAGCTTGCTAGGTTGGCGCTGGATCGGTCGTAAAGGGCGCTAGCTCCAGTAAAATGCACAACTGTCTGAAAAGGTGGGGAGGCTCTCCTGGGAAGGAAGAGATACGCTATGACGCGCTCACTCCCGTAGGCCGCGTCGAAGGTTATCTTCTCCTCCTTCCAGTCGTCTGCCTGTTGGACAGATTCGATCACCGCACGCAACGGTGTCTTGTCGTAAGAATAGATGCTTTTGTATGCTTCGAAAACCTGATCCGAAATCGGTTTTAGAGTATTGTAATCTGGTACTTGAGGTGTGACGGGATCGGCAGCCTTAGTTGAGTCTCGGCTAAGGACATACTTGGCGCAGCGAAATCCAAAATTCGCCGAACGATCGAACGGCGATCGCGCATCAGGGTCGAGGAACGTATAGGTCGGTTCATTCCAGGCGCCGCCAAGAATATAGCGTTTGCCAGAGCCAGCCTCATTTAAGATCCACTCTTTGACATTGCCAGCCATGTCGTAGACCCCAAACCAACTCATCCCGCTGTACGCTCCAACGGAGGAAGCCGCCGACCCGCTGAAATTACTACGTGGCAATATACTTGCGGCGCCCCAAATAGAGGCGGCAACGGACCAATGATAGATTGTTGGGAGCGCCTTGCCTTCGAACTCAGCATAAGCAGCTGCCTCGAACCAACTGACGCCAGTTACGGGATAGTTTTCCTGCCCGCGTGGGTATTCATCCTGTATCCATGTTGCGGGCCCAGGTCTACCTGTTTTGTCCTGAAACAACTTCACGGCCTCGGCCCATGACAGTAAGTGGCCGTCCTTGCGAAACTCGTTCTTCCAGTATTCCTGCTTCTGGTAACCTCCCTCGTCGACAAAACGCTTATACTCAGCGTTCGTGACCTCAAACTTGTCAAGCCAGTAGTCATTCAACGGTACGGCTGGCGAAGCAGAGAATCCACTGATGCTAAGTGTTACGGGCACGCTCTCAAATTCTGACGTGGATAATTCGATGTGCACCATCCGGGTTGGGGCTTTTCCTTCCTCATCCATTCTTACAGTCGTGGAATCAGGTACGTTAGTGGCGAAAGTTGCACGCTCGACTGGTGTAAAACCCTTTAACTCAAATCTCCACTGCAAATCCGTAAGAGGCAACCTGCGCTTCTCGATGGGCGTGCGTCCCACGAATTCCCAAGCGCTATTCGGAGCATCATAATTCCTACGGTAAACCGAAACTCCAGAAGGAGTGGTGTTGATAGATTCTGACCAAGAGATGTCCGGCCAGAGTTTGGTGAGCATCGGATCGTTGGGAATGTACCGTTCTGCCTGAATCGCCAAAGCATAAGCGTCCCCAAATTTTTCCTGCTCTGCCAGTTTAGCGATCTGGGGCAGTGCCTCGTTCCTGGCCCACATTACTCTCGAACCGTGATGAATCCACCAAGCGAACAGCCCGGTCAACGCCAGGAGAATGAGCAGGGCGGGTATCGAAAAAATTGGCCTCTTGCTCTGCCGGAGCAGCATCTTTAGATTGAACCCACTGGTAGGTTCGGAAACGAGCGCTTGGCATTCCTCAAGTTCTCGCTCAACCTCCGTCATGGACGCGTAGCGTTCTTCCGGTCGCTTTCGCAGACACCGACGGATAATGCGCTCCAGTTCGTCGGGCACATTTTTGACGAGTTCATGGGGAGGTCTGGGGTCCTCTGAGTTTACGGCGGTGATCGTTTCGCTGTTGGATTGGCGCTGGAACGCTCTACTCCCCGTTAACATTTCGTAGAGCACTGCACCAAACGCAAAAATGTCGCTGCGAGCGTCTATGTCTTTGCCCCGCAACTGCTCGGGCGACATATAGGGAAGCGTGCCGACGACCTGAGCCTCGCCAGTGAGGACCGTAATGGTTTGGTCATCTGCTGCGACGGGCCGCTCGGATTTAGCCAGACCAAAATCAAGCAGCTTCGTCCCGGTATCAGTGAGCATGATGTTGCCAGGTTTAAGGTCTCGATGGATGATCCCTTTGTGGTGTGCCGTTCCAAGAGCGTTGGCTACGGAAATGGCGATCTTCAGGATCTCATCCAAAGTGAGCGGCCCTTTCTTGAGACGGGCCGAGAGAGTTTCCCCCTCCAAGTACTCCATCGTGATGAAGGCCCTGCCAGCGTCTTCCCCAAAGTCATGAATCGTGCAAATGTTCGGGTGATTTAACCCAGACGCGGCTTTTGCTTCGCGGCGAAATCGTTCTAGTGATTTTTGATCTTGAGCGAGCTCCTTGGGCAGGAATTTTAGAGCCACGATGCGGTCGAGTCGCATGTCTTCGGCCTTATACACCTCGCCCATACCTCCAGCTGCAAGGAAAGCGAGAATGCGAAAGCGTTCGACCAGGATTTCGCCGACAGCAAATCGCTTTCCCATTTGCGGGCGCCCGCGATCCACAAACGGGGGGATCGAAAGGAAACTGCTCAAGTTGTCGGTCTCTGCAAGAAGCCGGCGGACTTCTGCGAGTACAACTTCGTCATCCGCATGTTGCTCTAAGAAAGAATCGCGGGCGCTGGGACAGCAGTCGAGCGCCGCTTCGTACAGCTGCTTAACGCGGTCCCATTGTTTGGGTGACATCCCCATGGTCCTGCCTCAATCCCTCTTCACCGTTTTCCGAGAAATACGAAGGAATGCCAAGGTCGCTTGAACTCAAACCCGCAACTCTACCACTCTTCCACCCGCATGCCTGACGCGGTGAAATGACCGTCATTCTACGCCTACTTGTGGTTTCGGTGTCAGCCAGCGACCTCTTTGCGCCGTTGCCCTCGTCGTTCCAGCTGGGCAGCTTTTTGGCCCCGGAGCGACCCCGTTTGGTGGGAAATGTCGCGCTCCATAGGGTGAAGGAAGAAATGTGCAGGGCCAAGGAGGGACGGAAAAACCTAAGCCGCTCGATGCATCCCTGCAGACCGTGTGCTCTGGTCTTCCCGGCGGAGCGAACTGCACGAATGCGCTGCGGCTGACTGAAGGCGCAAAGGTAGTGCTTACAGATGAGGCCAACTCGTGTCCAAGTTTGCTCGCATTGAATTCGAATTTGGAGATCTGTGAAAAGCCTTAATGATGCCAATTAAGATTTACGGGAACGGGCATCTTGATTATACTGGCCAGCCTCAGGTCGGTCCCGGAAATCCTATCTTACTCTTTGGTCTAAGTGACTTGTGCCGTGTCCCTGTTCTATTTGGGAGGACTCTATGAAACTTCCCTATTCCGGCGCATGGCGATTGTCCATTTTAGCTTGGTTGTTTTTGAGTTATGCAGCAGCTCAGTCGCTGATCACTGGAGGGATCGCAGGAACCGTGACCGATCCCAGTTTGTCGGTCGTTCCGAATGCCGTTGTCACTTTGCTGAGCTTGGACACCGGGGAAACTCTGTCCGACGCGACGAATGGGGATGGTCTCTACAGTTTCACGCAACTCAAACCGGGACACTATCAGATTACTGTCACGATGTCGGGCTTTGCGAAGATGGTCAAAAGAATTTCCGTTGAAGTGGGACAGACAACCCCGGTCGACGTGACCTTGGAAATCGGAAAAGCAGCGGAAACGGTCGAAGTGACCACAGGGGCACCGCTGATCAGCACTGACCCCGGAGTGGTGACGAGTTATACACCAAAGGAGGTTGCCCTCCTGCCAGCCCCGGGCCAGGACATGTCTACGATTGCGTTCACGGCTCCAGGAGTTGTCGTCTCGCCGGGAACGGGCTACGGGAACTTCACGGTAAATGGTTTGCCGGCGACTTCCAACCTGTTTACCGTGAACGGGGAAAACGACATGGACCCTTACTTCAACATCAACTACTCGGGCGCCAGCAATCTCATGCTCGGGCTCAATGAAGTTCAAGAAGCTGTCGTGGTCACGAATCCGTACTCGGGTCAGTATGGACAATTGAGCGGGGCCCAAATTAGCTATGTCACTAAGTCCGGCACCAACGCATTCCATGGCAACGGGCAGTGGTATTGGAACGGGCGTGCGCTCAATTCGAATAACTTTTTCGCCAATGCTAGTGATGTACCCAGGCCGTTCGCGAATGCAAACCAATGGGCAGCATCGATCGGCGGGCCCGTCATTAAGGACCACACCTGGTTCTTCCTGGACACCGAAGGCCTGCGTTTCATTCTGCCGAACGTGTATGTCGAAACTATACCCACACCCGCATTTGCCGCCGCAATCCTGAACAACATTCAAGGTCTGGAGCCCAACGAGCTTCAGGCGTATCAAGATATGTTCAAGATTTACGCGACAGCGTCAGCCGATAAAGTGTTGACACCTGTGCCCATTTCTTCTGGTGATGAGTGCTCCAGCGTCGTCCTACCCAACTGGACCTCCGGCTCAACGTGCGCGAATACATTTGTGTCAACCCCCACTTCGTTTGCCAAAGAGTGGATCCTGGCTGGGCGCATCGACCAGAAACTCAGATCCAAGGATGATGCCTTCTTCCGCTTCAAACTGGATCACGGGCTTCAGCCGACGGCTGTCGATCCACTAAGCACAGCTTTTTACGCTAATTCCAGTCAGCCGACGTGGGACTACCAACTTAACTGGAGACACGTTTTCAACGGGGACCTAACCAACTCCTTCACACCTACCGTAAGCCACTACAGCTTTGTGTTTACGCAAGACGAGGCTGCTTGGAAAGCAGTCTTCCCGTACGGTGGCGTTGTTCCTGCCTTCACGGACGGCTTCTCCTCCATCAACGGCCAAGTTGTTTATTACCCCCAGGGACGCAAGACTACACAATATCAATTCATCGACGATCTCTCCTGGACGCGCGGGAAACATGCCCTGAAGTTTGGAGCTAACTTCCGGAGGTACGACGTCAGCGATCATAATTTCTTTTATATTAATCCGCTCACAGTCTTCGCTGATCTGACCTCACCGACATTGGGTCCCAATGGAATGCTGGGGATGCAGGCCTACGCAGATGGGTTGGCTCAATCGTACAATCAACAGTACAGCCCTTCGACAGACGTGCCCACTGCTTTGTGGGGACTGGGTGCTTACGCGGAAGACCTGTGGAAGGTAACACCCCGCTTTACGCTTATGGGGGCACTGCGCTTCGAAAAGAACTCCAATCCCATTTGCAATATCAATTGCTTCTCGAATTTTAAAACTTCTTTTCCGGCCTTAGTTAGCATCAACTCGCCATCACCTGCGGATGTGCCCTACAGTAGTGACTTCAACACCGGCTTGCACCAGGCTTATCCAGGTGTTGACACCATCAACGTGTCTCCGCGCTTGTCCTTCAGTTGGGCGCCAGGGCCAAGCGATCATTTTCCGTTTTTCCCTGGCAACAATAAGACAATCATCAGCGGCGGTGTTGGGATTTTCTACGACAATCCGGCCGGGGGCATGGTCGACAACCTTTTAGGTAATCCACCCAATTCAGTGTACTTCGGGATTGCACCTCTGGATGCAAACTTCCAGACCACGGGCATTCTACCCTTTGACCGTTCAGCACCGAATGGCGGGCCTTCTTCCTTCGCAGCGGCTTCAGCGGCATTCAATATGAAATACAGTTATAATCAACTCGCTGTACTGCTCAATCCGATCATTGGTTATACGCCGCCAGTTAGCGTTACTGCGATCGAAGGGACGGTTCATTCACCTCAGGTACAGGAATGGAACCTGAAGGTAGATCAGCGAATAACAGAGAGCACAGCGCTTTCCGTCGGTTATAACGGAAACCACTCGATTCATATTCCCTACTTTAACGGTTGGTGGAATGCCATCGCTACAAATTCCATCTTCGCCGACATTCCGAGCATCAACCCTAATCCAGCCCCGAATTACGCGGGAGTTTCAACTCTTCAGAGCGGTGCCGTGTCCAATTATAACGGTCTAACTGTCACCATCCGCGTGCAGTATCACAACTGGATCATGGCCCATATCAATTACACGTATTCTCATGCACTGGATGAGACCTCCAATGGCGGGCTATTCCCGATTGGAGGTTGGGATGGTGGGGCCAACATCCAAACTCAAGTCAATCCGGGTACCTTACGTACTAACAACTACGGAAACGCAGATTACGATATTCGGAATCTGTTCAACGCCGATTTTGTGGTCACTCCACCGTTGCACTTTGAGAACAAGTTCGCCAACGCCACACTGGGTGGATGGCAGTGGTCCGGAAGAGCTTATGTGCGTTCTGGATTGCCTTACACTGTTACCGACGGATATGCATTCGCAGGGCTGATCCAGGGTGGTTATGCTGTAGCTCAAGTACTTTCAGCGAGTGCTGCGAACTCCTGTGGCAGCGGCGCTGCCTACACAAACACAAACATTCACCCGTGCTTGAATGCGTCGGCCTTCGCAAATACGTCGGTCTCGGGGTTTGCATATACAACGTATCCGAACCAAACCCGCAACCAGTTCCGTGGTCCTGATTACATTGATTTCGATATGGGACTCTACAAGACGTTCTTGGTCAAGGAGCGCTATACCTTTGGCTTGGGTGCAACGGCCTTCAACGTCTTCAATCACCCGAACTTTAATCTCCCAGATGCCAATCTCGGGGATGCCCAATTTGGTCAAATCTTGTCGACGCAGGGCGTTCCGGTGAGCCCCTACGGCGTCGGGCTTGGCTTTGACTCCTCGGTCCGGGTGGTCCAGTTGTCGGCGAAGTTCACTTTCTGACTCAGGAATTCTAGAGTCACCATTGCTCGCATATTCCGCGTTGGCTTGCTTCAGGGTGGGGATGTTCCGAACACCAGGGAAAAGACTCAAGTCATCGAGTTAACTGAGGCGACCCCTGTGCCACGTCCGACTTCTTCCCCGCGAGATTTGGACCTATCTCCTCTATTTTGAAGGAGATTCGGCAACCAGCCCCCCTGCTGAGTAGCCGAGCATATTCTCTTGCTCAATGTGACCCCTTCTCACTCAGAACAGCGCGCTTATGTTTGAAAGAACGAATCCGTAACGTGAAGTTCAGTTTTGAGGAGGGAAAATGCTTAGTTCTCTGCAAATCGAAGGGGCCAATCTAACTACCCGAACGTGGGCTATGAGAAAAAGTGAAGCCAGAGCCAGGCATACATTTGTTTTCCCGATTACAGTTGTTGTCTTGGCAGGTTACCTATTGTTCCAAACAGGCAGGGAGTTAGCGTTTGAGCTTGATGCTTCAGCAAGAGATTTTGCAACGTCACTAAGTATTTCTGACAGGACAGATTCACGATGATCCTTAAACTCCAACCTACCGACGGATCATCAGGAGCGACGATGCAGGTCGCAGCCATTCACGATTGCGCAATAAATCTGTCTGGCAGGGCCCGAACTCGCTGCTCCTTCGACATCGGCACCCACCTCAGGAGAATAGCAGTCGTTGTATTGTCAGTGATATGCCGTACATGGGTCCCGTTCATTTTATTGGGAGCCCTGAATCGTGTGTTTCCAATACTTGCTTCCGTCTTCTTTTGCTATGCCGGAAATGAGCGCTACGCCAACCACTATAGTTATCCTTCGTGCAGAAAGTTTCTACTCTGGTTTCCTTCGACTATTGGGATATTCCGTCAAGGAAAGAAATGGGGGCTAATTTGCGCAGCTCCAATCACAGAGCTCGATTTCACTGATGCGAAGAATTCAGCTAACTTACTTCGATTAATTCGTCGCCTACAACGGATCAAGGGGATCCTCGGTGTCGACAAACTGTCATTTGCTGGGATTCTCCCAACGATATTGAATCGGAGGTGGCCTGAAACTATAGCGAGGGGTGAGGACCATACTCCGGAGGTCGTGCGAAGAGCGGTTCACGAAGTCCGAAGGAAACACTTCAACTCCAGTCCGCACGATGTGGTTCTAATGGGTGGGGCCGGCAGGATCGGTCGTGCGGTGCAAAATTGTCTCAAAGTTGATGGGATCAACTCGATAGTGATCGACCCTGCAGCGCCTGCCACGGCTAGCATTAAGCGTCTGAGCTCGACAAACATCTTACTCGTTGATGTCTCCCGATATGGAGCGATACAACGCTACCTCGACGAAATGCCACCGGGTACTGTTGTCCTGAACGAGGTATTCCCAGAGCCGAGCAGTGACGTTCTCAGCGAATTTAAGAATAAAAATATCATGGCTTACCACATAGCTGGAGTCACAGCGGACGTTTACCCTTCTTTGCCTCTCGGCTATGGGAATGCCCTCCCATGCTGCGCCATCCACTCCAGCAACATGGGTGAACCAATCCTAAAGCGTATCGCGTGAGGCAACGATGAAAGCATGGACTAAGCCGTGGCAGATCGTAGTCGGTTCGTACTTCAGTTTTTTGCTGTTCCTCCTTTTTGTTTTGTCGGTCATGTACCGCGGTGGCTGGTTGTTGCTTCCTGCTGCCATGATCCTGATCGTGGTTCCGGTTTTGGATTGTCTAAGTGGGCAAGACTTTAGCCGCGACGAACCAGCCTTATCGAAGACACAACGATGGCTAATTGAGGCTGCCCCTGTTTCATTCGTTCTGGGGAACGCCGCGGTAATCGGCGTCGCAGCTCACATTTTTCACGATCTCACGACGGGCGAGAAATTATTAGCTGTGCTGTCTGTCGGAATGATCGGCAGCATCGGCATAACAGCCGCACACGAATTGGTTCACAAGCCGGGAAGATGGAGCAAGATCTTCGGTCGACTCGGACTCGCTAATGTGCTTTACCTTCATTTCGAGATCAACCACATTCGGGGTCATCACGTTCGGGTTGGAACCGAAGAGGATCAAAGTACAGCGTGGTTCGGAGAGACGTTGTATCACTACTTTATCCGTACAGTCCCGGGATGTTTCAAATTGTCTTGGGAATTAGAAGAGGAGAGACTGACCCGCAAAGGTTCGGCGATCATCAGTTCTGAGAACCAAATGCTCCAATTTGCCCTCTTGCAGTGTGCTTACATCGCGGCTATCTGGTTTTTAGGTGGCTGGTCAGGAATTGCTCTGTTTATTCTTCAAGCATTCGTTGCAGTCTTTACGCTGGAAAGTGTTTCTTATGTTGAGCACTACGGCTTATTTCGCTCGAAGCGCGCTGACGGGAAATATGAGCCGATGAGTGCGTCCCACTCGTGGGATTGTTATGGTCGTTTCTCCAATTACCTCGTCTTTCAATTGCAGCGGCATGCAGATCACCACAGCCATCCGACGCGAAGCTTCTCCAGGCTGCAGACAGCTACAGATGCACCGAAACTGCCGGTTGGTTATCCACTTCTGATTGGGATTGCTATGGTGCCTCCGTTGTGGTGGACAATCATGAACCCACGGGTGCGTGCGGCTCGTTTCGAGAGTTGTGTAGGGTTGAAACCCTTACCACACCCACAGGAAATTGGAGTATAGCCGGCTATTGGAAAAACAATTTCAGTTACATTTCTACTTAACCGGACCCAAATATCGGTCTAGCCAGTTGAGCGTTTCCTTGATCTCTTCGTTTTGAGGAATGTCGTGTCCGGTGTCATACAACATGTGCCGCTTATCTTTAGCGGGGGTTCCTAATAGCTGGAACATTGGCTCCTGCGAAATTTCCGGCGGAAACATAAAATCGAACCGCCCGTTCAACATCAAGACAGGCACCTTTACCCGGGGTGCGAAATTGATTTGATCAACTTCCGGCAAGCGCTCCTGCAAATAGAAGCCCGGCGAAAGAAGCACGGCTGTTTTAAAACGAGTTTCGACCGCTAGGAAGATAGCGCCCATGCACGCCCCCCAACTGGAACCTTCGTAGCCCAATTTGGTCGCGTCGATGTCGGAACGAGTTTCGAGGTAGTCAACGGAGCGGGCCAGATCCTTGTACCAGGCAAGGACGTTGTCGCGGTAAGTACTTGTCACGCTCGGCCAATAGATGCTTTCCTCGCTGGCTCCGCGCTCAAACGTTCCCTTATATACGGGAAATAAGACGGCCCGCCCACTTTTGATAATAAAGTCGAAGTCCTCAAGAAACAAAGCGAGTGACTCCGCGCTGGATCGCATATGGTGTGCGCCGGCGCCAGGAAAGTGCACAACCACTTGAAATGGAGGCGACACCTTATTGGGAAGAAACAGATATGCGTGGATGCGCTCGTTTCCGTACGCGGCGTTGTAGGAGATCTTCTGCAGTTTCCAATCGTCGGTCTGCTGCGTGGATTCTACCGCTGCATGCAACGGAGTTTTGTCGTAGGAATAGAGGCTTTTGTAGGCCTGGAAAAGCTGGTCGGAAACCGGCTTCTCCGATCCATAATTGCGAACCCGAACAATGAGGGGATCAGCGGTTTTGGCTCCTTCGCCGATCAAAGCATATTTGGCGCAGCGAAATCCGAAATTCGAAGAGCGTTCGAAGGGGGAGCGAGCGTCGGCATCGTTGAACATGTAAGTCGGCTCATCCCAACCGCCCCCCATGATGTAACGATTACTAGAAAGTGCCTGGTTTAGGCACCACTCTTTGACGTTGCCAGCCATATCGTAAGCGCCGCACCGGCTCATTCCGTGGTAGGTGCCAACGGGTGACGGTCCCGATCCATGGAAGTTGCTAGCAGGAATGATAGCGTCGCCATGATTGGTGGAAGCGGCAGCAGTCCAGTGATAGACGGTCGGAAGAGACTTGCCCACGAATTCCGCATAAGCGGCGGCTTCGAACCAACTGACACCAGTTACCGGGTAATTGTCCTGGCCCCGCGGATAATCGCCTTGTACCCAAGTTGCAGGTCCTGGTCTACCCGTCTTGTCCAAGAACAACCTCATAGCCGCGGCCCAGGAAAGCACATGGCCATCCTTGCGGAACTCGTTTTTCCAATACTGCTCCTTTTGGTAACCACCCTGATCCAGAAACTGCTTGTACTCCGCATTGGTCACCTCGTATTTGTCGATCCAATAGTTCGATAAAGTCAAAGCCGGTAAAGCTCCGAAACCTGCAATTCCCCAAAGTGTTACCGGGAAATTCTGACCGGAATCCGAGGTAGGGAAATCCACACGAACCATGCCATTAGGTGAGTCCCGTGGCTGATCCATGGTCATTTTCCATGGATTCGGGAAGGCCGGAAACGTAGCGCGCTCCATCGTAACGTACCCATTCAATTCAAATTCCCATAATGAATTTACGAGAGGGAATCTGTGATTTTCGATGGGAGTGCGTCCAACGAACTCCCAGGCGCTGTCCGGCGCTTTGTAGTCCTTACGGTAGACCGCGGCTCCGGGAGGCGTAGTGTGGATCGATTCAGACCAGGAAATGTCCGGCCATAGTTTCGTAAGCATGGCATCTTTAGGGATGTACCGTTCGGCTCGGACCGCCAATGCATAAGCTTCACCGAACTTTTCCTGCTCTGCTAGTTGAGCGATCCGCGGCAGCGCCTCATTCCTGGCCCAGCGGATTCTGGAACTGCGATGAATGCCCCAAATGGTGAGTCCAATTAGGATAAGCAGGATAAGTACCGCTGGAACAGCCACTCGGGGCCGCTTGCTTTGCCGGAGCAGCACCTTCAGGTTGATGCCGCTCGATGGTTCACAAACAAGCGCAAAATAGTCCTCAAGTTCGCGCTGGATTTCCGATATAGAGCCGTAGCGTTCTTCGGGATCCTTGCGCAGACAACGTCGGATGATGCGCACCAGGTCGTCAGGTACATTCTTCACGAATTCCTGAAGAGGTCGGGGCTCAGCACGGTCTATCGCGGCAATCGTTTCGATGTTCGATTGGCCTTGGAACGCCCTTCTCCCGCCGAGCATTTCATACAAAACCGCACCGAATGCGAAAATGTCTCCGCGGGTGTCAGCCGCTTCACCGTGTAAACGTTCCGGCGACATGTACGGTAGCGTGCCCACGACCTGGGCGTCGGCCGTGAGGACAGTGCTGGCCAGGTCATCAGACGTGCCTGGCCGCTCGTATTTGGCGAGGCCGAAATCCAGCAGTTTCACCCCCATGGGGGTGAGCATGATGTTGCCGGGCTTGAGGTCGCGATGGATGATCCCTTTGCGATGGGCCGCGCCGAGCCCAGCCGCAACGGAAATGGAAATCTTGAGCATCTCGTCGAGCGGAACTGGGCCCTTCTTGATGCGCGCCGCGAGGGTCTCCCCTTCCAGGTACTCCATGGCGATGAACGCTCGGCCATTATCTTCGACAAAGTCATAGACGGTGCAGATGTTGGGATGATTTAAAGCCGAAGTGGCCTTGGCTTCGTAGCGAAATCGTTCCAAAGACTGGTGGTTTTCCGCCAGTTCTTTTGAAATGAATTTCAGAACCACGATTCGATCGAGGCGTAGGTCTTCTGCTTTATATACTTCGCCCATGCCTCCCGCTGCGATGAAATTAACAATGCGGAACCGTCCAGCTAAAACCTCGCCGGATGCGAGTTGTTCTGGGGAGGGAATAGGATTCAGACGAGGATCAACGAAAGGCGGAGTCGAGAGAAAGCTACCTAAATCGTCGTGTTCTGCCAGCAGTCGCTGGACTTCCTGCCGTACAACTTCGTCTTCTGCACACTGTTCCAGAAAAGCGATGCGTTGAACCGGAGTGCGATTCAGCGCAGCTTCGTAAAGCTCCTTAACGCGGTCCCATTGTTTCGGAGACATCCGCATCGTTGCGCCTCAATTCACCGTGCAGCCAGGCCTTTGCCACAGCCCAATCGCGCTTGACTGTTTTCGGCGAGATACCCAGAAATTCTGCAGTTTCCTCGACGCTCAAGCCGCCAAAGAAGCGCAACTCCACTACTTTGCCCTGCCGAGGATCAAGTTTGGAAAGGCGTTCGAGGGCTTCGTCCAATCTGACAAGCTCCTCCGAGTGTTCCGGCGAAAACACCAAAGCTTCGTTCAAGGCCAGCACGACCTTTGCTCCGCCCCGTTTCTCGCGCAGATGACCACGCGCGTAGTCGATCAGTATCCGCCGCATCAACTGTGCCGCAATCCCGAAGAAATGCGAACGACTCTGCCAGTTTGTGACCTGCTGACGAATCAGTTTTAGATAAGCCTCATGGACGAGGGCAGTGGTCTGCAAGGTGTGATCGCTGCGCTCGCGGCGCATATAGCTACGGGCCAGCCTTTTCAACTCGTCGTAAACCAGGGGAATCAGCTTTTCGGCAGCATCCTGGTTCCCTTGAGTTAGCTCGGACAACAGCGCAGTGACATCGGCTCGGGCTGAGCCCATAAACGACTCCCAGATCAGTCCCTAGTGGGTTAAGTGACCGACATTCTACTCCTGTTTTCCTCGCGTCCTGGACTTTTATTTTCTAGGGTAAACACCAAGCCGTGGGCTTTGACCGTGTCCTCGTCACCAGTGAAACCATAACGGTAGTGGATGGGAATGCCCCTGGCCCAATACCGCTTCCAAGGCTGTGTCTTGTTTTTCAGACCAAAACTTGGTGCACAATTTGGTGCACACCTGGATCAAAAACGCTACTAAACCATGGTAATGGGAATGACTGCCTAAGTTTCGTCAGTAGAATCTGATAGCAATAAATCGCAGTCAGTAGTGAAGGTCTCGGTTTGAAGTGTCAAGGAAGCGCTCTAACCAACTGAGCTACGGGCCTAAACCCTTATTAGGGTATCATGCCTCGGCATGGCTGAGAATTTCGTCAATCTCATGGAATTGCGCTTCATTTTGCGGCAGCCA
>Ga0187782_10001349_pt1 | contig 17748 bp, 15 predicted proteins | sample 0715_SJ02_MP15_2_FD_132454 | JGI IMG/M metagenome (GOLD analysis project Ga0187782, IMG submission 132454) | Tropical peat soil microbial communities from peatlands in Department of Meta, Colombia - 0715_SJ02_MP15_20_MG | ecosystem: Environmental > Terrestrial > Soil > Wetlands > Peat | place...
CATCGCTCGACTTCATCATAGTGGCGGCAGCGACAGTTGCAAAGAGGGTTGGTCTTCACTACATCGCAATATTGAACCGCCAAGACATGGCTGGGCCCAGCAACTCCCAATAAGATGGCCCTTTCCCGCGACACTGCTAACGACAAAGGGCCAGAAAATTCTTCCAGTGCGCCCTTACTGCGGAAGTTGGGCTAGGGCGAAGACATAAGTGCAGCGAGCCAACCCACGGTCGGCCGGCTCATCGTTCGCTCCTCAGCGCGCGCGGCGACGAGCGCGAGTCAATCTCCCCCGCTGATCAACTGCAAACGGCTCAACTGAAAAGACGAGAAGACAATTGATGATTCCGGTAACCGCGATGCTGTTCTATCGGTCCATCGTGCGGGGCATCCGGCCGCGTCTCGCGGTCGTTGATCTGAAGCGGCGACGCCGCGGGTCCGCCGGAACCGGGCTGCATCGACGGTTGGGCCGCCACCCGTTCTTCACGTTGCGTGCGTATTGCCGTTAATCCGCCATCTTCATCATGTTCTTACACGACATTCACAAGATCGTCAAACGGCGCGCCTATCGTCTGAGAGTAGGAATTCAACAGCGGAGAGTCGATTGTGCCCATGGGATCCCCGTGGTCGCCGATCACGGAGCGAAATCCAAAGCAGGGGAGGGACGGGAGCGGGACGTATCGCGCATGCGTCGCGCTCGTCCTGTGTTGTCTCTCGGGAGTCCTGTTCTTGCGGGGGGCAACCGCTCCTGAGCGTCTGTCCTGCGTGTTGCCTCCGGCTCTTGGAGTCGCCGTCGGCCAGTCCCGTGACGTGTATTCGAACGCGCCGGCACACGAGGTCCAGGCACCCGACAGGATCGCGCCACGCCATACCCGGCTCGCCTTTCACGATTTGGCCAACGTTCGCCCTGTCTCATCTCGATCGCAACTCCTCGATATAGCGCTTCCTCCTCCGACCGTCAGCTGACCGCCGATCATCGACCGCGCCGCGTGGCCGACAAGCGTGTTGCTCACCCGGGCGCACGATTGGCACGACGCGTAACGACCCGCGCAGTCCTTGTGAGACACGAATATCACCAACATCCAGGAAGGGGGAATGACAATGCGTCGCATGTTCGCAATTCTTGCAGTCCTCGCCATCGGTGCCGTGGCGGCTTTCGTGCCGGCGGCGGCGATGGCGCAATCCGGGGATGACACTACCACCGTGGGGTCCACTCAGAGCAACGGCGCCGAGTTGGCACCCGCCAATACGCAAGTGCCGGCCTATTCCCAGGGGAACGCTCAGGGCGACGGGAACGGTCAGTAACGTCATCGTCACGACGTCGTCCGTGTGAGGCCGCGGCCGGCGGGGCACCTTGCCCGCCGGCCGCGGGTCAATCCGGCACGATCGGATGCAGCGATCAGTGCACTGCGCAAGCTGAGGTAGTGGAGCAACCGCCAGCACGCCGGCCAGGTGCCCCGCATGATCATCGAACATGTCGGAATCGACTAGCGAGTGGGCACGTGAACGCGCTGTCCCTCCTGCAACACGCGCCGACCGTCCACGACGTCGTCTCGATCGAACACAAGAAGAGTCGGGCGCGCCTCGGCGACATCGCTCGTCCTTGATGGTGCGGTAACCCGCCCCGCACCGTGAACGAGAACGGCAAGACCGGTGTGTCGGTCACGCGCACCGGGCGCCGACGCGATCCATGCCATGAGCGGGATCCGGTAGGCCCTTCCTCACCCAACCGCGGCTCCGAACAGCGCCTGACATCAGATCTTCGCAGCCGTCGGGGACGACGAGCGGTCGGCAGGACCGCGACCCACGGTGTCAAAGCAGCATTATGATTCGTGGGTTCCCGTGCGCGCGGGAACAGGTGCACCTCGGTTGCGTCCTACGAGGTGTGTGGGCAGTCCGAACCCAAAGCGGCACGGAGGTGTGGTGCGATGCACGCGACGCTCCGCTGTCGACCTCTCTTGGCCCTTGGCTGCGCCGCGGTGCTTTCCGCCGCGGTGAATCTGGTCGCGGGGCCCGCTCAGGCGGCACCGGCGGTCGTGACCCGGGTCGCTGCCGTTGAGACGTCTCAAAACGTCGAGTTGTCGGTGGTCGCATCAGCTCCGATACGCTACGAGCTCCGTGCGGTGCAGCCGAACTGGATCGTAATCGACGTGTCGCCGGCGACACTGGCTATCCCGGCCGGCGTCGTGCCGTTTGCCGGCCATATGGTGACGAAGATTCGCGTCGGGCAGTTTCAGTCCACCGTCGTGCGGGTGGTCGTCGAGATGGCCCGCCCTGCGCCGTTTCGGGTGACCCCGTCGACGGATGGGACGGCCTTGCTCGTGGGAATCGGTCCGGGCGCGCCTCTCACCTCGACGGCCGGGCCGGGATCGACGGACGTCGCTGCGTCCAAGGCTATACCGCCCCAGCCCGCCACTATCCCGTTCAAGTCGACCGCCGCCGCTCCCCAGGGCTCTCAGCAGCCGACCGCTCAACCCACCGCCACTCAGCCGCAGGCTGCCCCGCCGCAGGCATCCCATCCGCCCGTCCCTCAGTCGCAGGCCCCGCCCGCGGAGCGGTTCCAGAGCGTGGTACCCGGCAAGGCGGTCGGTCCGGTGCGGCTGGGCATGCGCGTGCAGGACATCGTGCCCATACTCGGACAACCCCTGCGAAAGCAAACGCTGCCTGACGGGAACATGGTGTACCAGTGGTTTGCCCCGCCGAGCAACAGCGGTCTCGGCGTCAGGGTTACGCCCGGCGGGGTGGTGTTCCGGGCGTGGGTCGTCAACGACCCGCAATACGCGATCCAAGACCGTGTGCATGTCGGAACCACCGAGGCCGGTGTGCGCGCGGCGCTCGGAAATCCGTCCCAGGTGGTGGATGACGCCCAACACGGGTTGAGGACGCTGACGTATCCGTCCCTCGGACTGTGGATCATCATTCAAACGGATCCTCGGTATGCCTTCTACGGGCAGGTCTTCGAGATCGGAGTGACGGCCGCGTCTCTCGCGGCACGATAGGTCGCCAACTGCCACCCGGTCCGGCGCATCGGGCGGCGCCCCCGCCATGGACGCCCACCATTGTCGACATGGTTCCCCCGTGCCGATGCTGCAGTGTGCTTGCGCAGCGCGGACCTGCGAGGATCATTGGACGGAGGATCAGGCCTCGCGCTGTTGACAGTCCCGAAGCCGGCGCGAATAATGTAGGTAGAGTGGTCCAACCACTAGGTCACTTGACGTTCTTACATAGGAGCGGCCGATCTCATCGGACCTTGTCCAGTCGCGTCGTCACCCCCGGCCGGGTCGTTTCGGGGCGTCGCACTCCCGGCCCGCGGCGGGTTCAGCCCACGCCATAGGCACAGAGCCTCAGAGGCACGCTGCAGGTCTGCGTCGCATCCGGTCGGTTCGGGTAGACTTCGAGCCGGTGCGGAAGACCAAGATCCACGCCGAGGTCGCCGCTCAGATCCAGCGACTGATCGCCGCGGGGCGTCTTGGGCCGGGCGACAGGCTGCCTCCGGAGCGAGAACTGGCGGAGGTGTTCGGAGTCAGCCGCACCTCGGTCCGCGACGCGATCCGCGTACTAGAGACACAAGGTCTCGTCGAGCCCCGTCACGGGCACGGCACGTTCGTACACCAGATTCCTATCGACGCCATCATCGGCCCGCTTGCGGACGCGCTCTCCGCCGGCAAGGACCTCACCGCCGAGCTCTTCGACATGCGGAAGATGCTGGAGCCGCCGCTCGCCCGTGCCGCCGCGCTCCGCGCCACCCCCGAGGACGTCCAGGCGATGGAGGAGATCCTCCGGCGCCACGCGCGACGCATCGAGGCGGGGAAGACCGCAATCGATGAAGACAACGCGTTTCACTATCGCATCGCCGCGGCGGCGAAGAACCGGGTCGTTCTGCGTACGGTCGACGCGCTCATGGGCCTCCTCCGGGAGAGCAGGGCCCGCTGGCTTCAGGGGCCGGGCCGGTCGGAGAGGTCCCTGGCCGGTCACCGCCGGATCCTCGATGCCATTCGCAAAGGGGATGCCGACAAGGCTGCCGACGCCATGCGCGTGCATATCGAGGAGATCGAGATGGTCCTGTTCTCAACACATCCCCGCCGGACCGCGGAGGACAGAAGGGGGGGAGCAGCGGCGGAGCGCCCGGCCAGGTCCGTGCGCCGGCGCTCACGTGAAGCCGTGGTGTGAACGCCGGGGATGCCCGGCGGGGGGAGGTGTGGAATGGCACGTACCATCTCGGTAGAGGTCGTCTACCGAGGGATCTTTCAGAAGACGCTGGCCAAGAACATCTGCCGCGGGATCGTGTTGGCGGCTCGCAGGGAGGGAAAGAGCGGGATCGCGTTCGGCAGGTACGGGGACTCGCCCGAGCGCAACGGCGTTCCCGCCAAGAATTTCGCGATCGTGGCGCCGAATGAGGAGGAACTGCAGCTCAGCATGGCGCAGTACGAGCCGGCCGAGACGGACATCACGATCACGGCGGACGACATGCTCTGCAAGGGCGTGGAGTCCTGGGCGTGGTACGGTCTGGAGCCGATCAACGAGAAGCTCCGCGAGAACGGCACCCTCGTCGTGACCAGCACACTCCCGGCGCAGGAGATCATCAAGTTCTGTCACACCAAGACCACGCCCTATCGGCTGGCGATGATCCCCGGTATTCCGAGCTTCTCGGGCCTGTGGGTCTACAAGGATGACCATACCGACGTGCGCATCCTCGGCGCACTGCCGAAAGTCTGCCCGGACCTGGTGACCCTGGACTCCATGCTCCGCGCGATCAAAGACGAGTGGAAGGACGATCTCAAGGTGACGTCGGCGCGCCGCTCCTACGAGCAGACAGTCGCGCATTCCGTCGGTCCGGGCGAAGGCAACCCGGAGGTGCCCTACACGTTCGACCTGCCCGGCTGGACCAAGATGCGCGAGGGCGTCACGATCGAGGGGATCCCGCTTGGCGAGCCGATCAAGTTCGGCGATCAGATTGGGGGTTACCGGCCGGCGCGCAATCCCTACTTCAAGAAGTTCAGCACGCGGACGATGCGTCCGGTGATCGACTTCGACAAGTGCGTGAAGTGCACGTTGTGCTGGCTGCAGTGTCCGGACGCCTGCTTCGACGTCACCCCGGAGCAGACGTATGACCTCAACGCGGAGGCATGCTGCGGCTGCGGCGTCTGTTCGGCCGTATGCCCGGTGAGCGGATGCATCACGATGGTCAACGAGGCGGCGTTCCACGACAACAAGAGCCAGTGGGAAGCCTACAAGACAGACCGGCAGGCGTATGCGTCGTGGGTGAAGCAACGGATCGCGAACCAGCCTGAGCGTTCCCACGGCTTCCGATACAGGGGCCAGTACGAGGAGCAGGTGGCCCGGGCGGGCGCCGGAGACGGAGGTGACGACTAGTGGACGCGGAGAGCACCACTGCCGTGAAGGTTGCCGCGGCGGAGCAAGAGGCGTTGATCAGTGGGAGCGAGGCCGTCGCCGTCGCCTCCAAACTAATGGACGTGGACGTCATCACAGCGTATCCGATCCGGCCCTACGACACGATGATGCAGTTCATCGCGAAGCAGATCGCGAACGGAGAGCAGGACGCGGAGTACGTCGTCGCGGAGAGCGAGCACAGCCAGTTCGAGATCGCGAAGCATGCGTCAGCAGTCGGGGCCCGCGCGCTGTGCGGCAGCAGCGGCGTCGGTTGGTGCTACGCGTTCGAGGCGATTGCCGTCACTCCGGCCTTGCGTCTGCCGCTGGTGGCCATGGTCGGGAACCGGGCGCTCGACGACCCCGGCGCATTCGGCACGGAGCACAACGACGCGCTTGCGGCCCGTGACCTCGGGTGGATGCATGTCTGGGTGGACACCGCGCAGGAAGCGCTCGACACGACGCTGATTGCCTATCGCGTGGCGGAGGACCGGCGCGTTCTTCTCCCGTGCGCCATCAGCACGGACGGCGCGTTCTTGACCCACTCGCAGTCGCTCGTCAAGATCCCGCCTAAGTCGTGGGTCGGTGAGTTTCTTCCGCCGTACTCGCGCGGGAACCTCGTGCTTCATCCCGATAATCCGATCACGATCGCCCCTCAGGTCAACGAGGACTGGCTGATGGAGATTCGCCGCCAGACCGACCAGGCGATGCGGAACGCCCGAGGCGTCCTTGAGGAGGCGTACCGCGACTTCCGCCGCATCTTCGGCCGGGACTACGGGACCCCGTTCTTCGAGGAATATCACACCGACGACGCCGAGATCGTGCTCGTGGGCATGGGGACGCTCTCCATGCCGGTCCGGGTCGCCGTTCGGAAGCTTCGGGAGGAGGGACAGAAAGTGGGGTTCGTCCGGATCCGTTGGTTCCGGCCGTTCGACCATGAGCGGCTCGGGGCGCTGCTCAGCCGCTTCCAGGCGGTGGGCGTGGCCGATCGGGACTTCTCGATGGGGTCGCCCTACAACAGCGGCGTGCTTGCCAACGAGGTTCGCGCGGCCGTGTACGGTCAGCCGAAGCACCCGCCTATCGTGAGCTTCATCACGGGCCTCGGTGGACGCGAAGTGACCATCCCCAGCGTCCGCGAGATGTTCGATCATACCCGCGAGGCGGCCGAGACGGGGACGTCCCCCACGGACACCCGATGGATCGGCGTGCGGGCCTAGGAGGGTGACACCTATGGACAGCTCCGAGCTCGCGGCGACTCCGCTTCCCGTTCTCGAGCCGATCAAGGGCGTGAAGAAGGCGCCCCTGGAGGAGTACTACACTTCCGGCCACCGTACGTGTCAAGGGTGCGAGTCGGCGCTGGTCATGAAGCTCATGGTCAAGGCCGCCGGTCCCCGGACAGTCGTGCTGGGGAGCACCGGGTGTATGTACGTCGCAAACACTACGTACTACAGCACGTCCTGGGTGGTACCGTGGATGCACACCCAGCTCGGGTCCTCCGGCTCCGCCGCGGTGGGCACGGCCGCCGGGTTCAAGGCCCTGATGCGCAAGGGGAAGGTCAAGCAGGAGCCGATCAACATCATCTCCGTCTGCGGCGACGGCGGCGGCGCGGACATGGGCCTCTCGGCCATCTCCGCCGCGCTGCAGCACATGGACTATAACCACCTGATCCTGCTGTACGACAACGAGTCGTACGCGAACACGGACATCCAGACATCGGGCAGCACACCGTACGGCGCGTTGACGACGTTCTCCCCGTCGGGAAAGGCCAAGCGCATCCTGCACCGGCGGTGGAAGAAGAACGTCGCCGCTATGCTCGCGGCCGGCCATCCGGAATGCCGGTACGTGGGGACCGTCTGCGCGAGCTACGCGGTCGACTTCATGAACCGTGTCCGGAAGGCCCTCAGCATCGGTGGCCCAACGTTCATCCACTCGCTGGATCCCTGCCCCAAGGGGTGGGACTATGATCCAATGCTTTCGCATGAACTCGGCGAGCTCGCTGTGCTCACCGGGATCTGGCCGTTGTTCGAGGTCGAGGAGCACAGGCTCAGGCTGTACGGCAAGTCGAAGGCCATCGCCGAAGGCCGCCAAAAGCGGCTGCCCGTTGGGGACTACCTGTTGAAGCAGGGCCGGTTCTCACACTTCACCGGGGACGACGTCGCCTACTTCCAGGCGAAGATCGACGAGATGTGGACGAAGTGGCTCATCCCCGGTGTACTGCCGTTCTCGACCGAGATCCTGGAGGATCAGCCGCCGGTCTGAGGGGACGGAGGCGCCCGCCGGCCCGGCCGTCCCCCTGCAGCGCGGCCGGTGCCCGGCGCGCGCCCCAGGAATAGACGTAGAAGAATCGGCCGCTGCTGACGGCAGACGACCGGACCGTGCCGGGTCGACGCAATCGGATGCGGTGCAACCTCGTGCCCGCGGTCGCGAGGCGACGGCGCCGCTTGGATTGCTCGCTGCCAGGCGGCTTGGTATACTGCGTGTTGGTTCTCGGTGTAGGCCCCATCGTCTAGAGGCCTAGGACGCGGCCCTCTCAAGGCCGAAACGGGGATTCGAATTCCCCTGGGGCCACCACGAGATTCCGCGGAGTTCCGCGTATGGTGCGTTTGTCCACTGGAGTAAGTCTGCGACGAGCGATGCAGCGACGAGGAGGCCGCGATGGCAAGCAAGCGGGAGTACAAGGTGATCTGGATGGAGGAGAAGGCGGGCGTCGAGGAGGCGCTCAATCACGCCGCGCAGAGTGGTTTCAAGATCGTTGGTACGACCGCACAGGCCGTTATCCTGGAAGGAAAGATCAAGCGCAAGGACGAGGACGACGGCGACGAGGAGTAGCGGGAACACCATCGGCAGGGCGCGGCAGGGGGTGCCGGTCCCGCGTCCCTGAGCGCATCGGGCGAGTCGACCAGCCGGGGGCTCGTGCGCCCGTGCGGTCTGGTACGGCCGGCGGAGTTTCGTTGACAGTAGGAAGCAGAGTGAGTTTGTCGCGAGCCTGGAGCGGTGTCGTGCCGCAAACCATCTTCGAGATCGATCGGCGTGGTCGCATCGTGGAGATCGGACCGCGCGACCTCATCATGATGAGCGACGAACGCACCGTGGAAGCGTACAAGCCCCAGAGCGGGGAACGCATCCCCCTGGCTCGCCAGGGGGATGCAGCCGAGCTGTTCCAGTACATTGTGGACTTGGAGAAGGACCGCGGCACGCTTCTGGAAAAACCGTGCCGCTATGTGAGCAACCCGGAAGAGTGGCCCGAGGACGGCGCGGCGCTCCTGGGAGTCGGAGCCCTTGAGGATCCCGATCCCACCAACGATACGGTTCTGGGCGTGCGCATTGTCTGCTACGTTCGCAGCAACGTCGGCGAAATCGTAGCCCTGGACGCCTCCGGCGTGGAGTAGCCGGAGGCGTCCAGGGCTACGCAGGCGGCGAGATCCGCGTGCCGATCTGCTACCGGTTAGATCTTCGCCCCTGGTTGGTACGTGCTCTGTTTCCGAGCACGAAGGTGCTCGGCATCACCGGTTGCCCGCTCCTCGTCACTCTCCTCCCTGGGCCGGTAGAACCACCGGCGAGGTCGTGGCGCGACCGGCCGCAAGATAGATCCCTCCTGCAACGATGAAGCTCACGATATAACTGAGGTCCGCCCCCCCCAGCGCCTTGCCGATCGGCCCCGTGTACCAATCCGTCGCCATGAACGGTATGGATACCGCGATGCCGCAGGCGAACGCCGCCAGCCCAGTCCAGCGCATGGTCCCGAATATGCCGTTCAGGCGGTAGAATTCCCGTGGATCCGGATACGCGAGGCCCTGGCGGTGGAAGACGTAGAAATCGATTGTGATGATGGCAATCCACGGCGTCACCCAGTAGACGAGCATGAAGAGGAACCCCTGGAAGAACTTGATGAACTGAGGTCCGCCGAACAAGACCGACAGGACGACGCCGATGACGCCCACCACGAGCGTGGCGCCGGTGCGCCGCAGCGGCAGCCCCCACGTGAGGCCCCCCATGCCGCCGCTGTACATGTTCAGCGTGTTGGAACTGATCGACCCCAGCACCAGGACGGCATAGATGACCATCGAGCCCACGCCCGCAACGGTCCGCATCGCCGGGATGACGCCCCCGGCCACGGCGAGCGTTCCGAGCAGGGCCCCCAGAGCGTTGGTCCAGGTCGTGGAGAGGAACATGCCCCAGAAAGAGTACCAGAACGTTCTCGCGAGCGGCGTGTTGCTCGGCAGGTACCGGGCGTAGTCCGCCGCATATGGGGCCCAACTAACCGTGTAGGAGAACATGATCGTGAACTCGAGCAAGAACGCCATCCAGAAGGCGGTCCCGGTCTTGACCACTGCGGCCGCAGGGCCAGCGCCGTGGAACAGCGCGAAGGCGGTGAGCGCCGCGAAGACTACGAGGCTGGCGCGCGTCAGCCAGCGTTCCCAGGCGTGCACGAGGTTGTACCCGAACACCGTGATGATGATGGTTGCGGCACCGAGGACGACGGCAGTCGGTATGTAGGGCGTGCCGAACAACTGTTGGCTGGTCTGGGAGCCGAGCGTGTTGTCTACGGTTACCCAGCCAATGTAGCCGAGCCACGCGAGAAACGCCGGAAGATAGTTGCCGCGGTATCCGAACGCGGACCGGCTCATCGGAAGTTGCGGCATGCCGAGCCTGGGCCCCATTGCGGCGCACGAGGAGTTGCCGAGCGCACCGAGGAAGTTGCCGAGCGCGCAACTCAGCACGGTCCCCCAGAGTCCCAGCCCGAGCGTGATACCGAGCGCGCCGAGCACCAGCGTCGTGAGGTGCATGTTCGAGGCGAACCAGACGTTGAACTGCCCAGTGAGCGTGCCATGCCGCTCCGCTTCCTTAATACGGTCGAGCCCGTGCGGCTCGACGACCAGTACTTCGTCACGATAGAACGAGTCTTGGGACACCGGTGCCGTCACCTCCAATGCACAATCCCACGGGCCTCAGAGGTGAAAGCCCTCTCGCCCGCGGATGGATACACGAGATCCGTGCGCCTTGGGACGAAATCGGGTACGGACTGCCTTTCCGGAGGCGACGCGCGGTCACGATCTCGACGCCTCAGTGCGCTGGCTGGCGTCGGGCCATGACGGGGATGGCGCGCGTCGAACTCCGAACCTTACGTTCCTACTATATCACTTTCGGCAACTTTTCGACGCGGTGACGACGGCGCCCTTCCAAGTCGACAGTCTCGGCGCCTGAGCGCCCCCCACGGACCCGGGCATGTATGGCGTACCGATCGGAGGGGAGGGAGCGCTAGATGCGGGGTCAAATCACCAGGTACGCGGGTGTGCGGCACGCAGAGTCCGCTGCGCAGACGGGAGGCGGGGACATGACGTGGCGGCAAGAACGGTTTGTTCGCACCGGGGTAGTGTTCGCGCTCTGTGTAGTGCTCGGGGCACTGGCGTGGGGCGGTCCAGCGGGAGCACAATCCACGGCCCAGAGCCGCGGGAGCTCGCTGGTCATCGTTCAGGCGCAGGATCCCCAGAACTGGGATCCAATCGCGACGTTTCTCTTGTCATGGGGCATGGTTGGCTGCAACATCTTCGACGGTCTCGTCGACCGAGGAACGGATCTTGTGCTCCGGCCCGGGCTGGCGACGAGCTGGAAGTGGATCAGCGCGAGCGTTTTGCAGTTCAAGCTCCGGCGGGGCGTCACGTTCCACGACGGCGAGCCGTTCAACGCCGACGCCGTCAAGTTCACGTTTGACCGGCTGCTCGGCCCGGAGGGGGCCAAGGGTCCGCAGCAGGGCAATTACAGCTCCATCGACCACGTTCAGGTCGTGGATCCGTACACCGTAAACCTGGTTATGAAAGAGCAGGATCCGGTGATCATAACCAAGCTCGCCGGCTACGGCGCGATGATCGTGCCGCCCAAGTATGTCCAAGAGCACGGCAGCGCGTACTTTGGAGCGAACCCGGTTGGGACCGGGCCATTCAAGTTCGTGGAGTACCGGAAGGACGATCATCTGACGCTCGCCGCCAACACGGCATACTGGGGCGGGGCGCCGAAGCTGTCCGCGGTGACGTACCGGTTCGTGCCCGAGGCGGCGACGCGTGTCGCCGAGATGCAGGCGGGGCGAGCCGACATCGCGCAGGCCGTGCCAATCGCGCAGGCCAGCGTCGTCAAGGACGACGCCAGCCTCACCCTGATGACGGTGGGGAGCCCCACCGTTCTTGAGATCCGGTTCGATCCGTCGAAGGCGCCCGCCGGGGACGTGCGGTTTCGTAAGGCGGTGATCAGCGCGGTCGACGTGCAGACGATCATTCAGACGATCCTCGGAGGCTACGGGCACCGCGTCTCGACGTTCCAGAGTCCGCTGTCGTTTGGGAACGACTCGTCGCTCAAACCGTACCCGTACGACCCTACGCAGGCCAAACAGCTCCTCGCCGAGGCCGGAGTGAAGGCCGGCACCGAGGTGACGCTGAGCTTCCCGAGCAACAACGCCGACTTCCGTGAGGCCGCGCAGGCGATCGTGAGCTACCTGCAGGTGGTTGGATTGAAGCTGACGCTGCAGCCGGTGGAGCAGGTGACGTACTTCAGCGACACGATTCCCCACGCCAAGACAGGACAGATGTACGAGTATGGCTGGGGTGGGTGGACCCTTGATTTCGACAATACCGCCTACCTTCTCTATCACAAGGGCCAGTACTGGAATCCGGTCTTCAGCGATGCGGACGTGGAAACGTACCTGACCCAGGAGCGGACCACGAACGACCAGAAGGCGCGGCTTGCGGCATTCATCAAGCTCGACCGCAGGCTCTACGATCTCTCGATCGATTTCCCGATGTGGCAGCAGGTCAATCTGTGGGGAGTGAACAAGCGAGTCCAGGGATTCGTGGCTCCGCCAGACGACCGCGACCGGTTGCTGCCGGTATCGGTGAAGTAGCCCTGCGGTGATTCGCTATATCGCCGCCAGGACGGGCGGAGCACTCGCCGTCCTGGCGGCGATCACGCTCTTCGTCGCGTTCGGGATCCGCCTGACGGGGGATCCCGCCGTGGCGCTCTTCCAGGGCGCCGGTGCTCCAAGCACCCAGGACATTCAGCGGATGCATCAGGCGTTCGGCACCGACAGGCCGTTCCTGGTGCAGTACCTCAGATTCGCGACCGCGGCGCTTCGAGGTGACCTGGGAACCTCGTTCCGCAGCGGGGAGGCAGTGTCCAGCCTGATTGCCGAGCGAGCCGGCGCCACGCTGGCCCTGGCGGTCGGCGGCATGATCGTCGCCTTAGCCGTCGCGTTCCCGATGGGGACGTACGCCGCGATGCATCGTGACGCGCTGAGCGACTTCCTAATCCGTGTCGGGAGCCTGCTCGGCCTATCGTTCCCGAACTTCTGGCTTGGGATTATGCTGATCCTCATCCTTGCCGTTCGGTTCCGCTTGGTCCCCCCGTCGGGATACATCGGTCCGGTGTCTCTCGTGCTTCCGTGCCTGACCCTCGGCGTCATCCTGGCCAGCACCCTCGTGCGTCTCGTGCGCGCCAGCCTCCTCGACACCCTCGGGCAGCCGTACATTCGGACGGCGCGTGCGAAGGGGATGCCGGAGCGGATCGTCATCACGCGCCACGGCCTCAGGAACGCGCTGCTCCCGGTCGTGACATTCATCGGGTTGCAGTTCGGCGGTCTGCTCGGTGGGGTCGTCATTCTGGAGAACGTCTTTGCCTGGCCGGGGTTGGGGCAACTGGCGCTCGAAGCGGTGAGCTACCGGGACTATCCGGTCGTGCAGGGGGTGGTGGTGGTGCTGGCCCTCGGGGTAATTGCCGTCAACCTCGTCGTCGACCTGAGCTATGGTCTGTTGAACCCGCGGATCCGCGTCGGGTGATGGACTCGGCGCCGGCGGTTGCCACGGCTCCCGCGTCCGTCCGCCGGGCGGCACCGGTGGGGCTGCGCCTGACGCTGCTCGTCGGGTTAACGCTCGTCGGTCTGTCGCTTATGGCCGCCGCGGCAGCGCCGGTGCTTGCGCCGTACGACCCTCAGGCTGCCGACCTGCACGCCCGGCTGACGCCGCCGGCGTGGCTTGCTCCCGGTTCGCGGTATCTGCTTGGCACTGACGCGATCGGCCGGGACATCCTGACCCGGATCATCTATGGGGCGCGCATCTCCCTCACGGTGGGCCTCGTCTCGGTAGCGCTGAGCAGCTTCGCGGGCACCGCGCTCGGCCTCACGGCAGGCTACTACGGGGGATGGTGGGACGAGGCGATGATGCGGTTCGCAGACCTGCAACTGAGTTTTCCATTCATCTTGTTCGCGCTCATCATGATCGCCGTGCTGGGCCCAGGGCTCAGCCGTATCATCCTCGTGCTCGTGGTGACCCAGTGGGCGGCATATGCCCGGCTGGTTCGCAGCGAGACGCTGTCGGTCAAGGAGACGGAGTACATTCAGGCGGCGCGCGCGCTGGGGATCCGAGACGGGAGGGTCATTTGGCGGCACGTGCTGCCAAACGCACTCGGAGCCGTGATGGTGCTGGCCACGCTCAGCATCGCCAACAACATCCTGCTCGAGGCGGCGCTCACGTTTCTCGGACTGGGCGTCGATCCCGCGGTGCCGTCGTGGGGCGGGATGCTGGCCGACAGCCGGAACTACATTCAAACAGCATGGTGGGACTCGACGTTCCCGGGGCTGGCCATCATGCTCACCGTTATGGGCTTCAACCTGGTAGGGGATTGGCTCCGGGACAAGCTCAGTCCGGACCTGCGGTAGCCGCATCAGCCGGTTGGCCGGCGGCCAAGCTAGGTTTCATAACTTCCATTCCTGTCACGTTCCTTTCCGGTATCCCATGATTCTCGCCGCCGCTTTTCGTTGGCTTGACACAACTATGACTATATTGATATTATTAATTTGTACATAATAGTCAAATATTTCGAGGCGCGTGCTTGAAAACGGCCTCCATCGCGTCGCTCAGAGCGCATCTCAGCCGGTACGTCGAGGCGGTTCGGTCCGGCGAAGAGGTCATCGTCACCGATCACAACAAGCCGGCCGCGCGACTCGTGCCGGTGGCGGCGCCACGTCGTCTCGAAGGCCGCCTCGCCGAGATGGCCCGCACGGGCCTCGTGCGTCTTCCCGTACGTAGACTTCCCGGCGATTTCTGGCGCCGGTCGCGTCCCCGGGACGCCACCGGTCGTTCCCTTGCGATCCTCATCGAGGTGCGGCGGGGCGGGCGATGAGATTTTGGGACGCGTCCGCGATCATCCCGTTGTGCGTGGCGCAGCCTTGGTCCGCGACGGCCCGGGCGTTGTGGCGCGAGGACCCTGGCATGGTCGTGTGGTGGGGCACCTCGGTTGAGTGTGGGTCCGTTCTGGCGCGCCTCGGGCGCGCAGGTGCGCTCGCGGGCGGCAAGGAGGACATCGCGCGCGGCCTGCTGCGCGACCTGGAACGGGCATGGATTGAGATTCTCCCAAACGAAGAGGTGCGAGCGTACGCCGGCCGGCTCGTCAGATCGCATGCGCTCCGCACGCTCGACGCGTTGCAGCTTGCCGCGGCGTTGAGCTGGATGAAGCTTCCGGAGGGCGGGGAGATCGTCGTTCTGGACCCACGCCTTGCACAGGCCGCCCGTATTGAAGGATTGACGGCGCGGCCATAGAGAACAGAGGCCCGGGATGGAAACGTCATTGTGTCATTCGGGTGTCCCGAAAGCTCCCGGACGTACGCTGGCGCAGACAGTGGGAGCGATAGTGTGTCTGTGCGCGCTCGTCGGTGCCCCGGCGATCGGGGCGGGGCCGTCGTTCGGCGCTCCGGCCGACGAAAGCGGCGCGGCCGCAACGTCGACCGGGAGTCTCGTGCGGGTCTTCCCGACCGCTCCGATGCAGGGCGACACCTTGACCGTGTTGGTCGCCGCGCTGTCCGGCTCAGACGCGACGGTGACGTTTGACGGGAACCCGGTGGCGACCTATCCGGCGCAGGGAGGAGGGCGTCGGGCGCTCATCGGTACCGATCCCGACGTGGCCTCCGGGGCCCATCGGATCGGCGTCGTCGTTCACGGGCCCGATGGAGCCGTGCGGCGGTCGACGCGCGAGGTTCGTCTCGGCGCCACGCGGTTTGGGGTGCGGCACTTGAGCCTGCCGCCGTCGACGTTCGGATTGATTACCAGCGCGAACCTCGCGACCGAAAGGCGGGCGCTCGTCCCCGTGCTCAGTCGGCGTACGCCGGTGGCTTGGTGGCATGGAACCTTCTCCACCCCGTCCGGCGGGCCGATCGACTCGCCCTACGGCGAACAAGGCTGGTATAACGGCCACCGCGAGTGGTGGCACGCGGGGGTGGACTTCGCAGCGCCGCAGGGAGCACCGGTCGTGGCCGCCAACACGGGCGTCGTCGCCCTGGCGCGGGCCCTTCCCCTCGGCGGAAACACCGTCGTGCTCGATCACGGCCAGGGTGTGCTGACCGAGTATCTGCACCTGTCCGCATTCGCGGTCAGGGAGGGCGAGCGGGTAGTGCACGGCGCCATGGTCGGGCGCATCGGGTCGACGGGGCTCGTGACCGGGCCTGGATTGCACTGGGGACTCTACGTCAACGGTATCCCAGTCAACCCTCTCTTCTGGACCGCGCCTCAACCGGGGCTCACGGCGCCGTAGGAACCGCGTCCATCGGGGTCCGGCACCGGAGCGAACAGATGTTCGTAATCCGTGGAATGACCGTCTGGGCCCGTGTGCGCGGCGTGCACCAACACGCGGGTGGACCCGAAGCGCCGTGGACCAGGACTGTGCCGCCCCGAAGTGATTGCGCCGGGAGCACGACGCGTCGGACGTCCTCCTACCCGACCTCCGGCCGATGCTTTGGATGCCGCCGGATCACCGCACGAGAACGTCGATGAGACGAGGCTCCGCGGCCTGCTGAGTCAACGTCTCGCGCAGGTCCCCGGGGTCCGTGACGACTCGGGCCTCGACACCAAAGCCTCTCGCGACCGCCGGCAGGTCCACCGCCGGCGCGTCGAGGTCCATTCCGATGAGCCGCTCGCGTGGAACGGGGCCGCCTTTGTACTCCGCCATGGCGTCTTTTAGGACTTGATACGCGCGGTTGTCCAAGACCATGATCGTCGCGGGGATGTGGTAGCGAGCTGCGGTCCACAGCGCCTGGATCGTATACATGATCGAGCCGTCGCCGATAGTGCAGAGGATCCGGCGATCCGTCCAGGCCATCTGCGCGCCGAGCGCCGCCGGCAGGCCGAGTCCAAGCGCGCCGGCGCCGATGCCGAAGTACGACTGCTCCGTGTGGAACGGCACGTAGCGGTCGATCAGCCGCGCGGCGGTAGGAGCCTCGTCCACGATCGTCACTTGCTCGTCCATGACTTCGCCGAGAATCCGGAACGCTGCGGCGATCGTCATGCGCTCGGACGGCTTGGGCAGCTCGGCGGCCTGTTTCCGCGCTTCCTCACGCCGTCCGCGTTCGCGCCTCACGTCGGCGGCGCGCGCCGCAGCCGCCTGCCGCTCGGCGGCGTCCATCTTGCTCGAGAGCCTGTCGGCGATCTCGGAGAACACTGCGGAGGCCTCGCCGAGGACACCGAGGGTCGTCGGAACGTTCTTGCCTATCTCCCACGGATCGTTGTCGACGTGAACGACCGTGGCTTTCGGGAGCGTCACGGGAGGGCTGTAAAGCAGGGATGCGAATCTGCGCGCGCCGGCAAGGATAACCACGTCGGCGTCCGCCAGTTCTCTCCGCACTTGGCTGAGCGACAGACCGACCATGCCGAGGTACTGCGGATGAGTGGTCGGGAACACCGAGCGCACCGGCAGACGCTCGCCGTATACCCTGGCGCCCGTGAGTTCGGCGATGCGCACGAGCGCCCGTCGCGCCGAGGCCGTCGCAGCTCCCGCGCCGACGACCAAGACCGGCGCATGCGCGCCCGCAAGCATGCCGGCGGTGCGGTCGAGTACCGCAGGGTCGGGACGACTCCCCTCCGCAAGCGTGGTCCACGGCGCGGGCCCCGATACCTCCTCGTCCAGGCAGTCCATGGGGAGGGAGAGGAACACGGGCCCCGAGGGCGGTGCGGCGGCCATCTTGAACGCCCGTTCGATCGCGATCGGCACGTCGGCGCCGGTGCGGACCTCATAGGACCATTTCGTGAACGGTGACGCGACGCGCGCCAGGTCGCTCCAGAGGGTCGGCTCCTGGAGGATCATCCGGCGGTCCACCTGTCCGGCGGTGACGACGATCGGTGTCTTCGCCCGGTACGCGTTGAACATATTCGCCAGGCCGTTTGCCAGGCCGGGGGTGATGTGCAGGTTGACGAAGGCCGGCTCCCCCGTGGCCATCGCATACCCGTACGCCATGCCGACGGGGATCGCGTCCTGGAGCGCGAGCACGTAGCGAATGTCAGGATAGTCCGCGAACATCTCCATGAACCCGAGCTCCGTGGTGCCGGGGTTGCCG
>Ga0187782_10001350_pt1 | contig 17737 bp, 20 predicted proteins | sample 0715_SJ02_MP15_2_FD_132454 | JGI IMG/M metagenome (GOLD analysis project Ga0187782, IMG submission 132454) | Tropical peat soil microbial communities from peatlands in Department of Meta, Colombia - 0715_SJ02_MP15_20_MG | ecosystem: Environmental > Terrestrial > Soil > Wetlands > Peat | place...
AAACGACCCGTCCACAATCGCTTCAAATTTAGATAAAATTTGCCGTCACGCTTGGGACTTAGGCATGATCTTACAATTATCATGATTATGAGCGGTCCCAGGCTTTGAGACACTGCTGAGAGTGTCCCTTCCGGAGGGCCACTGGGTTTTCAATTTCTTTGACCACGACCCCGGCGCGAGGCAACGCCAGCACTGCCCTGTACCATGAGCCAAAGCGATGCGCGTCGTTGATCCTGGTGTCGGACCGTGCGATGAAGCTCGCTTTGAAAATCGGGAGCTATCGTGAAATTCGTAGTTGCGAGTGTCGTGTCGCGGAGGTTGCCGCGTGTTCGGGCGCTCAAGAGCCACAAGGTCTAGCCGGACCTGAAGGCGTTGCCCTGCGGGACTGGTGCGCCGTGTTGGGATGTCGCACCATGCCGATATGCTCGGTTATCGACTATGAAGCTGCCGCATGATCCTGACGCGCAATCGCTCGACAAGCTATGTCGCGAGAGGAACCGCCGGAAGATAGTCGGTGAGGCCGTCGAGCTTGGCATTTGGAGCCGCAGCCGGCCAACATGTGGCGGGCTCATGCGCAAAGATCGAATAGAAATCACAGGAGCCCGACCCGGGAACTCACGCATTAACAATCATGCCAGCTGTCTTTAACTAAAATTGCAATTAACCACTCCTCTTTTTTCGGAGATTAGTCCAAATTAAGTAACGCAATCTCCAGGTCCTGCCAATCCCGCGCGATGCAATGAGGATACATAATGAGCACCCTGAAGTCACCCGAGGCACCCAGTGACAAGCCAGCTGAAATAGAGCAAAAAATCGCCGCTGTACGACGACAAAGCAACGCGGTTCTTCAAGCGGAGGATACGGGCGAGAAGGCATCCACGTTGCTACTTCGGTTTTCAGTCGATTCAACCCGCGAAATAGATCGGCTGATTGATAGTCTGAAGAACCTACGCGAAAAATTGAAAAGCGACGGCATTCGTCTTCAGCGAGACATCGTCGAATACGCGTCATTGAGTCAATCGGCGGTTCAGTTGACAAAAATAGTGACGGACAGCATGAACAACATGAAAGGGATGTCGGAAGCTGCGAGCGCCGGTACCAGGGTACATGAGTCAATAGTTCCGAAGCTTAAAGACGAAAGGTAAGCGTCGCGGCCGGGAAGCGTGCTTGGTGTGATGAAACGATGGCCAGCCGACGCTGGGGCCACGCGCAATGCCACGCCAGAAGCCGAGTAAGCTCGCTCCGTCAGTCCGGCCCGAGCCGGGGGCCGCGCATAATCGGCATTTGAGCTGCCTCCTACGCCTCAGTATTTTCGTGCTCGCCTGTCTCGGCGGCACGTTCTGTCTGATTGCCGTATTCAGGGCGCAGGCTTGGCTGAATCAACTAGCCGAACTGTCTACGAACGCCATTGAGGCAGAGCCGCAAATGAGTGCAACAGGCAATTCCGTTGCAGCCAATTCGACATTTCGCTTTGTCAGAGACCGTTCGCCATTGACGGCACTGGTAGAAATCGGTCCCGTGGACATGGGCGCCTTTAGCCGAGAGCATATGGGAAACTCGGCGGAAGGCGTCCGGCCCCAAGCATTCGCCAAAGTTCGGCGAAACAAGCTAGTTCGCTCGACGTCGGCAGGCGAAAAAGAAGCAGGCGACGACACGGGTCTTGCGTCCGTCAGCGTCCACCGGTTCGGAAAATCAACAATCTATAGAGTACCAAGGGAATAGGACTCCGAGTGACAGTCCCGACTGTTGAAGATCAAGCTGTCGTTACTAATCCGCCACTTTCGTCGTGGATTCGGGCAATCCGTTTTGGTTTTAAGCACGTTCTCGCGCTTTCTGAATGATGTCCCACGCAACATTGATTTGTTGCATTCTCGACTTAAACAGGGATGAGTTGACTTCGTCACGCGCCAAATCCGGATGCCAAACCCGTCGATACGCACTTACTACGGCCTTGATGCTCTGAAGACTTGTCTCTTCACTAACGTTCAAAACACGATACGCGTCCTTTACTGATTCCGGCATCGTCGCATCTTTGGAAGCCTCGAGCAGTCGATCTACGCGAGTGCCTAATTGTTGTAATAGTTCGTACGCATCTCGCCAGCGCTCGTCCTTCAACGCGCTCGCAAAGCCCTCCAAATAATACAACTTGTCTATTTTTTCAATCGATCCCCTCAGAACCGTGCTCCCAAAATTGACTTCAACTTGCTCGAGTTTTTTATGCACCTTTGCGAACAAGTTCGCCAAGCATCGAACATAGCGGAGATCGTGCTCAGATTTTTGTTTTATAGCGATTAGCTCAGCCATCACAGAGGCAGGTTCAACCGATGCGTCCTCGAGGACAGCGAGGCGGCCAAGTTCGAGAATATTCGTCCGCGCCGGTAGCCTCATCGACGCATAAGCGCCGTCAATCAGCCGCGCGATTTCTTGAATCTCGAGCATTGACTCGACGGCAAACGCGAACCTTTCGTTGGCATATCGTTGCAGCGCACGGTCAATAATCCGACGAAGTGGAGCTTGAGCCAGCCAGGCGACTGTCAATGCTGCAAAGAACACAATTACGGAACCGATAATGCCAGAGAGGCACCAAAGGAACGGAACCGCACTTGCGGAGGCGAATGAGGCGGTTTCAATCAGGGTCACCGCGAGCGAAGCTAACGCCACGTAAAGTACGAGGCCATATGGCGAGTGTTGAAAATTAGCTCGATCCGACGAAGTGGCCCAGCCTATGTATTCATCGGAAACTACAAACTGCAGCTTACCCACATACGTACTCAGGTGCCGACTTAGGACCGCGTCGGTCCACCACGGAAGCGCAACGAAAAAGGCGCCGACCGAGACTAGAGCGGGAATTACAGTTATGAGAAGTGTGGCCAGGATCAGAAATCTCACTGACATTCTGGATGCATACGAAAAAATGGCGGTACGAAATATGAGATGCAAGTTAACGGTAATTATTAAGGGTGACTAAGAGCCATTCCCGGTGGCGTGAGCAGTCGGGTGCTTCAAATCTCGAGCCTGCGTCGCTTGAGCGGTGCGCGATCTTCCAACCGAATCAGCTCGCTTTCTCTCACGACGCGGTCACGATTCTCATATGCGGTTCTGATCGCATACTTGAGTTCTCCATTTGCTTCCGGAAATAGCTTGGTGATCTGGTAGGGTCCCACTGGCGCATTCGGAGCCAATCTCGATTTTTTTGGACGAAAATAGACTGCCTGACCGATCTTGTATTTATGCGCTGGCATTGCGAACAGCTCCTTGGCCTTTTGATTTTTGAACCATAGCATCTAGGTTCCGCCTCGGAATCGCCGATTTCCGCGTAAACCTTAACCCCTAATAGATATGGCGTCGCTGATCGGCGCGTGCTCCGCTCACGGGGAGGCAGGCGTCCCATACTGCCAATATCACCGTCTGCTTCTACCACAAGCGCGCACGTCGCCACGCCGCGCTTGGGGTCCCGTCGCCCCACCTCGTAGACTGATCTCAAAGCACGCAGACATTTGGCGCCCTTCGCGACCAAGGGCGAGCTCGTCCCAGGCGTGGGCCATCTGCTCGAGCCACATCTTGTGATCCGGATTGGTCGCCTTGGCCGCCATCTGCCGGCATTGCGCGGCGTGCTGCTCGTATTCGGCGATTTTTTTCATGACGCTCAGGCCACGCCGTTGCTGGGCGGCGACCGGGTCATTTTTTGCTGCGATAGATACAACAGTCCGTCGGTCGCAAGCTTGCTCCGGTCGCGCTCGCCCTCTTTCGCCAGCTTGATGATGCGTTTGGCGAGGATGGTGCGGGCGGCAGCGGCGTATTCCTCGGCGGCAAATGGGGCTTTGCTGGCTTGAAGCCTGGCCCAAGCATCGTCAAAAGCGCCGATCAGAACCTTCACCTGATCCGGCTCAAACACTCCCTTGGCAAATTTGTTGATAAATCCATGCACGGCAAAAAACCAAACACGCCGTACTATAGATCATTTTTGCAGCAGATGGAAGTTGCTGCGCCGCAATGGCGCCCGTCCGTCGATCTAAGCGACGACGGCGCGAGCGAGGGCGGCGATGCCGCCCCCGCTCACGCGAAGCCGTAGTTGCGGCCAGACCGGTTGCGGTCAGACCGGAACGACAGCGACGATCGTCATGTCGCGTGGATCGACGATGACGAGCTCGCTCTCATAGATGAAATAGCTGAAACCGCGCCAGCGTGGCTCGATCAGCACCAGCGTCTCGGGCACCGGCACAATCTCGACGCCGCCGCGCGGAATCACCGTTCCGACGGTCACGCCGAAGTTCACGCTGCCGACCTTGGGGGCGCCGTGCGCGTTGATGACGGTGTCGCGGATCCGCGTGCGCTGCTCTTCGTTGAGCGTCACTCGCGCTTGGGCCGCGTTCGGAGCGCCCGCATTCGGACCGCCCTGCCGGCCTTGCTCGGCGGTCGTCGGCGCGCCGGGTTTGCCCCGCTCGCCCTGGGCGCGGTCTTCATCCATGCGTCCCTTGCCTTCGCCCATCCTTTCCTTGCTGGCTTTGCCGTCCCGGTTCACGTCCTGGGCGTGCCGGTTCGGTTCCATCGCAGGCGTAGCGGCGCCGGTTTCGCTGGTCGACCGGTTCATGCGGTCGGTGCCTCTGGCGCTCTCGGCGGCACCCTTGGGGGCGCCTTCATTCTGGCCGACCTTGCCCTTCTCGGTCTTTGGTTCCGGGGCGGGTTGAGCGGTCTGCCCCATTTTGGTCGGTGAACCCTTTTCGGTCTGGGTCGGCGGCGTGGCTGCGTGGGGCTGCATGGCGCCCTTCTGCTCCTTGGCCGCATCCTGAGCGGCGGCAAAACCGGTTCCCGCGATCAAGGCGAGAGCGGCGATGCCGGCCAGGAATGTCGTTCGTTGTTTCCTCATTCAGTTATCTCCTCTCGACGCCTACCCGTGCATAGGACGCCTCCCTGCGCGAACGCCCTTTGCCGGCAAAAAGTTTCGGTTCCACGTGATATTTTGCTTAATTGCAGGACGATTACATTCCGGCGTTCTTGCCTGCGTCCTTGCCGCAGATGACGCCGACCCGATTCACATTCCAACCGTCATGGTGACGTGACCGGTTTGATCCAATCCAATGGCCCGGGCTGCCGCCGGCGACAGGTCGAGGTGCCGACCGCGAACCCACGGGCCGCGATCGTTGATGCGCACGACCACGCATCCGGCGCGACAGACCCGAACCCGCGTGCCGAATGGCAAGGTGCGATGCGCCGCCGTCATCGCCGAGCAGTTCAGACGCTCGCCATTCGCGGTCGGGCGGCCGCAATGGCCGTCGCGGCCGCCATAGACGCTGGCGACCTCGGACCGCGCGCCGATCGGAAACAAGACCGTTGCAGAGACCAGAATGGCGGGGATGTGAATCCGGCAAGGACGCGCTCGCATTTGCGAACTCACGCGGCCTCTTTTCGCGTGGCCGCGGAGCCGCTCGCTTTGGACGGACTGGACGTCGTGCCCGCCGCTCCTTCTTCCGACTCGGCGCAGAAGCCGCTGCAATAGAAGCGGCCGCTGCTCCCTCTCCAGGCGCTGCGAGGTTCGATGGGTCGGCCGCAACATAGACATTTCATGGCAATCTCCCGTTCGCCGCCACCAACACCGGCGACGCACAAGAGTTCCGACGGCAGATCCGTTTTCGGTCAGGTATGCGCGACGCGGCTACGGCAGCATCGTCGGCGGCGCAATCGGGTAGGACGCAGCCGGCGGTGCATCATTAAAAGCGATCCGCGTCGGAACGCGCTCGTTGCCGAACAGGAATCCGCCGATCGCCACGCCGCCGAAAAAGACAACGAGCGTCGCAAGGATCAGGACCCCGTCGTTGCGCGCCGCCGGCGTCAATCGCCCGACTTGCTTTCGCAAAAGGTCTTGGTCGCGTTGGTCCATCTTCAAGGGTCCACGTACCGTGCGATGTCGTCTAGGAAACGCGCGGAGCCAAACCCGCGTTCCGGCCTTGTGCCGAGATCCGCCAATGGAACAACGCCGGCGCAACGCGCTCAAGCTACTTAGGTTCCGACGCATCGCGGCTCCGCGAATCGGAACCTCTCATGTTTGCGCCGGATTTTTCTTTCGGATGAGGGCGCGTGTTGGTGCCCCCTTGCACTCGCTCTTGTCTAGCCCCGTTCGCTCCAAGGAACGGGGCTTCACTTTGAGAGCGACCGAGGCCGTCCCGCGACGCGGTATTGGGGGCGAGCTTCGCTGCACCGCCGTGCGGAACTTGTGCCCCTCGCAGCGCGGACAATTCACGACGGGAACGATGCCGCAGAGGATGAGTTGACTCTTACGGTTTGCATCCGAGCCAGAATCGCTTTGGTGCGCCATAGATCAAGGATCCCGCAATGGCGAAGTGGCGATACCTCGTCGCGTCATGCGTTGCGATGATATCAGTTTTTGCGCGGGAGCCCCTGCCGTTTGCGCAAGACCAGGACCAGCCTGCCGTCACGGCCCAGCCACGCACCGTCAATCTCACGCAGGAACAGCGCTTCGTCATCAAGGAAAATGTAAAGGATTTGGCGCTGCCGAAAGCTCCGGCGAACGCGCCGGAAACGATCGGCGACGTGGTGCCCCAGGGCGTTGAGCTTCACGCGCTGCCGCCGGAAGCCGCAAAGAAGGTGGCGCAAGCGCGAGCCCATTTGTTTTTTGTCAAGGAAGGCGATAACGCCATCGTTCTGGTCAGTCCCACCGATCGCCGCGTCGCCGACGTGATCCGCTAAATTCAGACTTATTTCTTGCCGGCGCCGCCGAGAGCGAACATCCCTATTTCCAGGTCGATAAAAGGAACCTCTTGCGCGGCTTGTTCTCGTGCGGTCGTCGCGCATGCCTCACCAGAAGATAGAGGCCGGCGATGATGGCAAAGGCGACGAGAGTGACAGCAGTCAAAAACAGCGAGAAATCCAGCATGGCGGGATGACCTCGCGCCTGGTCTCCTTATTAGATCAATTCGCCAGATGGCGTTTGGGTCCCGCTCGCTTGCGTCGCGACGCGGAACATTGTTGCGGCGAATGTGTTGACGATGCGTCGGATCCGCAAACGCCCGCCCATCGGTCCAGCTGAAAAATTCGAACATGACCATTCCGTTCGAGATGCCGCTGGACCGCGCCCTGGCGAAACGTGATCGGCTTGAGAACAGGCTGAAGAAATGTCCGGATTTTCAGGTTTACCTGCTGGTCAAGTCGCCGCGCGACCGGGCGCGAATGAAGCGTCTGTTGATGGAAATTCCGAGCTTCCGGCTCTGGCGCACGCTTAGCAATTCCATAGCCCGCGCCAGGCGCCGATCGGCTGTCTCGATGGCCGGCATGCACGACGTCGCGCACGCACGCCCAGAGAGTTTCATGGCCTGATTTCGCGGCGTGAGACGCCGCGCGCCCGGCCGCCGGGCCTTTGTCGCTATTTCTGCTCTCAGTCGCCATACTTTGCCGGCTTCGTCTCCGACAAAAAGAGCCAAACCAATGCGGTCGCCGCTGCCGCGATGAGCGCCAGTGCCAGATATCCCATCCTCGGCCCGATGGCCTGAAAGACGAAGCCGGTGGCGCTCGTACTCACCGACGCGGCGATGGCGCTGAGCGTGCCGATGATGCCGACGGCCAGGTTGAAGCGCCCGGTGTCCGCCGTCAGGTCGGTGACGACGACAACCGTCATGACGCCGACGATGGCTCTGGTGACGCCGCTCAAGCCCTGTCCGATGACAAGAACCGAATAGCTCGAACTGAACGCGAGCAGCAGCGCGCACCGGCTCGAGACCAAAGCCGATCAGCAGCAGCGGCCGGCGCCCTTTCTTCTCAGAATGAAAGCCGACCCACGGCGCCAGGATTGCCACCACGACTTGCGGCACGATGATCAGGCCGGACATCCATAACGCCGCGTGATCGCGGATCGACGTTGCAAGATTTTCGCCGACCAGCGGCAATACCGACGCGTCGGCCAGCTGAAACAGCACCGTTGCCGCGGCGAAGAGAATGAATTTGCGATTTCTGACGAGCTCAAGGATGCGCACGGCGCTCGTGCGCTGCTTGCCAGAGCCGGCTTCACCGCGTCTGGCGTTGCGCGCCCGGGCGTAGTCGATCTCGTCGCCGCGGATGAAGCCGAGCGCGATCAGGGCCGGCACGCACAGCGCCGCTGCGGCCACGAAGATCGCGCCATTGGCGACGTACGCGCCCGCGACGCCCATCAGGGCCGCGGTCACGGCGTGGCCGCCGGCGGCGTAGCGGTAGTTTCGGCCGGTCCGCAGCGACATTGCGCTGCGGCCGACCAGACCGAGGCTGATGGCGCCGATGGCCGGGGTGATGACGCCCGCGGTTGCGCCTTGAAGAATTTGGGCGACGAAAACGAATACGCGGTGCGGCAGGAAGGCGAGAATGAGCGCCGCCGCCGCACTCATGGCAATTCCCAGCGCCGCCAGTCCGCGCTTCCAGTTGACCGCGTCGGCAAGCGCACCGCCGGGAATCTGGCTGATCGTTCCGGCTATCGCGCCGGCGGTCAAAGCGACGCCGATGCTGCCCTGAGACCAGCCCAGTTCCGCCAGGTAGAAAGCCACGAACGCGCCGAAGCTGGTCTGGACGTCGGCGACGAAGAAGTTCATCCAGTCGAGGCCACGCCGGCTTTGCGCCGAGGCCGGCGTGTGCAACGACCGTCTGGCTTCACGGTAACGCCCGGCAACGTCCCGCACCCGGGATCGATGGTGCCGTGCGACCGCGATGATCTGTGCAGTTTGCGACAAGCCTACGCGTCCAACGTCGACGCTCGGAAAAGCCGGTTGTAGCGCCAGCGGTTCCGCGGCTCGCCTTAACCCGAACGGCCGAAAATCGCCCGATCCGCCGAGCTTTATGCCCCTGATCTCAGGCGCACCCCGGCCGCGACCGGCGCATAAACATCGGGCCGCGGATTGCAACCAGCCTCGGCGGCGAGCCTTGCCGCGTCTCGGTCTTCAGGCGGCTTTGCGATTGACGCCGGCTTCGGCCATGGTCGTCAATTTCTTGTCGGTCGCCTTTTCTTTGTCGAGCGTCTGCTGCAACAGCGTGGCGCAGTCGTTGCGACCGAGTTGCTTCGCCCACGAAATCAACGTGCCGTAGCGCGTCATCTCGTAGTGTTCCACAGCCTGCGCCGCGGCGATGAGCGCCGCGTCAAGAACCGGCTTCTTCTCGACCTCCCCCGCCACGTCGTTGGCTTCCTCGATGATGCCATCGATCGCCGGGCAATCCACGCCTTGCGCCTTCTGGCCGATCATGTCGAAAACCTTTTCCAGGCGCTTCACGTGGTTTTCGGTTTCGCGCAGGTGGGTCTGAAATCCCTGCTTGAGCTGCGGATCGTTGGACTTGTCGACCATTTCGGGCAGCGCCTTCACGATCTGTTTCTCCGCATAGTAGATATCGCGCAGGGTATGCACGAACAGATCATTCATGTTCTTGATGTCTTTGGAGAAGAGTCCCATTGCGTTGCTCCTGTGGAACGAAGGTGACGATCAGGCTGCTGCCTATCCAAAAGCAACGTGTGATGACCGCGACGGTTCCTGCCGGGCCGGCAAACGGTAGAGTGGTTCCGCTAGCGATGGTGCTGTTGCGAGATGTCAGATTGGCAACTGATGGCCGGTCCGCCGTCGCAGCTTGAGGCTGCGCGTCCTCAAAGCGGGCGGTGCATTCGGCCCAACAGCCAGCCGAGACCGATCGCTATAGCGACCGCCGTGTAGGGCTGATTTTCGATTGTATCGCGCAACGCCTTCTCAAAGGATGCGGCGCTCTTGCGCGCGGCCCGCGACGTCGCATCGGCAACTTGCGAGGCGCTGTCGGACGCCTGGTCGTAAAGGTCCTTGGCGGCATCGGAGATTTCGCCGGCGACACCGGCGGCGTTTTTCTTTGCGTCGCCCAACGCGCGGTTGAAATCGGTGGTGGAGGATCGGCTTTCTGGCATGTCCTTGACCGCAGTCTCCAACTTGAACTGATGTGCACGAAACGCGCAGCCGCGCGAAACGTTCCTGGCGCGGAACATTCGCATCGGCGACGGGTTGTCGTTCGCATGTCCGTTGCGATCCGAGATGAATGATGTTTCAGCACCGATCAACCGCCTTCGACCCGCGTCTGAGCGCTATCGTCAATCAGCTACGGGCCATTGAAAGGCAAATCGAAAAGCAACTTGACAGTATCGGACGGGATGCAAGCGGCCGTGCCGCTGCCACTGCGTCCTCCGCCGGCAGCCAATTTGCGGAAGCGATCACCCCTATTCTCAACGACCTGTTGGATCGTTTCCGCCGCGGTCACCGGCTTGCGGCCGACGAGGCCGCAAGCATGGGGAACAAAGCGGCGAGGATCGGCGCCCAGGTGGGAACCGATGCCGTGCAGCGGGTGGCCACCCAAGCCAGAAATCAGCCGCTTCTCACGCTGGCCGTTGCCGTGGGCGTCGGCGTGCTCATCGGGCTGGCCGCCCGTCGCGTTTAGGGATCGGCGGCGTCCGCGGCGGTCCGGCGCCCGAAAGGCTTGCCGCAGGCGAGGCTTCGATGCTCAAGAGCTGGATGCACGACTTCACTCTGGCAATCCAAGCGCGCAGCGGCGTCAATGCCGCTCTGTTTGTTTGGATCGGCCTATTGGCGCTCACGCTTCTGACGGCGTTCGCGTTCCTTTGCGTCGCCGCCTATGATTGGCTGGCGCTGCAGCTGGGCGGTGTGTTCGCCGGCCTGATCATGGCCGGGGTGTTTGCGCTGATCGCCGTGATCGGCGCCGCCTTCGCCTCCTTGGCGCGGCGCCGCGCCAAAGAGCGCGCGATCCTCGAACGCGCCGCGCGTGCGCGGGCCCAGCCGGCGTGGCTGGTCGATCCGAAAATACTCGCCGCAGCCGTCGAGGCCGGCCGCTCGCTTGGCTGGCAGCGGATCCTGCCGCTCGCCCTGCTCGGCCTGATGGCGGTGCAATGGAACCGTGAGAATCGCCAGCATCACGAACAGGGCTCCTGAGCGGCCGTTCGGGCAGGCGTCTCGTTCAAGCGATTTGTTGCTCGTGGTCAGAAAGTCGAAAACGCCGGTAAGCGGTAAGCAGCATCTCTCAGTCACGTCACCATGGAGGCTGCAGGACGCTTTAAGCGTACTCCCGCCGAAGACCTTCGACGGCGGAAAGTCGACTGTCCGCCGACCTAGTGGTGGAAGATCAACAGAAGAATAATGATGACCGGAATAGGAACCCCCAGTAACCAGAGCAAGATACCGCGTCCCATTTTTTCCTCCTTCGGTAGTCTGGGTGACAACCGATGTAGCGGACGCCGGTTCCTCATCTGAAACTCTCGGCTGCGAGGAAAGCGGGTCGAGAGAAAACGCTCGATGGAGTTGTTGTTCGATTCTCAATCGCTTCCAGAACTCGAGTCGGAACGCATCCTGCCCTCGGGCATTAAATTTGGACAGGAACCCGAAGGAGGTTGCGATGCGAAAAGCCCTGCTTACCCTTGCCGCACTGGCGATGCTCGGTTTCGTCGTGCCGAATGCTACGCCGGCCAAGGCGGACGAGACCGTCGTCATCAAGCACCACCATCATCATCTTTGGAACGACTACGGTCCTCGGCACGACAAGACGGTGATCATCAAACACCACGATCACGACCACGAATACTGATCGCGGTCCCCGACCGCCCTCGGAACCCGGCGGACGGCCCGTCGATCAGGAACAATCAAGGCCGATCGGCGGGCTGTGGCCGTTCAAATACCGCGACTTCATGGATGACGTTCCCGATTGGCGGGTCGACTGCTGGTTGCAATCTCTGAGATACGGATTCGGCCGGGCGGCTTCGAGAGGTGTCCTCGGCACGAGGGGCCTCAGTGCCTTCCAAGCCTGAACGATCTGCGACTGGAAAGGCGAACCGAGCCATCGTAAGATCAGCGGCGAAGCGGCGGCAGCGCGAGTCTCGCGCCCGTCGGGGGCGGCTTGCAATCCATCGTGGCGGACCTCGCCACGTCGCACATGCACCGCACGCCGGCGACAGCCTTCGAGCCGCCCGAACCGATCACCTTCGTCACGGTGGTGAACGACTTCGCCGAGCTCGGGCACAATCTGCGCGCGTCGCCCGTTGCCGCTTCAACGGTCCATGAATGGATGATCATCGACAACACCGGCAACCGCCGCTCGGACGATATCGGCAAGCTCTACTGCGAGGCGCAGGCGCGCGCGGCGAATGACCTCGTCTTTTTCATGCATCAGGACGTTTACCTGCCCGCCGCGTGGGAAGCCCAGGTCTTCGAGGCGATCGCGCAGCTCGAAGCGCGCGACCCCGCTTGGGGCGTGATCGGCGCCGTCGGCGCGCTGCCTTTCGGCGCGCCAAAACCCCGGCTGCGCGGGCATTGGGCCGATCCGAATCACCCGCATGCGCCGTTCTTCGGGCCGCTGCCGAGCGAGGTCGTTGCGCTCGACGAATTGTGGCTCGGCATCCGCCGGCGGCGCGGATTGTCGTTCGATCCGGCGCTGCCGGGCTTTCACTGCTATGGCATCGATCTGTGCCTCACCGCCGCGCGCCGCGGGCTGCGCTGCTACGCCATCGACGCCTTCGTCCATCATCAATATAAGAACGCTCACGGCGCGCGGATCACCGACAAGAACGCCGCGACAAAAATCCGTCACTACCGCAGCGCTGAGTTTAAGCGAACCGCACAGCCGAGCAAGGACTACATCCGGCAGAAATGGCGGGCGCAATTGCCGCTCCGCTCCACCTCGATGACCTGGGAGCTCGACGAGCACGCGCCGCCGGCCGCGCGATCCGTGGCAAGCATGGCGAAATCCGGATGGCGCGCGATCGGCAACCGCCTCGGCATCGGACGCGCCTGACGCCAACCGCATCGCGGCCGCCGATCAGGTGGCCGCTGCGGAACTTGAAAGCTCACGTGCGACCTGATCGAGCTCGGCCGCGAACGCCGATTGCCAATCCGGCGGCGTGATGCCGAAGACTTGTTTCAGCCGGCTGAGATCGAGGCGCGAATTGCGCGGCCGCTCCGCTCTTGCCGGGTATTCGTCCGAGCCGATCGGCGTAATGTCCTCGACGGCCAGCGCCACGCCGCGCGCCTTGAGGCCGGCAACGATCGCACAGGCAAAACCATGCCGGCTCGTTTCGCCGGACGCGGCGAGGTGCACGAGGCCCTCGGCCTCGACAAATCGCCGACGCAAATTGTCCGCTCCGGCGGCGAGGATTTCGGCGACTGCGTCCGCAATCAGCGCCGCCGAAGTCGGCGCGCCGACCTGGTCGGCGACGATCCGCAGTTCCCTGCGCTCGCGCGCCAAGCGCACGATCGTGCGCAAGAAATTGTCGCCCCGCGCCGCATAGATCCAGGAGGTGCGCACGATCAGGAAGGCGCCGCCGACGGCGCGGATCGCGGCCTCGCCGGCAAGCTTGCTCGCCCCGTAGGCCGACAGCGGCCGCGCCGGATCGTCCTCGCGCCAGGGCTTGGCGCCGCCGCCGTCGAACACGTAGTCGGTCGAGAAATGGACGAATGGCACCGCGCGCGAAGCCGCCCAGCGCGCGATCGCGCCCGGCGCTTCGGCGTTGATCCGCATCGCCAGCGCCGGCTCCTCCTCGGCCTCCTCGACCGCGGTATAGGCGGCAGCATTGACAATGAGTGCGGGCGCGAGGCGATCGAGCGTCGCGGCGATCCGCTGCGGCTGCGCGAGGTCGAGCGCTGCCCGATCAGCGGCGATGATCGCCGCGCCCTGCAAGCGCGAGACGAGCGCGCCCCCGACCTGCCCGGTCACGCCGGTGACCAGAATGCGCATCAGGCGCCTTCGTAGCGCGGCAGCACGGGGTCGAGCTCCGCGAGGCTTGAGCCGGCGCGATCGCGCGGCGACAATGTCGGCGCGGCGCACTGCCAGTCGATGCCGAGCGCCGGATCGTCCCAGCGCAACACCCTCTCATCGGCCGGACTGTAGACCTCGTCGCTCTTGTAGAAAAAATCCGCGCTGTCGGAGCGCACCATGAAGCCGTGGGCGAAACCGGGCGGGATCCAGCATTGCCACCGGTTCTCGTCGTTGAGCTCGACCGCGACGTGCCGGCCGAAGGTCGGGCTGCCGCGGCGCAAATCGACCGCAATATCGAGCACGGCGCCGCGCAGCACCGTCACCAATTTGCCTTGCGGCTTCGGGTTCTGGAAATGCAGCCCGCGCAGCGTGCCCCTGCCCGAGCGCGAGAGATTGTCCTGGACGAAGCGAGCACCGACGCCGCTTAAGGCGTAGCGGTCGGCCTGGTAGAGCTCCATGAAGAAGCCGCGGCTGTCGCCAAAGCGCTGCGGCTCGACGATCAAGACCCCCGGAATGGCGGTTTTGATGACGTTCATGTCATTCATGGATGAGGCGAGCGCGGCGATTGACCGATAGACGCATCGGCTCGGCTTAGCAAGCGCCCGCCGGCGCATGTTTACGCCGCGGCGCGGCTCGACTAGAAAAAGACGCGAGCCGGGGCGGAGCGTTCGGCGGAGTGAGAGCCGGATTCATGGCGTTCGAGAACGCGGTCGTGTTCGTGACCGGCGGCGCCGGTTTCATCGGCTCGGCGGTCATCCGCCATCTGCTCGATGACACCGAGGCGTTCGTCGTCAACATCGACAAGCTCACCTACGCGTCGAGCCTCGACTCGATCCCGCAAGCCGCCGGCAGCAACCGCTACATATTCGCTCAGGTCGACATCTGCGACGCGGCGGCGCTGCGGGCGCTGTTCGAGCGGCACCGGCCGCTCTACGTGATGAACCTCGCCGCCGAAAGCCACGTCGACCGCTCGATCGACGGCCCGGCCGACTTCATCGACAGCAATATCATCGGCGCCTTCACCTTGCTGCAGGAGGCGCTGGCGCACTGGTCGAAGCTCGGCAGCGAGGCGCAGCAAAGATTTCGCTTCCATCACATCTCGACCGACGAGGTGCATGGCTCGCTCGGCGCCGACGGCGCGTTTTGCGAGACGACCGCCTACGCGCCGAACTCGCCCTATGCCGCCTCCAAGGCCGCGTCCGACCACCTGGTGCGCGCCTGGCACGCGACCTATGGGCTTCCCACCCTCGTCACCATTTGCTGCAACAATTTCGGGCCGTATCATTTTCCGGAAAAGCTCATCCCGCACACCATCATCCGCAGCCTTTGCGGCGAGGCGCTGCCGGTTTACGGCGACGGCTTGAACGTGCGCGACTGGCTCTATGTCGAGGACCACGCCCGGGCGCTCGCGCTCGTGCTCGAGCGCGGTGAAATCGGCGCGACCTATCACATCGGCGGCCGCAACGAGCGCAGCAATATCGAAGTGGTGCGCGCGGTCTGCCGGCTCCTCGACGCCATGGAGCCGGCGCCGGACGGCGCCCGCGAGCAGCACATTAGCTTCGTCGCCGACCGGCCCGGCCATGACCGCCGCTACGCCATCGATCCCTCGAAGATCGAGCGCGAGCTCGGCTGGCGGCCGGCCGAGACCTTCGACACCGCGCTCGCCAAGACCGTGCGCTGGTATCTGGACCACAAAAGCTGGTGGCTCGATATTCTGGCGCGCGGCTACCGGCCGGAGCGGATCGGCGAGCGCAGGGGTAGAGCGCCGCGTTGACCGGCTCAGCCGTTCTGCGCCTGCGCTGCCGCCCGCGCCCGCGCGGCAGCGGTGCGCGTCGCCACGCGGTCGAGCACCGCGATCATGTCCTCGACCTCGGCGCGGTCGAACCCTTGGGTGATGAACACGAACTTGCTGCGGCGGTCGTCATCGGGCCAGCGCTCGAGGAAGCTGAGGTTGTGCAGGAGATGCTGCGCGCCCTGGATCACCGCCGGGCGCTCCGGTTCCTCCGCGACGTGCACGATCGCTTTCACCCGCAGAAGATTGGGCCCGAGATTCTGCTGCAGGGCGTCGAGCAGGAGGCGGAGCGCCTCACGCGGAATCGGCGCCTCGCGGATGAAGCAGAACGAGGCGATGTCGCGGTCATGCAGGCCGTGATGGTCGTGATGGGCATCGTCGTGATGCGCGTGATCGCCGGCGTGGTCGTGATCATGCTCGTGATCATGCGCCGCGCGCGGCTGCTCATAAGCGGCGGCATTGAGCCAGGCACGCGCATCGGCTTTGGCGTCGGCCGGATTGAGGCCCCCGCCGCGTAAAAGCTCGCCGATATCGAGCGCCGGATCGTCGATGCGCGCGATTTTTGCCGCCGGATTGAGCCGGGCGAGCCGCGCGACGAGCGCCGCTTCGGCGGCCTTCGCCTTCGCCGCGTCGATCAGGTCGAGCTTGGTGATGAGGATCCGATCGGCGAGCGCAACCTGCCGCACCGATTCGATATGCTCATCGAGCGTGTGCGGGCCGTTGACGGCGTCGAGCGTCGCGACCACGGCGCCGATGCGATAAAGCCCGGCGAGCGTCGGGTCGGAGAGGAAGGCCTGGATGAGCGGGGCGGGATCGGCGAGCCCCGAGGTCTCGATCACGACGTGGTCGAAGCGCGGAATCTTGCCGTCCTCGCGGGCGTGATAGAGGTTGTTGAGCGTGGTGACGAGATCGCCGAACACGGTGCAGCACAGGCAGCCATTCTCCAGCACCATGATGGTGTCGTCGCTCTGCGCCGCGAGCACGTGATCGAGGCCGACCTCACCGAATTCGTTGATCACCACCGCCGTGTTGGCCATCGCCGGATCGCGCAGCGCGCGATTGAGCAGCGTCGTCTTGCCGCTGCCGAGAAAGCCGGTGAGGATGGTGACCGGGGTGTGGGACAAGCTTCGTTCCTTCGCGCTTTCCTCGTCATGCCCGCGCTCGTCGGGGCACACGTCTTTGCTCCTCCTCAAGCTAAAGACGCGGATGGCCGGAACAAGCCCGGCCATGACGGCTATGGGCGCTTACACTTTCATCTGCCCCGCAACGGCGCCTCGCCAATCGGCCCGCGCGACACCATATAGAGGCATGGTCACAGCAAAAGGTCTGGTCCTGATCGCCGAGCTCCTCGCCGCCGTCGTGCTGGTCGTTGGGCTCGCGGGGTTTGCACTGCACCGCACCATGCCGTGGCTCCTTTGTTCGGCCGTGGCGTTTACGGTGCTGATCGCGGCGGCGCTGTTCATCGTCGATGCGTCGACGTGAGGGGCTCTTGTAGGGTGGGCTGAGCGGAGCGAAGCCCAAGCGGACTTTTCACACGTGACGCGTGGGCACGGCGCTGTGCGCCTTTGCCCACCCTACGATTGCTGAGCCAACCGGCCCCGGCCTGACGTGGCCGGCCGCACCCCCCCTCCACCATGCTTCGCATGGTCCCCCTCCCCGCTCCGTGGGGGCGGAGGCAATCAAAACACGTCGCAGCCAGGGAGCCCGCAGGAAATGAGCTTGTGCGAGGGGAAATTGGTGATGATCTGGCAGCCGTCCTTGGTGACGACGACCTCCTCCTCGATGCGCGCCGCGCCGGAGCCGTCCTCGGCGCCCTTCCAGGTCTCGAGCGCGAACACCATGCCTTCCTTGAGCGGCGTGTTCTGCCCGGTGTAGCGCTTCGAGATGATCGGCCGCTCCCAGAGCGAGAGCCCGACGCCGTGGCCGTATTGCAGCAGGAAGGCTTCGGCTTCGTCGCGGTAGCCGAATTCCTGCGCGTCGGGCCAGACTTGCGCCACCTGGTCCGGCGTAATGCCGGGGCGGATGAGATCGATCGAGGCCGAGATCCATTTCGAGGCGGTCTCGTAGGCGTCGATCTGATGCTTGTTCGGCTCGCCGCAGATGAAGGTGCGGTAGTAGCAGGTGCGGTAGCCGTTGAACGAATGCATGATGTCGAGGAACACCATGTCGCCCGGCTGGATGATGCGGTCGGAGAAGGTGTGCGAA
>Ga0187782_10001351_pt1 | contig 17737 bp, 11 predicted proteins | sample 0715_SJ02_MP15_2_FD_132454 | JGI IMG/M metagenome (GOLD analysis project Ga0187782, IMG submission 132454) | Tropical peat soil microbial communities from peatlands in Department of Meta, Colombia - 0715_SJ02_MP15_20_MG | ecosystem: Environmental > Terrestrial > Soil > Wetlands > Peat | place...
AGTGATAATTGAGCCCGAGCCGCGCGATATTGCCGTCGAACATATAGCCGGGTTGCGGCGCCGTGAACGCGGCGAGCGCCGGCGTCGAAGGAATCAGCGCCACGCCGCCGACGGGGTGAGCAGTGCCGGTGTTGTAGTAAAGATACTCGGCCTTGAGGCTCCAGTGCGGCGCAAACATCCATTCCAGGCCGACGCCCGCAGCCCAGCCGGGTCGAAGGTCCTGATAGAGCGAAGTTCCGCTCACCGGATAGGGAAAACCCGCGATCGTCTCCTGCACGAAGACGCCGGTGTTCAGATTGACGCCAGCCATGGCGAACCCGCCGGAGCCGTAAAGCAGCAGCCTCGGCGTCGCGAGGTAGCCGAGACGGGCGCGCACGGTGCCGACATAATCGAGGGTCTTATATCCGTTGGTCTTTGCGATGGCGGAAAATAGCCCGCTCGTCGCGCCGACCAGCTGGCTCGCGACGCCTGCAGAGCCGGCCACGCCGTCGATGTCCGCCTCGAAGCCGGCGACGACGGACTGGCTGAGACGCCAGTCGTAGCCGACTTGCGCGCCGCCTAGAAACCCCTCGTTTCGGAACGTGAGCGAAGAGTTGGATACGAGCGCGAGGAGGCCAGTCGCCGGCAGAGCCCCGGGCGACAGCGATGACAGGGTCGGACCTGGCACAGTTTCGAGCTTGTCGTTGCCGCCGAAGTTCGCGCCGAAATTTACGCCGACACGGAGTCCGGTCCAAAGCGGCGCATTTGGCTCCATCTCGGGTGAGGTCTCGTAGGAAGGCAGGAGAGCTCCGAGGCCGAGCGGCAGCTTGGAGCGGTCCTCCTTTCCGACCTTGTACCGCAGAGCCATATTGGCCTGCCAGTTCCTGGCCAGCTGGGGGCCGTTGAGGTTCTGGTAGACGGGGACGCCGCCTTCCATCGCGATATCGAAGGCGGACGCCCCGAACAGCGCGCCGTTGATGGTCGCGCCGGCGAATATTTCGACGCGCTGCCCGCCGTAGTCGTTCGGATCAGCGGTCTGCACCTTGCCGACGACCTGAGGATCGTGCCCGATGATCGACCCTTGCAAGGTCCCCGCAAGACGCAGCGTGGTGGTCAGGCCGGGTATCCAGCTATAGCCGCCCCAGGCCCCGAACTCGTGCAGGTCGCCCCAGGCGTAGCCTTCCGGATTGACCGCCAGCGGAAGCCGCGCCCGATAGGAGAGGCCCCAAGACCATTGATCCAGCCCCCCCCGATAGACGAGGCCCGGCATGATGTCGAAGGTTCCCGTGCCCGATTCCATCCCATAGAAGTCTCGGGCGATCTGGTAGGTTCCGTTCGGTTGCAGCAGCGTGCCCGGTTCATGGGCGCTGCCCGTCGGAAACGACAGGCCGACGTTGAGCTGAAGACGATGAATCGGGTCCTCGTAAAAGCGCCAAATCCCGGCAAGCGTGGTGTCAGTTATGCTGTCAACTGCAGGAAAGCTCATCCCTCGGGGAAAGAGATTCCAAAATGGGGGGTTGGGTATGGCGCCCCCAAAGAAGGTCATCATGTGGCTGTGCTTTTCGGTGAAGCCAGTGCCGAGGACCAGGGAAATACTGTCGGTTAGGCCATAGGCGAGCGTCAAGGATTGTTGCGCCACAGCCATGTCGATCGGAACCGTGCGCAGGTTCAGGGTCGGGTTGTAGTACCAGCCGTAGTTCGCGACGATGTTTTGCGGAGAAATATACTTGGCCCCGATCTGGCTATGCGAGAAATTCGCGAAATACGGAATGGCGGACAACACCAGTAGCCCGCGCGCCGGCATGTCCGCGCCGAACACGCCGAGCGGCGCCTGCGGCGGGGGAGGCGAAGAGGGAGACGGGGGCGGCGACTCCGGCGCATTCAGCGCCTCCGGCAGCAGCGCAGCCAGGCTTGCGCCGAAGTCGGGAGCGGGCGCCTCGGAAAATATGCCTCCATGCGTCGGGTCGCTCGCCGCGCTCAAGCCGATCTGCACCAGACCTTTGGTGTGCCGGTCGTAGGCCGGAGCCACGCTTTCCGAGCCATAGGAATGCGCGACCTGCGCCTTGACGAAAACCGACTCGGCGGGCGCAAACTGATAGGCTCCGTAATAGCCGAGACCCACGTCGCTCAATGGCGTGTAGGTCGCCTGCGTCGTCGTGTACGCGCCGTGCTCGAGCCAGGCCGCGCCGACGTCGGTGAACAGGCCGACCGAATGACGATAGCGCTCGACGTCGGGCAGGGCGAATTTGAGCTCGGGCGTGAAGATGTAGCCGCTGTCGCCCGCAAGACCTTCGTCGTAGGAGCGCACGCCGAAATAGCCCGTCAGCCCCAGTTTTTCGCTGGCGTCGAGATTGCGTCCCGACGATTTTTGAGCGCGTAAAGTCGCGGAGAGCGAAGACCAGGAATTGATCGCGAGCGTGGCGTTGAAATTGAGGTTGAACCTTGCATAGACGCCGGTGGTGTCCACGCCTGCGACATTTGCCGCTCTGTCCTCAGGATTTGGGAAGTTGACATCGCCAATCGTGCCGGACAGCGTCGTTTCCGTCACGAGCGGCATGTCGAGAAGCGCGCCGAAAGTGTTGCGCGTGACGCCCACCGTTCCGAGGTCGATGGTGCGGGAAGCGGTGGATGCGCCGAGAATTCTGTCGTCCAGGTATTTGTGCGTGAAAGTCGAGAACAGATAGACGCTGTCGTCGCGTTGTCGCTTCACGGGATAGCTCAAATTCGCCGATATGCCATTTGCGACGCCTGCCGCCTCTGACGCCTTATAGAGGCCGCCGAGCACATAGGTCGTCTGAAACGCGCTGAGTTCGCCGCGCAGCCCGTCAAGCCCAAGCGGAAAGCCGTAGGCGACTCGCCAGTTCGCAAGTTCAGCTTGCTCTGAAAGGATGCCGAATACGGAGAGACGATCGCTGACGCCGAGCGGCGAGTTGACCGCCAGAGAGCCGCTCATCCTCAACCGGCCGGTGTAGGGCGAGCCGTAATTGTCGCCGAGAATGTAGCCTTCCGTGCGAGGCGCCTCACGCGCGGTGAAGTTGACGTCCGACGTCTCCGGTTCTTTGCCGGAGGAAATTGCGATGCGCGGCGTTCCAGCCCCCGGGAGGTCGGACATCAGAAGCATTGCGCGCTCGAGTTCATCCTTATGGATGTACGGCGAGCCGTCCAGCGCGCGATTGAGCACGCCCTGCAGAAATCCGCTGTCGACCAGCGAATTGTTTTGCAGGGAGATCGCCGCGTATCGTCCAATGATCAGTTTGATGCGCAGCGCGCCGCTTCGCGCGTCCTGCGCCGGCACATAGGCTTTGGCGACGAAGTAGCCGTGACTGCGATACAAGTTCGTGACCTGATCGGCCGCGTCGTAGATCTCGTTGAGCGTCAGCTTGCGGTTCTCGAACGGCGCGAGGACGTCCTGCGTCTCTTCGGGCGGGATCAAGCCGCTCGGGGCGTCGATATCGAAGCGTCGCACGAAGAGCTTTTCATTTTCCTGTATTGTCAGTCGCGGCTCGGCGAACTGCGGGATCTCGACTTGCGGCCTGGGCGCGCGCGGCGCTTCGCGACGCGCGGCTTCGGACTCGCGCAACGCGTCGCCGGCGTTGTATGGGAGAGGGAGGGTCTGCGCCTGCGCCTGCGAGGCGAGAGCGAAGGCTGCCGAAAGCGCGGAGCCGAAGCTGAGTTTCTTCGTCATTGGGGCGCGCCTGCCTTGTCATCGACTGGGGCAGGCGTCTTGCTCCCCGGCTTCTCTTGCAGCTCGTACTGCTTGCCCTCGATCTCGATGCTGCGGATCGTCGCGCCGAAGCCGGCGCCCTTCGGCTTGGCGGCTGCGTGAGGCGGCGCCGAGATAGGGCGGCGCGGCGCCGGCGCCTCTTCCTCTTCGACGCCGGTGCTTCGCCGAGGCCCGGCGAGCGAGGCCTCCCTGGCGCGCGCGGCGCGGGCGTTGGCCACGTCGGTCGCCTGTTTGCGCTTCAGCCAATCCGCTTCGGTCTGAACCTTGGGGCTTGTGACGTTGTCGTCGAGGGAGGGGCCCGCGAGCTTGGACGTGCTTGCGGTTCCCGCAGAGGCTGCGGCCTGAGGCCGCGGCGGCGAGTCCGCCGAGAGCAAGGCGTCGACCGTGGAAACGACAGTCGCGGTCTGGCTGGCGTCGATGAAAGGCTGCGTCGGGAAGGAGAGAGTCGGAGCAGTCGGTGGAGGCGGCGGCGGTGGCGGATTGATTCCGGTTATGCCGTCGACAGGCGGCGCGCCCGCGCCGAAGGAGTTGTAGCCGACCGTCTGACCTGATGTCGTGATGTTCCAGGTGTTGCCGCTGATGGTCGAGTCGCCGACATTGGCGCCGATGAGCCCGCCGGTGAACCCCGGGAGGCCGGAGACCACGCCGCTCGACGAATCGTTGATGACCGTCGTGAACATATCGTTGAAGCCGATGAGTCCGCCGACGTATAACGTCGTTCCGACGACCGCCGTGACATTGCCCGTCGCCGTCGAATTCTGGATGATGCCGCCAACGCCTAAATCGAAGGGGCTTGTTCCATTGTAGCCGACCAGGCCGCCGACATTGAAGCCGCCCACGCCATTCGAGGCGTTGCTGACCGTCACATTGCCGCTCGCGCTGGCGTAGCTGATCACGCCGCCATCATTGGACCCCGCCAGTCCGCCGAAGCCACTGGTAAGGAAGCTGACGCCGGACTCGTTGATGGTCGCGTTGACAGAACCTGTCGCGTAAGAATTGGTGATGACGCCTGAAGTTGTAAGGTTGGGAGCGTTTAAGTTGTAATTCGTGCCGACGAGTCCGCCCACGTCGAAGACGTTGTATGTCGTAAGCGATCCCGTCGCGTGAGAGTTCTCAATGACGCCGGCATTGAAGCCCACGAGTCCGCCGACGCTCGTGGCGCTGAAAGCCCCCCCCGCAGGCTCATTCGGAGCGGTCGCATAAACCGGACCGTTGGCGTAGGAGTTGTCGATCGTCCCGTAATTGTATCCCACCAACCCGCCCAGCTGATATACGCCGTTAATCACGACATTCGCGTAAGAATTGTTGATCGCCCCGTGATTGATCCCGACCAGGCCGCCGAGGTTAACCAAGCCCGTGACCGATCCGCCAGCTGCATAGCTGTTGTTGATCGTGCCGAAATTGCCGTAGACGAGCGTGGCGCCGGAGCCGCCGTTCACATAAGTCCCGTTCACATAATCGACGGACAGTCCAGCGTTCACATTGGCGTTGATCACTCCAACGTCGCGCACAGTCGCCGCAAGACCTGTCGTCGCGCCCAAAGTGGAGATCAGGGCGTCGTTATAGTTGGAGTTCGGATCGTAGATGGTCAGATTTGTGATCGTGTGGTTGAGCCCCGCGAGCGTCCCCTCGAGGTCGTTGACCACCGGGCCCGAAAAGACCACGCCCCCAGCATTGATGTTGCTGCCGAGCGCATAATAACCGTTGGCGATCGTGGCGCTGTTGTTGGGCGAAATCGCCGCGAGCTGCGCCAGCGTGTTGATGACCTGATAGGACTGGCCGTTGATCGACAGGCTTGGATTCGCCCCGCTCAGCGTGATCGCGCTCGAATTCTGGAAGACGTAATTGCCGCCGAAGTTCAGCGCCAGGCCCGCCGTCGCGCCGGTCGCCGTGATCGGCGCCGCGATGTTGATGTTGTTCGTCGCCGTCAGCGACAGCGTCGTATTGGCGCCCCAGCTCACGCCGTCGTTCACATTGATGTTGCCGTCGGTCCCGCTGCCCGACGTCGACTTGATGGCGACATTGGTGTTGGCGAGCTGGCTCGATAGTGCGGCGCCGGTGATGTCGCCGCCGCTCGCCGCGATCGTGAAGCCGTTCGGATCGATGAGCCAGGAGCCGTTCTTGCTGTTTGCGGCCTTGGTCGTGACGACGGCGTTCTTCGATATGTGAACCTTCGCGCCGCTCGTCTCGATCGAGCCGCCGGGGCCGCCGTTTGGCGCCGAGGCGTCGAGAAGACCAGAGACGCGCACGCGTCCGCCATTGGCGATGAGCTTGATCGAGCCCGTGCGCGGCGCGCCGCCGCCCGTCAGCGCCGCCAGGGTCTGCGCCTGGATGACGCCAGAGTTGTTGACCTGCGCCGAGAGCAGCGCGTCGGCGGCGCGCGCGGTCAGGATCACCTTGCCGCCGTCGGCCTTGATCGCGCCTTTGTTCGCGACGAGCGCGTTGAGCGCGCCCTTGTCGACGGTGACGTCGACGAGCGAATTGCCGCCATAGTTGAGCGTGACCTTTTCGCCCGACGCCATGGCGACCGTGCCGAGCGTGGCGGTGATCGTCCCATGATTCGAGACATTATTGCCAAGCAGCGCGACATAGCCGCCGGGGCGCGCGGTGATGTTCCCCTGATTGACGACCGAAGCAGTGGAGCTGCCGGAGAACTGATATTTGCCGGCCTTGATGTTCGCATTCGTGATGTCGAGCGTCGAGCCGACGAGGCCGCCGACATTGACCTGCGCGTTCTTGGTGAAGAGGACGCCGGCGGAATTGATGATGAACACTTGTCCCGTCGCGTTGAGCGCGCCGGCGATGACGCTGGTCTCATTGCCGATGACGCGGTTCACCGTGACGGCGGAGGGCCCCGGCTGATTGAAGTTGACGATCTCGTTCGGCGCGATCGAAAAGAGCTGCCAATTGATGATCGCCTGGTAGGTCGACTGGTTGATGTTGGTGACGGCGCCGCTGGTCGAGATGTTCGCCTGACCCGAGACGACCGTGCCGCCCTGCGGGGCGGCGAGTGCGGGGTGAAGGGCGGCGAGGAGCGCGCAGCGCGCACAGAGCGACCCCCTGGTCACGAAAGCCCGGCGCCAGGCCCGCCTGGGACGAAGACAGCTGAGAGTTTCGGGGGAGATCCGCGCCGCAGATTTGCCGTCGAATCGGCAAGCGAGCGGCGGGAGAAAGACCGAGCGCTTCATAGGAAAGCCTGTGTGGTGGCAGGCTATATAACCTATACTCACCCGGCTATATAGTCTTGATTCGTCTAAGACGGTACACGCGACTTGGCGCAATGGGAAGAGCCACGCGCGCTCAAATTTTAGACGTAAGGCGCTGCGCGTCTCGTCGCGCCGATAGAAATCGAACCTTGCATTGGCGTGCGCGGGCCGCCTATTCGTCAAAGGGAGGAGGGCGCGTTAACCATTTGTTAAGCTGGCTGGCTCCGCGATCGATTTGGTTCGGTCGGCGTCGACTTCGCTCGCGAACAAGGGTCGGCAGTTGCGTAAACGCAACTTGCTGCGTTGGGCAAGGCGCATCTTTCTTTGGACAATATATCCTGCGGATTCCTAATTCCATTGAGAAGGGTCTCGGGAGCTTGGAAGCGTCATCGCGAGCAAGCGCTCACGCATCTGCGCCCCTCGGGGCGTCCTCAATTCCTCGATTGCTTCTGTCGCAATGATTGAAGGTCAGGCGCCCTGGGGGAGCAGTAGAACAAGAACGTCGATAACGCGGACGGCGATCACAAATCGACGTGTCGCGAGGAGATGATTCAGATAAGGGGCAGCACAGAGCCCAAAAAATCACCAAAAATGTCAACATTTTAGTCAAATTGCGGCGGTTACGCGGCTTGACGGAGGCGGGGCTGTCTGCGTATAGTCAACTTACTTAACGATCAGGCGTCTCGACGAGAGAGATAGATGCAATTATTAGTTGTAGAATCTAGCAATACGCTCACGCGTACCAGTAAAAGCCAGGGAGGGACAAGATGACGTTTCCGGGCAGTGCAGGCGTTTCCGAGGTTTCGAAGCGCGTCGTGATTTGTTTTGAAAAAATGACGCAGTTCCGCAAAGGCCGGCGGTTGTGCGCTGACGCGCGGGATTTCTGGGCGCACGCCACCCAAGCATAGACAGACGCTCGGACCGTCGAGTTCGGGCCTTCTGCAGCTCCGATAACGCTGTCCGACGCAAAAACCCCGAATGAGGAACGCGCGCCCGAGCAGGGAGCCGCGCACGTCCTTGCACGAGCTTGACGCTCCGTCGTCAAGGTTTGCTCGCACGCCAAACGGCCCAGCGCGACAAACTCAGAAAGGAAGAGAGATGACCAAACACAAGCTCAAAAGCCTGGCGCTAGGCGTCGCCGCAGCGGCGCTGATGCACGCCTCCGACGCGGCCGCGGCGTGCTCCTCGCTGATTAACGTGGCGGTCTCGCCGAGCATCGCCAACACCGCTTCGAACGTCGTCGCCGCCTTCTACAACTATTATCCGAGCGCCAGCTATTGCGTCGGACTGGTTGTTTATGCCGACGCGAATATCGCCTCCGACATCGTGAGTGGCGGCTCGACTGGCCCCTACGACCTGTTCCTGTCGGATTCCGCGGTCTACCCTTACGACTTGGCCTTCTTCTATTCGAGTCTCGTCTCCGGCCAGCCGTTCCCCTTCGCGACCGACACGCTCGATCTCTACTCGAGCGCCAACACCCCCGTGAACATCAGCGGCGGCTTGCCGACGACCGGCATCCAGCCTTTCAAATATCCGGATCCGAGCACGCTCGATCCCTGGGGCTTGGCGGCGATCCAGGTGCTCTACTCCAAATGGCCTTACATCCAGGCGCTGGAAAACGGGATCGGGACGACCGATCCCAATACGGTCGCAGTCTATGCCGACGTCGAGTTCAGCGGCGTGGCTTATGGCTTCACCGCCAAGTCGCAAGTCTGCAACAACTACGGCGGAGGCCAAGTCTATGAGGTCGGGAGCTATCATTACGAATATGAGTTCGGACGCGACTACTTCACCCCCATCGAGTGGTTTGGCGTTGCGATCGCCCGAGGCCAGACCGCCGCTCAAGAGACCGAGTTGACGGACTTCATCAACTTCCTGACCGGCGTCGGAACGACGGCCGGCACCGCCGCTTTGCAGCAGACCTGCCTCCAGATTCCCCCGCAACCCTAGCGCAAGCCGATCACCGCGTCCCGCAAGTTCTAAAACGCTCAGGCCGCGGCGAAACCAGACAGGAAGCGAACCCACCCATGAAAAGGAATCCTCACATGTCCATCGGCAAGCTGGTGAAAAGCACGCTGAGCGCGACGTGCCTCTCGGCTCTGACGCTCTCGTCGGCTCATGCCGCCACCCAGATTTCCATCGCGGCGGCGGCGGATCTGGAAAAGGTGCTGACAAACTTGATCATACCGAAGTTCGAAGCCGCAACCGGCGGGACGGTCTTGGTTACATTCAGCGCAAGCGGAACCCTCGAAGACCAGATCATCGCCAAATCGCCGCAATACGACCTCTTCCTCTCTGCCGACAAGACACGCCCGGAAACGCTCTATACGAGCTACCCCAGCCTCGTGGTGGGCGCGCCCTTCTTCTACGCGCAGGGAACGCTGGAGCTTTGGTCGCCGTCGGTCAACATCAGCAGCGGTCTGCCCGTGCCGCTGACGACGAACATCGTCATCGCCAATCCCGCAACGGCGCCCTACGGCCTCGCCGCGGGGACAGTGCTCCAGGAACTCGGCGTCTTGCCGTCGCCGCTGCCCACCACCTGGCCGTACGGAGACGTCTACGATTCGACCAATATCTACACGACCTATGAGGCGATCGTCGCCGCAACCTACAAATACGGCTTCGTCTCGCAGTCGCTGATCTGCCAAGAGTCGAACGGCGTCAAAACCTTTCCTTCGGGCACCTACCACCACACCTACCCATACAATCAAACGCCGACGTATTCGGTGATCGACCAATGGGGCATCGAGATCGCCAACGCGAACCGCACCGCGGCTGAGACCACGTTGCTCAACGAATTCGTCGCCTACATAACCGGCTCGGGAGCGGGCACGGCCTATCTGGTGGATTATTGCTTCGGCCTGTCGCAGTGAGGCGCGAGGCCTAGAGCACAAGCGCGATGAAATCCGGGCGGCGGCGGCGCATGTCGCCGCCCAAATCGGGACAGAGCGCCTCTGAGCGTCAGCTCCGGGGTGGCTTCGAGCCTTCGTCGCCGTCGCGCGGGCGGGTCAGGCCCATGCGGCGGATGATCACGAAGGCCACGAGCGAGGCCGCGAGGCAGAGCGCTCCCGCGTATGCCGTTCCGTAGTCGATCTCCGTGAAGGGCAGGCTCTTCGTGTTCATGCCGAAGAAGCCGGTGACGAAAGTCGCCGGCAGCAGCAGCGTCGTGACGACGGTCAGCACATAGAGGCGATCGTTGGTGACGAGGCCCGCGATCGCGTTGAGTTCGTCCTGCAGCAGCCGCGCCCGGTCCTGCACCTCGGCGAGATCGTGGGCGAGGATCTCGGCGCGCCGGCTCAGCCGCCCGCCGAGCTCCTTCAAATCCTCCTGCTCGGGTTCGCTGAGCGTCGCCTCCAACCGCAGCAGCGGCGAGCGCAGGCCGTTGACCTCGCGGGCGAGCCGCAGCGCCGCGCGTCGCGTCGCGCCGAGCGCGGTCCGCTCACGCGGGCCCTTGCCGTCGCCGACGATATGCTCCTCGATGCGATCGAGCGCGAGCGTGAGCTCATAGATCATCTTGCCGAGCTCGTCGCAGAGATGCCCGACGATGGTCTCGAAGAGATCGAGCGGAGTTTCGGCGAGAAATCCAGCGCTGAGCGCGACGCGCGTCGACTCGACGGCGCTGAGCGGGCGGTCGCGCGCGCTTATGAGAAAGCGCTCGCCGACGGCGAAGCGCAAATAGCCCGTCTGCGGGATGCGCCCAACGATCGTGCGCTCGTGGTCGACGAAGGCCCCGCGCACGACGTCGCCCGAATGCTCGATGAACTGCGCGTCGATCGGTCCTAAGAGCGTCTTGCGGGCGTTCTCGTCCAGGAACGCGAGCCTTGCGAGCAGCGCATGCACGCGCGGGTCGTTGAGATCGAGATGCAGCCAGACGAAGCCCTCGCCCGGCGCGCCGATGCGGTCGACGTCGGCGGCGCCGCCCGGCTCGGCTCGCCCTTCGTCGTCGAAGCGCAGGGCGAAGAGGCAACCCGGAATGTCGCTTTCCAGCGCAGCCTTTAAACGATCGGTAGTCATGGCGCGCCGCTGCTCCCTCTTCAACCGCCGCCTTCAGGGGTTAAACCACAGAAGCATAGCACGGCTTTGTGACGCCATACGCGCCCGCAAGAGCGTTTGCGCTGCGAGGCTTTGGTCTTATAGTCGCGGACCTTCCCGCCCTGGATGCGACTTCATGATCAAAGGCCTACGGATCGGCACGCGCGGCAGCCCGCTCGCCCTGGCGCAAGCGCGCGAGACCTGCGCGCGGCTCGCGCAGGCGCATGGCGAAAAGCCCGAGCGCTTCGAGCTCGTCGTGATCCGCACGACCGGCGACGTCGTGCAGGACCGCGCCCTGAGCGAGGCCGGGGGCAAGGGCCTGTTCACGAAGGAGCTCGACCAGGCGCTCATCGCCGGGACCATCGATTGCGCGGTGCATTCGTCAAAGGATCTTCCGACGCATCTGCCGGGCGAAATTTGCGTCGCCGGTTATCTGCCGCGCGAGGACGCGCGCGACGTCTTCATCGGGCGCGGAGGCGCCAGGCTCGCAGAGCTGCCGCGCGGCGTCCTCGTCGGCACGGCCTCGCTGCGGCGCGCGGCGCAGGTCAAGCGTCTGCGCCCGGACCTCGAGACGGTCCTGCTGCGCGGCAATGTCGAGACGCGGCTCACCAAGGTCGAGAGCGGCGAGGTCGAGGGCTCGTTGCTCGCGCTCGCAGGCCTCAAGCGGCTCGGACTCGAGGCGCGCGCGAGCGAGATCCTGCCGCTCGAGCAGTTTTTGCCGGCCGCGGGCCAGGGGGCGATCGGCGTCACCTGCTGTTCCGGCGACGCGCGGACGAAGGCGCTGCTTCACCCGATCCTCGACGCCGCGACCGGCTTCGCGCTCGCGGCCGAGCGGGCTTTTCTCGCCGCGCTCGACGGCTCCTGCCGCACGCCGATCGCCGCGCACGCGCGTGTCGAAAACGCGGCGCTGATGTTCCGGGGCGAGGCGCTTCGCAGCGACGGGAGCGAAACCTACGCCGCCAAGGGGCGCGGCGCGCCTGCCGACGCGGCGCTGATCGGCGCCAACGCCGGTCATGACATTCTGCTGCGCCTGCCGCATGGCGTGGCCGGATTGGTCTGACGTCTCACTGGCCCCAAGGAGGCGCGGTCGCGCCATGAGCAAGCGCTCTTCAATGGATCTAATCTCAACCATGCTCGAAGCCGCTCCCGAAACCGAGAAGCCGCTGCTCGCCGCGCTGAGCGGACGGAGGCGATCCGTCCCGCCGATCTGGCTCATGCGCCAGGCGGGGCGCTACCTGCCGGAATATCGCGAGCTGCGCGCCAAGGCCGCAAGCTTCATCGACTTCTGCTACAATCCGCCGATGGCGGCGGAGGTCACGCTGCAGCCGATACGGCGGTTTGGCTTCGACGCCGCGATCCTCTTCAGCGACATTCTCGTCATTCCTGACGCGCTCGGCCAAAGGGTCTCGTTCGAGACCGGCGAAGGCCCGCGGCTCGATCCGATCGAGGCGCCGGCGGGGCTCGCGCGACTGAAGGAAACAGTCGACCTCGAGCGCCTCGCGCCCGTCTTCGAGACGATCGATCGCGTCAAAAGCGCGCTGCCGGCGAGCACGGCCTTCATCGGCTTCTGCGGCGCGCCCTGGACCGTTGCGAGCTACATGATCGCCGGGCGGGGCGTCGCGGAGCAAGGGCCGGCGCGGCTCTTCGCCTATCGTCATCCGGAAGCCTTCGCGCGACTGATCGACCTCCTCGTCGAGTCGTCGATCGTCTATCTCTTGCGCCAGCTCGGCGCCGGCGTCGAAGTCGTGCAGATCTTCGACAGCTGGGCGGGCTCTCTGCCGCCCTCGGAATTTGCGCGCCACGTCGTCTCGCCGCTACGGCGCATCGTCGCCGGCGTGAAGGCCGCGCGGCCCGAGGCGCGGGTCATCGTCTTCGTGCGCGGCGCGGGGACTCATCTGTCGACTCTCGCTCTGAGCGTCGGCGCCGACGGCTATGGCCTCGACACGGCGGGCGATCCCGCCTGGGCGCGCGGCGTCGTGAATGGGAAGACGGCGCTGCAGGGAAACCTCGATCCGCTGGCGCTGCTCGCCGGCGGCGGCGCGCTCGACCGCGAGGTCTCGGCGGTGCTCGCCGGATTCGAAGGTCATCCGCACATCTTCAATCTCGGCCACGGCGTGCTGCCGCAGACCCCCATCGCGCATGTCGAGCGCGTGCTCGAGCTCGTGCGCGGAAAGTGAGGCGCCGGCTATTTCCGCGAGATCGAAACGGCCAGGCGGAGGTTCCAGCCGGCGGGCCGGTTGTCGGCGGCGAACTCGCCATAGGCTTTGAGACTGAAGGACGCCTGCGCGTCTGAGAGCGCGACATTGTAAGCCGCTCGCGCGCCGAGGCCCGCGACGCGCGACCTGAAGCAGCCGAAGTGGTCGCCCGACCCGCCGTCACAACCGATCTCGTCGTAAAGATATCCGACGGGGCCGACGGAGAGGCGTTCGTTGAGACTCGTCGATGCGCCGACGTCCAAGTGGAAGTCCACGCCGCTGCGATAATTGGTGAAGGGATTGATTTGATTGTAAGTGAATCCCGCGACCGCAGAGAACTCGAGTTTCGCATCGCTATTCGAATAGGTGTAGCCGAGGCCGCCGTCGACCGCCCCATGCCCTATGCCGAGATTGGCGAGGCGTCTCTGGCTGTATTCGCCGACCGGCGCGTTGCCGGTCGCATAGACCATGAAGTTGTTGACGCCGCGAGTCCAGTAGAGGCTCAGCTGCGGCGCGAGATCCCCGAAGCCCGAGATGGAATCGCCGAAGCTGAAGTTCGTCGCCACGCCGTTCGTTCCGAGGCTCGCGGCCAGTGCGCCGCTTTCCGTCGTGCTGGCCTTGCCGACCACGGTGGAGACGCTCACTGCGGCCTGCGCGCCTAGATCAGGGAGAGCGAAACCGTAGCTCGGCGAGAGCGTGAAGATGTTCTCGAAATTCGCGGAAGTCGCTGAGACGTCGCCGACAGCGTTCTGGTTCAGCCTCCCCGTGCGGACGAGTGTCGCGGTCGAGACGCTGGAGCTGGCATAGACCGTGCTGTGATAGGGCGTGGCGCTGACCGACCAGCCGGGCGAGTTCGGAATCGCCGCTCGATCGTCATAGGCGCCGGGCTGCCAGAAGCTCGTTCCGCTCTCGTCGGCGCGCGCGCGAGGCGCAGTTCCGAGCAGGGCCAGCGTCGCGAAGGCGACCGGAGCGGCGTGCGCGAACGATCGAAGAAAACGCTGAGACCGTCCTTCGGGTGGGGTCGACTTGCATTCGTCTGGTCCGCTCATGGCCTCTTGCTCCAATCAGCCGCCGCCAATTTGTTCCGCGGGACGCTTCGCGTTATCGGACTCGATCGCCGCAGCGTCGTGGCGCGGCGCTCCAGCCAGCACGCGTCGTCGCAACTCGATCGCGCGCCGCGCATGTTCGATCGCCAGGCTGATCGGCGCCTGATCGGTCGCGTTCGCCCCTTCGACGAGCCTGCTGACACAGGCGGAGACGCTGGCCTTAAACTCGGTCTCCAGCAGATCGAGCTCCGCGGCGTCGGCTTTGCCGGCCTCGTCGGCCATCACGAGCAGTCGGAAAATCCGCTGCTGATCGCCCGCGAGCTCCTTGTTTCTGATCACTCCGGAGATGATCGCGATCGCCGACCCCACGAGGCTCAAGGGGATGCCGATGGCGTAAAAGTACTTTTCGAACTCGTCGATGAAGCTTTCCTCGCCGCTCGAGAGATAGGCGGCGACGCCGGGATGGACCGGCAGAAGCGGATTCTTCTCATCCGGGTCCGGGGCTTCGATCTGACTCGCTAGCGGCGTCAGGGCCATGAGCTTCGTTTTCGTCTTCAAGATCGCTCTCGCGATCGCGCCCGCCACGGCGTCCAACATCCTCACCGGAACGGCGAAGCGGTAGGAGACTGCGAGCCCCTTTACGCTATCGCCTGGAATCGGCGGATGTCCCTTGAACGCGCCTTCGGGAAGGTCGATCGATTCGAGACCGGGGAATCGCCTGGCGATGGCGTCATTGTCATCGAAGGCCAGGATTTCCGGAGTTTCTCGCGTCGCGCGGGCGATGCTCGCCACCGCGTCGACCGCCTCGCCCGGGGCGATGGGACCAACAGCCAGCGCCGCCGCGGCGCGCTTGCCGCGGATGGCGGGGCCGATCTCGGCGACCGGCAGGAACAGGCGCTTCACGGTGTCGGTGGGGACGTTGTAATAGCTCAGGATCAGATCGAGCGCGCGCGAATTTTCCTGCTGGACGGGGCTCGTCGGTATGGCGACTGTCTTGCCCGAGAGCTGCGCGACGCTCTTGATCGCCGAACCCGCGGGAACGATTACGATGACGGCGTCCCGACGCAGGATGACGAGAGTTTCTCCGTTGCTCGGCGGCGCCGCGTCCGTCCGGACGAGCGCGATGTCCGCCTTGCCGTCATCGAGCGCCTTGGCGCTGGCCTCGAGGCTGTCCACGGTCACGCTGTCGAAGCGGATGTGCGGATGGGTCTTGGTCGTCACGTCGATGAAGGCGGAAATGAAGCGCTGAGCCACGCCGCCCGACGGCCCGGTGGTGATTCTCAAGGTAGCCTTGGGCGACCAGACGTAAAGGATGCCGGCCGCGGCGGCGGCGACGAGAATGGCGCCCGCAAGCAGAAGCACGACGAAGCGCGGCAGTTTCAGGCCGAAGATCCCGAACACGCTCAAGCCTCCCTTGGCGCGCGGGCAGCCTCGCGGGCGGCTCGCAAACGGCAAGGGCGAGGATAGGTCATCGTCGCGCCGGGAGCTAGCCCGGCGAACTGACGACCGAGATCGAAGATGCGGCTCTGTTTGCTGGTTCTTCGGGAACGGCTCCGCTCATTGGCTGAATTCGCCGCCGCTTCCGAAGAAGCTCACGCCCGTTTGCCCGCCATCCAGCAGCGCCTGGTTCTGGCCGTTCAAAATCGCGAAGCCGTCGCCCCGAGTGATTTGCGCATGAGGACGATTGCCGTCGGACGTGAAAGCGGCCTCTCGAACGAAAAGCTATTCTGGCTCCGGGCTATATCCTTTATCAAACATATGGTTGCCTCTTGGCGCTCGCATGTGGTACCATGATTACGTGAACTTGACCCTGCGCATCCCCGACGAGTTGGCCTCTCATTTCGCTTCGGCCGATGAGATGGAGCGACGCGCGATCGAAGCGCTGGCGCTCGATGAATTTCGGCTCGGGCATCTGACCCGCCCAGCGCTCAAGAGTCTTTTGGGCTTCGCGACGCGAGGCGAGCTCGACACGTTTCTTGTCAGTCACGGCGTAAAGGGCCGCTACACCGATAGCGACCTCGACCATGATCGGGCCGACTTGCAACGGCTCGGCCTTTGAGGCCGCATGAGGCTCGTCGCCGACGCGGGGCCGCTTCACTATCTTGTGCTGACGGGCGACATTGAGCTTCTTCCCCGTCTCTTTGCGAAAATTCTGACGCCGGAGCGCGTTCGCGACGAGCTTGCGCACGCCCAAGCGCCCGAGGCCGTTCGCGCCTGGATTGTCCTCCCGCCGCAGTGGCTTGAAATCCGTCCGGTCGAATCCGAGCGCGGCGGGACGACCTGGAGACGCTCGACGCCGGCGAGCGCGACGTTATCGCGCTCGCCATGGCCGCAAAAGTCGACCTCTTGCTCATGGACGACCGCGACGGCGTCGCGGCGGCTCGCCGGCGCGGGTTCGCCGTCACCGGCACGTTGGGCTTGCTCGACCTCGCGGCGCGCAAGGGTCTTGTGGACCTTGCCGCCGCCTTCAAGCGGCTCAAAGGGACGAGCTTCTATTACCGCCAGGGTCTTCTCGAAGCGCTCCTGGCGCAGCATGGGGGCCGGAAGCCTTGACGGGCGAGATCATTTCAGCTCGCGCGGGCGCCGCATCGCTCCCGCTCCTTGTCGCGATCAACATTCGCAACCCGAAAACGCGTCGCGCCTATGGCGGCGCGACCGGAGAATTCCTCGCATGGTGCGAGAGTCAAGGCGTTGCGGCTCGGCGCGAGACTTGAATTCGCCAGCCCGGCGTGACAGGAAGGCCTCGCGCCCCCTCATCGTCGCCGAACTTGATCGCCCCTTCGGGGTCGTTAGAACGCCCCATGACCCCCGCCGCCCATGACCCCCGCCGCCCATGTCTCCGCCGCGATTGAAGTCCTGCAGACGCTTGAGACGCAACGCCGTCCGGCGCAGGACGCGCTCAAGGACTGGGGAACGGCGCATCGCTTCGCCGGCGCCAAGGATCGCGCCGCCATCGCGTCGCTCGTCTATGACGCGCTGAGGAAGCGCGCGTCCGCCGCCCATGTCATGGGCGAGGAGAGCCCGCGCGCGATCATGCTCGGCGCGCTACGCGAGGCGCGCGGCCTGGATCCTCCCGCGATCGAGGCGTTGTTTTCAGGCGCGGGCTACGGCCCCAGCCCGCTCACTGAAGTCGAGCGCGAGCGGCTCGCGACCGCGAGCCTCGACGGCGCCCCGGCGCATGTGGCAGGCGACTATCCGCAATGGCTCGATCCCTATCTGAGGGCCGCGCTCGGCGACGCGGCGGCCGCAGAGGGCGCGGCGCTGGCGCAGCGCGCGCCCGTGGACCTGCGTGTCAACATCCTCAAGACCACGCGCGAGCAGGCGCAAAAGAAGCTCGCGCATCTCGGCCCTGAGCCAACGCCGCTCTCGCCGCTTGGGCTTCGTATCGCGCCGGCGCTCGACAAGCGCGGGCCGGCGCTCGCCGCGGAGCCCGCCTTCGTCAAGGGCCTCGTCGAGACGCAGGACGAGAGCTCGCAGCTCGCCTCGCTCCTGTGCGCTGCCGCGCCCGGCGAGCAAATTCTCGACCTCTGCGCCGGCGGCGGCGGCAAGACGCTG
>Ga0187782_10001352_pt1 | contig 17722 bp, 18 predicted proteins | sample 0715_SJ02_MP15_2_FD_132454 | JGI IMG/M metagenome (GOLD analysis project Ga0187782, IMG submission 132454) | Tropical peat soil microbial communities from peatlands in Department of Meta, Colombia - 0715_SJ02_MP15_20_MG | ecosystem: Environmental > Terrestrial > Soil > Wetlands > Peat | place...
ATGAGCACCACGCCGGTGATAAGCCATCGAACAAAGGGTCGGAAGAAGCCTTTCCGAAGCGGAGTCTTGGCGTGTGTGTTTGGCCTTGGAGTCACATTTCAGAATAACAGCCTGGATTGGGTTGCGGCTCATGGCTGATCTTGCGCGCGCGAACACGGAGTGCTGCGTTCTACTCAGGCCACTTCCGATCGGACTGGACGAACTCACATTCGTCGGACCGGGCTGCATGGGCCTCCCTGATCGCGTTTATGAGTGGTCATTTCGCGAAAACCAAATTATCGCCGATCGAAACTTCGATTTCGTCGAGGCATGTATGACGGGCCGCCATGTTCGGGGGATGGGCTCTCTTCTAACAGCTAACAGCTTTTATTGCTTCCTTCCCGCTTGCCAAACCGCCCATCGGGAGGTTACCCAGGTTATTTGTCGTACCGGCTAGGTTTGGTTAGGCTATGCCGAAATGGGGCGTCGCAGTCAACCGCGTATTGGGAGCATTTTGCCGGTTCGCATTTGGGGAACTGACCAGGAAGGTAAGTCCTTCTTCGAGCACGTCTGCACCGTCGAAATCAGCGGCAAAGGAACAAGGTTGTCCGGAGTACGCGCACGGCTCTCGGTCGGTGATACCATCGAAATTCAATACCGCAACAGACAGGCTCGGTTCCGCATAACGTGGATCGCAGCCGCCACCGCAGCCGGAACTCAGGTCGGCGCTGAATGCCTTCAGCCCGAGAAAGAGCTTTGGCCAATTGCCCTGCCTGGTGAAACGCCCGACACGTATAGAGTGCCAGAAACGCGCCTCAACGGAGAAGGATGCGTCAAGGGCGACCGTCGATATCGCATGCGGTTTCCGGTTTCAGGCAAAGCCTGCGTATCGAGGATCAACGGCGGCGAGGGCGTTTGGGCGAAACTGGCCGACCTCAGCGTAACTGGCTGCCGTATCCAGACGAGTCATCCGCTGGAGGTCGGCCATGAGGTGGCGCTGCGAATCACGGTAGATGAAACTGAACTCGAAGCCACGGGGGTCATCCGCGTCTGTTATCCGGGGCCGGCCCAAGGAATTGAGTTCACCTCCATGAGCGCTGCCAGCTGGCGCATGCTGGCTCGTCTGGTTGCTCGCCTTGAAGGGATCGGCACCGCGCGCCGGCGAAACTCGCCGGTTGGATGAATCAGAATTCGGCAGAGTTTCAGATACCAGACATCCGCTGAGACTGCTCTTTCTCCTTCCTTTTCCAAGCCCATCTAGCGAAGCCGCCCGACGGGCGCATGACCTCAGCGGCCCTGGCCGCGCCCGGCAGCAGCAGCGCCCCCAGCAGGCCGCCGATCACGATTTCCAGGGTCACCCAGCGGCCCCCGTGCCGGCCACGGGCGTCAGAAGGGTTTGGCGCCGGCCAGCACAAACCGGCCATCCTCGCTCTTGTCGCTAAACTCCACGCGGAAGCCGCCGCGCTCAATGCGCTCTCGGAATGCCGGCTCGTCGTATTTGAGCGAACTGCTCATGCGCAGCCTCTCGCTGGCTCGCAGACGCAATTCGCGACCGGCTATCTTCAAATCCACATCGCGCACCGGGACAAAGTACTTCACAACCTCATGCAATCCCTTCGATCCCGAGCGCAGCTCGAAGCTCAGTTCGCCGTCGGACTTCGTAAGGCCGAGCGAGGCGAGCGGCGCGAAGGCGAAGCGGCGATTGGTGGGGTTGTCGTAACCGCGGAGGGTTTCCTCTCCCGCGAAGATTTCGCCGTCGAACAGAACGCGATCTTCAGGGCGCATCAGGCGGCGAAGGCGTGCGGGAAAACGGTCTGGATCGAAAGCGCCCAGGGTGTTGCCGAGCACGGTATAAACAGCCGAGCGGCCGGATTGGCACACAGCGGCGGCCAATGCTTCAAGGTGCTGGTCGGAGCCAATATCGAGCTTGAACCCCTGTACGGCGCGCGCAGCTGGTGCAGCACAGGCCAACGCCAGCTCTAGCAGCCCCTGGCTGAAATCAGCACCTAGATATAAAGGATGTGAGAAGGCACCGAGCAGCACGCGATCCTTGGAGCCTTCGCCGCAGCCGAGGCCGCAGAGAGTGTCCGCCGCAGGCCAGAGCCCGGCCAGGCGGGGAGCCGCTCGTGAAAGCAGTGTGAGCGCGCGATCCGCGTTGCGGTATTCGGGCGAGCGGCAGAGCGCGACCCACGCCTCGACCGAAAGCGGCAGCCAGTAGAAAAACTGCTCGGCCAGATAACCGCCGGCAAGAGCGTCGGCAAACTGGGCTGCGATCGCGTGCTCGGGGAGCAGGACGGTGATGGGCAGCGGGCTGAGCGCGGCGTCCATTGCAGGCGGGTAATGGATGTCTGAGAAAAGGGTGGGGATTCGGAAAGCGCATTGCGTGACTATCGACGCTAACGGTGGAGCATGTAGTGTTGCACGGCCAAGACAGCGACGCCGACGACGATCTGCAGCACTGTGGAACTGGCGATGCGGAACAGAAACGGCCGGGAGAGGCGCTTGAACACGAGCGGCACGTTGGTCAGCGCGCTGCCCATGGAGGCAATCACCGCCGCCGTCCCCGCCAGTTCGGGGGTGATCTTGCCGCTGGCGCTGAGGTTGGCGGCGGCGGCCGTCGCGCTGGCGCTGCTGGCGATCCCGCTGATGCCGCTGGCGGCCATGAACCCGACGTTGCCGAAAGCTCGTTCGGCCAGGGTCCCTATCACCTCGATGGCGATGAAAAGCAGACCGTAGGAAAGTACCCGGCGCAGGGACATCGGAGAGCCCAGAGCGAGCTCTCTGCCAGGTTCGTCGTACGCCTTACCGGTCCGCAGCAGCAACGCGACACAAGCCATGGCGAAGATAGGACCGACGGCGGTGAACAGCGCGCGCGGTGCGAACAACGCCAGCAGCACGATGTTGCGGATGAACATAGCGAGTGTGACCAGCAGGACCACGGTGGTGGTTTGAGGACCAGCACCCACGGACATCAGTTCAGCGACGGCGGCGCGGCTGTTCACCGCCCCGCCCAGGATGGCGGTCCAGTACAGCCCACGCCTGCTGTACAAGCGCAGCAACACGTAGTTGACGAAGGCGATGCTGGCGATCACCACCACCGTGACCCAGGACTGGCGCAGGTTGATCAACTCCCAACGATCGATGAAGCGATCGGGCAGAACCGGATAGATGACCAGGCCGATGAGGCCGAGAAGCACGGCGCCGCGCAGTTCCTCCATGCTCACGCCGCCCGCGAATTTCCGCAGTTCCACTTTCCAGGCCAGCAGTAGCGTCATCAGGATGGCCGCGGCCACCGGGGTGAAGCTGTGGCCGAGGCCGACCAGAACGCCCAGAGCATAGGTGACGAGCAGGGCGGCGGAGGTGGTGATCTCGAGCGTGTGATTGGCCAGGATGCTGCGGGCGTTGAGGAAGCCGACGAGCACGATCACTCCGATCATTGCCACGAGGCCGTACGCGGGCGAGATCAGCACGCTCAGGGCGCCGAGCAGGGCAGTCAAGCCGAAGGTGCGGATGCCGACGTCCTTGTTGGCTGACTCCCGCTCGAAGCCGACGAGCATGCCAACGGCGAGCGCAATCGCGATCTTGAATGCAACCGTGTCCGGGGGGAACCGGGTCACGACCTGGAATGCGAACATTTCTCCCGACGATCCACTTCTCCACCGTGCGCGGGTGGTCGTTAGCCTTAACGTAGCACGCTTGTACCTGGGCCGCCAGTGCGCATTGGCCCGCAAGGCACATGGTCGACCCAGAGGCAAATCGATGCCCCAAAAATATCGCAAATTTGCTGCCACCCAGGGCCGCGGCATGCATCTACTAGCGGGTTGGCAGTTCCACAAGGAGGCTAACGCAGATGAAGATCGTAGAAACTACTGAAATCGCTCCCACCTGTCACGCCGGCTACAAGCTGGTAGAGACAGCGGAAGTCGCTCCCACATGTCATAACCTCAGCCTGGTAGAGACGACCGAAGTCGCGCCGACCTGCCACTGAGTCCAGCCGTAGTTTGCTCCCGCACCGGGGAACTGAGCCTACCGCGGGAGCCGCACTTATGCCGTCATTCATCGCAGAGCGGCTTTCGGTCGGAACCTTCTATAACCCGCACCTGGCGGAGGCGCTGCTGTCGGAGGGTGATTACATCGATCACCTCTCGATGGCAGACCCTCCCGCCGCCGATGACGCGGCATTTCCCCGCATTCGCCAACGATTTCCTCTTCTGCTGCACGATTATCTGGGACAGCTCGCCGATCCGCTGAGCGACCACGCGCTCGAGCGGGCGCGGCGTCTGCAAGAGCTCTATCGCGGGCCCTGGATCGCGGAACACTTCCAATGCCTTCATACCGAGGACGGCAAATACACCCTGGACTACGTCTTTCCTCCGCTGTACACAGAGGATTTTCTGCGGCGATTCGTGACCAACGCGCGGCGGCTGGCGGATTTCGTCGGCGCGCCGCTGGTCATGGAGAACATCCCGGGGTTCTTCTCAGTGGAACACGCGCAGATGAGCGAGGCCGAATTCCTGCGGCGCTTCTTCGAAGAGACGGGCTGCGGGTTTCTGATTGACGTGCCGCACCTGTGGCTGGCCGCGCACTACCAGGAGCGTGATCCGCGCGCGTATATCGGTGAATTCCCGTTGGACAAAGTCGTCGAGATCCACGTGGGTGGCGTGGAGGACGACCGCGACCTGGGAGGGCCGTGGGTCGCACCCACACGGCCAACGCGCGAAATCCTCGAGCTGGGGGTGTGGATCGCCGAGCGTGCGCCAGGGTTGCGCGCGGTCACCGTTGACCAGTTTTCTCCCGCGCTCTCTGCGGACGTCATGTTCGAATCGGTGGAGATGACGAGAGAGGCGTTCGGCGTGAGCAAGGCAGCGAGAAAGACGGCCTAGGCGAGTTTCAGGTTTCCAGTTTCTCGTTTCTCGACAGAATCAACTATGGGCGATCGGGCGGTGCAAGACGAGGTCATCCGCTATCTTGCGGATGCCAAGGTGCGCGTGCAGAAGCCGCATGGGCCGATTTGCGCCGGCGAGGCGGCAAAGGCGTCGCAATTCGCGCATTTCCTCGCGCGGCGCTACTATCGCGACCGTTTGGCCCGTTCCTTTCGTTACTCGCATCGCTTGCGCAGACAGACCGGCCGGATTGCAGAAGAAGTAGCAGACGTGAAAGAGTTTGACGGTTTCCTCAGCCAGTGCGTGATGGGATCGCTTGAGTCAGCACAACAGGTAGGAGGAATGGCCCGTGCGCGCCTCGGCGCAGCGCCGGAGCCGGGCCCTTGGTGGCACGACCTGCTGGATTACGAATACGCCTACTTCCTCCAGGCCGCTACCGCGGAGCGCGGGGCGACCACGCATCGGCTGTGCCAGGGCACGAGCGCTGTATGTCGCCGGTTCGCCTGGGCGATGCCGGAGGTGCTGCCGCTATTGCGCGCCGGGGAGCCGATCGGCGGCGACCTGCGACGTGAATCAGCACTTCTGTTCTCGCGGACACATGCCGGAAGGATTTTCGTTGTTCAAGTGGACGCGATCGTAGAGAGCATCTTCCACGCGACGGATGGTGCATCCACGGCTGATGAGATTGCCGCGGCGGCTGGCGTCAGCGTCGAACAGGCGCGGGAGACATTGCAGACGCTATCTGGAATCGGAGCGGTGATCATTCCTGCTGCTGCTTTCTGACATCGCTCCGAAAGGCGGGGCTGCCAGCATTAGCCGAGCAGCCCAATTGGCCAAAGAGCAATCTTTACGATACGCCGCGAGAGGCAGCAGCTATCCTGTTTACCGACTGCTGGAGGGGACGCACTTCAGGGCGGCCGATGCTGACATACATGAACCCATGCCGCGCCATGTACTCGGGATCGTACAGGTTGCGGCCGTCGATCACGATGGGTCGTTTGAGGGCGTGGCTGATGCGGCCGAGATCAAGCTGGCCAAACTCCTCCCAATCAGTCAGGATGAGCAGCGCGTCCGCGTCCTTGGCGGCATCGTAGGAAGAATGCACAAAGGAGAGATGCGGCGAACGCGGCAGCGCCTCCTGCGCCCGCGCCATGGCCGCGGGATCGTACGCCTGGACTGCACACCCTTCGCTCAGCAGCGTATCGACCAGCGCGATAGCGGGCGACTCCCGGATATCGTCGGTGCCGCCCTTGAACGCCAAACCTAACACCGCGACCCGCTTCCCCTTCAAAGTCCAGAGAGTATTGCGCACCTTACGCAGGAAGCGCTGGCGCTGCTGCTCGTTGATGGACATGACTTCCTCCAGAAGGCGGAAGTCATAGCCGACCTCGCGAGCCACGGCCTGGAATCCCTTCAAATCCTTGGGGAAGCAGGAGCCGCCATAGCCGATGCCGGGGTTGAGAAAGCGGGGCCCGATGCGTGAATCGCTACCGATGCCTTCGCGGACCTCACGGATATCGGCGCCCACAGCCTCACAGATATTGGCGACGGCATTGATAAACGAAATCTTGAGCGCCAGAAAGGCGTTGGAGGCGTGTTTAATCAGTTCCGCACTCTTGGTTCCGGTGACGATAAAAGGCGGAGGGATACGGGCATCGTCCGGCGCTGGCACCAGCCCAGCGAGCTGATAGAAAGAGCCGTCCCGTAGCGGGGCGTAGATTTCCTGCAGCATGCAAGCGGCCCGTTCACTGTCGGCGCCCAGCACGATGCGGTCGGGATAGAAGAAGTCGCTCACCGCAGTGCCTTCACGGAGGAACTCGGGATTGGAAGCGACGTCGAAAAGGTCCGGCGGCACGCCGTCGAGCAGCAGCGTCTTGCGGATCCAGTCGCTGGTAAATACGGGCACCGTGCTCTTCTCCACTATCAGCTTGTAGTCGTCGATGGCCCCGGCAATCTCCCGGGCCACGGATTCAACGTAGGACAGGTCGGCGTCGCCCTGATAGGTGGAAGGCGTGCCTACGGCGATGAAGACGGCGGCGCTGGCCCGCACCGCTTCTCCCAAGTCGGTGGAGAAGGTCAGGGTACGGCCGCGATGCTTCTCCAGCAGTTGCGGCAGGAACTCCTCATGGATCGGTACCTCGCCGTGCTGCAACAGTTCAATCTTCTGGACGTCATTGTCGATGGAGATGACTTCGTGCCCCAGCTCAGCAAAACAAGCGGCCGCCACCAATCCAACGTAACCTGATCCGACAACCGAGATGCGCAAAGTAACCTCCCAATTCGAATAGCAGCCCTAACAGGGAAGCGCGGTTCCGCGCGATCACCCTGCTCAGTGCAGTTAATGTACCATGTGCCGATCGCCCGTAACTCGCACAATCATCAATAGTTACCTAATCATAAAGACGGGGCCTCAGCCCCCGTTAGTGCAGAAGATTGTGCTTCAGAACACACCACAAGGTGTGTACTCCGTCCTTCCAGCCGATCTTCTTTCCCTCCTCGTAAGTGCGGCCTGAGTACGAGATTCCGACCTCATAGACCCGGCACTTCATGGCGGCGACACGGGCGGTGACCTCCGGCTCAAACCCGAAGCGGTCCTCGGTCAATTTTACTGACTGGATGACTTCCCGGCGGAAGACCTTGTAACAGGTCTCCATATCGGTAAGGTTCAGGTTGGTGAACATGTTGGAGAGCAGCGTCAGGAAGCGGTTGCCCACCGAGTGCCAGAAATAAAGGACGCGGTGCGACTCTCCGCCGATGAACCGCGAGCCATAAACCACGTCGGCTTTGCCCTCCAGGATGGGTGCGATCAGCTTGGGATACTCTGCAGGATCGTATTCCAGATCTGCGTCCTGGATGATGACGATGTCGCCGGTTACGGCCGCAAACCCGGTGCGCAAGGCCGCACCTTTCCCACGGTTCACCTCGTGGAAAAACACCCGCACGGAGTGGTCGGCAGACTGACGGGCTATTTCCTCAAGCCGCGCGCGTGTACCATCGGTCGAACAGTCGTCCACCACAATGATTTCCTTTTCCACCGGGGAGGCGCGGGTGCGACGGAGAATCTCGTCGATATAACTGATCTCGTTATAGACGGGTAACACTACGGATACCTTCATCAATATCCCTGCCCGGCCTTCGAAGACGTCGGCAACAGGCTGCGCCCATGCTCCCAGTATAGCGGCAAGCCCGCACGCTGGACTTGCGATGTCACTAATTGGGAAACTCGGCACACCTGCGATTCACAAACGACGTGCCATTGCATGGAGAACAGAATGGTGAACGGGGCAACCAGCGGTCCTGGGTCGGCATGGTTGCTTACCACGGCGTCGATCGCCGGGTACTGCCGGGCCACTGATGTGGTGGCCTTCAAAATACAAAACCGCAGCCTCCGCGCGGAGGACTGCCGGTGCGAAAACCTTGGCCGAGTGCCCGCAAGCGCCTTACGCCGCGGAAGCCCTGACCCGATGTTATGCTTTTGCCAGCTTTACGGGAACGGTATAACCATAACGACCTGGTTAGAGTACACGCTTTCTAGGCCGTTAGTACCCTCTGCCGTGACCACGTAGTAGTAGATCTGGCCGGACTGAACCGTGTTGTCCACATAGGTCGTCCCTGCCTCGAGAACTTCATTTATCTGCGTGTAAGGCCCGCCCGACTGAACGCCACGATACACGTTATACCCGAGCACGGTGGAGGTACTGGCTGCCCAGGTGAGTGTGACGCTGTGCTGGATGGTCCCTGCGGGGTCTCCTGTGGTGTTCCCCCCGGCACAGCCAGCGGAGGAAACCATAATGAGAGAAACAATGCCCAAGATGCATCTGAGCAGCAGGACCTCCAAGCGAGGGGCGCGGGCACGCTGGGGACGGCGGGCTTTTCGAAAAGGCTGGGTTAACCTGAGCGCTTCACGCGCTGTTGAGCCGGCGAAGAGTGGCGACCGTGACATTTTCTGTCATCCGTTCCGACCCCGCCCCAGCGGCTCTACCGCCATCCCGGACAAGGAGATGCCCGTGCTGGCTCGGCCTTCTAGCTAATTGCAACGACATTCGATTACCCGTCTCCAAGCCGTTGCCCTGAGCGGAGCGAAACATAATTAGTCTAACCCTTTCGGTCCCGGAGTTGCCGTATGTAGAGGGACTTGCAAAAACGATCGGCCAAGGCCTTCCGTGAGTCCGGTTACTGAATCCTATTTGAACCGAGAATGACGGTGGCATCAGAACTTTCGGTGTGGAACAGCACTTCGGCAGCAAAGCCGGGTTGATCGGTTCCAGCCGGGCTTACCCGAAGTACTGTACCTTCGCCATGCAACTGCACGGAGTAACCAGCGGAATCCACACCGCGCCTGGTCCAGAGTATCCAGCGGACGATCTTTGCCGATCTCAGCAGCTAAAGCAGCCGCCTTTTTCTCGTCGCCACAAAGAGCAAAGATTCCGGCAGCGACCAGCATATGGTCCGGGGTGCGAGAACCCGCAAGGCCTTTCTCCGCGATAGGCACAGATTGCGCCGCACAGCCAAACTGGCAAGTGACGCCGGCTTCGTCCAGCCAATAGGTGCCAATCCGTTCCTGGTACTGGTGCTGTCCCGTCCGCTCGCGGGCCTTGGCCAGCAATTCGCGGCCCTCGGCTCCGGAATATAGCTGCGCAGCTGATAGCTCTTTACCTGCTCGACGACCGCGCTGCTGTGGTAGCCCTTGTCCGTCACCAACTCTTCGATCCCGTGGACGTTCACCTTGGGCTCTTCGTCAGGCTTGGATTCGGCCTCGCGTCCGATCTGCTCTGCCACGGCTATGCCATTCGGAAGCTGACGAAGAAAACTAAAGCCCGATTTTTCTTGACTTACTGATCGGAACTGTAAGCAGGGAAAGTCAGGCTAAACAAATACGATCATCTTAAGGGCTTTTAGTTTTGCTGGACAGAGTGGGGCCGCCGCGTTGAGTACCACCTTACTGCTGGAAAAGCTCAGCGGTTGCCAGATAGCCAGTGTTGCCGCCATTGCCGTCATAGCCACCGGGAACGAGAACTTCTCCGCTGTTCAGCTGCACTGCCGGCGTTATTTGGCGAGCAGTGTTTAAACTGGCCGTCGTGCTGAAGGTTCCAGTCGAGGGGTTATATAGTTCACAGCTGGCGATCGATCCACTGTGGTTGCCGCCTGCGATTAAGACATCGCCACTGTTTAGCAGCGTAGCCGTCTGGTAAAACCGGGATTCATTCAAGCTGCCCGTGAGAGTCCATTTTCCGGTCGAAGGATTGTATAGCTCGGCGCTCGCGAGCCAGACGTTGGTCATGTTTTCTCCGCCTACCGCAAGGACCTCACCGCTCGTCAGCCGAGTCGCGGTAAAGACAGTGCGGGCAACATTCATGCTCGCAGTGACCGTGAAGGTTCCGGTTGAGGGGTTGTACAGCTCGGCGCTGTTGAAATAGGTCGTGCTGTTGCCACCCCCGGCAATCAACACCGCGCCATTTGAAAGCAGATTAGCGGTTTGACCGGCGCGCGCCGTGTTGAGGCTTCCCGTCAGCGTGAACGTTCCGGTGGAAGGATTATAAAGCTCTGCGCTCGAAAGCACGGTGATGCTGGTATTGTATCCGCCAGCAACAAGCACCATACCATTATCGAGCAGTGTGGCCGTTGCATTGCAGCGAGTTGTACTCATGCTGCCGGTCACGGTGAACTCGCCCGTGGAGGGGTTATATAACTCGGCGCTGGCAAGGCAAGTGAGCTGGCTATTGACTTCGTCTGTTCCGCCCGCGATCAGCACCTCGCCATTTTTGAGAAGCGTTGCCGTGTGACTGTTGCGGCCAGTGTTCAAGCTTCCCGTGCTGCTGAATGTTCCCGTCGTTGGATTGTAAAGTTCGGCAGTTACCAACTGGAAATTGCCTCGCTGGCGTCCACCGGCTACAAGAACCTCGCCATTCGTTAGCAGCGTGGCGCTTTGCGAGGCACGCTCGGTCGTCATGTCGCCAGTGTATCTCCAACTCTGGGCATGCAGGTCCAAGCTTGCACCTAACATCAGGAATAAACTTAGGGATCCGATCAGTCTGGCTTTCATCGGGAATTTCCTTTTTTGCTCGGAAAACGGCGGCAATTGTACACCTGTTTCTTCTCCAGAAGGTATTTTGAACTGAGTTCCATCTGAGCCGCTCCCAACTGTCTATGATCCGCACCATCGCGCCAGGAGAAGCAAGTAGTAGCGTGCATGTTTCACCAGTCGCCCTCCGGTCTTCACCAGACGTTGTTGCAAACTCGTCAGCGACCAATTCTCGATCCTCCTCGGCATTGCCAGCCGCCGCCACAAGTTGCCCAGGTTGTAGGCCAGCAGACTCAGCGCGAGCCGCACCTGGTTCGAGCGGAAACGATGGCAAGAGAGGCGGGTCGTCTTCACCGCCTGCTTCCCCTCCTTTATCCACTGCTCGGCCGTGCCCCGTTTGTTGTAGAAGCGCACTACTGCCCGGCTGGGCGTCTCCAGGTTGGTCACGATAAAGCCCACTCGCGGGAACAACTCCCTAAAATACTGGCATCTGCTGATGCGGGTGTACGAGGGCCTGTTGTCATGAGACGCTCGCGCCCCGCCCGCAAGATCTAATTGCGGATTTCCTTTGATGTTTGGGCATGGCAAGGCGATTGACCAGCCGCGCGTCGCTAAGTCACTGCTGAGACAAAGTGCTTCTGGCTCAGATAATCCGCGACAATCCACGCCGCCGCGGCTATCGCTAGATTCTCAGCGTTCCCTGCCCAATTGATGTGCGAATCGGCAAAGGGCTTCGTAAAAGGTGCAGGCAGCCATATCAGCAACCCGAAGCCCACAATCATCGCCGTGAGCAATCGAGACGCCAGCAGCGCCGACCATCCCGAAAATAGCGCGATTGTCGCAAGCGCGAAGGCAACGGTCGTCGTCACCGCCCAAAACATCTGTCCTGGAGGAATCCACTTAGGAACGAAGTTTGCCGTGCCCCGGAGATAGATGATTTGTTCCAGAGTGAACGAAACCACACAAATCGCAAAACAGAAATATCCTATCCGTGCCAATTTCGCTCTTCTTTCCGAATCGCGCCTTCCGACTGTCGCATAAACAATCAGCGCTCCCGCTACTTGCGAAAATTGTTCGAAAAAATTCCCCCAGCGGTCAAACACGCTCGGTTCCGCGGCGATGCGCGGTATCCACAGCAGCGCGAAGAACAAAAAGACACTGCCAATCGCTATTGCCCCCGCCCGCGCCGTTTTGCGCGATTGAATCGCTAATCCTCCCAGAATCTCGATGGCGCCGATAAAGCAAGCTAGCGCCTCGCGGTGCGCCATGTGCTCGAACGGCCGAGCCTGTTGCCAATCGTTGAAATCGCGCCACGCGAGCGTGAAGATGCCAAAAAGAATCGCCGCCACTCCGAGCACGTGACGTCCCAGATAGGTCCTCATCTTTGTATCTATCGCCGATCCCCTTCGTTTGAGTGTTCCGGGAGAAAGTAGTATGAAAAGTGGCCTTGAGCATTAGCCACTTGAACGATGATTTATCTACGGGTCCCTACTCGCGGGGACAACCCCCCGGCACGGAACTCCACCGTCGCCACCACCCGTCCGGCGTCACCTTCCAGATGTATTCGCCGGACCGCTTCGTCGAGTACGCGAACGAACATTTTAAGTCAAAGGTCAAACCTGCCGTCCTCAAGGAAACGGCACAGGAGCTGCGAGCAGTCGAAACAGAAAAATCAGCAGAAATGGGGCGAACGAGCGACGAGTTGATGAAGAGCATTGCGGCAATAAAGCCCATCAGCGTTGAGCCAATAAAGCCGCTTGAACTACACTTCAGTGACGAGTTGATGAAAAGCATTGGGGCCACACTCGGAATTTTCCTGCTGCTGGCGTCGCGTAACCCATCGGCGCATCGCAGCCTGATCGCCCTTCACGGCGTGGTCGAGTCTCGTTCACGCCGCCATTATGGTGCTGCAGGCACTCCATAATGCGAGCGAACGAGGACATTTGCTGGGCGACATACCCGCACTTCTTATCGTCTGGGGAGCGCTGATCTTGCTTGCGCCAGCAAAGCAATCGGCGGAGCGGACGTCGGCAGCAGGGGCGTAAGGCTCGTGCTCTCCAGGGACCAGAAGTTGGATGGCGTCGTTCCGATCTATTGCTTGGCCTCATCACTCCGGACTGGACCCATTGCTGGAATCGGCGATGGCAGGTCTGGTACGACGGATATCGATCCGGAAGTTCAGCCCAGGGGGCACCCGTGCGTAAAACCCATAAGATATCGTTCAGAACTGCCCGCCGCCCCTTCCAGGGCCGACCCCGGCCGTCACGTCGCCTGGGCGGGCTCTGGGATTAGGGGGTCAAGGATCTTCCACTGTTGGTCTGTCAGGTCACGTGTATGGCGCATTCCTGTGCTGATGCGGTGTAGCAGTCCAGCGTAGCGCCTGGTCGGCGACGATTGGTAGAACTACTTCCGGATTGCCGACCACTCGTCCAGAATCGTTTCGTCCGCTGCGTACTGATGAACGAAGAAAATCAGCCGGCTTTGATCCGCTCGACTGACCGCGGCCCGACTGGCGCCGCCAGCAGGTCACAAAAATCTGTGATCCCGGTCACATTCCCTTGGTTTGGAGAGCGCTAGACTGCGCGAAATTAAATCGCTCGTACCAGGCTTCAGATCCGCCCGATAACGTCGGAGCCTGAGGACAATACCAGCGAGCACAGGGGCCCAGGCTCGCAGGGGCTGAATCCGATTCGCCGACAAAGGAGAGGACATATGGGCCACTCCACTTTCACCATCTGGGAATCGATGCAGGCGAAGGGGTACGATCGCCGCGATTTCCTGCGTCTTTGCGGTTTCGCCGCGATGATGGCCGGCATCGAGGCCTCGGGGCTTTCCAAGGTGGTGCACGCCTTGGAGACGCAAGCGCGGCCGCCGGTGGTCTGGCTGCATTTCCAGGAATGCACCTGCTGCAGCGAATCGTTTATCCGCTCGTCGCACCCCCTGGTGGCCGACGTGCTGCTGGATAGCATCTCGCTGGACTACACGGAAACCCTGCAGGCAGCAGCCGGGCACCAGGCGGAAAAGAGCCTGCGCGACACGATCAAGAATGCGGCCGGCAAGTACATCCTGCTGGTCGAGGGCTCCGTCCCGGTGAACGACGGCGGCGTCTACTGCACCATCGCCGGACGCACCGCCGGGGACATCCTGCAAGAGGCCGCGAAGGACGCCGCCGCAGTGATCGCCTGGGGCAGCTGCGCCTCCAACGGCTGCATTCAGGCGGCGAACCCCAACCCCACCGGGGCTACGCCCGTGCACAAACTAATCGGCAAGCCGGTGATCAATGTTCCCGGCTGCCCGCCCATCGCAGACGTGATGACGGGCGTGGTCACACACCTGCTGGTTTTCGGAAGCGTGCCCGAGCTCGACGGCCTCGGCCGCCCGAAGGAGTTTTACTCGCGGCGCGTGCACGATACCTGCTACCGCCGGCCCTATTACGATGCCGGGCTGTTCGTCGAGACATGGGATGACGAGAAAGCGCGCAAGGGGTATTGCCTTTACAAGATGGGCTGCCGCGGCCCGGTGACCTACAACGCCTGTTCGGTAACCAAGTGGAACGGCGCTCTCAGTTATCCCATCCAGTCCGGCCACGGCTGCATCGGCTGCAGCGAGGCGGGGTTCTGGGACAACGGGCCGTTCTACCAGCATCTGGCGTCGTTCCCCGGCTTCGGAATCGAGAGCACAGCGGACAGCGTCGGCACCGCAGTTGGGATTGCAGCACTGGGCGGAATGGCCGTACATGCCATTGTCACCAATGTGCGCAAGCGCGGGCTCATCGGCGAGGCCAAACAGGAATCCAACGCACAACCGAAGGCAAAGGAGTAAGCGCCCATGGCGAGGATCGTGGTTGACCCCATCACTCGTATCGAGGGCCACCTCCGCGTGGAAGCGGTGGTGGAGAATGGCGTCATCACCGACGCTTACAGTTCCGGCACCATGGTGCGCGGTTTCGAGAAGATTCTCAAAGGCCGCGATCCGCGCGACGCCTGGGCCTTCACCGAACGCGCCTGCGGCGTGTGTACGACCGTGCACGCGCTGGCCAGTGTGCGCACCGTGGAGGACGCGCTGAAAATTACGGTGCCGCAGAACGCAGAGCTGATCCGTAACCTGATGTTCTGTACCCAATACGTGCAGGACCACGTGATCCACTTCTACCACTTGCACGCGCTGGACTGGGTAGATGTGGTCAGCGCCTTGAAGGCCGATCCGCAGAAGACTGCGGCCATCGCCACTTCGATCTCCAACTGGCCGAAGAGTTCGCCGAAATACTTTGCCGATTTGCAAACCCGGCTGAAGGCATTCGTGCAGAGCGGCCAGCTTGGCATCTTCGCCAACGGCTACTGGGGCCATCCGGCGTACAAACTGCCGCCCGAGGTCAACCTGCTCGCGGTGGCGCATTACCTGGAGGCGTTGGAGTGGCAGAAAGAGATCGTCAAGATCCACACCATCTTCGGCGGCAAGAACCCGCATCCGAACTACCTCGTCGGGGGCGTGCCGTGTTCGCTTAACCCTGAGGAAGTCAATGCCGTCAACACCGAGCGCCTGAACCATGTGGGCAGCCTGATCAAGCAAGCCATCGCCTTCGTGGAGCAGGTCTACCTGCCCGACCTGATGGCAATCGCGGGCTTCTACAAGGATTGGGCGGGCTATGGCGGCGGGCTGAAGAACTACCTCGCGTACGGCGATCTGCCGACGCGCGGATTCGGCCAGCCGGAGTACTTCAAGTTCGCGCGCGGCGCCATCCTTGACCGCAACCTCAAGGAAGTGCACCCGGTCAACGCCCGCGATGCACAGGAGATCAAGGAGTACATCGCGCACTCCTGGTACCACTATACGGGCGGCGATGCCGTCGGCCTGCACCCATTCGATGGCGAGACCGAGTTCAACTTCACGGGCCCGAAGCCGCCCTATGAGCAACTGAACGTGGAGGGCAAGTACTCCTGGCTGAAGACGCCGCGCTGGAAAGAGCACCCCATGGAAGTGGGTCCGTTGGCGCGCCTGCTGGTGAGCTTCGCCAGCGGGCGTAGCGACGTGAAGGAAGTGGTGACGGAGGCGCTGCAGCGGCTCAACGTGCCGGTGGAGGCGCTGTTCTCCACCCTTGGGCGCACCGCCGCGCGCGGCCTGGAGACACGTCTGGTCGTGCACTGGATGAAGGAGTTTTACGACCAACTGCTGGCCGAGCTGAAGAACGGCCACACCAGCACCTTCAATCGCGACCGGTGGGACCCGTCCACATGGCCGGCAACCGCGGAGGGGGCGGGTCTCAGCGAAGCGCCGCGCGGCGCACTGGCGCACTGGATCCGCATCAAGGATGGGAAGATTGACAACTATCAGCTGGTGGTACCGAGCACGTGGAACGGTTCGCCACGCGATACCCAGGGACAGCGCTCCGCGTACGAGGCGTCGCTGGTGGGCACCAGGATCGCCAACGCCGAGCAGCCGGTGGAGATCCTGCGCACCATCCACTCGTTCGATCCCTGCATCGCCTGCGCGGTGCACCTCTACGACCCGCAGGGCAAGCACGTCCACCAGGTGACGTTCTACTGAAGGGGAGCGTATGGCAACCAAGGCAATCGCCGCCAAAGTCCCGCCCGCGCAACCGGTCAGGTTCCGGCGCGTCTACGTGTGGGAGCTGCCGGTCAGGTTTTATCACTGGGTGAACGCGCTGTGCGTGGTGGTGCAGTGCGTGACCGGCTACTTGATCGGCCACCCGCTGGCCATCACCTATTCGAGTGAGGCGTACCAGCAGTATTGGTTCGGCACAGTCCGCTTCTTCCACTTCGTGTCGGCATTCGTCTTCTTCTTCAACTTCCTCGTCCGCATCTATTGGGGGTTCGTAGGCAACTCGTACGCCCGATGGTCCAACTTCATTCCCCACCAGCGGGCGCAGTGGCGGGAGATGCTGGAGGTGATGAAGGTGGACGTGCTACAGGTGCGCGTCCACCGCTACATCTCGCTCGGTCACAACGCGCTGGCGGGGTTTATCTATTTCCTGTCGTTTCTGGCCTTCCTGTTCCAGGCGCTGACCGGCTTCGCCCTCTACTCCGGCATGAGCCACTCGTGGTTTCCACGGATGTTTGCCTGGGTCGTACCGCTCATGGGCGGCGACTCCGCCGTGCGCCACTGGCACCACGCTTTCATGTGGTTCTTCATTCTGTTTATGCTGGTCCACGTCTACCTGGTGTTCTATCACGACTACATCGAGGGTCGGGGCACGACCTCCTCCATGGTGGGCGGCTGGAAGTTCGAGCGTGAACGACGGGACGAATAACGGCGGGCACGTGCTGGTGCTGGGCATCGGCAACGTCCTGATGGGAGATGAAGGAGTCGGCGTCCACGTGGTGCGGCACCTGGAGCGGACGCGGCTGCCCGCCAACGTCCAATGCCTCGATGGCGGAACCGGCAGCTTCCACCTGCTCGAGCCGATGCAGCAGGCGATCCGGGTCATCCTTATCGACGCCACCATCGACGGCAATCCTCCGGGGACGGTGCGCCGTCTGACGCCGCAATTTTCTTCCGACTATCCAACCACCCTTACCGCACATGACATTGGGCTGAAGGATCTACTCGACGCCGCGTACCTGACCGGCGGCCGACTCGACGTGATCCTGTTCGCGGTTTCCATCGACCCGCCGCAGGGAGTTGGAGCGGAACCTTCGCCGGCTATTGCAGAGCGCATTCCCCACATCGCCAGGCTTGTAATGGATGAGCTTCCGCGCGGAGATCAGGTTGCCGCTGAGCAGGCCTTCCATGCATGAGTTGGGAATCGCCCAATCAATCCTCGACCGCATGAAGGAGGAGTCGATGCGCCACCACGGCGCGCGCGTCACCAAGGTAGGCG
>Ga0187782_10001353_pt1 | contig 17721 bp, 10 predicted proteins | sample 0715_SJ02_MP15_2_FD_132454 | JGI IMG/M metagenome (GOLD analysis project Ga0187782, IMG submission 132454) | Tropical peat soil microbial communities from peatlands in Department of Meta, Colombia - 0715_SJ02_MP15_20_MG | ecosystem: Environmental > Terrestrial > Soil > Wetlands > Peat | place...
AACTGTAGCGATCAGCAATGCCCCACGTCGTGAACCCGATGCAGTTCGAATCCTTCAAGCAGGTATGCACGACGTTGTAGTAAATCTCCTTTTGCTTGTCGAACAGCTCGGGCGAATTCTCCGGCCCCTGAAATAAATCCATCTCGGTGATGTGCACCTTTACCCCAAGACTGCGCGCAGTCGCCAGGAAATCCTTGAACTCCTCGAGGTAGGTGGGACGAAGCTCCGGCATTTGCCAGTGCATTTCCGTTCCCACCACGTCGATCGGCGCACCTGCAGCTTTGACTCGCTTCACCAGGGCGAAGAACGCATCGGCACGCTCTTTGTCGATGCCGCCATGACCGTATGTATCGTTTAAAAGCAGCAAGGCGTGGGGATTGGCCTCGCGCGCGTACTGAAAAGCTTTGACGATGTAGTCTTCGTCGCCCAGCACTCGCGACCAGCAGCCGTTGTGCGTGGGGTTGGTGGGCTCGTTGACTACTTCCCACGCATAATACGTGTCGCCCCCATGCCGGACAATCGCCTGAATGTGCTCCTTCATGACCTGATCCAGTTCCCGGGCGTTCCAGCCGCCGCACTGGGCGTTGTTGAAATTCATCCAGGGCGCGGTCAGCATGTTGCGATAAAGCAGCGTGTGGCCCATGAGCTTCATGTGGTGCTCGTTGGCGAAACGCATGGCATCGTCCATGGCGTCAAAATCGTAGTGGCCGCGCTCCGGCTCGGTCAGGTTGGGGAAGACAATCGAGACCCCGGCATTGAATTCCCGCGCCATCAGCGGCTTGTACTGCGGATCGCGATTCCAAAATCGGCCCTGGATGGTCGTCCCCACCCAAAAGCCCATGGGCTCGGCGGCCTGGCGCAAGGTTCCGCTGTCGTCTTTTTTCTGTGCGAACCCCAGCCCCACCAATAGGAGCATGATCGCCAGAAACGCGCCGCTTTTCTTGATTACCTCCGTCATACGTCTCTGGCTCTTTTCCTTAGTCCCCAATGGCTAGTTCCGCTTGCTCTTCGTGGACCATGCCCAGCGGATAGCCGGCGCGAAGCAGGGCCTCGCCGGCATACCTGTCCACCATGGCAATCTGCTCGGAACTCAGTTTCTCGCGCCAGCCGCCGACCGAACCGTTGCGCACGAAGCGCGCGTCTTCGCGGTCGAGGTTATGTTTGCGCAGCAGAGTTCCCTTGCCCAGCGTTGCTCCCGATTTCTTGGCCTTCTCTTCTTTCTCGCGCATGGCACGGAGCGAGTTGTTTTCGATGGCGCGGCGAATCTGTTCACGATCGCGATGGATGCCGAGAAAGTTGAGCATCTCGAGCAAGCCCGGCTCGGTATCCTTGCGCAGATCCTCGTAACGCACGACGAGCAGGTTGCCATTGTGCGCCAGCGGACTGTTGACCCACGAATCGACGTGCTGCTGCCACGAGCCGAAACGCGTGACCTTGCCCTTGAGGAATGACTCGATGTAGCCGTCCATGCCTTGGCCGTGATCGAAATACTGCGAGAAGCCCATTTCCTTGTCGCGCGCCCAGTTCGAGAGCATCACGTCGCGCAGGTCGCGCATCAGGTAGATGGCGCGCTTGTACTCGGAGCGATACATCTCATGCGTCTTGATGAAGCGTCCGCCGTTGGGCAGCGCAGCTTCCGCGTCCTGATGTGTGCCGAGTTCCGGAAGAAGGTGATTGACGTTGAGAAATCCGGCGCTGTCCTGCGTCAGGATTTCCATCAGCACGAAGCGCAGCCAGGTGTTGCCCGAGCGCTCGAACGAAGCGAAAAACACATCCTTGTCGTTGAGGCCACGGTGCTGCCACCACGCCTTGGGCATGCGCAGTTTCGTGCGTGAAGCGCGATAACGAAGTGTCTTGAGAGTATTCATTTCTGGTCTTAACTCCTCCCCCTCATCCTTCCGCTTCCAAAACCGGGTTCATGGCGGAAACGTCATTCGATTTGCGCCGCAGGATGTACATCGAAATCAAAAATGCCGCCAGATTCGCCACGATGATGCTGATCACTACTCCCCACAGGCCGAACCACTTCGTTGCAGGCACGCCCACCACCAGCGACAAAACGCTGGCCACGATGCGGGCATAGAAGATGGAGTCGGGCGATTCAATCGCGCGCAGCAGAATCGCGGGCCCGAACGCCGCGCTCCACAGCGTGGTGCCCAGGGCAACGTATGGAATCAGCGGAGCCACTTCCAGATATTTGCCGCCGTAGAGCAGGTGAAAGACGATTCCCTTGAACGGGATCAGCACTGCCCAATACGCCGCCGCGCCCACCACAAACAACAACGTGATATTTCGCACCAGAGGGCCCGAACTCGCCACTCCCTTTTCGCGGCAAACTCGCGCGGCATAGGGAAGAAACAGAATCGAAAGCGCGGTGTAGCTCTGTTCCATCGGCAGCGAGAGATTCATCAGCGCACGCAGTTGCCCGGCCTGCGCCATCCCGGAAAACGCGCTCACCAGCGGGTAGTACATGTAATACGGAATCCAGGTCACCACGGAAACTGCCAGCGCCCAGCGGCCGTATTCCCAATGTTTGCGCCAGGCTTGCGCCGTGGTCGGCGGCTTCACGGTGTCGGGCGGCAGCGCCTTGTTGACCTGCGTGAGCAGGAAGACTCCCGTGCCCAGCGCCCCGATCGCCATCAGCAAGTACGCGGTGAACGGTGAGATCCATTGCTTGTGATAGGCGACGAACAGTCCGCCGGTCACCAGCACGAAATAAATGAATGCGCCCATAGCCGCCCGACCCGGCGCCAGGTTCATGTAATAGGCGCGGCGCAGCAGCCAGAAAAACAAAATGCACGGAGACGCAATCGCCACCCCCGCCAGCGCGCCCGGCAGATCGGGCTTGCCTTGCAGGTAAGCCACGCCCGCCGAACCGCCGAGCAGAACCAGTCCGAAGACGGTCACCATCGCCTGAATGACCAACAACGCTCTTAGGTATCCCCGCAGGCACTGGCTGTAGGCGGATCCCGCAAACACTCCCTGCGGCTCCGACAGCAGCGATTGATACACATACGAAAGCAGCAGGAACACCGAAAATGCCAGCGAAAATGCGCCGTACTGCGTGGGCATCAGCCAGCGCGCCAGCAGAATGCTGATCAGGAAATTCGATCCCGAGATCAGCCCCTGATCGAGGATCGCGAGTCCACCCTTGGCGATCCAGCGGGCAAGCTTTCGCAGCAAGCCGTCTCCGCCGGTTTGCGACGCAACGGCGTTGCCCGCCTCCACTGGCTCTAATACCTGCTCTGTTCCGGATGCGCTCATTTTCTGGGACTTGTTCTGTCGGTTTATTTCGCTTGCAGTTCAGTCGCGGCTTCGGTCAGCGAGTTTTCTGCCTTTGCCGGCGATAACGCGTCCGCCAGTTGCTCGGCGAGCAGGCGGACTTGCGGTTCTTTGAGCAGGCTGAGGTGGTCGCCGCTGATCTCGCGCAGATCCACTCCTCCGGCAGCAACCTGCCACCAGATCGCATAGGGATCGTTAAGACTTCCCACTGACTTCTCGCGCACGCGAAACAGGGTGACCCGTCCCGGATACGGCTGAACATCATAATCAGCCGCGGCTTTGGCGCAAGCCCGCTTCACATTGCGCAGCGCCCGCGGCAAGAATTGCAGTTCGAGGCGCTTCTGCAGCGTCATCAGGACGAACGTGCCCTTCTTCCACAGAAAGCTGATCTGCTCTTTGAGTGGAAGCCCTGCCAGATTCTTCAATGCCGAAACGCGCGATTGCATCTTGCCGGGATACGTATCGAAGAGCCCGAGCAGTGAGACTTCAATCCCCTGCGCTTCCAGCATCTGCGCCATCTCGTAGGCAACCAGACCGCCGAACGAGTAGCCGCCGATGCGATACGGCCCTTCAGGCTGCACCCGCCGGATTTCCCGAATGTAGCGCTCAGCCATCTGGGGAATGCGGGTCAGGCATTCGCGTTTGCCGTCCAACCCTTGCGGCTGAATCGCATAGAAGGGCTGGTCGTCGCCCAAATGCCGCGCCAGATCGCGGAATCCGACGACGTTGCCGCCCACGCCGTGCACACAGAAAAACGGAAGCTTCGTGCCCTGCGGCTGAATCGGCACCAGCGTGGACCACGAATCGGAATACTGGTCGAGCCGCAAAAGCCCGGAAAGCTGCTCGATCGTGGGCGCCTGCAGCAGCGCCGCCAGCGGAAGACGCTCGCCGAGTTGCTGCTCGATGCGGTGCATCAGGCGAGCCGCCAGCAGAGAATGTCCGCCCAGCTCAAAAAAATTGTCGCGAATGCCGACCGGCTTTTTGTCGAGCACCGTCTCCCAGATGCGGGCCAGTTGCGAATGCAGTTCGTCGCTGGGCGCCACGTATTCCTGCGGCTCGGTAAAGTCGGCGGCTTTCGGCGCCGGCAGGTTGCGCTTGTCGGTCTTGCCGTTCGGCGTCTTCGGCATCGCTTCCAGCAGCACGAAAGCCGACGGCACCATGTAGTGCGGCAGTTTCTGCTTCAGATACGTCCGCAGATCGCTTGCCGTAGGCACCTGCTCGCGCGATGGGACGAGATAGGCAATGAGGTTTTTTTCCCCAGCTTCGTTCTCGCGCGCGGTCACGACCACTTCATGCACCCCGGCATGCGATCCGAGGACCGCTTCGATTTCCTCCAGTTCGACGCGGTAGCCGCGAATCTTGACCTGATCGTCGGTGCGTCCCGCAAACTCGATGTCGCCGTTGGCCAGATAGCGCGCCAGATCGCCGGTCTTGTACATTCGCTTGCCGGGCTGGAACGGGTCGGCCACGAACTTCTCGGCGGTGACCTCGGGGCGATTGTGATAACCGCGCGCCAAACCGGGGCCGGAAACGTACAAGTCGCCGGCAACGCCGACGGGCAAAGGCTGCAGATTCTTGCTCAGGATGTAGATCTTGGTGTTGGCGATGGGCCGGCCGATTGGCAGTACGGGTGGAATCTCATCGCTCATTCGCGGCTCGAACGAACTGACGATGACGCTCGTCTCGGTCGGACCGTAGGTGTTGACCCAGCGTACGCGTGAGCCTGCCAGCTTGCGCCAGGACGCTAATGCCGACGACGAAGCTTTTTCGCCCCCGACTATGACCATGCGCAGGCTCGGCGGCAGGCTCAGCGCAGACTCGGAAAGTTCCCGCACCAGCTCGTGCCAGTACGCGGTGGGAAGATCGAGCACGGTTACGCGATTCTGATCCACCCACTGCAGAAAATCTCCCACCACCAGCGAAGCCGCTTCTTCCCGCACCACTAGCGCGCCGCCGGAAATCCACGTTGGGAAGATCTCTTCGATTGCGATGTCGAACGAGATGGAAGCGAACTGCGCCATGCGGTCGGAGGAGGTCAGCGAGAATAGCTGCGTAGCGGCAACGTTGTGATTGACCAGACCACCATGCGTCAGCAGCACGCCGCGCGGCGTGCCGGTCGAGCCTGAAGTGTAGATCACATAGGCCAAGTTCTCCGGCTTCGCGCCGCTGTTTACATCTTCGTGGCTCTCGCTCGCAAACAACTTCCAGTCGGCCTCGAGATTGATGACCTCGGCGTCAAAGTCAGTCACTTCCGCCAGCAGCCCCGGCTGCGTGAGAACCAGCTTGGTCCCGGAATCCTCGAGCATGTAGTTGAGGCGCTCTTTGGGATACGCGGGATCGAGCGGCACTAACGCCGCACCCGACTTGAGCACGGCCAGCAGCGCCACAGGAAGCTCCAGCGACCGCCGCAGGCAGACCCCAACTCTCGATTCCGGCCCGATGCCGCGCTCGCGCAGAAAATGTGCCAACTGATTGGCGCGCTGGTTCAGTTCGGCGTACGTCAGCGTCTGGCCAGCGTGTTCCACGGCGCTGGCATGGGGAGTACGCGCGGCTTGCGCCTCCATCAGTTCATGCATGCAGCTCTCGCACGAATGTTCGGTTTCGGTGGCGTTCCATGCCGCAAACTGCTCGCGCTCTCTCGCCGAAAGCATTGGCAGCTGGGAAATTTTCTGGTCTGGGTCGGCGACGATCGCTTCGATCATGGTCTGGAGATGGCCAGCCATGCGCTCAATCGTCTCGGCCTCGAACAAATCGGTGCAGTAGACGAAGCGGCCTTGCAGACCTGAAGGCCGGTCATCCAATTCCAGATCGAGATCGAATTTCGCCGTGCCGGAATCGAGATCGAGCTGGTTCAGGTCCCAACCTTCTTCATACGCCGGGGTGGGCGGAGCCAGCGAGAACATTACACTGAAAATCGGATTGCGGCTGGTGTCGCGGCGCACGGAAAGTTCTTCGACCAGGCGCTCGAAGGGTGCGTTGTCATGCGCCAATGCGCTCAATGTGACCTCGCGAGCGTGTGTCAGCATCTCGCGGAAACTCGAATCCCCCGCCAGCCGCAGCCGAAGAGCCAGGGGATTCTGGAAGCAGCCGAGTAACGCCTCCAGCTCGGAATGCTTGCGGCCGGAGGTGACCGTGCCGATGACAAAATCTTCCTGCGTGCTGTAGCGGCGCAGCAAAGCCGCAAAGCAGGCCAGCACGGTCACGAAAAAGCTGGTGTGCTCCAGATTAGCGAGCTGATGCAGGCGGTCGGTCAGGCTCTTTGAAAATGCGAAACGATGCATGGCCCCGCGAAAGCTCTGCAGCGCGGGACGCGGATGATCGGTGGGCAACTCCAGCACCGGAACCCGCCCATCCAACTGGCTCGCCCAGAACGCCCGCGATTCTTCCAGTTCGGCCGGAGCGATCGAATCGCGCTGCCATTGCGCAAAGTCGGCATACTGCAAACGCAACTCGGGCAAGGGCGACGCTTGCCCGGACAGATAGGCGTTGTAGGTCTTGACCAACTCGGGCAGGAAAACGTTGTAGACCGAAAAGCCATCAAAGGCGATATGGTGAAGAAACAGATAGAGCCGGAACTCAAGCTCGCCGAGTTGTACCAGCATGGCACGGAGCAGCGGTCCGTGTTCCATGTCATACGGCGCTCGCACCCGCTCGCGGGCCAGGCGGAGAGCCTCGGCGTCCTGTTCATCTCGCGTTCGCGAACGCAGATCCACCACCTCCAGCGGCGGCTGATAGGGAGCCTGCACGGTTTGGACGGGGCGTCCATCGATTATCTGGAAGCTGGTGCGCCAAGCTTCGTGGCGGCGAATCATTTCCGCCAGCGCGCGATGCAGCGTGGGCACGTCAAGCGCCCCACGGCGGTAGATGATCACCGACTCGTTATAAAGTTCCTTGGCAAACTGGCAATGCAGCCAGATTTGCTCCTGCGCGAACGAGAGCGGCGCTGGGCTGGTGCCGCGGCGGCGCGGAATCGCAGTCACCGTCTCTTGTTTGCGCGCGCCGCGCGACTGCAGATATTGCCGGATCAGGCTCTGCTTATCGCCATTTCCCTGCGCATGGAACGGACAGCCGCCGGGCTCAGCCGCGGCCTTTTTTTCCGTTTTCGGCGTCGCTTGCGCAGCGGTGGCGGAGGAGGCGTCCGCCGCTCCAACCTGAATCTTCAACGCTTTCAATCCGCGCAAACCCAGATTCGCGCGCCATTCCAGCGTCTGCGGCGCGAGCGTGATCGTCGGATAGTTCCGCAGCAACGCTTCGAACGCGAGCTGCCCTTCCACACGGGCCAGCGGGGCGCCAAAACAAAAATGAGCTGCGTACCCGAAGGCGAGATGACGATTGTCCTGGCGCGTAATGTCGAAGCGGTCGGGATCGGGGAACCGCTCGGGATCGCGATTCGCCGCCGCCATCACGGCGATCACCGCCTGCCGCTTCTGAATCTGTTTGCCGCCCATTTCCCGGTCCGACGGGCACATGCGCGCAGTGTGCTGGCTCGGGCTTTCATAGCGCAGCATTTCTTCCACCGCCGACGGAATCAATGACAAGTCGGCACGCAGTCTCTGCATCTCGCCGGGATTGCGCAACAGGGTCAGCAAGCCGTTGCCAATGAGATTGGTGGTGGTTTCCTGCCCGCCCACCATGGTCACGATGCAATTGGCAATGACTTCCTCTTCGGTCAGGCGGTCGCCATCGACTTCAGCGGTCAGTAACGAATGGATCAGACCCTCGCGCGGATGCTCGCGCATCTGGCGCACGGCATTTCTGAAATACTCCGTCATCTCCGCAACGGTTTTCAGCACGCGGGGATAGCGCTCAGGATTGTGCTGGAAGTTGCCCAGCATCTCGGCGAAATCCGCCGACCATTGCTTCAGCTGCACGTGATCGCGCGTAGGAACACCCAGCAGTTCTGCGGTCACGATGGCAGGCAGCGGCTCGGCCATGTCGGCGATGACATCGATTTCCGGTTTTTCGCGCAGGCCGTCGAGAAGATTCTTGACGATGTCCTGAATGTGTCCGCGCAACTGCTCGACCCGTGCTGGAGTAAACGCTTTCGACGCCAGGCCGCGTAAACGCGTGTGCGCCGGCGCATCCAGGAAGAGCATCTGCTGCACCATGACGCGGGCAATGGGATTCAGCGACGACAACCCCATTTCATCCAGTTGCGCGGGAGTGGGCGTCCGATCGGCCGAGAACGTGAGCAGCACTTCCATCACGTCGGCGTAACGCGTGACCACCCAGGCATGCAGAAACGGATCCCAGTGCACGGGATCTTCCGAGCGCAGCCGATGGAACAGCGGATAAGGATTGGCCAGCACCTCCGGATCGAGGAGGTGGTAAAGGCTCATCGCCTTGCCGGGGCTTTCCAGACGCGTTGGAGTTGAGGTGCTAGACACGTCGCCTTCCGCTGTTCTGCTGCAACACTACCTGTTTAGACATTGGCCGGGTGCTCGACCTTGGCCAGGATCAGGGTTTCGATTTCAGCGGCCATTTCGGCAACCGTGGGGTGGTCAAACAACTTGAGGAGAGTCAGATCGACGCCGAAGGTCTCGCTGACCCGGGCGATCAGTTGCGTTCCCAGCAGTGAGTGCCCGCCCAGCAGGAAGAAATTGTCGTTCACGCCGACGCGATCCAGCTTAAGCAGCGGCGCCACGATTCCCGACAGTTCTTCCTCCACGAGCGTGCGGGGAGCGACATAGGGCTCGTCGGAAAGCCGGTTCCCGCTCAGGCCCGCCAGGACGGCGCGATTCACTTTGCCTTGCTCGGTCAGCGGAATTCTTCCCACCGTGACAAAGGAGGCGGGAATCATGTAGTCGGGCAATCTCTGTCGCAGGAAATCGCGCAAGGCTGCGGCGGTTACGCCCGCACCCGGCGCCAGAACCAGATACGCCGTGAGTTGCGTTTCGCCGGGAGCATCTTCTCTGGCCACGACAACGCTGGTCTCGACCGAAGGATGCTTCCCGAGCAACACCGCAACCTCGTTGGGTTCCACACGATAGCCGCGGACTTTCACCTGCTCATCCACGCGTCCCAGAAACGCGATTTCGCCATTCGGAAGCCAGCGGCCCCGGTCACCCGTCCTGTACATGCGCGTGCCCGGTCGGAACGGATTGGCGACAAATCGTTCTGCGGTCAGTTCTGGACGATTGCTGTATCCACGCGCGAGGCCGGCACCGCCGACATAAATTTCTCCGGCCGCGCCCTCGTGCACTTTGCGTTTCTGTTCATCGAGAATGTAGATTTCGACTCCATCGATCGGCTTGCCGATCGACGGCGCGGGATGTGAGTCGCCGTGGTTGGTGGAATTTGCGGCGGGAATGATCCCCGATGTGCTCACCACCGTGCACTCGGTCGGACCGTAATTGTTGACCAGAGCAAACGGCAGATTGGCAGGCGGATATGCTTTCAGCGTGTCCGCACCGGTCAGCAGAAAGCGAAGTTTGGTCTCAGCCGGCCACGTCAGCCGCAGCATTCGCTCAGCAATCGCCGTCGCGACAAACGAAATCGTGATTCGCCGCGTGACCATCCAGTCGCGCATCGCGCTGGCATCGCTGCGAGTCGCATCGTCCGGCAGATGCAGGCTCGCGCCTGAGGTCAGATATGCCCACAATTCCCACACGGATGCATCGAAGCCTACTGTGGCTTGCGCACTGGCTCGATCAGACGGTGTAATCTGGAACGCCCGCCGATGCCAAGCCACCAGATTCGACAAGCCTGCGTGCACCAGCTCCACGCCCTTGGGCTCACCGGTCGAGCCTGACGTGTAAATAACGTAAGCGAGATCGTCAGCGCTCGGCTGGCCCGCCGGCTTCGTTTCCGGTTGCGCCGCAATTTTGGCAGCGTCACCGTCTAGCGTCATCACCTTCCATCCGCCGGCCGGAAATGTCTGCATCATTCGTGCTTTGCCGACTACCACCGCTGCCCCGCAATCCTTCACCATGAACGCGAGGCGATCGACGGGATGAATCGGATCCAGCGGCAGGTAAGCCCCTCCCGCTTTCAGAACAGCAAGGGCTGCGACAGCCGACTCCGGGCAGCGGCCCAGATAAAGCCCCACCACGACATCGCGCTCAACCCCGAGAGAGCGGAGATAGTTCGCAAGACGGTTGGCACGGCGGTCCAGTTCCCCATAGGACAACTCTTGCTGCGCGTTCGAAATCGCGAGTGCGTTGCCGTTTTCCCCGGCACGCCGCTCAACTTCTTCGTGGACACACACTACCCCAACTTCCGGGAGCGAGCCAGACGAATTCAACATTGCCATAGTTGGTTTTCTGTTGGGGGAGTGGTGAGATGTTATACGGTGGATCGGGCCGCAAAACAACTTATGCCGCCCCCGACCCTCTCAACACAGCGGGCACGGTCTTGGCTAGAATCTGCAGATCGAGCCACAAGGACCAGGTGCGAATGTATTGCAGATCGAGCTCCATCCAGCGCTCGAACGTGGTGGAGCTTCGGCCATTCACCTGCCACAGACAGGTAATGCCCGGGCGCACGCTGAAGCGCTTGCGCTGCCAGTCGCCGCAATAGGTTTCGAACAATTCGTAATCGCGCACCTGTAGCGGGCGCGGGCCGACCAGGCTCATCTCGCCTTTCAGCACGTTGAACAACTGCGGCAGTTCGTCGATGCTGGTCTTGCGCAGAAAACCTCCCACCAGCGTGATGCGGGGATCCTTCTTGATCTTGAAAACCGCTCCGTCGGCTTCGTTCAGGTGCTCGAGTTCCTTCATGCGCGCCTCGGCGTCGATCACCATGGTGCGGAACTTGTAAATTCGGAACATCCGCTTGTTGAGCCCCAGACGCTTCTGCATGAAGAAGACCGGACCCGGGGAAGTGAGCTTGACCGCAAGCGCGGCCAGCAGCATGACCGGCGAAAGCATGATGATGGCGATCAGCGAAACCAAAATGTCGAGGGCGCGCTTGATGGTCAAGCCCCAGAAATCGGTGATGGTGGTTTCGTGGCTGATCAGCGGATTGCCGTCAAGTTCGTCGGCGCTGTGGCGCGCTTCTTTCAGATCAAAGATGTTGGGCAGAAAACGGACAATGATTCCCTGCTGTTCGCAGGCCGCCGCGATCCGCGAGGCAAAGGTGTGGTAGGAGCGGATGGGTAGCGCCAGGATGACTTCATCCACCACGTTGCGCCGCACATAGCTCGGCAGCGTATCCAGATCGGAGACCAGCGGCAGTCCCTGCTTTTTGAAGTCCTCGATTCCCTGCCATTCTTCGTCGGCAAATCCCAGAATCTTGTAGCCCAGTTCCGGGCGGTGCTGAATGCGCTCCACCAATTCCAGCGCCCGCGGATTGGTGCCGATCACCAGCATGTTGCGCATGTTGTGGCCACGGCGCCGCAGGTAGGAAAGCACCGCGCGAATGATCAGCCGGCTGATCACCACCAGCCCGGTGCTCAGCGCCCAAAACGAAGCCAGGAAGATACGGTTCACTACCCAGATGTGAAAGGCCAGCCCGAAGACCGCAATGACGACTGTTCCCAGCGTGGTGGCGCGCGCGATGTCCCAAATCTCGTCCCGCCGGCTGCCCAGGCGTTTCGATCCGTACAGGCCAAACACGCTGAACAGCAAATGCCAGATCACCAGGAAACAGGAAAACAAAATCAGGTTCCCCAGCTTCACGCGCAGTTCGAAAAATTGAGCCAGACTGAACCGCCCTACCCGTTCATATTGTGGAAGAGTCGCCACGGCAAACGAAACCACCATCAAGAACAGGTCGAACAGCTTGACCCCGTTAGTGAATACCTTGCGGCCTATGCGCATAAGAGAATCCTGAGGAGATGGTTTACAGTCTTTGTTGCTTTGGGCATAAACTGCAGCAAGGCGGGCCACTGGGGGTTGATGACCGCGCTCGCCGGTTTTTACTGCAAGCTACTTCCTGGTTTTCGAAAGCACCAGCCGTTCAATGGCGTCGACGCTTTCCAGGTTGTCGTGGGTAATTTCTTCGTCGCCGATGCGCACCTTGAACGTTTCTTCCAGAAACGCCACCAGGCGGAAAATGCCCATGGAATCGATGATCCCGTCCTTGGTCAGATTTTCCTGGTCCGTGATCGAGGGCTTGCCTTTGGGGCTGGCAAATTCCTCGACCACATACGCGCGAATCTGGTCTTTCACTGCGGCCTGCTCAATCATTTTTCTTTCTCCCAATTCAAGTGAATTTCTAGTTGCTGTGGAACCAAACTCTGTTGCCTAGCGCACGCCCGCCGGCTCCGCCGCCAGCTTGACCCGGTCGATTTTTCCGGTCGAAGTTTTCGGCAGCTCGTCGTACAGATCGATCAATTCCGGGATCATGTACGTAGGCACGCGCGCGGCACAGTATTGCTGCAGCCCCAGTGCGGTGAGCGACCCGGCCACGTGCGGCACCACTACCGCCTTGATGCGATTGCCCACGACTTCGTCGGGAATCGCCAGTACCGCCGCCTCGCGCACATCGGGATGGCTGAGCAGCGCGCTCTCAATCTCGCCCAGTTCGATGCGATAGCCGCGGCTCTTGATCTGGCTGTCGCGGCGTCCCTGGAAGTAGTAGTTGCCGTCATCACCCACGGTGACGATGTCACCGGTGCGATACATCTTCTCTTCGAAGTTTTCCTGGAAGTGGTTGGGCACCACCATCTTCTTGGTCTTTTCCGGATCGGCCCAATAGCCATAGGTCACTGAAGGCCCGCGGACATAAAGTTCTCCAGCTTCGCCTTTCGCGGCCAGTCGTCCTTCAGGCGTAACGGAGAAACATTCGGTGTTGGCGCAGGCGATGCCGATCGGCAGCTTTTCCAGGCTCGCAAGGCGATCGCGCTCAACTCTGTAATAGGTGCAAACGTTGGTTTCGGTCGGGCCGTAGAGGTTGTAGAGATCGCTCGCCGTCGAAACTTCCGCCAGTTGCCGCAAATACTTCATCGGGAACACTTCGCCGGCGAACAGGATGATGCGCAGGCTCTTCAGCTTTTGCCCCGTCAGTCGGCCATGCAGCAGAAGCAGCATGAGCGCCGAGGGCACGGAATACCAGATTGTGATCTGCTGGGTCTCGATGAAATTCGCCAGGCTGGTGGGAAACAGGGCCAGGTCTTCAGTAACCATGTAGAGCGTTGCGCCCGCTTCGAGCGTGTTGTACACGTCGAACACGGAGAGATCGAAATGTAGGGGAGCATGATTCGACAACCGATCGTCGCTGCGAACATGGAATTCTTCCGCGCACCACTCGACAAACGTCAGCGCGTTCTGATGCGTGAGCATGACGCCCTTGGGACGTCCCGTCGAACCCGAGGTGTAGAGAATGTAGGCGAGATCGGTTCCCACCAGCGTGACCATGGGCGCGTGCGTTGCGGGATATTTCGACAGTTCAGACCAGCCAATCTGATCTTTGCTGTTGCTGTTGCCGTTGCCCTCGCCTTCGGTCAGGAGGCAGCATTCGAGCGCGTCTACCGTTTCGGGGGCAAGCGCTGCCCGTTTCTCGCTGTTGGTGATGAGAATGCGGATGCCGCAGTTGCCAATGATGTAGCCGCAACGGTCGGCCGGAGCCTGCGGATCGAGAGGAACATACACCCCGCCCGCCTTCAGCACGCCGAGCATGCTGACGACCGACTCGACGCATTTCGGAAAGAACAACCCGACGCGGTCGCCTTTTTGAATTCCGCGTTCGCGCAGAAAATGTGCAAGTTGATTCGAGCGCTCGTCCAGCTCCCGATAAGTAATGCTCTTGCCGCGCGCCCACACCGCCGGCTTGTCGGGATACGCTTTCGCGCTCTTCGATAGCAGCTGCTGCAGAATGTACGCCATTCAGAACCCAGCCTTGTTGAATTAGTGGGGGGATTTGTTACTGCCGTTGTTTACAGTCCGTGGTAACTCGAGATGATCACGCGGTGAATCTCCGAGGTGCCCGAGTAAATCTTGCCCGCGATCGCGTCGCGTAATTCACGTTCGAGTTCGTATTCCGTCATGTAGCCGTAGCCGCCGTGAATCTGAATTGCCTCCAGGCAACTTTGCACGCAGGCTTCGCTCACGTAGACCTTCGCGATCGAAGCTTCGCGCAGCGGATGCCGTCCCTGGCTCTTCAACCATGCGGCCTTGTACAGCGCCAGGCGGCCAGTCTCGAGGCGAATGTCCATGTCAGCGATCATGTTGTTGATCGCGGGAAACTTTCCGATAGACTCGCCAAACTGTTTGCGCTCGCGCGCGTACTTGATGCAGGTCTCCATGATGCGCTGCATGGCGCCGAGATGGCTGGCGAGAATGCAGATGCGCTCCCACTCCATCGAGGAGGTGAACACGGCCTGCCCGCCGAATTCCTTGCCCAGCAGGTTCTCGACCGGAATCTCGCAATCCTGCAGCGAAAGTTCCGCCATGGGCGACGTGCGCAGCCCCATCTTGCTGAGCTTGCGACCCACGCTGAAACCCGCAGTGCCTTTGTCGACCAGAAATGCCGTGACGCCGTTCGGCCCGCGGCTGGGATCGAGATTGGCAAAAACGATCGTGACGTCAGCATCGGGCGCGTTGCTCGAGAACGTCTTCGATCCGTTCAGAATGTAGCGGTCACCTTTTTTTTCGGCGCGCGTCTTCAGGCTGTAGGCGTCCGAGCCCGATCCCGGCTCGGTCATGGCGTGCAAGCCCACGCCGCCGCTTACCAGTCCCGGGAGATATTTGCGCTTCTGCGCTTCTGTGCCGAAATTCCAGATCGGGATCTCCGAGCTCCACATGTGCGCGTTGATGGAAAACAGCAGGCCATTGTCGCGGCAGCCGTAGCCGAGCGCTTCCAGCGCGCAAACCGTCGTGAGAGTGTCGGCGCCGCCTCCACCGTATTCAACCGCAATGGGCAGACCTTGAATTCCGAACTTCGCGCATTTCTTCCACAGCTCCCAGGAAAATTCCGAGTTGTGGTCGCGCGCGATGACATCGTCGTTCAGTTCTTCTTTGGCAAAGCGCAGCACCTCTTTGCGAAACGCCGCCTGCTCATCGCTCCATGCAAAGTCCAAGGTCGTCTTTCTCCTAGCGTTGTCTTTCTGGCCCTACGTTTTTCCTAACCCAAGATGCCTTGAGCTTTGCTTATGCCGATACCGAAGCTGCGGGCCGTTCTTGCACCGGAGTTCGCACGGACGGCGTGGGTGCGGGAATCGTTTGCGGCGCCGCTTTCTCCGGAACCGCCGCCGGCGCCGTCTTCTTGATGAAGCGCTGCGGACGCCCGCCGGGCAGCTTGATGCGCGCCGGAACTCCCATCACCATCATGTTGTCCTTGACGTCGGTCAGCACCAGACTGTTGGCGGCGATCACGACGTTGCTGCCAATCTTGGCGTCGCCCACCAGCTTCGCGCCCGGGCCGAAATAGACGTTGTCGCCGATGCCGCGGCAGGCGTGGGAAATCAGGCAGCCGGTTGCGATGGTGAAATTCTCGCCAATCTTCGTCTTGCCCAAGTTGATGGCGTAAACGGAATGGATCACGAAGCCCGGACCGATCTCCGCATTCGCATCGATGTGCACGCTGGTGAACAGTTCCGTGAATTTGCGGAAGAACAATCCCGAGACGCGCAGCAGTTGTGCGAGTAACGGAATGCGCACGCCCTTGGCCCAACGCGAATAGCGATAGGAGATCACGGGCCAGGTGGAGTGGCGGATCAGAATCTCGATTTTGTGTTTCAGACCGGGCTTCCAGTCATCAGGACGCGCCTGATGCATGGCCCGGTCCAGATCGGCTCGTAGATTCTCGAACATTTCCGTCTCCGCCTTCTCCTTTGGTTCGTGTAGCGGCGGACGCATTCGTCCGCCCGCGATGCGGGGCGAGGGGCCCCGGACGAATGCGTCCGGGGCTACACATGCCTACAGCTTGCGGTAAATGGACTCGGGAACCGGGAACGTGCGGCGATTCAGCACCGCTCCCAGAACTCGAACACTCGCACCTTCCAGGTCGCGCACTGCCTTGCGGGCTCGTTCGCGGCGCGAGGCGTGCGCCTTCAGCACCAGCACAATTCCGTCGGCGCTGCGGCCCAGCACCAGGCTGCCATCTCCGGATTCAATCGGCGGAGCGTCGATCAGCACGTAATCGAACTCGCGCTGCAGCTCCGGTAAAAGTGCGCGCATGCGGTCCGACCCCAGCATGGTTTGCATACCCTCGACTTCCGCGCCGGAGCTGAGCAGCCATAGATTTGAACGTGAAAGAGAAGTCACAAATCTCCGGATGGGATCGGAGCCCTGCAGTGCGTCGCTCAAACCGTAGTGATTGGCCACGCCGAATTCGCGATGCAATCCCGGGGCACGCAGGTTCGCGTCGACCACGCACACCGATCCGGAAATCTGCGTCGCCAGAATCTCCGCCATGCGCGCGCAAATCCAGCTGCAGCCGTTGCCCGATTCCATGGCCGAGACCACCACCATGCGGCTCTTGGCGGGTCCGGGCATCATGAACACTCGCTGCACCAGCTTGAACAGCTCATCCCGTTGGGCGTCTTCCATTTTCAGTTGCAGAGGCAGCACTTCCACGGGCGCCGGCAACACTTTCAACGGAACGGGTTCTTCCACGGTCGTATGCGTCTCCGCGGTCTCGAACATCTCGCGTTCCCGGCCCAGGTTCTGCATCAACTCGAAGTTTCTGCTCATAAAGGTCCGTTTATATCCTCAAATACTTGGCTTCTACCGTAACAGCTGTTAGTGCGGCCGCCGCTCGCGCCGCCCCGGTCCGTTCTTCCAGCTATGCAATAAACGCGCAACGTCGCGCATGTGCTCGATCGCCTCGGCGGGGCTGAGCGTGTCTTTGGCCGCTTCCGCCGCGGCCGCCGAGCTGGCGTAATCTTTCACCCCCGCCGTCAATTCCTCGACCGGATGAAAGGGATCGCCGCTGACCGGGCTGGAACCAGCATGCCGGTTCGCACCGCCGCCCACATCGGAGACAAAGCGCGTGATGTCGAGATCGTGCATCACTTCCCGCACGATCGCCAAGTCCACCGTCTTCTTCTTCAACGCAAGCGCCAGCGACAAAGAATGAAAGCAATAGTTGTTGATCTGGCGCGGAATGCCCTCGCTGACATGCGCGATCTGGTCCATGGCTTCCAGAGTAAACAAGCGAGCGCCCTTATACCCAGCCACTTGCAGGCGGTGGTCGATAAAGCGGCCAATCTCGTCCCGGTTGAGCGGCTGGAGTCCGCTGACGGAAGTGATGCGCTGCCGCAACTGGACCAGGGAAGAACTCGCCAGCTTGTCCGCCAATCCGGGCTGTCCGACGAGAATGATCTGCAGCAGTTTGGTTTGCGGCGTTTCAAAATCGGAAAGCAGGCGCACGGTTTCGAGCACGGTTGGATCCAGGTTCTGCGCTTCGTCAATGACCACGATGAAGCGTTTGCCGGCGCGCGCTTCCTGGACCAGGCAGCGGTTGAACTGCTCGTGCATGCGGACGAAATCCTGCGACTCGATCTCGATACCGAGTTCGGCCAGCAGGAAGCGCATAAACTCGCGCGAGTTGCACTGC
>Ga0187782_10001354_pt1 | contig 17718 bp, 15 predicted proteins | sample 0715_SJ02_MP15_2_FD_132454 | JGI IMG/M metagenome (GOLD analysis project Ga0187782, IMG submission 132454) | Tropical peat soil microbial communities from peatlands in Department of Meta, Colombia - 0715_SJ02_MP15_20_MG | ecosystem: Environmental > Terrestrial > Soil > Wetlands > Peat | place...
CACGTTGGGCGGCAGCAAGTAGGCTTGATCCGGACTGTAGGGCAGAAATCGTGACATGCCTCCTTTTGCCTTACTTTTCCCCAAAAAACAAGTCCGTTCTCACGCACACACTGAAGCGCTGGGAAAAGTGGGAAGAATGACCTAAGTCCCGGAGGGACGACCCAGTTCTCACGCGCACTCTTCAGCGCTGCGGTAACTGCATTATTTTGAGTGCGGCTAGCCGCTGAGGCAACGCTTTCCCCTTGGAACTAGTTTTTTCGCAGCCTGCTAGCTCGCTCCTCGAGCCGTCTCAGCCAGCCACAAGATCCCCGAGATAGTCTTGGCGTCGCGGATCCGTCCATTGAGCGCCATCCGTTTCGCCTCTGATAAGGTGAAAAACCGGGTTGCGATCTTCTCGTCCGGCTCGGGCTGGGCTTCACCAGCCTGGAGACTGCGGGCCAGGTAGATGGTCATGGTTTCGTCGAGGAAACCGGGGCTCACGTAAAAATGCAGGATTCTCTTCCACCGGCGAGCCCTGTAACCGGTTTCTTCGAGTAACTCGCGCTTGGCGGCAGTGAGTGCGGTTTCGCCTTCGTCAATGCGTCCGGCGGGCAGCTCCCACATCATCGACTGCGCGGCGTGGCGATACTGGCGCTCGAGAAGGATGCGCGGCTCGGCTTCGCGGGCTCCTTTTGCCCCATCATCGACGGCCAGAACTACGATGGAGCCGGAATGCCGTATGACATCGCGGCGGGCGCGCACGCCTCCAGGCTCTTCCACTTCATCCGTGGTAACGCTGAACACCGGGCCCCGGAAAGCGATGCGGGAAGAAAGGACGCGCGCTCGCTTTAATTTCGTTCCTGTTGCTTTCGCCATGACAACAATATTAAGGTATGCTGCGCCGTTGAGACGAAAACCCATTCCCGCAAAAAATGACCGGAATAAGGATGACGAAAAGAACAATAACTGGAAAGCCCGCCGTAGCCATCGTCGGTGCCGGGAGCTTGGCGACATCTCTGGCCGTGGCGCTGCACCAAGCCGGTTTCCCCATTACCGAGATCATCGCGCGCGACGCACCCCAGTCGCGCCAGAGAGCGCGCGCTCTGGCCTCAAGGGTGGGCGCCCAAGCGGTCACCGCACATTCCGCCGCGCTCGACGCCACCTTGCTCTGGCTCTGCGTTCCCGATCGTGAGATTCGCCGCGCGGCTTGGGTTTTGTCGGATCACCTTATTGCTCGCGCACTCCTGCAGCAGAAAGTTATAGCCCGTTTCGCTCTGCACTCCAGCGGAGCGTTTTCCAGCCGCGAACTCGATCCTCTGCGTAAAGCGGGCGCCGCGGTCGCTTCGGCGCATCCGCTGATGACCTTCGTTGCCGGAGCGCATCCCTCTTTGACGGCTGTGCCCTTTGCGATCGAAGGCGATGAGGAGGCCGCGCGAGTGGCACGGCGCATCGTCCGCTCGTTGGGAGGAGAGAGTTTTTCATTGCCCGCGAAGCGCAAAGCCGCATACCACGCGTGGGCCACCATGACTTCGCCCCTCTTGCTGGCGTTCCTGGTGACGCTAGAAGAAGCCGCCCGCGCCGCCGGACTAACGCGGCAAGATGCGCGCCGCAAAAGCCTGCCCATCATCCGCCAGACTTTGGCCAACTATTCGCGCCTCGGTCCGGAGCGCTCGTTCAGCGGCCCTCTGGTTCGTGGAGACGCGGAGACCGTGGCGAAGCACATGACGGTGCTGAAAAAGCATGCCGGAGCGCGCGAGGTCTACGTGGCGCTGGCGCGTGCCGCAATGCGCGGCCTGCCGGTGAAGAATCGGGATGGGCTACAGCGGTTGCTGCGGGGCCTTTCAACGGAGGTGTTGAGCGATCGTCCCCGGCTCTCAAGATCTTAACCGTGTTGGTGCGAACCGTGCCACGGGAAATCCGAGCGGGACCGAAGCCAAGAAGCCGAACGGCACCCCCAGACGCGGATAGAAAAGCATGCGGATCTTCGCTATCCTTCCCGATGATTCTGTTCCCTTAACTAATGCTGGGTCCGGCGACTGCTGAACAAATGCCCGAGCTTCTCTTGCTTCGTCCGTAAGTATTCTTCCGTGTGCTCGGTGGGCGCGACTTCGCAAGGCACCCGCTCGGTCACGTGGATACCGGCATTTTCGAGCGCAGCCACTTTATTAGGGTTGTTCGACAGCAAGCGAACCCGCTTGATGTCCAATGCCTTCAGGATCGCGACCGGCATTTGGAACTCCCGCTGGTCGGCCTTAAAACCAAGGCGCTCGTTCGCTTCCACCGTGTCAAATCCGCTGTCCTGGAGCGCATAAGCCTGCAGTTTCGCCATCAGCCCAATGCCGCGCCCCTCCTGCTGCTCATAGATAAGCACGCCTGCGCCCTCACGCGCGATCATCGAGAGCGCCATTTCCAGTTGCTGGCGGCAATCGCAGCGCAGCGAAGCAAACACGTCGCCGGTCAGACACTGCGAGTGGATGCGCACCAGCGGCGACCCCGAGTGCACCTCGCCCATCACTAGCGCCACCGCCTCTTCGGTCCGGGCGCCGTCGCCCGATGCCGACGCCTTGGTTGCAAATCCGTGAATCAGGAAGTGCCCCCAGCGCGTCGGGAAGTCTGCCGACGCCACCTGTTTTACCTTTAAAGAACTCACCACCAAATTATAGCCTTCGATTTCGGGTAGACAGCGCTTTGATTGCTCCTTTGCCCCCGCCGGCCGATCTTTGGGCGTTTCCCTGCGCGCCGGCGCACAGAACTGCAGAATCACCTGTGGATAGGCGAATCGAACGACGGCTGCTAAAATCAAAACGTAAACTCGCGGCCAAACGGGGCTATAGCTCAGCTGGGAGAGCGCATCGTTCGCAACGATGAGGTCGTCGGTTCGATCCCGACTAGCTCCACCATATTTCCAATAACTTGCGGAGGGATGGTTTCAGCAGCATCCCGTTTTGTGATCTTCGCAAGGACGAGAATCTGATCGACATGGACATAATGGTCAAATTCTAGTGTGGTGTCTCAGCAGCTCGTCACGGCACACGAGGGTGAGAGAGACCCTCAGCCGGTCGCACAGGAATATGAAACCGGGACCGCAGAGAATCGGCACTTACCGCTTTCGCGGACGTGCTTACTTCCCTTCCTGTTCAGTTCGTGATCAGGGACTTCAAGGCAACGCGGTCGGGGATCACAAGCGTACAGCCATTCTGCTGGATAAGACGCCGCCTCCTGAAATCTGCGAAAAGCCGGGTGACGGTCTCTCGCGAAAGTCCGATCATCTGCGCGATTTCCTCGTGGGTGAGTCGAAGCGTCACCCGGTGCTCCGCTTTGGCGGATTCTCTGTTCTTGGAGCTCCATTCCAGAAGCAGTTTCGCCAGTTTCTCGGCGGCCGAGTGTGACAGTCCCAGCCAGCGCACTTCCTTACAAGCCTTGTCATAGTTCTCGCTTAACTGCTCGGCCACTTTGAAGCAGGCCTCGACATCATCTTTCAGGAAACGAAGAAAGTCGTCGCGCTTGACGAAATTGACCTGGCAGGGATCGACCGTCTCCGCCGTCACTTCGTAAGGGTTGCCAGAGAGCGCGGCGCTCAACCCCAGTACCTCCCCGGGCTCGGCAACTTTGACAATTACGGTTGCGCCGCTGGCGGAGTTGATGGCAAGCTTTACGTTGCCTTTGCAGAGCGCAAAGATACCGCGCGGGAGCTGCCCCTGGACAAACAGCACAGCCCCCCGAGGATAGGCGGTCGCGTACTTGATGCTTTCAAAAGCCTGCAACGCGGTAGGAGGCAGATCACAGAAGCTCCTCTTAGCGCGCAGCTTGCACGTAAGACAGCTTTCTACGATCTCCATTCCATAGGGTGAGGGCATGAACTAGCCTCCTGTAACACCGTTGCGCTTTCGTGCCAAGCTCATTTGTGGGTCGCACCTTGCACGGTTCGCGGCCAGCCGAGCCAGCCTCGTCTGACCCAGCCTCGTCTGACCCAGTGTCGGTCTAGTTGAAACGCTTGGCTGTGCTGCAAATCACAGGCCATTGTGATTCTCTCCTACTGCCAAAGCTGACTCTCAGGATTAGCAGAGCAGGGAAGGGTGTGGTCTGCACTCCATCGCAAAAGTCAGTAGTAGTGGAGGGAGCATCCACCGTAAACGACGAGGGGGAGTCAGCGCACAAGGGCGTTTGCGACCTCTTGGAGCTCATTGTTAGAAAGCGAATTTCGCGCCGAGCTGGACCAGGCGTGGGGCGGCCGCGCTGACGACTTGTCCAAAATGGGGATCGTTCACCTCCCCGTCCACCGAGGCAGCACCATAGAACTGAGCATGATTGAATGCGTTGAATGCCTCCAGCCGGAACTCAAACGATTTCGATTCGGTTACTCGCAGCATCTTTGTCAGCGTCATGTCAAAATTGGTGATTCCGGGGCCGTAGAAAAATCGTCGGGGCACATTCCCCAATTGCCCCAACGTCTCGGTGGCGAACGCCGACTTATTGAACTCGGGCCGTCCATTTCTCGGATTGGTATTGATATCGAGTGGCGCCCCATGATACTGCGGTGTATCCAGCAGGTAGTTGTTTACGCCATTCCCCAGCGTTCCGAGGAGCGAGTTATCGGAGTCGTCTAAAAGAGTCACGGGTAGGCCGGTGGTGAAACGGGCGGTGCCGGCTATACTCCATCCGTCGGTTAAGCGATTAGTACGCCGGGAAAGTAAATCGAACGGCAGATTCACCCTGAAGCTTCCCACAAAGTTGTGCCGCATATCCCAAGCAGAAATCGCTCGGGTCGCTCTGAGGTCCAGTGGATTGAGCTGTTCGCCGAGGTTCGAACCTTGATCGATGGACTTGCTGTAGGTGTATCCCACGAGAAAATCCGACCGCCTGCCAACGTAGCGCAGATTCGTCTCCAGCGCGTTGTAACTCGAATTCTCAATCGTTTTTTGCCAGGTATTTTCCTGGTAGTTAGAGCCGATACCTTCTCGCACCCCGTGAAATATCTGGCCGCTGGCGCTGGTAATAAGGGCATCCTCACCAAACGGGCCGCAAGTGGGGCTGCCGGGCGCCACCTCACTGGGTTGACTGAGGCTGAGGCAAAGGGCCTGGTTGCTGGGGTTGTTGGACACTACCGCAAGAATGTGGTGCCCCTGATTTCCCACATAACTCATAGTCAGGAGTGTGCTGGTGGTGAGCTGTCGTTGGAACGACAACATGTAATTCTCGGTGTAGGGGACCGCATTGCGATAGTAAATGGATACGTCGCCTGAGATAGGAATCACGCTGGCGAAACTTTGTGTGCTGGGATTGCTGGCGGAGACATTGTGCATAGGAAACGTAAGAGGAAATGGATTTGTATTCTGTATTGCGTCGGCAGCGTTGATGAAAGGCGTGGCAAACAGCGGCGGTTCGGCCGAAAGATAGGTGTAGCCGAAAGGCGGCTCGGCGTACATCACTCCGGTCGAAAGACCCGGGAACGCCGTGTAGAAAACGCCATAGCTCGCGCGAAGGCTGCTTTGTCCGCTATTTCCAAAAAGAACTTCCAAAGGGCCGTCGTCGAATTTCGGAGCATACGCCAAACCAATTCGCGGGGCGAAGTTGTGTGGCTTCGAGGGGGAAATTGTGCTGGGAATTCCGGGATCGCCGGGAACCACCAGATCTTCCGGGAGTCCCGGATAGAGGACGGAGTGCCTTCCTGGAATGATCGTCTGGAGATTGTTGTATTTCTCCCAGAACGGCATGATGTAGTCCCAGCGCAGTCCGAAGTTGATGGTCAGGTTCGTGCGCGCCCGCCAACTGTCTTGGGCAAAGAGGCCGGCATATCGGTCTCGCAAATAGAAAGGCAGACCCGAGGTTTGGGTGAAACTACTCGGTACGCCGATGAGGAAATCCGCAAACGCAGAGCCCGTCTCGGTTCCGTCAATATTGAAGGTTCCATTAAATGTCGCATTGGGATGTTCGTTCACTTGATCGCAATGGAACTGCCCGCCAAATTTCAGAGTGTGCGTGCCCATCACTTTCGAAAGCGTATCCCCCAAATACAGTGTGTTGTTGATCTGCGTTTCATTGGTGATGGGAACACCCATGACGAAGGAAGGAAAAACAATGTTTTCGACGCCCAAGAACTGCGGAGCCTGCACCGTGAAACCGGGAGCGCCCGAACTGTTCACGAAGCCCTGCGACGCCAAGCTCACTCCCAGCCCGCCATGCGGTTGTCCAATCACATTGGCGTTACGGAGATAGCCCAAGTGGAATTCATTGACCGAGCTGGTTCCGAAAACCTTTGTGTCTCGCAAGCTGAGAAGCTGGGCGCGTCCGAAGGTCAGGGCGTCAAAACCGGGGACGCTCGCTCCACCCTGCTGCCCTGGATAAGGATTGTCAAGGCGGTAATCGTCAAAGAAATAGTATGCGGAAAGCTGTCCCCATCGGCCGAGGTTGGCGTCGATTCGTCCGGAAGCCTTATCGTCCCGCACCGTCTCTGGGTAAGCGGAAGTGGAAAATTGGTCGGCACCATTGTTGGGTGAGGGAATGTATGGCAGCAGCGCAAGAGCCGGCGACGACCAGGCGCTCTTGGGAATCACCGCGTTGGGAAATACGCAGGCGGCGCTCGTCGCGCAGCCTGAGGTGTAGTATGGCTCTCCCGCAGAAACTCCATAACCCAGCTTTGCCGAGAGCAAACCTGCGAGGTAGCTTCCGCTCACGTTTCCTGTCAAAGAGCTGGCAACATCAAACAGATTGCCGGCGCGGTCTTGCGCGGAAGGAACCGAGATGAGTCCCGTTTCCACACCTTCGTTTGTTCGTGTGCCTTGATAATCTCCAAAAAAATAAACTTTCCGACGCTTCAGCGGACCGCCGAGCGTTCCGCCAAACTGATTCTGCCGGAAGGCCGGCCGGCCGGGATCGAAGTAGCCGCGGGCATCCAAAGCCGTGTTGCGCAAGAATTCGAAGGCATTGCCGTGGAATGAATCGCTCCCCGACTTGGTGACGACGGTCACCACGCCGCCGTTATAATTGCCGTATTCCGGATCAAAGTTATTCGTCAAAACGCGGAATTCATCGATGGAATCGAGATTCGCCACGATGGATGTTCCGCCATTCATGTGCTCCTGCACATCAATTCCGTTCATCAAGAAACCGTTCGACGATTCTCTCTGTCCGTCAATTGACAAGTTCCCCGGATTCAGATCGCCGGAGGGGGAAAGACCTCCCGTCACTCCCGCCATGATTACCGAGTTGGGCAACAAGGTTGAGACGGGAGTCACTCCGGGCTGGATGGGTAGCAGGTCGGTATAGCTCCGTCCGTTTAATGGCAGCGAGGTCATCTGCACGCTGGTTACCAGTTCGCCGAGGTGGGTGGCGACAGTGTCAACCTGGGCTTCAACCACCGCGCCGGTTGCTTCCACTGTCACTTGTTCGGAGCGGTCGACGATGGTCAGGGTCGCATCCAGCTTTAGGGCTGCGTCAGTATCGACGATCAGGTTCGATTTTTTCTGAATCTTGAACCCTGCCGCTTCAATCGTCACCTCGTAGTGCCCAACCGGAAGGGCCGGGAACGAATAAAACCCTTGTCCGTTGGTGAGAGCTGTGTATTCAGATTTTAAGGCGGTGTTGACCAACGTCACCTTAGCGCCGGCAATCACGGCGCCGCTTGGATCTTTCAAGGTGCCGGAAAGGCTTCCATTGGCCGCTGCGAATAGATTTCCCGGAGATGCGGCCAGCAGGACAACGGCAACCGCGAAGACAAAATGGATGAATCTGGATCTGAAATTACGCCAACCTTTGTTTCTGTTTCCCTTCGCCATGAAGTGAGCGCCTTTCCCGATTTCCAGCCATTTGCAGCATCATGAAAATGAAATTGAATTTCATTTTCATAATGAAGGTCAGCGCCCGAGATTGCAGTGATCGGTATCACAACGCGATGTGATTCTGCTCCGGCTCCCGCGCATATTACGCTACGCAGGCACTCCTCTAGTGGACGGGCCCGGAGGAGCTCCGCAAGCCAGAAGCCGGATGGTAAGCGATCAGCGATGAGAGTGGCGGTGCGGTGACACTGTGTCGGGGGAACTCATGACCAGGCGCCCGTGCCGGACTCCCTTTGTGCTGATGAGTTTGTCGGCTAGTTGTTGAACATTGCGAGACTTGCCGCGCAAGATCACGGCCTCAAGGCACGTATCGTGATCGAGATGGGCATGGAGCGTCGAAATGACAACCTCGTGATGTTCATGCTGAAGGTCGGCCAATTTTTCGGGGAGAAGGCGAGTGTGATGGTCATAGATCAGCGTTACAGTTCCCACAACCGGAGCGGTTGAGGCCACGACGGCAGTCCCCACAAGCCGGTCCCGTATCAGGTCGCGGAAAGCCTCGGATCGATTGTCGTAGCCTTTTTCAGCGATGAATTTGTCAAACCGACCGAGTAGTTCCGAGTCTAAAGAAACTCCGATTCTGCTGAGCTGCGCCATGGATGCCTCGTCGAATTCTTCAGGTCCTTAGCGTAGCATACCAACTCATGGGCACATTACGAGTCCCAAAACCAGCTGCGCTGGACCATTTGTGTTCTAGCGACTGCTTCTAGCGGTTCCGAGCATTCTTCACAGGGCCTCCGGCTGAGTGCCTCCCGCGCTCAGCCTTCGCCTCGCCGTGGCGCGGCCATTCGTGCCCGGAGTGGATGGGGTAGTCGCCGCGCGCTCCAGATGAAAATCATTTTTTCGCAGTGTTGAGCGCGGGCAAGATGGATGTACACTAGTTGCCGCTTGCGAACCCAAGAATGAGATTCGTCCCCTATAGTCTGCGGAGCCATTCCCGCCTCGCTTCATTGTTGGTGGAAGAGCCGGAAGATGAACCCGGTGTGGAGTAGTGCGTCGCCAATACCCGTTTCCCGGAGCCAAATACATGCTTAACCCAGAGAGCCAACAACTGCCGCGCAAGAACGAAGCCGACTTCTTCCCGAAAGGTTCAATCGCATTTTTTGTTGTCATGCTGGTGAGCTTTGGCCTGATCTGGTTGGGTATGTATCTGTTGCTGGTGCACCGCCAACTGGGTCTGTAGGGAGGATCAATGTCAACTTCACTGGATCCTAAAGACGGGTCGCCCCCTGAGGGAGCCAACCCGGTTGAGAAGCGAGTTTTGCTTGCTGCCGTGTTCTTCACCGGAATCAGCCTGGTATTGATCGCATACGCCGCCTTGGGATTGGGCGTCACCGTGCCGACTTGCCTGCCCAATGGCACAGTCTTCAACCACGGTTCGGTCACGAAGCTCGGCGCCAGGAATTACGAAGTTCACTTTCTCGCGAAGATGTGGGGATTCGAGCCAACTCATGTGCGCATTCCCGTCGGCTCAACTGTGGATGTTTATGTGACCAGCAAAGACGTGACGCACGGTTTGCAAATCACCGGCACCAACGTCAACCTGATGGCGCTGCCGAACACGATTACGAATGCGCGGGTACATTTTGACAAGCCTGGAATTTTTCCCATCGTTTGTCACGAATACTGCGGCGCGAGCCACCAGAAAATGAATGGGGTGATCGAAGTCAGCAACCAGGTCGACGATATTTCAGCCGAGGGACTGCCCGCCCAAACCGGCAAAGCGGTTGCGGAAGACAAAGGCTGCCTTGGCTGTCACAGCGAGGACGGCAGCACCGGAGTCGGCCCTACGTTCAAGGGCATTTGGGGAACGACCGTACAGCTTGCCGATGGAAGCAGCCGCGTGGTCGACGCAGATTTCGTCAAAGGTATGATCTTGCACCCCAACGCTACCCCGGTGAAAGGCTTTGAGCCGGTCATGCCGGAAATTCCCGTCAATGACGAAGAAATCGATCAGATTATCGAATATCTAAAAGGGCTGAAATGAAAACAGAACTGCAAAAACCGCTGCAGAAGATCATTCTGATTGAACTCCTCGTGCCGCTTGCGCTGCTAGTTTTTGGCAGCTACCACGGCGTGCTGCAGGTTCTGTATCGCGCCGGAGTGATTCGCGCCGCCGCGTTCGCGGGAATCGAATACTACCAGGGCCTGACCGCTCACGGCGTGATCAACGCGATAGTTTTGACGACCTTTTTCGCCGTGGCGTTAGGTCATGCTCTGGTAAGCCAGGAATTGGAGTCTCCACTTTCCATATTAGGGGCGGGACTTTCTTTGACGCTGATGCTGTTGGGAGCGGTGATGGCCGCTGCGATGATTTTCGCCGGTAAAGCAACTGTGCTTTACACCTTTTACCCGCCGCTCAAAGCCCATCCTGTGTTTTACCTGGGACTCGCGATTTTCATCGTCGGTTCGTGGATTGCGCTCTACACATGGGTCCCGGTTTACCTCCGGTGGAGGAGGAACAATCCGGGAAAAAAGACGCCTCTGGCAATAGTCGGGATGTTCGCTACCTTCATCGTCTGGCAGATTTGCACGCTGCCCGTCGCCTATGAGGTGCTGGTGCTGCTGGTTCCGTGGTCGCTCGGCTGGACCACAGGAATCAACGTGCTGCTAAGCCGCACTCTGTTCTGGTTCTTCGGCCATGCGCTCGTCTATTTCTGGCTCTTACCGATCTACGTGCTTTACTACACCGTTTTGCCGCGATTGGCGGATGGAAAACTTTTCAGCGATTTCGCCGGCCGCTTCACTTTCATGATGTTGATCGTGCTCTCTACGCCCCTAGGGTTGCACCACCAGTTTGCCGATCCAGGAATTTCCTCGGCGTGGAAAGGCATGCAGATGGTGCTGACCCTGCTGGTCGCCATTCCGAGCATGCTGACCGCCTTCACCATCGCGGCGTCGCTGGAACACGGCGCACGCCAGCGCGGAGGCACTGGCCTTTTTGGCTGGTGGCAGAAGCTGCCCTTTTTCTCCGCCGATAGATGGCTGTTCTCTTACCTCTTCTGCGGCCTCGCCATTTTTCTCTTTGGCGGGATCACCGGGATCGTCAACGCTTCCTACAGCATGAACAATCTCGTTCACAACACGGCCTGGATCCCCGCGCATTTTCATTTGACGGTTGGCGGTCCGATCTTCCTTGGCATTCTGGGAATGAGCTTGTTCCTGATTACCGGCATCTTGAAGAAGCCCGTCCTCTCGCGGCAAATGGCCGTGGCTGTTCCATACATCTGGACGAGCGGAACGTTTATTTTTTCTGCCGGGCTCTTTCTGGGAGGCGTGCGCGGCGAACCTAGGCGCACGAATATGGGGCTTACCTACTTGAATCCCACATCGCCCAGTTACCGACCTGATTGGTGGATCACAACCCATATTGGCGTGGTCGGCGGCTGCATTATGGGCTTGGCCGTCCTGCTCTATTTCATCGTTCTTGTTCGCAGCCTAGCCGGATCTCGATCTCCGGCACTCGAGCGCGAACCATTTTTCATTCCGCCCAGCGAGCTCTATCACGACGAAAAAGTCCCCGCTCTCGGAAACTTCTCGCCTTGGATCACGGCTGCGGTGCTGCTCATCGTCATTTCTTACTACCCCCCGATCAGCGATATCGTGAAAAGCAATGTGAAAGCGACGCCGGGCTACCGGCCGGATAGCCCTGTGGCGATTGAGAAAATGCAATGAATAGGTTCGCGCCATTCGTGTTCTTTACGCTGGCTCTCGCCGCCGCATCGTCCTCAAGCGCGAGCATCATCCCCGGTTCACAGTCAGCGCCGATCCCTGACGTTCAAGTTCTAGATGAGGCTTCCCGGTCCGCGTCGCTTCGTTCCATGCTGACACAATCGGCAGGTGGCCCGGTAATACTGCTACCGATCTTTACCCGATGCGCGGCCAGTTGCCCGGTCCTGACCCGCAAGTTGGAAACCGCGCTCGGCGGCTTGAACCCGGCCGAACCTTACCGCGTAGTTGTGTTCTCCTTTGATCCGCTCGAAACGTCCGCGAGCTTGCGCCTCTACCGCTTGCAGCAGCACGTCCCCGCAGATTGGAAGATCGTTCGTTCTAATGAAGGTGAAATACGCCGTTTCTTCGGATTTTTCGGCTATGCCGTGATGAACCAGGATGGAAAGCTGGTTCATCCCAACGAGGTTTTCTTGCTGGATCGGGACCTCAGATGGCGATGGACGCTGGTCGGCGAAGACTGGCCGGGTACGGAAGTTGCGTCGGCGATTAAGTTGACTCGTTCGCCCGGGTTCGTTGGCGGGATGAAAGCGAATCCGGAGAGACTGGCGTGGATCGGTTTTGTCACCTTTATCCTAAGCGTCAGCGTCGCAACTGTTTGGATGGTCTTCCGCAAAGAACCGAGCGGCCCCTATGCCGGGTAGTTCGAAAAAGAATGAAGGGAGGGCGATGGTTCGCCGGCCCTGCTAAGCTCATTCCTGCGTGCATCGGAAATACGACGCCATCATTCTCGGAGCGGGCGCGGCTGGCCTGATGTGTGCCATTGAAGCCGGCAAGCGCGGCCGGCGCGTTCTGGTGCTCGAACGCGCCGATCGAATCGGCAAGAAAATCCTGATCTCCGGCGGCGGCCGCTGCAACTTCACCAACCTGCACACCAGCCCGGAAAATTTCCTTTCGGCCAATCCACACTTCGCCAAATCGGCGCTCGCCCGCTATACCCCGGCCGATTTCATAGCACTCGTCGAGAAACACCGCATCCCCTACCACGAGAAAAAGCTCGGCCAGTTGTTCTGCGATCGAGCGGCGAGCGACATTACTGCGATGCTCGAGCAGGAATGCCGCGACGCTGGAGTAGACATCCGGTGCAGCACGAAAGTGAACCAGGTACGCAAGGACGACGTTTGCAAGAACGACCCGTTCACCGTGCAAGCCGAGGACGCCAATTTCGCCGCGCCCTGCCTGGTGGTCGCCAGCGGAGGCTTGTCCATTGCGAAAATCGGCGCCACGTCATTGGGTTACGATCTGGCCCGGCAATTCGGCCTCAAGATCGAGCTCCCGCGCGCCGCCCTCGTCCCTCTCACCTTCAGCGAATCGGACCGCAAGCGCTGGTGCGATCTGGCAGGAGTCTCCACCGAAGTTGTTGCTTCCACGCGCGGCACGAAACAGACGCTACCGGCGTTTAGGGAAAAAATGCTCTTCACTCATCACGGCATCAGCGGGCCGGCGATTCTCCAAATCTCGTCTTACTGGGACTGCCGGGAAGCCATCCATCTCGACCTTGCGCCCGACCGCAATCTGGCCACCGATTTGCGAACCCGTGGCCACCGCGACCCATCGAGTTGGAAATTGCTGCTGCGAGAAATCCTGCCTCGCCGCTTCGCCGATCGCTGGCTCGAAACCTATCCTTTAGCCAGCACCTCCGACCGCGCCCTGGCAGACGCCGAACATCGACTGCATGCGTGGGAAGTCAAGCCGGAAGGAACCGAGGGTTACGGAAAAGCGGAAGTCACCGCCGGCGGCGTCAATACTGACGAACTTTCTGCCCAAACCATGGAATCGCGGAAAGTGCCGGGTCTTTTTTTCATCGGAGAAGTGGTCGATGTCACCGGCCAGCTCGGCGGCTTCAACTTCCAGTGGGCGTGGGCGTCCGGATTTTGCGCTGGACAGGCGCTCTGAAGCAATTTGTAATTGGTGATTTGTAATTGGCAATTGCAAACCGCAGCCAATTGTATTTCAACTGCAAATTACAAATTATCAGTTACAAATTTCAAATCTCCGCGACTTCCTGCATGAACGGCATACGGGCCAGAATTTCAGCCGCCCGCTCCAGTTGTTTCAGGTCCTCACCGGTGAAGTCTGTGCCCGCGAGCGAAGCATCCAGCCCTTTGCGCGAAACTTGCACCACTCCCACCACATCTCCGCCGGAGCACATCACGGGAACGGACATGATTTTCTGAATCGGCATTTGTCCCTGGTCTGGATCATTTTCTTCGTCCCCGGACCCCAGCTTCACCGCTTCAAATAGGCTGATATGTTTTACGCGCACAAAGGCGTTCGACAGAAGTGGAGTGCGAGTCGCTGCCGTCCGGGCTGCAACCGCCGATCCGGTCAGCGGCAGTACGCCCGCGGATCGCAGTTCCGGCGGAAAAATAAATCGCAGACTACCCTTTTCTAACCGGAGCAGTGCCACTTCATTGCGGCGCACATGCAGGGCCTGCGCCAGCTTCTGGCAGACTCGATCCGAACTTGGAGATTCCGAAACCATTTTCTCCAAGTCGCTGACGCTGGCCTTGGCGGCCTTGGCTCCCAACCCTTGATTGCCACTCGATGACATTGTTGTGCCCTTGAGGCTCCTTAGCTATCCTGCGGGTACCAGCAACTCTCGACAAGTTACCAGAGTAAGTGGAGCGCCCAAAACGAGGGGCGTGAGGCGGCATTTACTCCAGACCTTTGTGTGATATTCATCACCGCCGTTTGCTCCTGGATCACATCTTTTTCCGCGCTATTGGCACATACTTAGGATGGCTCCTGAGGCACCGGCCTGCTGCCCGAAACAGAATTTAGGCTCCAGTTCTAACGCACAACCGCAGGTCGGCGAGAAACGAAAATGAACCGCATGAAACACATCTGTGTCGGGTGCGGGTATAGGGAAAGCAACAACAATGCCACCAAGCCAGCAAAATGCAAGAAGTGTGGAGAACAGATGCTCCACCGTTGGGACGAGCAGTCGGATTACGAGAGTGAGATGAAGAAAGAGATTGAAGATTTAACGGATGGTGGCTGATTCAAGATAGACCGAAGAGTTCAAACCCGCATCATGGCTCGCAGCCTGGGATAATGTTCTTGCCTCAGCGCCAAAACCGACGTTGAATTTCAACCAGGCGGCCTTATTCAACTCTACGGGATCACGACGATCTTGACAGAGAGATTAAAAGGCGTCATCGACATACCGTGATGGCGCTTGCGCTAGCCGAGTGCGGACGCGGGTGGTCGACCTGCAAGCGCTCAGTTTTGCAGCCTTCCGGCAACGTAATTTTGGCCGTGTCCAAAAGAGTACCTTTTCTTATACGGCGAAACGCATTTTTCGATGCTCGACGGCACAATTCCACAGGCATTCGCGTTATAGTTAGAGACATCATTCTGCGCTAATAGTCGGATAGCGGCTAATCGGAGTATGCGAATGTCGCTTATTCGTTACGTAAGACCATTCTTGGAATTGGGTATCTGTAAGGAGCACTGCATGGCCCGCAAGACAACCGGAAGCACTACCACCACTAGCAGTAAGAAAACCGCAGCCTCGATTCAGCCTGCCGCTGCTCAGGTTGCGCCCGAAGTTCCGAAGAACGGGAAATCGGTCAACCTCGTTCTTGTCGATCCCCCGGTCAATCTCGAGGAAGAGATTCGCCGCCGCGCCTATGAACTCTACCTGCAGCGGCAAGCGACTGCGGGCAATGAGAACGTCAACGGCGACGAGAACACGGATTGGCTGATGGCGGAGCGCGAGATCCGTTCGCGCTACAGCAATCAGGAACGGCGCCGGGCGTAGCTCGGCGGGATCCGCGCACTGGATTTTACCGAGAGCTGACGACTTCCTACTGGCTCTGCCGGATGCGATACGACCGCCGCTCAAAGCCCGGCGTGCTTTGAGCACGAACGCGTGCCGCCACGTTCGCAGGCGGTTGATGCCGTTACTGCCGTACCGCCTGAATCGGCGCCGGCCTCACCTGCTCGCGCTGAATCTCTGAGGCGTCCCACGCGCCGCCCAGAGCCTTCACCAGGTAGACGGAAGTGGTCATCTGCTGACCGAGCAACTGTGTCGCCAGGCGTTCGTTGCTCAGCAGTGTGGATTGCGCGGTAATCACATCGAGATAACTGGTGACGCCGCCGACATAACGGCTGTTGGCGATGTCGAGCGCGCGGCGCGAGTCAGCGACGGCTGCCTGCTGTGTTTTCGCGGCCTGGTTAAGGAACGCCAGGCCGGAGAGCCCATCCTCCACCTGCTGAAATGCCTCCAGCACCGATTCGCGATAATTGGCGACCGATTCATCATAGTTGGCGCGGCTGGAAGCCAGATTGGCGCGATTGCGGCCGCCATTGAAGATGGGCTGCAGCACATCACCACCCAGCGACCACATAGCGCTGGGCGCACTAAGCAGCGTGGCAATGTCGCGGCTTTCCCATCCGCCGCTTCCGGACAGCGTGATATGCGGATAAAACGCAGTCATGGCTATGCCGACCTGCGCATTTTCGAAGGCCATCTGGCGCTCGCTGGCAGCGATGTCAGGCCGGCGCTCCAAAATCTCAGATGGAACTCCGGTAGGGATCGCCGGTGGGGTCGCGTCGAACGGCGCTTCAGCCACGCTGAAAACCGACGCGGACTTTCCCGTCAGCACGGCGATGGCATGCTCGTATTGCGCCCGCTGCTGCAGCACCAACTGAAGCTGCGTCGCAGTCGAATCGAGCAACGCCTCCTGCTGCGCGACTTCCAATCCCGACGCGACTCCGCCTTCGTGGCGATGGTTGACCAGGTCCAATTCTTTCTGCTGGATTTCGACCGACTGCCGGACCACTCCAGCTTCACGGTCACTCTCGCGCAAGTTGAAATAATCCGCGGCGAGTTCGGCGGTCAACACCAGACGCACATTTTCCAGATCGGCCGCGCTCCCCTGCAACGAAGCGTTCGCCGCTTCCAGATTGCGGCGCACGCGTCCGAATAAATCAAGCTCGTAGCTGGCGGAAAACGGGACGGCAAAAACGCTCTCAGTGTCGGGCACAACATTAGCGGGGTTGGCGCCCTCAAGCGGACGGTTGCCGGAGAAGCGCACGCGCTGCCCGCTGGGATCGGCGCTCAGCAGGGGAAAGTACGCCGACGAGGCGATCCGCGCCTGTGCCCGCGCCCGCACGAGGCGATCCCGCGCCGCATCCAGCGACTGGTTTGCCTGAAGCAGTTCTTGCTCCAGCCGGTTCAGTTCCGCGTCATGAAATATCTGCCACCACGCGCCCTTGGGAATTGCATCTTTCGGAGCCGCCGCCTGCCACGGCCCTTCGCCCTTCCAGGTGTCAGGAACCTGCGCGGTGGGGCGCTTATATCTCGGCCCGACGGTGCAGCCCAAACCCGCGAGTAGCGCCACGGCTAGCAAAGCGCAACACCCACCACGGAGACACTGCGGCAGGGAGAAAGGCTCTAGGGCCATAACTATTGCTTCATAAACAGACAAAATCATGAACTTGGTTTTCTCCGTGACTCGGTGGCAAAGGATTACGAGCGCCCATCTCCTGCGTTCGGCTTGGCGACATGCACCTTCTGGCCTTCCTCCAGCGAGTCCGACGGATTGATGATGATCTGATCGCTTAGGTCGAGCCCGCCCAGAATTTCGAGCGTAGCGCCAAAGTCGCGCCCAATGCTGATCGGGCGCAGATGCACCTTGCTGTCCTTGTCGACAACGGCAACCTGCGGTCCCTCGGCACGGAACAGCATGGCGTTTACCGGGATCGTAATCCTGGGAACGGAAGTCCCGGTCGCAAAATGCACCTGGCCGAACGAACCGGGCAGCAGCTTGCCATCTTTGTTGGGAACATCCACTTCCGTGTTCAGGGTACGCGTGGCGAGATCGATGGCTTCGGCGGTGCGAACCACTGTGCCCACAAATTTCTGCCCGGGATACTCCTGCAGAGTAACGTTGGCCTTCATCCCAACCTTTATGTTGGGGGCATACGCCTGCGGAACACTCACGTAAACGCGCAGCGGGTCGACGCGCGCCACATCGAACAGCTCTCTGCCAGCCGCTTGGGCCCCGGAATTGATGAGCGCGCCCGGATCGACATTGCGGCGGGTAAGCACGCCGGAAAATGGGGCGTACACGTTCTTGAAAGATTCGAGTTCTTCCAGACGGCGGACATTCGCGTCCGCTGCCGCCAGGTTGGCCAGCGCCTGCTGGTAGCCGCTCGCTTGCTG
>Ga0187782_10001355_pt1 | contig 17717 bp, 17 predicted proteins | sample 0715_SJ02_MP15_2_FD_132454 | JGI IMG/M metagenome (GOLD analysis project Ga0187782, IMG submission 132454) | Tropical peat soil microbial communities from peatlands in Department of Meta, Colombia - 0715_SJ02_MP15_20_MG | ecosystem: Environmental > Terrestrial > Soil > Wetlands > Peat | place...
CACCCATGCCTCCGCTACGCCTGGCGGCGACACAACCTGCGGCGGACGTTCCTCGATGCGAGGCAACTTCAAAGAGTGGCCGATGGCATCGCCATTGGAGAAGTAGCGTCGGGCCAAGGTCTGATTGACGACGGCGACGTGGGCGCCGTCACGATTCTCCGCTGCGCTCCAGACGCGTCCTTCTAGGAGCGGAATGCGTAAGAGCGGAAAGTATCCTGGGCTGACGAAATTCAGCGAGACGATCTGCTCTTCCGCTGCGGGTTTTCCGAGAATCTCAACCGGCGAATCATACCCGTTGGATGGCGGAGTAGCGTTTTCTGAAATTGCCGTCATCGTGACTCCGGGTGTTTCAGCAACCTTCGCGCGGAGCTGCTCGAAATAGGCCCCGCGCGGAGTCGCTGTGGTGTACAAGCCATCCTGCAGAGGAATTCCGACCGACATGGCATGGTGCGGATCATAGCCCAGCGGCCTGTGCACCATGCGCACAAAACCCTCCATCGCTGAGCCCGCCGCGGCCAACAATAGCAGTGTGAGTGCAATCTGCCCACCGATCAGCACAGCATGGGTTCTTCGGCCTTGAAGGCTGCCAGCGACGCGGCCCATATTCGACTGCATCATGTGGCCCAAGTCGGTGCGCGACAGACGCAGAGCGGGCCACAATCCGGCCAATGCTCCGGTTCCCAGCGCCACAGCGATGCTGAACGTCAGCACCGGAAGATTGATGCGGATCACAACCTCGGGTGCAAAGGCATACTTGGGCAGCAACGATTGGACGGCTGCCAACATTTCGTAGGACGCCAAGATGCCAAGGATTGCGCCGATCGCAGCGAGCAGCAATGCCTCCGTAAGCAGATGGCGCGCAATCCGGCCGCGCTCAGCTCCAAGGGCGGCGCGCAACGCCAAGTCGTGCTGCCGCGCGCTGCCCCGCGCCAGCAGCAGAATCGAGACATTCCCGCACCCGATCGCAAGCAGTAGCCCCACTGCACCGAACAGCAAATACAGCGTCCCTGCAATGCCCCTGGAGACCCACTCGTTCAGCCCTTCGATCCGCACCTTGAAATGCTCGGGAAAAGCTTTGGGATTGTCTTTGGCAAACTGGTCTAGCAGCGGTTGCAGCGCGGCGTCGGCCGCTACTTGAGTCACGCCGGGCTTCAGTCGGAAGTCGACGATATACATCAGCGCCGGATCCTGGGTCAGCTTCAATGGCAGGTAAACGTCGGCGCGATACCAGACAAATCGAGGAGCGGCGACACCCACGATCACGTAGTCCTTCTGGCCTAGTTGCAGCGTCTTTCCGAGCACCGCCGGATCGGAAAGGAAGCGCTCCCGCCAAAATTTGTACGAGAGCACCACGACCGGCTGGGGGTCCTGGCCATCGATTGCGTCGGAAGGTAAGAGCCCTCGCCCCAGCACAGGTGGCACACCCAGATCCTGGAAGCCGCTCGAGATGAGGTCGATCGCCCGGACGTTTTCTGGGATGTCGTGTCCGCTCAGACTGAGAGAATGGAAACGGATCGCCAGCACGCTCTCTACAACACCCATCTGCCGCACTTGCTGAACCTGCGGACCGCTCAGGTCAATCCAGTTCCCGGGACCCGCTTTGGTCTCTACCATGAGCCGCATGATGCGATCGGCAGCGCGATACGGATATGGGTTTATGAGCGAGGCGTAGATCACGCTGAAGACGACCGTGGTCGCTCCGATGCCGAGTGCCAGCGAGACAACGGCCGTCGCTATGAATCCCGGATTCCTGGAGGCCTGACGAAGAAAATACCGGATGTCCTCAAGAACCGACCGCATAACTCGTCGATAATCACATGCGGATTGCGGTTCCGAGAAGTGTTTTGTCCTTTCGACTGGCTCAGAGGTGGAAGTGAGCCAAAATTGCGGAATTCATGCTTCCAAAATGGACGGTTTTCAACCTATCCGGCGCTAGTCGGTAAGCCGCACTGATCAGGCAGCTCGAGCCATCTCCGAGCCGCACGAGCGTCGATCACGCCTCTTTGTAGAGCGCTGCGCCCGCAAGGCTGGCCACGAGGGTCAAGACCAATCCCACCAGTGTCCCGATGCAAAGCGTCCGCGTGGGGAGAATGCCGCTGGCCCACAGATCGACGTCCGGCAGAACACCACCGATCACCCAGATGCCCAGGCCCGTTATGACCGCAGTCTTCGGCCCAGCGCCGTAACGCGGACGGGCGACGGCGTAGGCCCAAACCAGGGCGATTCCAAGCACCAATCCTTCTAGCAGAAATACGGGAATGGCGTTGGGTCGCAACTGAACCCCTAGCGCTCTCATCAGCGCCGCATTCTGCTCCGCCCAAACGTAGGTATTCAAAACATAGTCCGCCAGATCGATCACAACTCCGGCCAGCAAACCACCAAGAAGAACACGGCTCCAGTTGATCTTGCCCATGTCTTTCCCCTTTGCATTGGCGTTCCCGAGTGGAAAATTAGGCACAAGCTAGGACGAAACCGACCTTAAGTCAAGCAAACGGTCAGTTCTTGGCGCGATGAGGAAGCAACCGGAACGGAAACCAGTTAGTTGTCAAGTTCTGGCAAATGCGGGCACGAACATTTCCGGCCGAGAATGACGGCTGGGGTGTATAAGGGTCGTCATCGCCACAGGGAAGTCTTTGATGAAGACGTTCGCTAACCGATGGATCTTTCAGTTTTTTGAAAACCACCCCAGCTTCTTCACCCAAAGGATGTTCGGTGGACTAGCCGTCTACCTCTTCGGCCGCATGATGATGGTTTTGGTCGAACCAACCAGGACTGGCCGGTGGAAGTGGCATGGCGTCCTGATCTGCACGGAACATGCGCAACAGCCCGGGATCATGGAAGAGTTCCCAGAATTGGCGCCTCACGACATCCTGAGGAAGTGGCTCTACATCGACTCGCGTCATGAGGACTTCGAGTCAACGATGGAACGAGTGGCCAAAGCCATCGCGCGGGATGACCAGAGATTCGGCGTTCGTCCCCATCCGAGAAAAGGGAGGATGAGGTCGCCGAGTCGTCATGAGAAGGCGTAAAAGAAAGAGAATCATTCCGGTGGACGACCCCGTCGGTTGCGATTGCTGAATCTGCAATTTTTGACAGTACCGCCGCAGTGACGGTGTGGTAAGTACAGCCCCGTTATTCTGGGATTGAGGTGGATCATGAATTCTCCCGCGGTCAGCATGCTCGTGCTTGTCGTCGTTTTCGGGAGCGCGATGGCCGGGTTGCTGCTGCGCGCCCTTTTGCCGAAGCAGCATTTGAGCAATGAGTCCAAACGAGTCATCCAGCTGGGGATAGGGTTGGTAGGGACGATGGCTGCGCTCGTCCTTAGTTTGCTGGTAGCTTCGGCCAAGGGGGCCTTTGATGTGCAAAGCACCGAAATCACGCAGGCATCGGCAAACGTCATCCTGCTCGACCGTTTGCTCGCCCATTACGGGCCGGAAACGAGAGAAATCCGCGAAAGCCTGCGCGGTACGCTGGTGGGCCTTTTGGAAGTGCTTTGGTCGGAAGACCGCCCTGGATCCGCCCAACTCGGAGACGAATCCACGGGTAACGAAGTTCTCTACGAAAAGATTCGCAGCCTCTCCCCTCGGAACGATCTACAGCGCACGCTTCAGTCGCAAGCGTCGAACGTCGTGATGAGTCTCGCGCAAACCCGCTGGTTGCTGTTCGAACAGGGAGCGACTTCGGTTTCCAGGCCGATGCTGATCATAATGGTCTTTTGGCTGGCCATTATTTTCATGAGTTGGGGGCTGTTCGCTCCTCCCAACCCGACGGTCATCGCTACGCTGCTCGTAGCAGCGCTGTCCGTGTCGAGCGCGATCTTCCTGATTCTGGAGATGTACAGTCCCTATAGCGGACTGATTCAAGTCTCGAGCGCCCCCTTGCGAGCGGCCCTGGCGCAACTCGGTCAATAGCTTTAGGCCCTGCAAGTGGCTGACAAATAAAATCAAGCGTAAGCCCCAACGGGGAAATCGTCGGATTGGCGATGAAAATCGAATCATTGATGGGCGATCGCCGACGCTGACTGGCAATTCTGACAGTTGTCGGTGAGCTTGATCGCGAACAGAGTCAACCTCGTTTAAGCTGATGGACAACGCTCCTCAGTCGGCCGCATAGGGCACCTCGGATGGCAAGATTGCTTTCGGTGATCGAATCCGCCAGCCCTTCGGCGGCGTGCGACAGGGTATGGCCATTTCTTGGCCCGGCCACGTCGAATTTAATGCCATCTTGGAGGATTGAAAATGAATGAAAACGAACACCCAGACCATCTCGAGTTAACACGTTTATTGCAAGAGGCGAAGCCGCTCATGGCCCCAATGTTTCCTGACCAAAAAAAGAAATGGGTAGCCGAAAGCCCACTCGCCCAGGAAATTTCTGCGATTCTCTTGAAGCACCCCGAGTATTACGACGAAATCCGCGCACACATCGGCGGGATTTTTCCAAAGCCAAAAAGCTAAGTTGAAGAATCGATGAGGGTGCGCGACACCGCGAGCTGTGGAGCTATCTTGCTGCAACCCATATCGCAGTGCTGGTACGGCCTTCTTTCTTGACGTTCCGTTTTGCGCATAACCTGTGCGCTAGGTCGTGACGAGAATGGCCTCTAAGCCTATAACGCTACGCTCTCTTTTTGGCAACGTTCACCTGTTACATCTGCCAGTTGTTTGCCGTGCGGCCAGTAACTGACAATCGCCGACACTGAGAATCTATCGTGTTATCTAGATTCTCTCTAGGAAAGGAATCCCCCAGATCGAAAGGAGGGACAACATGGCTTCAGTAGTTTTCCGAAAGGCTCTTGTTGTGTCACTGTTCCTGATGGTTTTTGGACTGACAATTTCGACACCTGTTTCGGCACAGCAAAAGAAGCCGAACATCGTCTTCATCATGGGTGATGACATCGGTTGGTCCAACGTTGGAGTCTACAACCAGGGCATCATGGCGGGGCGGACCCCCAACCTGGATCGGATGGCAGCGGAGGGGATGCGCTTCACCGACTATTATGCGGAGGCGAGTTGCACGGCGGGCCGGGCCAACTTCATCACCGGTGAAATCCCCATCCGTACGGGGCTTACCACGGTAGGCCAAGCCGGATCGCCGCTCGGGATACCCGATGAAGCTCCTACCATTGCGACCGTGCTCAAGTCGATGGGTTATGCGACTGGCCAGTTCGGCAAGAACCATCTTGGCGACCGCAACCAGTTTCTTCCGACAGTGCATGGCTTCGACGAGTTCTTCGGTTACCTCTATCACCTCGACGCCATGGAGGACCCCTGCCATCCCAACTATCCACCGGCCTTGAAGGACACAGTCGGGCCTCGCCACGTGATCCACAGTTGGGCAACCAACGTGGACGATCCCACCGTGCAGCCTCGTTGGGGAAAGATCGGAAAGCAAAGAATCGAGGACGCCGGGGAGCTTTGTCCAGAGCGCATGAAGACGGTAGATGACGAGATTCTGTCGAATGCACTGGCGTTTCTCGATAAAGCCAGGAAGGACAACAAACCATTCTTCCTATGGCTTAACCCGACGCGCATGCACGTGGTGACGCACCTCTCGGACAAATACGAGAAGATGCGCACGCCGGAGAACGGATGGTCGGTTGAAGAGGCAGGGATGGCACAGCTGGACGACATCGTCGGCTCGGTCATGCAGTACCTGAAAGACAATGGTCTGGATAATGACACCATCGTGGTTTTCAGTACCGACAACGGAGCGGAGAACTTCACCTGGCCCGATGGAGGCCAAACCCCGTTCGCGGGCGGCAAAGGGACGGGGTTGGAGGGCGGCTTCCGCGTCCCCTGCATCATTCGCTGGCCTGGCCACGTTCCGGCAGGGAAGGTCGAGAACGGCATCGTCTCCGGGCTGGATTGGTTCCCCACATTTGTTGCGGCCGCTGGTGACCCCAACATTGTCGATGAATTCAAAGCGGGTAAGCAAATCGGCGACCGTACCTACAAAGTTCATCTGGATGGCTACGATCAGACGGACATGATCACGGGTAAGGGACCGTCCAAACGCCACGAGATTTACTATCTAACAGAGACCACCCTCGCGGCCGTGCGCATCGATGACTACAAGTACCGCTTCACGGATCAGCCAAATGGTTGGCTCGGCGCCACGGTCAAGGTCGATTGGCCGATCCTCGTCAATCTCCGCCTGGACCCCTACGAACGTACCGGCATGACTGGGTCCTTGGCTTACTACAATTGGTTTGCCTACGAGTTCTGGCGCTTCGTCTTTGTTCAGCAAGAAGTGGCGAAGGCAGCGCAGACCTTCCTCGAGTTTCCACCGATGCAGAAAGGCGCGAGCTTTAACATGCAGCAACTGAAGGAAGAACTCGACAAGAAAATGGCATCGCACGCAGCCGAATAGAGCTGATTCTTACGATCCAATGGGGGCCGCCGGCTGAAACTGGCGTATCTGTCTCGACTCTAGGGGCGGAGAATAGAGGAGACTATGCCGGGCTCGGTCGATCTTTACGATAACGCCTACGCCCACTATGACGCGGAGGTATACCGTGAAGTTCGCGTCGAAACTTATGGTGAAGATCTAGGCCAAACGGGCTGGACGACTACAGAAGAATCCAATGGAATCCCGCGTGAGCTCCGAATCACGCCCGCTGCGGAGGTGCTTGAAATCGGCTGTGGTTCCGGTCGCTATGCCCTGCAGGTTGCGGCTACCGTAGGTTGCCGTATTCTGGGTTTGGACCTGAATGAACCCGGCATTCACAACGCCAATCATCTTGCCTCGGTGCAAAATCTGTCGACGCGCGCGCGTTTTGAGATTGCTGATTGCTCACAACCGCTGCCGTTTCACGAAGGTTCGTTCCACGCTGCTTTTTCCAATGATGTGCTTTGCCACATTCCCGGACGGCCCGCAATCTTGGCCGAATTGTTCCGAGTGCTGAAACGGGGCGCACGGTTTCTCTTCAGCGACGCGCTCGTCATCGGTGGCGTCATTTCTCATCAGGAGATCGCCACGCGCAGCTCGATCGGCTATTACCTGTTCAGTCCTCCCGGTGAAAACGAGCGGCTGCTCGAACAAGCCGGTTTCCGGGTGCTGAAGGTGGAAGACACAACCAAGAACGCTTCGGCCATCTCCAAGCGCTGGCATGACGCCCGGCAGAAGAGAGGCGGAGCGCTGCTTGCCATCGAGGGCAAGAAAGATTTCGATGGCCTGCAGCAGTTCCTTTCGAACGTGCATGTCCTCACGAGCGAGCGGCGTCTCCTCCGCCTTCTCTACCTCGCAGAAAAAGCAGGGACATAGGAATCTGGCAGGATCCTCGCACTTCGGATTACTCGGTGTCGAGCGGCTCGAACTGTGGGTTCTGCACGCCTAGGATCGCCCAGGCCTCGCTGTCGGCCCGAACGACGTGAAAATTTGGGCGCGTCCCCTCGACTTGTCTCTCAAACATGCGCATCATTCCGTACACATCGGGAGAAGGCGCAATGACGACTCGCGGAAAGTCCGGGTTCGGGATGATGGGCGAAGCCGCAGCCAGTCGCCTGATCAGTTGGGAGGAGACTTCAAAGGAGATCACGGTAGAGGTGTCCAATACTCCCGCATTGGGCCGCGTGCGGTGCGCGGGTTCCCGCATTCCCTCGTAGAAATCACTCATCATTTCGTCAGTGATCCGTCCGCTGAGCAAGAAACGAAGAATGCGGTTCTTCGGGTCAAAGTCGAATGAATACCACCGCTTCTGCATCACGGGGGTCTCCTTGGTTAGACCTTGGCTGACAAACTGGGTTCCGCCCAGCACAGCTTCGATCGCAGGCAGCAGGTCACTCTGGGCACGCGGCTTATAAACATAGCCCAGTGCTCCTAGGTCAAGAGCTTCTTTTACGACGGCAGGGGAAGGCTCTTGAGTAAGAAACAATATCCTCGAAGCGGGAGCGAGCTTACGCACACGTCTTGCTACCATCATTCCGTTGAGAATCGGCAACCCGATATCCAGCAGAATCAGGTCCGGCTGATGCTCTTCGGCCTTTTGGATGGTTTGCAGCCCATCCGACGCTTGACCGATGATCCGGAACTCAGCCCGTCCCTTTAGGATCGAAACCACGAACCGCCGGAATGGTTCAAAGTCATCGGCAATAAGGATCGTAAACGATTGCACTAGCGACGATTCTATACGCATCCAGCGGACAAAACGAACCAGTGCTCAACGTATTGACGCGACAGTCTAAGTCATACAGAACCGAACTGGATGACGCCGTCACGGCTTCCAGTGCTTGCCCACAGCTTCCTCGTTGCGATGTCAGCTCCTTCGCGCAGCGCCTTGAATTTTGCCCACACGACCGTGGGATGGACCTCGGTTTTGTAGCTAGCTTGCGAGGAAAACCCACAATCAGACCCAGCCGTGACGTTCTCGCGGCCTACCAGCTTCGCAAAACGCAAAATGCGTTCGGCGATCCATTCTGGATGTTCCACGATGTTGCTTGCATGCGTGATCACGCCTGGACAGAGTACCTTACCCTCCGGGATCTTGATTTTCTCAAACAAGTGATATTCGTGCTCGTGCCGCGGATTGGCACACTCAAAGCTGTACTGTCCGGCATGGATCTTCAGGACATAGGGGATGACGTCGGCCAAAGCCGCCTCATGGATGCGTGGTCCTTCATTGATCCCGTAGCAGGTATGAAAGCGCACCTCCTCAGCCGGAATACCCTTTAACGCAGCGTTCACGGCCTCAACGTAGATTTCCGCGCGTCTCTTCTTCTGGCGTTCGTCGAAGCGGGGGTCGACAAAGATATCCGAGAGGAAAGGATCGTCCACCTGCACCAGGATGCCCGAAGCAACGATCTTCCGATATTCCTTGCTCAACTCACCGGCCAGCACCTGGAAATACTCTTCTTCGCTCTTGTAGTACTCGTTGCTCCCCACACCCGAAGGCGCCGTCGCCGGCAGAAAAACATGTTTCTCTTGAACACCCGCCGCTTTGGCAGCGTTCTTCACATTGGTGATGTCTTTTTTAAGCAATTCTTCGCCCCGGTATTTCAGCGGCCCCGTGCACACCACTGGAACCGAGGGTATGACAGCCCCGCCCATCATCGCTTTTTGGAAGTACTCGGCGTAGTACTCGGGAAAGGCTGAAACCTCCCGCGCGAATGAGATCTGTTTTTGGGCAGGACGAGCTTCAAAGCCTTCCAGGCGGTCTCGCATGTACGTAAAGAAACCAGTTTTGGAAAACTCCCCGTCCGTGACGGTATCGATCCCGCACTCCACCTGCTTGCGGACACACTCCTTCACCGCCTCAGAGAGCGTCGTATCCCACTCGCTTTGGTCAAACCGTTTGCCTTTCGACTGAGCTTTCAGCAAATCGAGCAGATGGTGTGGGCGGGGAAGGCTACCCGTGTGCGTGGTTTGGATGTGGTCGATATTCTGTTGGATGGCCATCGCTATTCCACGATACCGCCATTATGACTCACATTTACATCGTCTTTGTCACTTCCCAGCAAATGCTACTCGAACGCTTGAACGGGATTGCACGACGAAGGGGGGCATTCACAACACTAAGGCGGCCGTTGGAAGCAGTCCTTGACGAAGTTGCCTGGTAATATCGTCGACGCCAAACAGCGTTCGCAGGGTAGTTTGGCGTCTCCGCGAGCCAAGACAAAGGAGGCTGGTATGTGGCGCTCGCACCAGTTTGTTGCTCTTTTGGCGGTTCTTCTCCCCCTCGGCGCGATGCCGCCGGCGAGCAAGAAGCCGGTTCGAATCGACAGTGGGTTGATTTCGGGAGTGACCGATTCAAGCGGGACGACAGCCTACCTAGGCATTCCGTTCGCCGCGCCGCCCGTCGGAAATCTTCGCTGGCGCCCGCCGCAGCCGATGGCGCCGTGGGACGGCGTTCGGGTGGCCAACCACTTCGCTGCCAGTTGCATGCAGAATGAGATTGGTTCGCGGCTTCCGTGGACAGAAGAATTTATGACGCAGGGCGTGATCAGTGAGGATTGTCTTTTTCTGAACATCTGGACGGCCGCAAGATCGCCACGCGAAAAGCAGGCCGTGATGGTCTACATCTACGGGGGAGGATTCAACGAGGGTTCTGGTTCGGTCGCTGTCTATAACGGTTCAGAGCTCGCAAAGAAAGGTGTGGTTGTTGCTACCATCAACTATCGTGTCGGGCCCATCGGTTTCCTTATTTATCCCGAATTGACCAAGGAATCCGAGCATCATTCTTCTGGAAACTATGGACTGCTGGACCAAATTGCGGCCCTACAGTGGGTACACAGGAATATCGGTGCGTTCGGTGGAGATCCTGAGAAAGTAACAGTTTTCGGCCAGTCCGCGGGCGCGATTTCGGTGGCTGACCTGATGCGTTCTCCTTTGGCGAAGGGTCTTTTCACTCGTGCAATCGCCGAAAGCGGCCCGGGGCTTTTCCCGGAAAACCTGACTGGCGGTGGGCTGACGTTCGAGCAGAGGGAACAACAAGGTGTTAAGTACGCTGAATCGAAGGGTGCCCATTCGCTTGCCGACCTCCGCGCGCTGCCCGCCGCAGAATTCTTCAAATCCACTTCCGCTGCACCATCGAACGGCGGTGGTCCCGTGACCGACGGCTGGGTACTGACAGCAACTCCTCTCGCTCAGCAGGTTCCACTCATCGTAGGAATGGTTTCCGGCGACGCTGCGTTCGCCGGTGGATTTGCCCCGGCAGTCGCGCCGACAATCGCGAATTACGCGAGCTCTGCGAAAAAGACGTACGGAGAGTTGGCGCCAACTTTTCTCAAGCTTTATCCCGCTGAGCAAGATGACCAGGTGGCCGCTGCCAAGAAGGCAAGCCAAATCGACCAGTCGCGAGTCTCGATCGACGTCTGGTGCGAAGCTCAGATAAAGAGGAGTGGAAAAGTCCATACCTACTTTTTCGATCATCCGATTCCGTGGCCGGCCCATCCCGAATTTGGCGCATTCCACACTTCCGAGGTTCCCTACATATTCAAAACGCTTATGCTACTGGATCGCCCTTGGGAACCGGTGGACTTCCAGCTGTCGGAGGCCATGTCGTCGTACTGGTCGAATTTCGCTAAATTCGGCGATCCCGATGGAGCAGGGCTGGCCGAGTGGCCCGCTTACGATCCGACCAGTCACATGACGATGGAATTGGGGCCGCATGCTGGACCGATACCGGAGGCTGATCCCGCAAGATTAAGTTTCTTTCTAGCGTATCTGAAGAAGTAGATCTTTCCAGCGGTGTCTCCGCCCGTCCAGATGCACCGCAACGGAGCAACGATCTTTCTCCGATTTTTCTGCCCTCGATCCGGGGATCCGATTTCAGCTCATTTCGGGTTGTCGGGAGCCGGAGTGTTGGACGCGGGGCTGCGCCCACCGCCCTGGCCAACCCGAGGGACCTGCCTACCTGGCGGCACGTGCGTCAGGGTATGCACGAAGCGCAGCTTGCCCTTCTCTACGCGAAAGAGGTGGGTATCGGGTAATCCGTCGACACCGAAAGTACAAAATGCGACAACTGCTCCAATCGTCTCATCGACGAGGAAGCGCCGTGCGACGATGTTCACGCCGCTCGGTACCCCGACTTGGCAGCTATCTTCCGGGACGCCTTTACCGGTGCGGATACCGCCCTCGGTCCGATTACAGGGGTATCCCCACGGAACTGCATCGACCTTCTGCTCCAAGAAAGCATCAAGGTACGCATTGGCCGCAGCAACCAGAGTATCGCGGCTATCGCGCTGTCCGGGCGGAATGACTCCCCAATCCTCAGAGGGCGACCACTTAAAGTAGTTATCGGCGTTAAACAGCCAGTCTCCTTGCTGGGTTACGAGCGATTCGATTTCTGCGATCTTGTCGTGATTGACTCTCAGGCGCGTACCGATGACATAAGGGTGGCTTTTGTCGGTAACGATCACTTCGGTAAATGTTTGGCATGTTGCCGGGTCAATTAGGCTTCGATGAAAATCGATCTTCAGTGGTTTTTGAATGACACCCGATTGGATATCGACGACCTGCATGTTTTCGATATAGGCAAGCCCCTTCGCCAGCGGCATGCTGGAAGGATCGCCCTTGCCTTGAGCCGCAAGGTAGAGATTGTTCGCAGCTTGCAGGCCGTCCTGCGTGCAGGCGACCTGTGCAAAACTCGCCATGGGCGCCAACAGGCCGACCGATAGCACCATCCACCACCTACAAACAGTCCGACTCATCGAGCTCCTCCCATTTCATTTATCGTTTTCGAGCGAGTCCAGTCACTTCGTTGCGAGGTCTATCGAACCGTCAGGGTACACCAAGTTCTCGAGCTACCGCGACGCTATGTGCCCCGCTGTCCGACTATCGGTGTCCGGACGCAGGCATGTTTTTCACAAGCCAATTGGTAACGAGTCTGGCGTAGGACTCGGCGAGCAGGCCCGGCGACAAGTAATGGCTTGCGCCCTGAACCCAGACGAGATCGCGCTGGGGCGACGCCGTCAGGCTGTCGTAAATCGTCTGGGCGTTCGGCGGGAGCGAAATCTCGTCCTTGTCGCCGTGAATCACTAGGGCTGGAACTTTGATCCTCGGTCCGTATTTGATTGAGCTGGGCGTGCCCGGGTCACTGGGCGCTCCGAAGAAGCCAATCATGGCTTTTGCTGTTCCCATGAAAGACACGCCGCCGGGAAACCAGTTCTCAAATCCGACGGGCTGCTTCCCCTTGCCTTGGGCGACCAATTCACGCGCGTGCTGGAGCGTGTCTTCCAGACGCCGCTTGTCTGCTTCGCTGCCTCGGATTTGAAACTCCAGATACGGTGATGGGATCGAAGCGATGAAGGCGACGGCCTTGACCGCGGGATCGTTTCGCTCGGCCACATACTGAGCCATGCGAGGTCCACCAAGGCTAATGCCCAAAATCGCGATCCGCGCGTAGCCCCTTGATTTTGCGTATGCGACGAACGCTGCAATATCCTTCACCGCATCGGCATATTCCGCGTAAGGGTAGTTGTACGTAGCGCGCATGTTGGAAACCAAAAACCCGTAGCCGTTATCCGTGAGTGCGTTGGCAAGGGGATCGTAGTCATGCGCCGGAAACAGCGCCGCGCCTGTCGTGCCCCCGGGCACCAGGATGACCAGCGAATCGCTGGCCCTCTCCGGCTCCCACAGCAGGCCGTTTAGCGTGGCCTTGTCTTCCGCTTCGACTCGAATCAGATCCAGGCGGCTTTGCGAACGCGATATTGGCGTGGCTGTCATGGCGCAAACTATATTCCACTCATCCTTGCCCGATCAAGGATCAGAGTGTACGGCGGCCTATGCAGATGGAGCTTTCCCTCGATGAGACAAAGTGGGTTAGCTGACCGGAAACTCGCTGCTTAGCTACCCTTCCCGGCCGCTGGATTTCTTACACTGCTACGTGTCGTGTGAACAAAATTGAGTTTGGCGGCGCATTGTGATATGGATGTGCAAGTTGCCCGCCCTGACAGCGCCTCCGGGAGGTGCCGCATGGCCAAGTGTCTCAAATGCGAATCAACGGAATTGGACCGCCTTAATGTGGAGTTGTCGTTCGCGCGTGGACTGGTAACACCTGTCTACTCTGTCGGGAAAATGACTGTTTGCATGACGTGCGGGTTTGCAGAATACCTGGTTCCACCAGAGCCCCTGGCTCAATTAAGACAGGGCTCTCTGGGATTCTTTGAGCAAACCAATGCCACTGCAAAGTGACGCTGTTCAAACAAGCGAATTCCTATCCGCTCGTACGACGTTCCGCATTCTGACTCTTCGGTTTTGCGGGGCCGGACTGCCGGTTGGTCGGGAAACCGAACACTTGCAAGAAATGTCCAGTAACTGCGCCTCTTTTCTAATGCGTTAATTAAGAGTTGGTGGCCTTGGGATCAAGGAAGGCAGGTTGTCGCTTTTGAGACATTATGTGTCAGATTAGCAAAAGCGCGCATCGATCACCAATCTGTACTCTCACGGAAAGACGCAGACGCGATGAATTTCATTCACCGACATTTGTGCCGATCCGCCGCATGGCGCACGGTCTTGGAGAAGTTCGTGGTGCCCTCAGCACTGGCCGACGTTCGGCTGGGCGAGGACGTGCTGGAACTAGGGCCTGGTGAAGGCCTCACCACCGATTTGCTGCGGGTGCACAGTCCCCGTATCACGGCGCTCGAAATCGACCCGCGCATGGCGAAACGTTTGGCCGCGCGACTGCGCGGCACGAACGTAACAGTCGTACAGGGTGACGCGACCGCGATGCCGTTGCAGGATTGCCGATTCTCAGGTGCGATCTCGCTGCACATGCTGCATCACATCCCTTCGGCTAGCCTTCAGGACCGGGTGTTTCGCGAGGTGTTTAGAGTCTTAAGACCAGGGGGAGTATTCGTGTGCGTCGATAGCGTAAACTTTCAGACCTTGCGGATGAAACTGATTCACATGGGGGACGCAGTAGCCCCCGTCAACCCAGAGACCGTTGCGGCCCGATTGGAAGCTGCGGGGTTTTGCGAAAACCGCGTTGAAACCAATCCTTACGCGTTTCGCTTCCGCGCCCGCCGCTGATATCCGATTGCGGCGAACTCCTGAGATAGTCAGTTGCTGTCGCTGACCCTTGCACAGACCCTATGCCCACGGGATAATCGCGCCCGTTTCACCGGGTAAGCCCTGGCCAGTCCCGTCCCTGTAGGTTGTGAAAGGAGAACCCAGAATGAAAAACTCCATTGTGTTTTGCGTAGTGGCGCTCGCTGGCGTGTTGCTTCTGTGGAGTCCGAAGGCGCGCACCGCCGCCAATGATGAGGCGGAAATCCGGCAGCTGCAAGATCAGTGGACCAAGGCATTCCGCATGAAGGACATCAATGGGATCATGTCAGTCTATGAAACCGGCAATAATTTGATCGCCTACGACATCGTGGCCCCATTGCAATACGCAGGGTTCGATGCATACAAGAAGGACTACGAGGATTTTCTCGATCAGTTTCAGAGTGCACTAGATGTCGAAATGCGGAACGTGAGCATCATCGCGGGCGACACGGTCGCATTCAGCCGAGGCTTGGAACGAATCAGTGGCACACTGAAGGGTGGGGAGAAATTCGACTCGTGGATACGCTTCACTCAATGCTACCGAAAAACTCACGGCCGCTGGCTCGCAGTACACGACCATATCTCGGTGCCAGTGGACTTCGCTAGTGGCAAAGCGCTCTTAGATCTTAAACCGTGACAACGCCGTTTTGGGTACAGATTTGCCGAAATGTCCGGTCAGTGCGTTAGCGAGGACTGAACCAGACGTGCGTTGCTGCGTAGTTTCTGACCGGCCGACAACCCGAGCTTTGTCATAAGGTGCCTGCCTGCGCGATAATCGACTTCCGATATGAGCACACTGGAAATGCCACAGGCGCGAAAAAGCACGTTCGCGCCTGACATGGGCTGGACGCAGCAAATTCCGCAGGGCAAGCGATTGAACTGCATTGCCGCGGCCGAGGAAATGTTTACTCAGGCGGAACAGAAACTGGCCCAGGTTGAGAAGACCGGCCTCGACCGGGCCGAGATCCGTGTCGCGGCGTTCATGCCACGGCTGCCTAACGTCGAAGTTGACCGGGGCTCCCGGCGGTACGCCAGCTATATGGGGAAGCAATTCCGGCAGCACGGCTTGGATTTTCGCGTCGAGGAAGCGCACAGCGCCGATGCCCTGGAACTGCTTCTAATGGGCGCGCAAGTCTACGACAAGATTTACGGGACATTTATCTTCTTTCCGGCGCCGTTCGGTAAGACCGAGGATTATTTCCTGCGGCGGGTGCGCCCAGAGAAGGACATCGAAGGGCTCACGGTCGAGAACACCGGCCGCATGGCGCTGAACATCAAGACGGTCGACGAGGAAGAAAAATACGAAGGCGTCGTGCCCTGCACGGCAAAAGCGATCCTCACGCTGCTCCACCAGCATCGGGAGATCAAGAACATGTTTCCGCGCGATGCCCAGCAGAGCGGTCCGACGGTGGCGATCTGTAATAGCTCGCCGCGCATCGGCATTCCGCTACAAAGTATGCTGATGCGGATCGGGGCCACTGCGGTCATGGTCCATCCACAGACGCGGCCGGAGGACCGGGAGGCGTATCTCGAGACGGCAGACATCATCGTGACAGCATTCCCGGCTCAGTCCGAGGCGGACTTGGTGCGCAATGTGAAGGACGGCGTCGTGATTATCGACTGTTCCACCGAAGGAAACTTGCATCGGGACGTGCTACCCAAGGCCGCCTATCTATCGACCCACGACAATCATCTGGGGCAGATTACGACCGCGCTGGCGCTCTACAACACCGCCTTGTGCGCGCTCTGGCAGCGCGGGATGAGGGAATAACCGACACGGGGCCGGTGGCGTAAGCGGTTTCGGTGCGAGACAGTATGCTCATACGCTCTCGAACGGGCCCCTCCCGCCACAATGATAGGTTCGACGGAAAGGCGCCGATGAGTCAGAGCGACCCCTTGATTCGTAACATCTCCGGTACCGCGCTTGACGTGAAAGGATCACTCTCGTCGTGCCTGATATGTTGCTAGCGACGTGGCGCGCCGGGCCCCGCAGCGTGTCTCAATGAATTTTAATGCGGAGGTATGGTCCTAGACCGTCCTGCGCAATGAAATGTTCGAGAAAGCGGACTTAGTTCAAGAGGGAGGATTGCAATGGGAACGTGCCCGCAATGCAAGCAGCCGGTTATGACCGCACGAGTAGCCAGTCTCCACCTTTATGAGCCAGACCTGGGTACCTTTAACGGCGTCAAGTATTTTTGTGTTTCTTGCGGTTGCGTCCTAAGTATTGGGATTGACCCTTTTAGTCTGAAGAGCGACATTGTGAACGAGGTTGTGGCAGCACTGCGGAAAGGGTAACCCCTCTCTCGGATGGTTCGCCGCACTGGATCCGCACGGAGTTCTTCTCGAAAGACGATCAAGATTCAAGAAGAGATTGAGGCGCTGGGAAGAAAAGCTGATAGAGCCTTTCAGGCGACCTCAACAGAGCATGCCGTTTGGCGTAATATTCCGGAGGCGCTTGCTGGTTCTACAGAAGCAACCCACTGGGCGATTCTGTCGATTGACCATCTGTGACCATCGTTTAGGTGCACAACTGCGTACGCCACATTGAGCATGGAGTCGTGACAAGCAGGGCACCTCGTCTGGTTGAAGCCGTAAGCCCAGGAGTGGCTATAGCGAAGATTTCCCATGCCGGCGGCATAATCCGCAATCTGCAAAGCACAGCCTTCTTTCGTGATCAGCGGACTTCCGGAATATGGGACGTGCCTTACTAAAGTGCTGCCAAGAATCATCAGTTCACTCAACTTCATTTTAATTCTCCAGTTGGAATCAGCAACGAAGTATTCACCCGGTGTCCGATGAAGACACATGACGCGCCATCGGCACCTGCTCTTCGTCCCGCCCAGTAGCCTCGCTCGACAGGAGCCAGAACATCAAGGCAATCAACGGCCGCGGTCCGAACCTTCCTAGATGGCCTTCGGCAATCCTTCGCCCTGCAGAATCTGGCGGCCAAAATCCAGAGACGCGGCCGGATAGCGGCCGATCGTAACCGTCGTCGCTCGTAAGGAGCTCAATCTTCTCCGGTGCATTCTGGTCCGAACTCAGAACCAGTTGATAGTCGGACTGTTCTTGCTGTGATCATCGGCGCTGGAGATTCTCAGAGTTGCGCTGACTCGGCCTGGCCCGAGGAGCGGTTCCGTTTGTGCCGCTGCAATGTTTGCTCCGGTATCGACGCAGGTCATTTGCAACTGCTGCCTGGGAAACAGGGAAGCGGCAACTAAGGTGAGAATCAACACGGA
>Ga0187782_10001357_pt1 | contig 17690 bp, 14 predicted proteins | sample 0715_SJ02_MP15_2_FD_132454 | JGI IMG/M metagenome (GOLD analysis project Ga0187782, IMG submission 132454) | Tropical peat soil microbial communities from peatlands in Department of Meta, Colombia - 0715_SJ02_MP15_20_MG | ecosystem: Environmental > Terrestrial > Soil > Wetlands > Peat | place...
CGCTGGTTCCCGCGCAAACCACTCCTACAGTTCCCTTCCCCGCTCCCGGCTCTGTCTGCATCAGCGTAATCGCCCGCGCCGTTTCATGAAACTCCGCCTTCGCTTCCTCTTCGCGAACCGCCTCGTACACTTCGCGCGATGCCCGCGTCGCCAGCACGTTGCCGCCCGCCTTCGCCATGCGCGCGAAAATCGCCGCTACCTGCGCAGGTGTCTTGCTTTCGGCAAAAATCACCTCCGGCATGCCGGTCCTCAGCGCCCGGTGATGATCCACCTTGGCAAATCCCAAATCCTCGAATGGCATCGTGCGCAGCCGCTCCAGCGCCTCGGCCACGCTCGACGACCCCGCACGCACCTCGTTCAACAGCGCTTCAATCTGCGCGCGGTCCATCGCCGACTCCTCTACTCTCCGGCACCTTTATTTCCGTCCACGCCCGCATCGCCTCCTGCACCACTCGCTTCAGCGGAACCCTATTTTGCCGCGCCAGATTCCTACAGACCTCATACTCCGGCGCCGCATTGGCCACCGCGCCCGACGCCCAACGCGCAACCTTTATCCTCACCTTGCCCCACTCGGTCTCCACTTCGACAAACTCCCGCGCCAACGCCATCTTGTTTTCGATCCGCCAACGCAGCCCGATTGTCGTCGTTTCGCGCAGCAACAATTCGCGCAGCGCGGGCGCCAAATCGGGACTCGACAGCACCGTCATCTGCACGCCCATCCGGCCTTTCTTCATCTGCACGGCCCACCGGTATACGTCCCACGCTCCGGCCTCCAGCAGCAATTCGCTCACATACGCCAGCAACTGCGGGCTCGCGTCGTCAATCACTGTTTCAATTACTGCAATCGGCTCCGCGCCTGCCGCGTCTTCCGTGGCTTCGCCAACCAGCAGCCGCAGCAGGTTCGGCTCGCCCGCCGTCTCGCGCCCGCCAGCCCCGTAGCCGCGCGCCTCAACACGCATCGCCGGCAGCGATCCGTATTCCACGTTGAGCATCCGCAGCAACGCCGCTCCAGTCGGAGTCACCCTTTCCATAGGCTCGCCCGCTGCATACACCGGCGCATTGCCAATCAGCGCCAGCGTGGCCGGAGCCGGCACGGGCAGCGTGCCATGCGCACATTTCACAGTCCCGCTGCCCACATTCAGCGGCGACGCCATCCATCGATCCACGCCAAGCGCCTCACACCCGGCTGCCGCGCACACAATGTCGGCAATGGTGTCCACCGCGCCCACTTCGTGAAAGTGCACTTCTTCCACCGGAATGGAATGAATCTTCGCCTCCGCCTCGCCCAGCAATTCGAACGCCCGCGCCGCGTTCGCCTTTACCGCATCCGAAAGCCGCGCCTCCTGAATGATCTTAAGAATCGCCGGCAACGACCGATGCTCTGCATGACTATGCGCATGGCTGGATTCGTGCGCGTGGTGTTCGTGGCTTTCATGCTCATGCTGCTCGTGCCCGCGCAGTTCGTGGCTATGCGAATGCGTTTGTCCGCGTGCGTTTTCTAGTCCCTGGTCCCTAGTCCCTAGTCCCTGTCTTTCTGTTCCCTGTTCCCTGATCCCTGTTCCCTGTATTACATCCACCTTCACCGCCGCCAATCCGCCGCGGCTTACCTTGCGCATCTCGAGGCGCGCGCCCACGCTCAACGCCGCCGCAGCATCGGCCAACACGTCGAACTCCACGCCCGCGTCCACCAGAGCGCCCAGCAGCATGTCGCCGCTGATCCCGGAAAAACACTCCAGATATCCAATCCGCATCGCTTTGTGATTCTAAATGGCGGGTCGCAGTCAGAGAAAAGGTTGGCACGTCATCGCTTGCGCTTGCCATACGCCTCGCGGCCGGCAACATGAAGCCTTACTTCTCTTCCCGCATCCACGGCGTGAACGTGATTCCGACCAGAATGCTTTCGGGCGATAAGAATCGGCTCACAGTCTGCCCCCAGGGTTCTTTCCTGTTTTTTACAAGCATCCGGTAGCCCTGCGATTCCAGTTCCGCCGTCGCTTTCTCTACGCTGTCCACATCGAACTCGAGCCAGGCTTGCGGCACAGGAATCTCTCCAGGCCAGGAATTGTTGCCAAAACAGCACTGCGCCGCGTGAGCAAGAGGCCATAACGCAAAACTGTTCGCGCCTTTCAATGCCTCGGTATGAAGATATTCGCCATCCTCCTCTTTGAAAACGACACCGAGCACTCGGCTATAGAGTTTACGGCTGGCGGCCGTGTCGCGGACGATCGGCCCGAAACCCGCTATGAAAAGAACCTTGATGTTTCCGAATTGCTCCATGCAACCGCTTTACGCGCCTTTCCGCGCTAGCATTTCTGTGGGCAGCACCGCGTTCCCCAAAACCTCGTTCATCGCCCCCGACCGGAACCCCTGGCAATCGAGCGTCACATACTTGAACCCCGCCCGCTTCAACGCCGCCGTAATCGAGTCCAGCATCTCCATGGTCAGCGCCCGCGGCAACTCACCGCGCGCAATCTCCACGCGCGCCAACTCCCCGTGGTGCCGCACGCGCAACTCGCGAAATCCCAACTGCCGCAAGCTCTCTTCCCCGCGCTCCACCTGTTCCAGCACTTCGCGGGTTACGGTGCGCCCATACTCCACGCGCGACGAAAGGCACGGCGCCGCAGGCCGGTCCCAGACGGCGTAGCCCGCCGCCCTCGCCAGCGCACGCACTTCGAGCTTCGTCAATCCCGCCTCGGCAAGCGGAGCCAGCACGTCATGTTGCTCTGCCGCTAGCTGCCCTGGCCTGAAATCCCTCGTATCGTCGGCGTTCATTCCGTATGCAATGTGCGCGAATCCCCGCGCCGCGCCTAGCTTCTGCATCACCGCAAACAACTCGTCTTTGCAATGGAAGCACCGGCTCGCATCGTTGCGCGCATACTCCGGCCGGTCCAGTTCTTCGGTCGCAACCACTTCGAGCCGCATCCCGATGGTCCGCGCGAACTCGTGCGCATGTTCCAAATCGCGCCTCGCCAGAGAAGGCGAATCCGCCAGCACCGCCACCATCCGCTCACCCAGCACGCTATGTGCTGTGGCCGCCAAAAGCGCCGAATCCACGCCCCCGGAGTACGCCACCATCAGGCTCCCTAATTCTTCGAGCCGCGTCTTCATCGCCCGCAGTTTTCGCTCCGCATCCGGCGCAACCCCTTCCAGGCTCTGCGCAGCCTTCTGCGCCTTTACCACGTCCCGACCGATCGCACCGACGCCCACCGCCATGCCGCGATTATACCGTTTGCTGTTTTCTATTCGCCTTCCCGGCAGGCCATTCGGCCCGGCGAGCGCGGCCTCGAATTGACGCCCCCGCCCCAGCGCAATAGCTTGGAAGAGAGCACATGAACCGAACATTGCTCTCCGTCAATTAAGGAGGTTTGATGCCTGAAAGGTTTCCCCGCCAATTCCGCATCGGGATTTTCGTAGCGGCGGTTACTCTCGCCTTTTGCGCCACCGGACGCCCCCAGGATCTGAAAAGCTTCGAACAACGCATCGCCGTCAAGGTCCTGCCCAACGGCCTTACGCTCATCCTTTGCGAGCGCCACGAAGCGCCGGTCTTCAGCTACAACACCTTTATCGATGCGGGCGACGTCGACGATCCCTCCGGTGAAAGCGGCCTCGCGCACATGTTCGAGCACCTCGCCTTCAAGGGCACGAGCCAGATCGGCACTACCGACTACCCCGACGAAAAGGTCGCGCTTGAAAAAGTCGAAGCCGCGAACGACGCCTATGAAGCCGAGTACCTCAAGCCCGTCGGCCGCGACGAGCAAAAGCTCGCGGAGCTGAAAAAGGCCTTCCTGGCCGCCCAGGCCGAAGCCGAAAAGTATGTCATCCCCAATCAATTCACTGAGGTTGCCGAGGCCAACGGCGCGCACGATCTTAACGCCGAAACCGCGCTCGACGAAACGCAGTACTTCTGGTCGATGCCCGAGAACCGCCTCGAGCTCTGGGCGTGGTTGGAGTCGAGCCGTCTAGCCGATGCCGTCCCGCGTGAGTTCTACAAGGAACGCGACGTCGTCCTGGAGGAGCGCCGGATGCGCACCGACTCCGACCCCATCGGCCGCCTCGTCGAGCAGTTCGTGGCCACGGCCTACGTCGCGCACAATTATGGCCGCAGCGCCATCGGCTGGCCTAGCGAGGTCTCTCAGATCACCGCCACCGAGGCCATGGCCTTCCACAAAAAGTATTATGCCGGCGGCAATATCGTCGTCGCTATCGTCGGCGACATCGATCCCAAAACCGAGTTGCCCCTGCTCGAAAAATACTTCAGCCGCGTCCCAGCCGGCCCCAAGCCCGAGGATATGACCACCGTCGAGCCCAGGCAATTCGCCGAAAAGTCCGTCGTCATCCGCGAGCAAACGCAGCCCTTCTACATCGAGGGATATCACCGGCCCAGCTATCGCGATCCCGACGACCAGGTCTACGACGCCATCGGCGACATCATGTCCAACGGCCGCGTGTCGCGTCTCTACCGCAGCCTCGTCGAGCAGCAGCAAATCGCCGCCGAAGCCGAAGGATTCTCGCCCTTTCCGGGCGCAAAATTTCCCTGCCTCTTTGCCTTTTATGCCGTTCCGCTTCCCGGCCACACCACGGCAGAGATGCGCGACGCCATCCACAAGGAAATCGACAAGCTCAAAACGGCCGACGTAACCGACGCCGAGCTCCAGATGTACAAAACCCGCACGCGCGCCGATCTTCTTCGCGGTCTGGCCGACAACCAGGGACTGGCCAATTCGCTCGCCGAATACCAAACCCGCTACGGCGACTGGCGCGAGCTTTTCCTCCAGCTCGACCGCGTAGATAAGGTCACCAAGGCCGACATTCGCCGCGTGGCCAACAAGGTCTTCGTCGATTCAAACCGCACCAGCGCCGAAATCGACACCCAGCCGCCCCCCGCTCCAAAGCAAGACGCAAGCACAGGAAAAGATGGAGGCGCGCAATGAGGAACAGGGATCAGGTTTCAGGTGTCAGCTTTCAGGAATCTACGAATCGCACCCAAACTTCAAATTTTCATCCTGAGCGGGTACTCCCGGCCCCTCGCTTTTGGAGGCCTGGGAAAGCACAAACGCTCCGCGTCTCGAAAGGGCACGACTTTAGTCGTGCCAAGGGAATGGCAGAGAGAAGGCGGGCTTTAGTCCCTGAGGGAAGAATCTGCACATGCTCCCTCATTGCCGCAGGGCTTCTTATCGCATCCATCGCCGCCCCATCCGCGCTCCCCGCCCAGCAATCCAAACCCTGGGAGCAAATCCCCATCCCCGCGCTCCATGCCTTTCATCCGCAGCAGCCCAAACGCATCGAGATCAAAAACGGCATCGTGATCTTTTTGCAGGAAGACCATGAGCTGCCGTTTATCTCCGGCTCCGTGCTGATTCCCGGCGGCTCGCGCGATGTGGATCCATCCAAGGCCGGACTCATCGGCCTTTACGGTCAAGCATGGCGCACCAGCGGCACTGAGAAGATGGACGGCGACGCCATGGACGACCTGCTCGAAGCGAAGGCGGCGCACATCGAAACCGCAGGCGACGAAGACTCGACCGCCGTCTCCTGGGATTCGCTCAAAGGCGACGCCGATCAGGTCTTCTCGCTTGCCATGGACCTGCTCTTCCATCCGAAATTCGACGCGGGCAAGCTTCAGCTCGCGCAGCAGCAGGAAGCCACATCCATCGTTCGCCGCAACGACAGCGAAGATGAAATCGCCGAGCGCGAATCCGCCAAGCTCGTCTACGGCGTCAACAGTCCTTACACGCGCCAGCCCGAGCTCTCGACCATCGCCGCGGTTAGTCTCGACGATCTGCAGGCGTGGCATGACCGCACGCTTAAAGGAAAGCTCATCGTCGGCATCGGCGGCGACTTCGATTCCGCTGCGTGGGAATCGAAACTCCGCGCGACGTTCGAGAACTTGCCGTCCGTCACGCCCGAGCCGCCGCGCCACGACCAATTCCCCGGCCCCACTCCCGGCCTCTACTTCATCGACAAAGAGGACGTGAATCAATCCAACGTGCAAATCTGCGGAATCGGCGTCGACCGCCGCAACCCTGAGGTTCCCGCCATCGCCGTCATGAACGAGATCCTCGGTGGCGGTTTCGGCAGCCGCCTTTTCCAAAAGGTCCGCACCCAGCTCGGATTGGCATACGCTGTCGGCGGCGGATTCAGCCTGGATTACGATCACCCGGGCGCTTTCCGTGTCGAGGTACTTACCAAAAGCGCTTCGACGGTTGACGCAACAAAGGCAGCCCAGGCCGAGATTGCGGGACTTCTCTCCAAACCCTTCACTGACGAGGAGCTCAAGCGCGCCAAAGACGACATCCTCTCGAGCTTTCTCTTCCGCTACGACACCAAAGACAAAGTCCTCGCCGAGCGCGAGCGGCTCGAGTTCTACGGCTACCCCGCAGACTATCTCGAAACCTACCAGGCCGGCCTCGAAAAAGTGACGCTCGCCGACGTCACCGCAGTTACCAAGAAGTACATTCACCCGGATAGACTCGCCGTTCTCGTCGTTGGCAACGGGCCGGAGATCAAGCCGGGCCTGGACGCGCTCGACATGGGGGCGCCAAAACCCATCGACATTACCATCCCGCGGCCGACAGGCACGCCATTCGCAGCCGGTGGAGCGGAGAAATAGCCCCGAGGAACACAATGAGCACGAATTCCGGCCTCCCCACAACGCCCGCCGCAAAATCCGCCCACGGATCCGTCGCGCACGAGGAGTCCCAACGCGCCGACGCCGCCGCTCGTGTCGCGACTTGCGGCGTGGCCATTCACCGCCCCGAAACCTGCGTCATCGATCCGGAAGTCGAAGTCGGCCCAGACACAATCATCGAGCCCTACGTCCAGCTCCTCGGCAAAACCCGCGTCGGCCGCGGCTGCCGCATTCGTTCCTTCTCGGTCATTGAAAATTGCACCCTCGGCGACCGCGTTCTCGTTCGCCAAAGCTGCATCCTCGAGGAATCCACGATCGCCGACGGCGCCGAGCTCGGTCCGTTTCTGCACCTGCGCCCGGGGTGCGAAATCGGCGAAAACGCCCACATGGGCAACTTTGTCGAAGGCAAGAAAGTCCGCATGGGCAAAGGCGCAAAGGCCAACCATCTCACCTATCTCGGCGACGCCGAAATCGGCGAAGGCTCTAACATCGGCGCCGGAACCATTACCTGCAACTACGATGGCATCGACAAACATCGCACCCAAATCGGCAAACGCGTGTTCATCGGCAGCGACACTTCGCTCGTAGCGCCCATAAGCGTGGGAGACGGCGCCTACATCGGCGCCGGCTCCTGCATCACCAAGGACGTACCCGCCGATGCCCTCGCCGTCGCCCGCGGCCGCCAAATCATCAAGGAAGGCTGGGCCGCGGCCAAGCGCGCCAAGCGCGAGCCAAAGCAATGCTGATCCGCGGCCATCGCCGCGCGTCCGCCGCGCAAATGGAGGCTAACCGGATTACGTAAAGAACGATTCAATGAAGCCTCACGCCGTGGTCCGGCTACGGCAAAACCAGAGTTACTGTGTCCTGTTTTGATTTCTTCAAGGTCGCCGCTCCTTGGGGTCGCGGCGACTTGGCTTGCGTGGCTTCGGAATACACCTACTCTGGTTTTGCTTTAATCGCACCGCCTCGTACGAAAAGGTCTTTTCTTGCTGCCACATTCGGGTGATTGAGAGATGCTCGTCCCAAATGGTAACCTCTGACCAGGAATTCGAGGCCATCTGCTCCCCAGCTCTCGATGGATGCGCCCTTGTTTTTTGCATTGCTTTGTTGCCTTGTGTCGCTCCGGGTTCTGCCTCCTGACACCTGGCGTGCAGGCCGGGCATTTGCCCGGCCTTCTTTAACGGGAGCGTGAATCGCCGGAACTTGAGGAGCACAGAGTGCGTAGCTCTAATCCAAAGGGATCGCCGCTTGCAGTTCTAGGCCGCCATATCCGTTTTGCGCTTTTCGTCGCGGTATTCATTAGCCCGCCCGGTCGCACTTTAAACGCATGCAACGAAAATCTACGGAGGCTGCCGTTTGGCTTCGAATTTCGCTGAAACAAACCCTGCCAGCCCCGCTCGAATCGCCCGGAGAGCGCATTCCGCCGCCAATCCGCGCAAAGACGACTCCGCACACTCGCACATTCCGCCCCGCGTTCTTGTCGTCGACGACGAAGCCTCAGTGCGCACCATGGTCACCGTCGCCCTCGAGCGTCAGGGTTACGTGGTCGAACAAGCCGGCGGCGGCCGGGACGCCCTCGAGGCCCTCGAGCACCATACTTTCAACCTCGTCCTTACCGACATCGTCATGCAGGATGTCAACGGCATCGCTTTGCTCGAGCGCATCCACGCCCTCCAGCCCAATCTTCCCGTCGTAATGGTCACCGCGGTTCACGATATTTCCATCGCCATTGACTCCATGCGCCGCGGCGCCTACGACTACCTCCTCAAGCCTTTTGAGCGCGACCAGTTGCTCACCACCGTCGAGCGCGCCCTCTCGCATCGCCAGGCGCTCGAAGAAACTCAGAATTACCACCAAAGCCTCGAAGAAATGGTGCGCGCCCGCACCGAAATGCTGCGCCACGCCATGGAAGACCTCGAGCACTCCTACGACGTCACTCTCGAAGCTCTTGGTGACGCCCTCGACCTCAAAGACTCCGAAACCGAAGGCCACTCCAAACGCGTCACCGCCTACGCCATCGCCCTGGCCCGCGCCATGGGCATTCCGCCCGACGAAATCAAAATCATCGCTCGCGGAGCCTTTCTCCACGACATAGGCAAAATGGCCATACCCGACGACATTCTGCGCAAGCCCGGCTTGCTTACCTCCGGCGAGCAGGAATTGATGCGCGAACACTGCACCCGCGGATTCCAAATGCTGCGCAAAATTCCCTTCCTCGCCGGCGCCGCCGAAATCGTCTTCTGCCACCAGGAGCACTTCGACGGTCACGGCTATCCCAACGGCCTCAGCGGCCGCGAAATCCCCATCGGCGCCCGCATCTTCGCCGTCGCCGACACCCTCGACGCCATCACCAGCGAGCGGCCCTACCGCAAGGCCCGCGACTTCGATGCCGCCCGCGAAGAAATCCTCCGCTGCTCCGGCACGCAATTCGATCCCGCCGTCGTCGAAGTCTTTTTGAAGATCCCCAACGAGCTCTGGCAGGAGCTGCGCTCGGAAATCAGCGGCCAGAACAAGCGCTTTTCGACGTTTGACATGGCCGTCACCCCGAGCACATAGTTTTCTTGGCTCAGTCTCGCCGTACCCGTCGTCCGTTCCCATCAATTCCTTTGCGGAGCAAAACCATGAACGCCCTTTCCCCTCAAGAAGCTCTATCCCTCGCCGCCAAATTGCCCGGCTGGCAAATCGCCTCCGGCGAGCTCACGCGCACATTCCAGTTCCCCGATTTCCGCGCCTCACTCGCCTTCGTCAATCGCGTCGGCGAGCTCGCCGAGCAAGCCGGCCACCACCCAGACATCGATATCCGCTACAATCGCGTCCGCCTCTCGCTCGTCACGCATGACGCCGGCGGCCTCACCCAAAAGGACTTCGACCTCGCCGCCCGCGCCGATCGGCTTTCCGAATAAAACTTGACCGGCGAATAACCGAGCGGAACGGACTCGTCATCGGCATCGCAGCCCAAAAGTACGTTCCGCCCATTTTCGCGGTTTTCCGCCTACAGCGTGGAATTCTCGGCGATCACATTGTCTGTTACCCAGCCAAGCAGCGGCTCCGTGGCCTGCCCGCTCTGGGTAACGAAAACGTCGCCGCATTTGGGAATTTGCGACATCACTTGTTTTGCGTCCCCAAGCGTCGCGCTCGCCGCTACAAACCCGAAACTTGTCGTAAACAGCTTCTGCATCTCCTCGCTCGATTCAACCGTATCCTTCAGCGTCAGCTTATCCAGCGCGTGCCCCGATTTTGGACTCGAAATTCCAGTTGCCACCTGGCTGATATACCGCTCCACCATGCTTTTGTAAATGAGAAAGCGCACAACATTCTTTTTGTCGAGAATGATAATACGTTCGATATTTGCGTATTTCTTCAAAAGGCCGGAGAGAGATACCGTGTCTTCGGCGCCCGCGTCGACCTGTTCGAACGTAATTGCGGAAAGCGGCCTCATCTTCAGCGACACGGGCAACGATCTCAGTTTCTCCTGCACTCCGATCGCCTTGCTCAACTCCGTAACCGATTGCGTCGCCGCAACCATATTCTCCTTCGAGAAATAGAATGCAAGAATTGTTCCCACCCAACTGGCCAGTAACGGCAGGATCGTCGCGCTTACAAACTTAAAGCGTTCTGCTACATCGTCCGTCGTTCCATTGCTCTTCATCGACAAAGCGGTAATGCCGAATGCCACCACGCCTGACACCGCAACCAGCACGACGAAAAACGTCAACCAACTCCGGCTCTTAGCCTCCCGGCTCGATTCCCCTGCCGCCCCACGATCCGCGGATACTCCGCCTTTGCTCATCGACGCCTCCATGTGCGCATGCTCTCGATGCTCGGGGCCGGCGCTGCTTTCAATTCGCAATGCCCGGGCAAGGCCTCTTTACCATTCCAGCTCAGGCCCGGATTCTCAAGTGGGTGAATGATTGGATTTTCGCTCTTTGCGGCCTCGGGTCTGCTTCAGCGCCGGGTTACTCACTTGTTTGCCGAGAACCGCTCTATCGGCAAACGCCCCCATCATCTCGAACACAGTCTCCAGAAGTTGACCATTGCTTAATTGGGAATCGTTCAATCTTCGGTAGGTGTCCAAAGAAACCGTTCCGCCATAAACCTCACCGATGTCCCGCTCAAGCAACTCCCACATTCGTGCGGCGGCGAATCCTGTAGCCCCAATCGGAATCGGGATCTTACCTAGTTTCCGGACGATCTCAAACTCTTCCATGACGCCGGCCGATACGTAATTGCTGCGGCTGGTCCCGGCGATGAATATCGCGAAGCCGCAATCGCCAATCATCCCTTCTCTATACCTCTTGTTGAAGCTCTTCTCGTCCACTCCCGAGGGGAGGTTTCTGGGAAACGGCCGCAACGCGATTCGCTTGTCGACCAGCACGTGTCCTTGTTCGTACAGTTTTAGGACCGCTCCCTTGATCACGGAATCTCCAACGGCCAAACCCATCCCGCTGATAAGTTTGTATCCTTCGGCAATCAATCTTTCACCCAGGCCGATGCACAGTTCGCGGGCTCTATCCTCGCCGAATTCTCCGAATTGGTTCGCGCTTCCGGAGACAAACACATTCCTCAGATAGTAGTGCCCTCGAAGTCCTTTAAGGATTTCCGTCACCTCGTCGAAGGCGTCAATCAGGTGGGTGTGGATGCTGTATCTCTGAAGGTCCTCGATCTGCAACGCCTGTTTATTGCTTTCATATTCGAACGCTCGCCGCGCCTCCGATTTGTTCGGGTTGTGTTTATTGAGGCGGACCCTCCTCATGATCGCAAAATGCTCCCGCTTGCTGTCCTCCAGCAACGACCTAAGGTGCCCGAGCATATAGTCGAGATGAGGATCCGTAAAGCTGAACCCTAGAAATAGAAAAGTCTTGTTGAGCAAATCGGACGCAAGCTGGTTCTGGAACAATTCATGGCGCCTGGCATAATGTTCATAGTCGTCCTTGGAGATAATAACTTCGTCCGGATTGGCTATGTCTCCGTGCATCTTATAGAGAGTCACGTCTCGTCCTGCGACAGCCATCGGGATCTGCGGATCTCTCCATTTGACGTCCGTGTTCTTCCCCGCTCTTTCAAACGCCTTTTCAAGAAGCTGGTCGAAGTTAGTTGTCCACACAGTATTCACCGGCAATAAGCCGATGATGCTGTGATTCTGTGTGAATGTGCCCGGCTTGGCAAACTCCCGCTTAAGTATCTTGTTCAGTCGAGCTCGATCTCTGTTTCTGCGGTTTAGATAGTACTGGGCCACGGCGACAAGGTCATGTTCGCGGTCGATATCCAGGCCCAGTTCCAGCGCGCACTCACGCAGAAGGTTCTTCCAGTCCAGGTATCCGGCCGGACGCGACATGCCTGCGCCGATGAATAGCGCCGCATCTCCGTCGCGCATTGCCGACACATAATCCGCGACCAGTTGTTGGCGGGTTAGCGGCACCAAATTCTACCCCTTTGAAAAAACTTTTTCTTTGGGACCGGGATTCGCGGGTGGGGATTCTGAAACAGCCGATTGCATCTACGCCCATCCTCTACGGATAGTGGCGATTAGGATGTGCGCGAACCGCGAAGCCCGCCGAGCCGGGTTTCGTGCTTTACGGTAGTCTAGCCGGAACGCCTAAAGAAAGGAACTGGGGCCGGGGCTTATCCGCTTTTAGAGGACTAGAACCAGCTCCGTATCGCTTCAGGTCGGCCCCGTTTCGTTCGTCCGCCGGTGGTCTCCGCACCGATAGGAGGGTCAAAGCGCGGGTCGTCCTTACCCCCAAGAACTGGGTAATGTCTGAAAAGTGCGATTTCAGACACTACCCAGAGCTGGCATCCACGAAATACTCCGGAATTTTGTATGTTGGGACACTTTTCCGTCCTCTCGGCCACACTTGCGTCTTACGGAGCCGTCGGAGCATTCTGATAGAGGAATGCGAACCCAGGAGAGGATCCGCGCCTGCAATCGAAAAGCTAATCCCTCTCCTGTATTAACTATATCATTTTAAATTATTTATTAGTTTCTGTTCTCTATACCTGGGCTCGAATAACCGGCTGTAGCTCGCGTAAAACTAGCCTTTCAAGCGGGCAGGTTAGATGCATTTCAGCGACTTGCGTTTACAGGGACGAAACAAAAATAATTTTGATTTTTGTATTGCATTTTTCAAAATCTATGCTATCGTGTATTTATTCCGGTTGTGGGGGTGACTGACTCCCCTCCAAACCGGAAGTAGTTTGCGTCACTGGCCTCCCGGCACGAACAGCTTTAGCGTTCGTGCCGTCTTTTTATCTGCCCATAAACTCCCGCTCAAGGCGTTCCTCCGTGTCTCCGAACCCCCAACTTCGCATCCGGTCGTTCACTCCCGCAAGCCCGTGCGCTGCAGGTCAAGCCCTCGTCCAAACCGGTTTCCTATAAGCCGCTGAAAATACTACCTATATTCCCAGTCGATCATTGCCGAATAATTCCTCTAAACCGGCTATCCTGTCTTCGCAGTTGAACCACTGAGCCTTGGCTTCCCCCTGGAATCGGGCATGGCAGGTAACCCCTTTCGCCGGACTACTTTGCAAGGAAGTATCGATTTTTCAGCCGCTTACGGCGCTTGCCTCCCGCCAAGCGCTTGAAAACAATGCGCTTCTTTGCAAAGTATGGGTGGGGGGAGGGGGGTGCCACTCGGTAAACACCCGCCAAATCCACTCGCCCTTTTTGTCTCCACCCGGACGCCCGCAGTCTTCCCCCTCGGTTCCGCCCCCTATGCCCCCCTCCCCCTTTGCCCCCTCCATCGCCCGCTCACGATTCGCCTCTCTCACACGTCCTTTCGAGTTGTCTTACTATAAAAATCGAGGTCCTCGATGAAGCATTTCGTGAAGAGCCGCTGCATTCTTGGCTCACTTGTCTTCCTGCTCACCGCGGCAAGTTACGCGCAATGGTCCAATCCCGCAGACGATGTTCCTGCGTATCATCCTTCAGCGCCGCTGAACGTTCACGCGCTTCCTGCCATTCTCCACGGATCTCAGTTGACAGGACCGAACTTCCGTTATCCCTGGCAATTGCACGCTTATCAGCAGGCCGCTCAGGTCAGCAGCGTCATTTACCAGCTTCCTTGCAATTGCCGCTGCGACCGCGAACTCGGCCACACAAGCCTGCGCAGTTGCTACGAAACGGCACACTCGACCGAGTGCTCTACCTGCGCCAAGGAAGGCTTCTACGCCTACCAGCAAACCAAGCTCGGCAAAACACCCGCGCAGATCCGCGCCGGCATCGCGCACCGCGAGTACGAATCCATCGATCTGGATAGGCAGTAAACAGCCTGCGGCAGGTCTGAACCGAATTCCTGCCGCATAGGCCGCCGATTCTCGAGGGTTAGGGAGCTTGTCGACGATTTGCGCGGCAGCCACGCTCGCGAACTAAGGAAGATTCCGCGATGAAGGCGTTAGTCAAAAGCAAAGCGGAGCGCGGCCTTTGGTTGCAGAGTGTTCCGGATCCGGCGTACGGAATCAACGACGTACTGATTCGCGTGCAGTACACCGGAATCTGTGGAACCGACGTTCACATCTACCAATGGGATGAGTGGGCGCAGAAGACCATCAACGTGCCCATGGTGATCGGGCATGAGTTCGTGGGTGAGATTGTCGCGGTTGGGTCGAATGTGAACGACTTTTTCCCCGGGGACATCGTAAGCGGCGAGGGTCACGTTGTCTGCGGCCGCTGCCGCAATTGTTTGGCCGGGAGGCGCCATCTGTGCGCGATGGCCAAGGGTGTTGGCGTAAATCGGCCGGGAGCTTTTGCGGAACTGATTTCACTTCCGATGTCGAACATTTGGCGGCACAACCCGGGGATCGACCTGGAGGTGGCGGCGATCTTCGATCCGTTCGGGAACGCCGTGCACACCGCGCTTTCGTTTCCGGTTTTGGGAGAAGACGTGCTGATCACCGGAGCCGGGCCCATCGGCATCATGGCCATTCCTGTTGTGCAGCGAGCCGGCGCCAGGCACGTTGTGATTACGGATTTGAATCCCTTCCGGCTTGAGTTGGCAAGGAAAGTAGGCGCAACTTTAGCAGTCAATCCGGCAGAGACGCCGCTGAAGGACGTTCAAAAGCGCCTCAAAATGATGGAAGGCTTCGATGTGGGATTGGAGATGTCGGGGAGCCCTCAGGCGCTGAGCGAGATGATCGCAAACATGAACCACGGAGGGAAAATTGCAATTCTCGGAATTCCGGCGAAGGTTTCTCCGATGGATTGGCGTCCGGTGATTTTCAACATGCTGACCATCAAGGGTGTCTACGGGCGCGAAATGTACGAGACATGGTATAAGATGTCGGTTCTTCTGGAATCCGGCCTCGATATCTCGCCGGTGATCACGCATCGGTTCACTTACGAAGAGTTTGAGCGCGGCTTCGATGCGATGCTCTCCGGGCAGACTGGGAAAGTTATCTTAGATTGGACAAAGGTATCCTGTCGCCATACGAATGGCGCCACGACGATTTCAAACCCGTGAAGCTCGGCGGGTTGCAATAAGTGTCCACACCTTATCTTAGGTCGATCCTGCTGCGGAGACAGGATCGAGTCCGATAGAGTGTTGCGAAGTCCATCGGAGGACGTTGCCGCTGACGCGGTCGGAAACGGCTCATCCCAAGAATCACGCCTTCCATCGGGATTATGGACCCCTCATTATTGATGCAGTTCACTCGCCGCCGGGAGGAATTACTGTTTCGACAGGACGAGGGAGTTCTGGAGGGACAGTGCATGAACAACTTGGTGAGCGCGGAGAATGTCAGCCGACGGTTTCCCCTGGATCACAGCGAGGTGTACGCCCTGGACAAGGCGAACCTGCGCGTTTCGGCTGGAGAGTTCCTGGCTATCTCGGGGCCCAGTGGGAGCGGAAAATCGACGCTGCTGAACCTGATGGGGTGCATTGACAAGCCCACCTCCGGCCGCATTGTTTTGGATGGCCAGGACACAACCAACCTGAATGCGACGGGGACTGCGGCACTTCGCCGCAAAAAGATTGGATTCGTCTTTCAGACCTTCAACCTGATTCCGGTTTTCACAGCCGGCGAAAACGTCGAATACCCGCTTCTCGTCAATGGCGTGAGCGAGAGCGAACGGCGCGAAAAGGTCGCAGCGGCACTGGAAAGCGTGGGCCTGAGCGCGCGCGCCAAGCACCGGCCCGACCTGCTTTCGGGCGGCGAGCGCCAAAGAGTTGCCGTGGCGCGGGCCATCGTTCACCGGCCGGCCTTGGTGCTAGCCGACGAACCTACAGCAAACCTGGATACGCAAAACGCGACCCAACTGATCGACCTGATGCGCGAACTTAACCGGAGCCTAGGACTCACGTTCATCTTTTCCACTCACGACCAGAGGTTGCTGGAGCACACTCCGCGCATCGTCAGGCTGTGCGACGGGCACATCGTTTCCGACTCTCATGTTGGCGCACCCACCGGCTTTGAACGATTGATGGAAGGAGAATTCCATGAGCAAGTTTCTGCTGCTGGCGTTTCGTAATGTCTTCCGCAACCGGCGCCGCACGATAATGACTTTGCTGATGGTGAGCGGCGGCGTGGCCGCGCTGCTGTTAGCCGGGGGCCATTTTGCGTCTATGACCCAAGGACTGCGCGAAAGTACCATCCGAAATGGGCTGGGGCACATTCAAATCTTTACTGCTGAGCACTTCCGGCGCGACGAGGTGCGCGTACTCGACACGGGAATCGACAACTGGCGGCAGGTGGCGGCGACGGTTTCGAGCGCAGAGCACGTGCGCGGTGTGGCGCCGCGGATCGAGTTTTACGGAATGGTTTCGAATGGCCAGAAATCGTCGGTCTACATGGGCAACGCCGTCGATCCCGATGCGGAGCGGGGCCTCGGGTTCGCCACGCATCTCGTTTCCGGGCACGATCTCGATGCAAAACAAAGTGCTGATGTGGAGGCGTTAATTGGCACAGGGTTGGCCAAATCGATGAACGTCAAGGTGGGCGATGGGCTCACGCTGCTGGCTGTTACCTCCGATGGGGCGCTCAATGGCATCGATGTCCAGATCGAGGGAATCGTCGAGACCGGCGTAGCGGACCTGGATGCGCGGTATCTGCGCATCCCGCTGGACGCCGCGCAGCGTCTACTACAGACCGACCGCGTGACAAACCTCGTGGTTGGTCTGGATGAGACAGCGAACACCGATCGCGTCTATGACGAACTGGCGCCGCGCCTCAACGGCCTGCGGCAGCGGATGGAGATCAGAAAGTGGATCGATCTTGCGACCTACTACAAGCAGGTCCGCAACCTACTCAACGGAATCTTCCTGTTTATGGGAGTGATCGTGTTTTTCATGGTGCTCATGTCGAGCATCAATACTCTACTGATGTCCATGTTCGAGCGCACGCGCGAGATCGGGACCATGCTGGCCATGGGCACGTCGCATCTCTGGATCATCGCCCTGTTCGTGACTGAAGCCGCGCTGCTCGGTCTGCTCGGGGCGGGGATAGGAGTTGCTGGTGGCGACCTCATAGGTGCGCTATTTAATGCCCTGAAATTGAGCTTACCGCCGCCTCCCGGTTACACAGTCGGCATCCTCTTTCACGTCCAACACGTTCCCGGCATCATGATCGGCGCGTCGATCCTCGTGATCGCTTCCCTGGTGCTGGCTTCGATTTTCCCCGCCGTCCGCGCATCGCGGCTTCGCATCGTGGAGGCATTAGCCCATGTCTGACGTGAATCGTTTTCTGCGCTGGTATCTGATTTTGTTCTTCTCCGGATTGATGCTTGCTTGTGCGTTGGTATGCCGCGCTGCCACACCCGATGCAGAAGCCCTGCTTAAACAGTCTGACAAGTTCCGCAACGGCTGGCCCTCGTACGTGATGCGTGTGAAGATCACCGACTACCAAGCGGGCAAATCGGACGAGGAACACCTCTACGAGGTCTCGCAAAAGGGCGCGGACAAATCCTACGTGGAGTTCCTGTCTCCCCGCGAGAAGGGAGAGCACCTGCTCATGCTCGGCGACGACATGTGGGTCTATCTGCCCGACACCAGCCGCCCGGTGCGCATTACTCCGCTCGAGCGGCTGACCGGAGACGCATCGAACGGCGACGTCGCCCGGACCAATTATGCCG
>Ga0187782_10001358_pt1 | contig 17689 bp, 13 predicted proteins | sample 0715_SJ02_MP15_2_FD_132454 | JGI IMG/M metagenome (GOLD analysis project Ga0187782, IMG submission 132454) | Tropical peat soil microbial communities from peatlands in Department of Meta, Colombia - 0715_SJ02_MP15_20_MG | ecosystem: Environmental > Terrestrial > Soil > Wetlands > Peat | place...
AGCATGGATGCCGATGCGGTTCACGAAGAACATGACATTGAATGCCTCGATGCCAGCCAGCGAGGGGAGTCCACGCGCGAACTCGAGCGATTTCTTCGCAGCCGGATTGTGGGACAGGACCCAGCGATTGAAGCTGTCGTCGAGCTTTATCAGATTTTTACAGTGGGCATGTGTTCTGGTGACCGCCCGGTAGGCAGTTTACTTTTTCTCGGACCAACCGGTTCCGGGAAGACCTATGTGATCGAAGTGCTGGCCGAAGCTCTTTTTGGCAATTCCCGCGCCTTCATCAAAATCGACTGCGCTGAGTTTCAGGAGCATCATGAAATCTCGAAATTGATTGGGTCACCGCCCGGCTATATCGGCCACATGCATACGCCGCCGCTGCTTACACAGGAAGCGCTCGCTCGTTGGCACACCGAAAAGCTCAAACTTTCTCTCCTGCTATTTGACGAGATTGAGAAAGCTTCCGAGGCCCTCTGGCAGCTTCTCCTCGGCATCCTCGACAAAGCAACTCTCACCCTGGGCGACAACAGCCAGGTGGATCTTTCCCGCTGTTTGATTTTTATGACGTCCAACCTCGGGGCGTCTGAGATGAGCCGTCTTGCCGAAGGCGGAATGGGCTTTGCAGTGCAGCCAAGTACAATGGACACCCATTTGGACGAGAAGATCGCCCGCACTGCCAGCGAAGCTGCTCGCAAGAAATTCTCTCCCGAGTTCATGAATCGTTTGGATAAAGTTGTGGTCTTCCACACACTTCGACCCGTACAGCTGGAGCAGATTCTGGACTTGGAGTTGGCGAAAGTGCAACGCCGTATTACTCATGCCGTCGGCCCGAACCATTTCACCTTCGGCTGCACTCCCGAAGTTAAGCGCTGGCTGTTGCGCGAGGGCACCGATCCCAAGTATGGAGCGCGCCACCTGAAGCGGGTCATCGAGCGCAACATTGTTTATGGATTGGCAAACCTCGTGGCCACCGGCCAGATTAAGGGCGGAGAGTGCATTACCGTAGGGATAAAGCCTGACGGCAGCCTGGGCTTCAGCAAGGCTGCTGGACGTCCTGACAGCGCAGCGGCCGCCGGTTAGGAGAGGTGATGAAGAAAATTCTCTTGGTTGACCAGAACGAGATGCTCTGCCGCCTTTCTTGCGACATTCTGCGTGCGGAAGGCTATCACGCAGCATTTGCAACCAGCGTCGGCGAAGCCCTTGAGGCATTCGAGAAACAAGAATTCGATTTACTGGTTACCGATTGTCTGATGCCGGGAATGGGTGGTCTTGATTTGGCTCGGGAGATTCGCGCCAGGCAGTCCAAATTTCCTATTATCGTCATGACAGCCTATGAACCGGTCGAGTCTGAAGACGTGACACTCTGGCTGCCCAAGGAATTTCTGTTTCCTCATTTGCTGGAGAAGGTGCGCACCTGCTTGTTCCAGGCGGATAAGCACACCGTGCCTGCGTAGTACGCTTCTTGGACAGTGAGGTAAATACCTCGTACCAGGCTTCTGGAGCGGTTTTTCGTCAGAAGAAGCTGGCCAGCTTTAAACAACCGGCCTGGTTGCAATCGGAGCAATTTTGAATACAATACCAACAGCCACGGGTACCTCCTCGGTCCGCCATTCTCTGCCGCTCCATTTTTCTTTAGGTTGGGAATTCGAGGAGATTATTGGCGCAAAGGGCGATTACGGAAGTCACTTGGCGTAATGCAGAAGTCTTCATAACATTTGAATATGGAAGGCGATTGAGGCCGGGTTCATGCATGGGATCGCAGTTACTCTCCTGACCGAAGATAGAGAACGGCTGGCGGTTCTCCAGCAACGTCTGGAAACTACACAAATCGGTCGCAACGTCTTCGGTCATGCCGGTCTACCGGCGAGTCCGAGCGATCCAATTCTTCGCCAAATTCAGGATGTCAGCGCGGAAGTGGTGTTGGTCGATATCGATCCGCAGAACGTGCAACGCGCCATTCATGCCATCGAGCTAATCCATAGCAATACCGCCGAGGTTGTAATCTTCGCCATCGGCATGATGAGCAATCCGGAAACTATCGTTTCCGCCATGCGCGCGGGCGCGGGCGAATATCTGGACCGCAACGCGTCCCCGGAAAGCATCGCCGACGCATTTGCTCGTTTTTCAGCTTCACGCGGGAGAGCTCGGACGAGCAGCGGACGAGCCCGCGTGTTTGCGGTGAACAATGCGAAAGGCGGGTCCGGCGCCACCACGGTCGCAGTCAACACCGCCATTGCGTTGCAGGAAGCGCACGGAGGAGTCCTGCTTGTCGACTTCGCCCACTTAGGACATGCCGCACTCCACCTGAACGTTCGGCCAAGCTTCGGTTTGGTCGATGCCCTGCAGAACCTGCACCGCATGGATACTTCGTTACTGCAGGGTCTTATGACCTCCTGCAAGAACGGCCTGCAGTTGTTGGCAGGCCCCCAGCAGCCGCAGGTTTTGTCTCCTGCAGTCGCGGAATTGGCACGACTCTTCGACCTGATTGTCTCTCAGTTCCGCCACGTGGTCGTGGATTGTTCCAATCGCGTTGACGAGACGGCTCGCGTGTTGTGCGATTTGTCCAATGCGGTTTTGCTGGTTGCGCAAGCCGATGTGGTCTCGCTTTGGAGCGCGGGACGAATGCGCAGCTTTCTCGATGAAGGCACTGGCCGTGATCGAGTGCGCTTGATCCTGAATCGATACAAGAAAATTCCTGGCTTCAGCGACGAGGATGTTGAGGCTGCTACCAACTGCAAGATCCTCTGGAAAATTCCTAATAATCATCAAGCTATCGCTCCTGCCATCGACAAAGGCGCCCCCGTGGCATTCCATGAAACGGTGGACGTCGCGCGCTCCTTTCGCGGTTTGGCGACCCTGTTGGCGGAAGCCTCGACCAACGGCGAAGGCGCAATGGACCTTGTCTACCAACCAGGCAAGCCGGACAGCAAGAAGAAGGGCGCGGGAAGCTTTCTCATGTCGCCCGTCCGAGCCGGACAATAGCTTTCACTCAATCGATGGGGATTGGAAGAAGCGTGGCCGAACTCATTTGCCGGCGGCGGTTGTGTTTTCCAGACGCGCGTAAATCGCCGGATCTGAGGCCACTTCGTAATACCAATGTTCCGTCCAATGCTGCGTCGAAAAGCTGCGGACATCCACTTGGGGCATACGGCTGCCGCGTATTACGATCTTGCGGAAGATGTCGTTCCCGATCGGCACCAGCCCGCTCCAAAGGCGGTATTCGCCCGTGCCCTTGAGCTCCGGGAACTCCAGCTTGCAGGGCTGCAGCGAAATTTCCTGCTCTAACTTACGGAAAGCCGTCTCACTCATCCGGATGCCATTGACGTTGTACTTCAAAATAAAATCTTCGGGACTGTCTTCAATCTCTGCGTCACTGGCCGTTTGAAAGGCATACACGTGAAAGGGACTGTGCGACTCATTCATGGTTCGTCGCAGCCGTTTGCTGCAGGATGAGAGACGGTCGCTTTCGTTCAGCGCGTCAGAGATCATGATGCGTTGTTCGCCATCCAGCAAGTACATGGGCGGAGAGTCCTGGTAGGAAATGCCGATACCCAACTCCAGACTCGGCAGGCCGGACCGTTGCAACAATTGGTTATAACCCCTGACGATCTCCACGATTTCCCGCGCCAGCACAGCGGCGCGGCCTACCGCAAGCGCGGGTTCGCTATCCCGCTGTAGAAGCGCCAGGATGATCGCATCCCCCTCCAGAAACACCTTCACAGCTCCGTATTTGGCCAACAGCTTGTTTACCGGATCATAGAAATTCAGGCTGAAGTAGGAGGCGGGATTTAGCTCTCGCTCCAGCAACGAGCGGGTGAGGCGGGAAGAATCCCGCACATCGGCTTTGATGATGACATGGCCTACGAATTTCTCCTCGCTGGATTTTTGCTCTTCGGGTAGTAGAAATTCGTATAACGTTCCATTCATGGCCGAGAGTTGCCGGATCTTGTCGTTGGCAAGATTTACGCTGTCGAGAACTCCATTGAGTGTTTCCAGTTGCCGGCGATCGCGATGGTAACGCATGAAGTCACGCAGAAAGCGTCCGGCAATCTTCGCCCGCTCGCTCCCGCGGCAGCTGGCGACCCGATCAATGGCAGCACGCAGGCTGGCGGGCGATATCTTGCCGTGCTCTGCCATGAGCTTTTCAACCCGCATCCGTTCCTCACGAGAAATGAGCGCATGCTTCAGTTGCTGCGCATTGATATGAGCAGAATATTCGGCAAGCAGCGGGACCACTTCGTAGGCCGCGATCACATGCTCCAGAAGCTTTTCAGGCTCCAACAGCGTCACCCACGCGGCAAGGCGCACTTTTTGCGACCGGCCTTCGGAAGTGGAATCATCGGGTGTTCCCGCTGCCACTAGAGCGTGCGCGTTGTCCGGCACATTCAGCCAACCATCTACTGTGCGTTGAACATCTTCGCCGAGCTCTGGTTCAACCGACTGCAGAAATCCGCAAGCTAATGTGCGGACGCTGGCGAAGCGGTCCGGGTCACTTTCAAAATTGCCCAGCATCACGTAATGTTCAGCGTTGATGTGTGCGTCACTACCGTCTTCGGTAAAGATCAGCGGGTTGAGAAACAACTTGTACAGTTCATCGGCGCTGCTTCCGAAAAGCGAGCGCCGCCGGCGTGCCAAGGTTTCTTTTTCGACCTCGCGCAGGGTACGAAACAGCTCCTCTCCCGTCTTGCGCAAAATGGATTTCTTGGCAACTTGAAATGCCGCTACCCGCTCGCGATATTCCAGCGCCTTTTGGTGCCGGAACCCTTCGTAGCCCTTCAGAGTCATACGGCAGCGCTCCAGCACCTGGGCAAATTGCGAGTTGAGTTCCACTCGCAGGAACTTAATGATCGCGGCTCGGGCCAACAGATCCAATACTGGGTTTTCCCGCGTTTTGGCGCTGTCCAGGGCAGCAACATGCAATTCCGTGATCAGCGTCTTCAGGTCAACCGGTTCGATCTGGGGTTTGCTGCTGAATTTGGACTGAATGAACTGAGTTTTGCTGTTCGTGGAAGGCGCGGCGGCTCCCAATGGCCCTTCGAGATCCCCATGCCGAATTAGCAGACGGGTGATGTGCTGCCGTGCCTGCTCTACGAATCTAGGACTGAGATAAACATCGTGCCGCAGATTGTCGACTCCGACTTGAAGCCCCTGTAGTGTCAACGAAGGAGTATAGGAACTCAGGTTAGGAGGAGTGATCTGTTCCTTATGCTGACCAAGCCTGAAAATGGGGATGCGCGGCATCGTAATCCGGTTATGGGTGCTCCGCTTGAGCCGCTAGATTGGAACGGAACTGGGGGACCACCAGCGCCTGCTCTACGGTCGGCACATTTAGGCCTGCCAGTTTCGAGGCCAAAGTTTGAGCTTCCGCTGACGCGCCGGTGCTGCTGTAGGCGCGCCAAAGTAAGAGCATGGAGGAAGGATCGCTGGCATCTTCTTCAAGTTCTGCAATTGCCTCGGCCGGGCTGCCTTGGGCTAACAGCACCGCTCCCGCCGATCCGTGATAGCACAGTTGCACCGCCTGGCTGCGGCTCTTTTCCGCCATAGCACTAAGTTCGTTGAGCGCTTCGACCGCAGTCTGCATGTCTTTCGCCTCGGCGGCGCGCGTCGCCTGGACCCGCAGAATGCGGGCCTGCTCTTCGTTCCGGTCGCTGGCGGAAAGCTCGTGCGGTTCTTGCAGGATCTGTTGTGCCAACTGCAGATGTTTCATCGCGGACTTTAAATCGGTTGTGCACATCGCCAGCACGCGCTGTGCTTCAGCCTCATAGAAAGGCAGGTCGGCGGCATTGGCATGATTGGCGACTTCGGCCAATGCTTTTTCGGCCTGCTCGCGATTGTTTTCCCGAATCCAGGTCGCCGCCGATTGCAGCTCGTACGCAATTTTCTCGCTCTGGCTTCTGGCGAAGACGATGGCGCGGTCATATTCCGCGCGTGCGTCCTCTTCGCGTCCCATCAGCGCATAAGTATCGGCAATGCCTACCTCCGAACCGAAATTCGGATCGATGCGTACACTCATGCGATATTGCACAAGCGCCGCATCGAATTTTCCCGCCATGCGCAGAATCTCGCCGTAGGAATCATGCGCGTTGGGTTCTTCTGGTTCCAGGGCGACATAGCGCTCCATGGCGGCAAATGCCTTGTCGAAGCGTCCCGAGTAGGCGTATGCATAAGCGATGTTGTTCAGTGCGGCGGCATACTTGGGGTACAGGACGAGCGCACGCTCCAGCACCTGCGCGGCCTGCTCGTAGCGCTGTTGCGAGTTCAGCCAACCGCTGGCCAGGAAGGCCAGGCGGCGATCCATCGGGTAGGAAGCCAGGAGGTCGTTCATAGCCGCGATGGCCTCGATATAGTTGTTCTCTTGCGCTCCCGCTATCCACTTGATCAACAATTGCTCGCCGTGGCTGACTTTTGGCGCCAGGCTTGTTGCGCGGCGGCGTGCTGCCGCCTCTTCGGCGGGGTCCCTGCTGATCTCGGCAATTAGAATGAACGCTTGTGCGAAATTGGGATCTTCTTTGGTCGCCTGGCGCAGGTAGTGGCGGGCTTCGTTGACCCGGTAGCTTTCGTAATTCTGCATTGCCCGCTCAAAATTCTTGCGTGCCGCCGCCGATGAGGTTGTGACGGGAAGTATTTTCGAGGACTGTTCAGGCTGTTGTGGTTTCGCGCTCGGTTTGCTCTCCGCGAGTGCAACCGATGACAACACGAGCAGCGGGCCAATCCACCAACGGCTGGACATCGACATTCCTCGGAAGCTGCTGATTTGTGTGCTTCTAAGCCGGAGCGTAACATGGCCCTCCCGCTCAGCCAACGTTACCTAAGTGACCGAGACTAGGGAGATTTTGCTGATTCTCGGTGCTCCTCTGTGGCCGCTGGGGGCAAATAACCACGGAGAACCCAGAACTCCACGGAGGTAAATCCAAGACCACAAGCATTTTGTTCTGATTGCACGGCGTTACTTGGGTGCGTATGCGCCAGGGCAGGGAAGAGTCGTCCCAGATTATTAATCGATCAACCGATTGGTAATCGGCGCGTAGCTATCGATCCGGCGGTCGCGGAGAAACGGCCAATTACGCCGGACATCTTCGAGCAGATGCAGGTCCACTTCGCCTACAAGAGTTTCTTCTTTATCGTGCGATGCCTCAGCGCTCACCCGCCCAAACGGATCGCACAAGAAGGATCCGCCCCAAAATTCCAATCCGGCTCCGGGCGCCGACTTTCCGAGAACATTGCCGGTTTCAAAGCCCACGCGATTCACCACCGCCACGTAAACCCCGTTAGCAATCGCGTGTGCACGTTGAATGGTGCGCCAGGCATCGTGCTGCGCCTTGCCGAACTCGGCTTTTTCCGCGGGATGCCAACCGATTGCTGTTGGGTAGAAGAGAACATGAGCGCCTTGCAAGGCGGTCAGCCGCGCCCCTTCCGGATACCATTGGTCCCAGCAGACCAGGGTTCCCACGCGGCCCACCCCGGTATCAAAGGCGCGAAACCCCAAGTCCCCGGGCGTGAAGTAAAACTTCTCGTAATAGAGCGGATCATCAGGAATATGCATTTTGCGATACAGGCCGGAGAGCCTGCCGTCGGAATCAAAAACTGCAGCCGTATTGTGATAGACGCCTGGCGCTCGCTTCTCGAACAGCGAGGCGATGAGCACAATGTGCAGTCGTTTTGCTAACTCAGACAATTTGTTCGAGGTGGGACCTGGAACGGTTTCAGCAAGATCAAACAGCGAGGCGTCTTCGCGCTGGCAGAAATATTGAGTCTGGAAGAGCTCCGGCAGGCACACTACTTGAGCGCCATTCGCCGCAGCCTCTTGGACTCGCTCAATGGCGTGCTGCAGGTTTTTCCCCGGATCCGGCGTTGCCGACATCTGGATCAACCCGACACGAAATTTCTCAGTCGGCAATTGCCCGGTCCTCCGGCCGGATTGACAGAATATCAGTTTTTAGTTTCCTGGTTTTGTTCGCGGCACTTGGGGGGCTACCAAACCGCTGCAAGTCTAAAGCTTGCAGATCCCTGGAGTAATCGTCAAATTGACATGTACCAAAAGGGTTTCAGAAAGCCCGGCGACTATTTTAGGCAAGAAACTGCACAATGCAGAACTCTAAGTGAACAGAGACTTCTTACCTATTGTTGGAATACCTTGTCCAACAATGATTTCCCGGCAGACCAGTTGAGCAATGTCCGAACCGTCTGGCACATGCGTTGCTTCGCACTGATGCGGAAGTCTGGGCACTCCCGCTCAGAGGTACCCGGAAACTATTGTGAAGAGAGTTGCACTAGCCATCTTGTTGTTTGCCTCTGCCGAGGGCTTGTGCCAGGGCGAAACTCCTTTCGTTCACTTGCGTCAAGGGCACCACTCAAATTCGACCGAAGCACAGAGCGAGAAAACCCGCAGCTGGGATTCGCTTCCTGATGCGCCATCGGCGAATGCGAGATACGCCTCCCTAATACCTGGCAAGACTGGCGCGAACACGATCACTCCCGCCCCCCCAGTTAACCTGGTTGCCCTCTATACGCTGGTCAATCCAACAGAGTCGCGCAACTTTTTTGATAGATACCTGTATCCGTCCTTGCTAAAGCGGAACGCCCGTTATCGGCCTGTGGGGGGTGGCAGCTTTATACGCCGGGCCACCGACGCAGCTTCGCAGATTCTCATCACGCGTGACGACTCCGGAAAGGGCAGGCTGAATGATTCGTATTTCCCGGGAGCGCTGACCTCGGTCGTTGTTCAGACTGCAAACAGCCCATATTGGACCCGATCAGCTTCGACCCCGTTCAACAATTTCGGTTCGATTTTGGGAGGTGACGTCGGGTTGAATGTCTTCCACGAGTTTGAGCCTGACATTCGGGAAATGATAACCGCTCACACTCCAAGAGTCCTGTCTAAAGTCGAAGGCCACTTCAGCCAAGTACGCTGAGTGTGGCGACACCTGACAATGATGCGTTTGAACGGAATCCACCTGTGGCCCGAGGCGCAACTCACCAACCAGCAGACCTCGAAGAGCGGCAGCAACAAATTCACGACGCAGAAGACGCGATTGTGGAGGCAAAAGAGGAAGAGGAACTGGGTGAAGCAGTGTAGGCAAAACCCGCTAGCCCTGGAACCGGAGGTCGGACTAGCGGGCGGGGTTGCGCTTCTCGTTTACGCTGTACCCAAACACATGGTAGAGTGCGACCCGCCGCACAGGTCTGTGATTCGGGTCACGATTATGTGAGATGGCGCATCTTGGCGTTTCGCCGGTCACAGATTTCACCCAGTTTGGCGAATCGATAGTGGGGGAGACCAGACACCTGATTTGTGATGCCCCATCACAATTAGGTGTGTCCGCGGTCACAGCCATACGTTCTGCGAAAGCTGAGAGTAATTCTCATCGCCAACGGAAACGCCCGCGAGCAGGAGGTTCTTTATGCTCTCACCGTACGGGCTCGACATTATCCGTTTCGCCGTAACCACGCCCAAGCTTTCAATCACCAAGAACTGGCCGATCGCTGCTACGTGCTTTCGCTGAATTCAACGAGGTTTTGGCTATGGGAGTCGCAATCGTCAGGTTCGCCTTCTTCCTTCTCATCGGACTTGCCATCCTCGGGGTATTAGTTACCACGATTACGGTCTTTGTGCTGGAGGCAAAGGTCATATGGATGTGGTTCAAGGCACATGTGAGAAGCGCGAGGGCTGGACGTGGACTAGATGTTAGAAGCTTGAACCGCTAATCTTCAGCCTTCTTGGGCAAAAGAGTCCTACGGTCCCAGCCTTTGGATAATTCTGTCGGTTGCATGCTAAAAATCTACCGGGAAACAGGGTTGTGCCCGTTCTGAATTTCTCACAGGAAGAAAGCAGCTTTAGGTCGCCAGGATGTCTTCACTCGCACGGTGCTGCGAAAATTGCTGGGTCACCAACCATTCGGCCGCCCGTGGTACGGCTTTGCTCACCGGCTCCGACAGACCCTGACAAACCTGGTCTGGCAACCGACCCGTCTGGCAGGCAAGGACACGCACGGTCACCCCACAAGTTTCCTGCAGCTCGCGGAGCAAATTGGACGTGGGTAATTGGTGAAGAGAAAAATCGTCAAGCTTGACCACAGGAATCTCAGCAGGATCGATTTCAAACACCTCGCCCGGCGTTCGTCCGGCATCGATTGCGTCCAGAATGACCACACGTTTTGGACGAACCGGGCTGAGGCAGAGCGTGAATAACAGTTTGCGAACGCCTGTGCCGACGTCGAGCAGGCAGACGGTTTCAGGCACTGGATAATGCGCCTCGACATAATCTATGACGGCACAGCCGAAGCCGTCGTCCCCAAACAAAGTATTGCCGCAGCCGAGCACCAGAGTCGGCTTCGAACAAAAATCGGGGAGATCGGATGGTTCGATCTCCCACGTTTTTTCCGTTGCGGTTGTCATATTCAGTTGGCGAGCGTGTCTAGCAACTTGCCATCCGCGTCGAAAATATCCAGCTTGACCGATAGCTTCCCATCCAGGCGATGAGTTGCGCAGGACAGGCATGGATCGTAGGCGCGGATCGACATTTCCACCGTGTTCAGCACTCCTTGATCATACTTGCCGTCGTGGATGAGGCTCTTCGCGGCCTTCGTGACGGACATGTTGATGGGAGCGTTGTTGTGAGTCGTGCCCACGATCAGGTTTACGTTGGTTACCATTCCGTCGGCGTCGGTCTCATAATCGTGAATTAAAGTACCGCGAGGAGCTTCCGTGCAGCCTACTCCCCGAGCCGCCCGAGGTGTTACCTTCACACGTGTCTCGGTGCTGGTGATCTCGGGATCATCCAGTAGCCGGACGGTGTTCTCGGCGTTGTATAGTAACTCGATCAGCCGTGCCCAGTGATACAGCAGCGTGAGCTGGGCAGGCCGCCCAAACTTCTGGCGGAATTCTTCCAGTTCTGCCTGGGCAAGCGGCGTATCAATGTGGTCGCAGACATTGATCCGGGCCAAAGTGTTAGCGCGGTAAATCCCCTTCGGATTGTCGGCATCGAGAGAGAAACCATCACCCCATTGTTTCGCGTACGGGAATTTCAAGTAACTCCAGGGCTCGATGTGTTCGGCAATAAACTCCGTATAGCGGTGGTACGGAAAGTCCTGATAGGTGCCGTTCGGCGCCATCAGGCGAAGCTTGCCATCATAAAGATTTAGCGCACCGTCGTCCTTCACCGTGCCGATGAAGCCGGTGGTGATTACGCCTAGAGATTTAACGACATCAAGATATTTCGGGAACACATTCTCTTTTGCAAAAGCAATTGAGAACTTAGCGAGTTCGAGCGCTTCCTCAGCCTGCTTGCGAAGCTGGTCGCGCTCGGTGGCAGCCAACGGTTTGCTGAAGCCGCCGGGAACAGCTGCTTGAGGATGGATCGGCTTGCCCGCCAGCGTCTCCAGCATCTTGGCGCACATGTGCCGCACTTTCACTACTCGGGTTGCAACGTCCGGAGCCGCTTGCAGAACGCCGATCACGTTACGCACGGAATAGGGAGCATCCGGGCCGAGCAGGAAATCGGCGCCCGCCAGGAAATAGAAGTGCAGGATGTGCTCTTCCATATACGCGATGCTGTTGCACAGCTCGCGCAACTTTTTCCCGGCCGGTGGCGGGTCCACCCCAAAGACTGCGTCGCAGGCTTTGGCAGCAGCCAAGTGATGCGACCACGGACACACTCCGCAAATGCGTGGAGTGATACGCGGCATGTCCTCCACCGGGCGTCCGATACAGAATTTTTCAAAGCCGCGTAGTTCGATGACATTTACCCGGGCGGTGTCCACATTGCCGGCATCGTTGAGCTGAATGGTCACTTTGGCGTGGCCTTCGATGCGAGTGACAGGTTGAATTACCAGTGTCTTGGTTGCCATGGGTCACCTCCGGGGCGTCGGCCGGAGACGGCCAGCGCCAGCAAAACGGTTAAAAGTGGCAGCCCGATCCGGAATCTGCTTAGGATCGAGACCGATGGAAGACAGCGCCCCCATCATGTCCACCATGGGGTTGGATTTATCTGAAAGCGGGCCAAAACAGCCCTCACATGGCATGTAGGCACGGATACATCGCGGTACGCCATCGCTACCACCGCAACCGGCCCGTGTTGCCGGACCGTGGCAGAGGAAGCCCTGCTCCATCAGGCAACGCATTTCGCCGAGCGGCGCTCCAGGCGTGAACTGTGGAGACTCAAAACGGCGTTTAAGAGTGGATACCGCCTTTTTTTCCCGCTTCGTGGGGCATTCGTCACAGACGCTCTTGGAAGCTAATGGCGGGAGGGGCTTGCCTTGGAGAAGTGCGAGAAGTGCGTTGGCGACCATTTCCGGTGTGGTTGGGCACCCCGGCAGGAACGCGTCTACTTTTACCACTTCATGTACGGCATAGACCCGATCGGTGAGGGTGGGAATCTGCTCGCGCGGCAGCCCGTTCTTTTCCGTGGTCACGCTGCCACGATAGACCTTTTCTACCATCTCCTCGGTGGTGTACTGATTAGCTAGCGCAGGAACCCCGCCGAAACAAGCACATGACCCGAGGGAGATCAAGAGCTTGCACTTCTTGCGCATTTCCAGCGCCAGTTTCTTGTGCTCTTCACTGCGGATTCCTCCCGATATAAGCCCGACATCCGCCGCCGGGATTTCCATTTCTGAGTTTTCGCCAGTCTGACCAAAGAGTTTGTGATCCATGATGACTGGCATGTGCACGATTTCTATTTGTTTCAATACGTCGAGGAGGGGTTCACCAATGTCGAGGATGGTTACCTCACAGCCCCCACAGATGGCAAACCACTCTTCGGCAAGTCGAGCTGCCATGCTGCACCTCCCTACCGAACTTGAATCATTGCTACTTCGTTCTCATCTCTTTACAAGCCACAGGACCGCTAGTAACTCGGGAACTTTCGCGGCGCATTAGTGTGTCCGATACGGGCTGACTCCCAACGTCTGTATTTGCTCGGTGAATTCCCGTACAATCTGTGCGAACCTCGGTCCTTCTGCCGCCGACACCCATTCCAGGCGAAAGCGCTCTTCTTCAATCCCGAAATCGGCCAGCATCAAACGGATGGCTTCCGCGCGCTTCTCCGCTTTGTAATTGCCTTCTTGATAGTGGCAGTCTCCAAGGTGACAGCCACACATGAGAACGCCGTCGGCGCCGCTGGTGAACGCATCGATTACTAAGTTGGGGTGCACCATTCCCGAACACATGACGCGCACGATGCGAACATTGTGCGGGTACTGGATACGAGCAACGCCGGCCAAGTCCGCGCCGGTGTACGAGCACCAGTTGCAGCACAATGCGACGATCAATGGGTCAAAGTTGCCGCTCATCATGCAACTCCCAACGCAGCATGAATCTGCGCTTGGATTTGATCGAGGGTGAATCCGCGAATCAGTACGCCTTTCTTCGGACAGGTGGCCTGACAGCAGCCGCAACCCTTGCACATGGTTTCGTTCGTCTCAACGACTTTCTTGACCTGGCCCGCCCACATGTACTCGAGCAAAGTGATCGCTTTGTAAGGACAAGTGTCGACGCAATACGCACAGCCATCGCAGCTTGCATCGAGGACCTCGGACACATTAGCTTCCATCTCGATACTGTCCTTGGCGAGAATTGTGGCTGCCCGAGCAGCTGCCGCCTGGGCCTGCAGTATCGATTCTTCGATCGTTTTTGGAGAATGAGCGAGGCCGCATAGAAATACGCCGTCGGTCATGAAGTCCACGGGGCGCAGCTTCATATGCGCTTCGAGGAAAAACCCTTCGGCATTTACAGGGACCTTGAGAAGCTGCGCGAGTGCCCGGTTCTCGGGATGCGGATGAATTCCCGCCGACAAAACGACGAGGTCCGCCGGAATCATGATTTCCATACCCAGCGTTGGATCGAACACAAAGACATCTAGCGCCCGGCTATTGCGCTTCACCTCAGGCCTGTGAGCTTCCTGGTAGCGGATGAAGGTGACGCCCTGCTGACGCGCTTTCGTGTAGTAGCTTTCCTTCAAGCCATAAGTGCGTATATCCCGGTAGAGAACGTAAACGTGTGTTTGAGGTGAGGTGGCTTTGATGCGAAGCGCATTCTTGATTGCCTCGGCACAACAGACCCGCGAGCAGTAGGGGTGATTGTCGTCGCGTGAGCCCACACACTGGATCATGACGACTGTCTGATCAGATCCATTTCCGTTGTTAAACCTGTTCGAAACCAATCGCTCTTCTAGCTGGCGTTGTGTTAGTACCCTGTCGTCCTGGCCGTAAAGATGTTCGGTCGGCTTGTACTCGGTAGCTCCAGTGGCGACAATGACGATCCCGTGCCCTATCTCGGTAGATTGCCCATTCATCGAGAGTTTCGTTCGGAAGTCCCCGATCGTCCCATCTATGGTTCCGATGGTCGCGCCGGTGAACACGTGCACTCTACTGTTCTGCAGGATCTTTTCGCGCAGCCGTTGGAGTTCGGCCTGTGGCTTCTCGCCATTGAGCAGGTAGTGAATATTCCTCAGGTTGCCGCCCAGCTCATTTTCTTTTTCCACGATGTAGGCATCGAATCCTTCATTGGCGATCGCCAGGGCAGCCGTCATTCCCGCGAGACCGCCGCCGATGACCAGAGCTGACTTGTTGACCTTGACCAATCGGCGCAAGAGCGGTTCCAGGAGCCGAGCTTTGGCAACGGCCATTCGAACCAGATCCTTCGACTTCTCAGTTGCTGCCTCCGGTTCGTGCATGTGAACCCAGGAGCACTGGTCACGGATGTTTGCCATTTCGAAAAGATAAGGATTGAGTCCGACTTCACGCAGAGTGTTTCTGAATAGAGGCTCGTGGGTCCGCGGGGTGCAGGACGCTACCACCACGCGATTCAAGTGGTGCTCGTTGATGATCTGCTTGATCCGTTCCTGCGTGTCATTGGAGCAGGTGTAAAGATTATTTTCTACATAAACTACATCGGGCAGAGTTTTCGCGTATTCAACGACCGAGGGTACATTGACTACTCCAGCGATGTTGGTTCCGCAGTGACAGACAAAAACGCCGATGCGCGGCTCTTCTCCTTTCACTTCCTTCTCTGCGGGATACTACTTGGACCTGATCAGCGTGCCTTGGCTGTCCTTGAGCAGAGCAAGCACTTGTGATGCCGCCGCAGACGCCTGCATCACCGTTTCCGGAATGTCCTTAGGCTCGACAAATGGGCCCGCCACGTAGATTCCTTCGCGCGAGGATTCCGCCGGGCTGAATACGGATGTCTTGCAGAAATTGAAGCCGTTGAGTTCGATTCCGAAGCGTTCGGCAAGCGCCTTGACTTCTTTCGGTGGCTGCATACCAACCGAGAGAATCACCATGTCATATTCCTGCGAGACCTTCTTATCGTTCTCCGTCAGGTATTTGATGACCAGGTTTTTTGTGCCGGGGATCTCCTCGATCATCGGCACCCGGCAGCGGATGTAGTTGACACCGAGCTCCTGGGCACGCCGGTAGTACTGCTCGAATCCTTTGCTGAAGGCCCGCATGTCCATGAAAAAGATGTCGCACTGCAGACCCTCGCCGAGGTGCTCTTTGGCGATGATGGCTTCTTTGGTGGCATACATGCAGCAGACGGACGAACAATAGTCACGCTCGGAGTCTCGGGAACCAACACACTGCAGAAAGGCAATCCGCTTCGGTTCGTGCTGGTCGAACGGCCGGAGCACATGGCCGGAGTATGGTCCAGATGCGGACAGAATCCGCTCAAACTCAAGAGAGGTGATCACATTGGGGAAGCGGCCATAGCCCAGGTCTTTCTTTAAATGGGCGTCGAAGATCTCGTATCCGGGCGCGAGGATGATGGCACCGACATTGCGCTCGATTCTTTGTTCGCGCTGCGTGTAGTCGATCGCGTGAGCCTCGCAGGCGGTCTCGCACAGGTGGCAATCACAACAAATGCCGCACGCGAGACAGCGCTTGGCCTCAGCAATCGCTTCTGCCTCCGTGTAGCCGACGTGGACCTCGGCAAAGGTTTTTCCGCGAGTCGCGGGATCGAGGGCCTGCATGTGGATCTGGCGTTGCATCAGCACACCGGCGGTATCCACCTCGTATTCAGTCTGATATGGCCCTTCCCACTCGCGCCCGAAGCGGAGGTCCTGGTGATTGAGCCAGCGATCAATGGACATCGCGGCCTTCTTGCCCGCGAGCATGGCTGTTACCACCACGTCAGGCCCGGTCACGCAATCCCCACCGGCAAACACACCAGGTATCGCGGTTTCCAGGGTCAGCGGATCGGCTTTGAGCGTTCCCCACTTTGTGGTTTCCACTCCCAGACGTTCTCCGAGAGCGCTCACATCGGGAGACTGGCCGATGGTGACGATGACCGCGTCGCAGGGCAAAACAAATTCGGATCCGGGGATGGGTTCGGGAGTCGGCCGCCCACTGGCGTCTGGTTTGCCGAGCCTCATCTTGACGCACTCGAGGCCAGCGACGCGCGCGTCGGGGCCGGACCGGAGCGACTTGGGCGCTCCAAGGAACAACAATTTGACACCTTCGCGCGTGGCGTCCTCAATCTCGGGCGGGTCGGCGGGCATTTCCTTGCGGGTGCGGCGGTAAACGATCGTCACGTCTGTGGCTCCGCAACGGAGGGCGGTGCGCGCCCCGTCCAGAGCCGAATTTCCGCCGCCAATCACGAGCACACGCTTGCCGGGCATCACCGGTTTCTCGAGATTGACTCGGCGCAGAAACTCTACGCCGCCCATGACGCCCGGCAAGTCTTCGCCGGGAATACCGAGCTTCCGCTCGACGTGGGCGCCGATGGCCACGAAAACCGCGGCGTAGCTCTTGTGCAGTTCCTCGAAGGTGATGCCGCGGCCCACGGGAGTGTCCAGCAAAATCTCGATCCCCATCGCGCGCAGCCTGTCCAGTTCAGCGTTTAATAAGGCGCGGGGTAGCCGAAAGGAAGGAATACCGGCTGCCAACATCCCACCTGCCACTGGAAGAGCTTCGAAGATCGTAGTGCCATAGCCTTTTTGTCGAAGATGGTAGGCACACGAAAGACCAGCCGGGCCCGATCCCACGATTGCAATTTTCTCCGTACGATCGGGCACGTTCGACGCCGGCAGCTTGTAATCTCGAAAACGATCGGTAATGAAACGCTTTAATGCGGGCAAATTCAACGGGTCATCCACGTTGCAGCGCGTGCAAACGGTAGTGCAGGGGTGGGTGCAGATGCGGCCGCAAATCGAGGGGAGGGGATTGTCCCGCAGAATGACTTGAAGCGCCTCCTCGAAGCGTCCTTGCGCGATGAGCGTTACGTATCCCTGTCCGTCCTGATGAACCGGGCATGCGGCCTGGCAGGGAGAGGTGCCACGGCGGGAAATTGCGAAGACGTTGGGAACGGCTTGCGGATAGGGTCGGAAGATCGCTTTCCGCTCCCCGAGGCCCTGGTCGAACTCCGACGGCAGGGTTACCGGACACTGCTCTGTGCACGCGCCACAGCCAGTGCATTTCGTTGCGTCAACGAAACGCGCCTGCTGCTTGATCGTGACTGTGAAATTTCCCGGTCGGCCCTCAATGCGTTCAACCTCGCTCAAGGTAAGAATCTCGATGTCCTTGTGCCTGCCGATCTCGACCAGCCGGGGGGCCAACGTACACATGGCACAGTCGTTGGTGGGGAAGGTCTTGTCCAGCTGCGCCATGACTCCGCCAATGGCAGGTTTGCTCTCGGCGAGATAAACCTTGATGCCAGCGCCCGCTAAATCCAGGGCTGCCTGCATGCCGCC
>Ga0187782_10001360_pt1 | contig 17665 bp, 10 predicted proteins | sample 0715_SJ02_MP15_2_FD_132454 | JGI IMG/M metagenome (GOLD analysis project Ga0187782, IMG submission 132454) | Tropical peat soil microbial communities from peatlands in Department of Meta, Colombia - 0715_SJ02_MP15_20_MG | ecosystem: Environmental > Terrestrial > Soil > Wetlands > Peat | place...
CGCCCTGGTGTACCACCAGCGAGACGCGCCCGAACAGCTTCGAATAGGGTGCGTACTCCGCCACGCAAATCGTCTCCGGCAACTTCTCCTCCGGCCGGTTTCGCGGGTCCGTCCCGATCAGCAGCACCGCGCGTACACGCATCCTTTTGGCCGCCCGCGCCGACACTTCGTAAAAATTCCCCGCCGCCAGCACCGCCGCCGACCCCAGCGTGAACACTACCGGCGCCTCACCCCTGCTCAAAAACTCCTCAAGTTCCGGCGTCAGTGCCGCATTCCCCGCGTCCGCATCGTAAAAACAAAATCCCGCAATCAGCGTCTTCTCCGGCCAATCCTTTTGCTCTACTCCCAACACGCGTGAAAACAGCGCCAGCACCAAATGCGGCGAGTGCTTGGCGTCGAAAATCGGATTCTTCCCCTTCGCCAATCCCAGCTCGCGCCGCAACTCGTAAATCGGCTCCGGCCACTTGCGCGTCACAAACCGTGCCAGCCGTTTCATCGCCCGGCCCATCCCCTTCAACCTGTCCGCCCGCGCCAGCCGCGGATACGGCGGGAGCACCGGCGGATCGAACGCCGAAAAAAACGAGAATGGAGCCAGCACATAGCTCGCCCACTTGATCCCCGTCACCTCCGCCACAATCGGCCCCGCGTAATTCAGTTCGCCCAATAGCATCAAATCCGCGCGCGCCGGTTTCGTCGCCGCGTCCAGCAAATCCGCATACGTTTCTCTCAGCACAGGAAACAGAAACTCTCTCAGCCCCGTCTCCGTCCCCTTCTTCACGTCGTATATCATCTCCACGAGCTTCGTATTTGTCGGATCGATGTCCGGCCGCAGCGCGTGATACTCCAGTCCCAGCGGCTCAATCTTCGGCCGGTATACCTCCGCCACCGTCATCACCGGTGTGTGTCCCCGCCGCTTCAGTTCCAGTGCAATCGCAATCAGTGGATTGATGTCCCCAAAGGTCCCAATGTTCGACAGAACGATCCGCAATCCCCGCTCCCCCGTGCTTCAATGAACCGTAAACTTGAGATTAAAGCATCGGAGCCGCAATCGCAGAGGGAACAGCAGCTTTCCCCGTTACAATACGGCTAGGGAGAAGTCCCACCGACATGTTCGATTTCCTCGCCTCCAGATTGCGCCGCGCCGCACGTCTTTTTCTCGCGCTCGCCCCCGCCGCACTCATCCTCGTCGCTCCCGCCCCCGCCCAATTCGGCGCGCCCCAAACTACCACCGTCCACGATCCGTCCGCCCTCAAGCCTCCGCGCGGCGCTCACGTCGCCATCGTCGAATTCGAAGACCTCGAATGCCCCGACTGCGCCCGCGCCAATCCCCTCCTCAAAGAAGCCGCCGAAAAATACTCCATTCCCTGGGTCCGCCACGACTTCCCGCTCCCCCAGCACAACTGGAGTTACCAGGCCGCTGTCAACGCCCGCTTCTTCGACACCAAAAGCGTCAAGCTCGGCAACGACTACCGCGACTACATCTTCTCCAGCCAAGCCTCCATCGAAACCCCAGGCCAGCTCCAGGACATCACGCAAAAATTCGCCGCCGCTCACGGCGTTGCACTCCCTTTCGCTATCGACCCCATGGGCCGCCTCGCCGAGCTCGTCAATACCGACCGTGCTCTCGGCCAGCGCATCGGCATCGAGCACACGCCCACCATCTGGATCGTCACCAACGCCGTCCACGCCGCGCCCTTCGTCGAAGTCGTGGACCGCAGCAAGCTCTACCAGCTCATCGACCAGGCCCTCGCCGAGGCCCGGCGCTAACCTCGTCTCCGATCCCGGCCTAGCCGCCTCCTCGCTAATCGCTAGATGAGCGAATCTGCGATTCACCCTTGCCGCCAGTCGTGCAAGTGGCGCCTCGGCGCCTCTTGATGCAATATGGAATCCTGGCATGTCCTGCAGCCGGGCTGGGGCCGCTCCGGCCCGCGCTTAGTCTGGCGCTGCAAAGCCCTCCTGCGTACGAACGCGTGCAGCGTTCTTCCCGCGAAGGCGGGATTTTAGTCAGAAATCTGTTGCGTTTTTCCGGCATAAGGCTATGCTGGTAGTCACTTCGGCGTCCGGCATTCCAGCCGGCCGCCATCCGGGATCGCATCTCCTCATCGCCGCGGCAGACGACCACGCCGTGCGCGCGAGCGGGCCCCTTTCGCACATCTCTCATCCGAGCCCCACATGGAGGAACTTATGGCATTCACCACCTACGGCCAGCTTCGCCAAGAGCTCGCCGCGCAAGGCATCAAGTGGTCCGTCAACCCCGCCTTCGCCGACGACGCGACCATCAAACGGTACGCCACCGGCGCCGACCTCACCAATTACCCGCAGGCCAAAGACGCCGCGCCCGTCGATGTCGCCGCCCTCGTCAAAGACAACCCCACCACCAACACCCTGCTACGCAAAGAACTCGTCACCCGCGGCCTTTTGCCCCCGCTCGCTGTCTCCATCGGTTCCAGCTCGCAGCTCCCCGCCGCGGCAACCAAGGACCTCACTAGCGGCCTCAAGACCGTTTCCGGCGCCAGCGGCGCCGAAGGCGAACTTCCCTCCGTAAGCGGCGGCTCCAACGGCTCGCTTCCCGCCTCCGTCGACTGGACCAACCGCTGGACCTGGAACTTCGTCACTGGCATCCGTGACCAGGATCCCTGCGAGCACTGTTGGATCTACTCCTCCACCGCGCTCGTCGAAACTCAGGTCCGCATCGAGCACTGCGTCTGGTGCGACCGCTCCGAAGGCGATTACATCGAGGCCAACAAAGTCGTCTGCGGCCAGTGCGGAAGTCCCGGTCCGGTCCTCAGCTGGGCGCAGAACAGCGGCTGGTGCGATCAGTCCTGCGTCGCCTGGGTGGACAACGACAACTCCTCCGGCCCCGGCTCCGGCCCACGCACGTCCTCCTACTGGAACCCGCCGCCCTCCAGTTGCGGCACGGGCTCCAATGCCGCGCCGCCGGCTTACAACCCGCCCTCCAACCGCGACGGCAAAACCGTCCGCTTGCCTGCCTACACCACCCTCGGCGACGTCAACGACCAGAAGAACTGGATCGCGAGCGTCGGCCCGCTGGTCGCCGCTTTCGAGGTCTACAGCGACTTCTACGGCTGGTCCGGCAACGTGCCCTACACCAAATCCGCCAACGCGCAGCCTGAAGGCGGCCACGTCATCTGCGTCGTCGGCTACAACGACACGCTGGGCTGTTGGATCATCAAGAACTCTTGGGGACCCGGCTGGGGCAACAGCGGTTTCGGCCTCATCGGCTACGGCCAGTGCGGCATTGACACCAACTCCAAGCTCGGCATCCAGCTCACCAACCCCGACCCCTGGACCAAGCGCCGCGAGCATTCCGGCGGCATGATCGAGTCCGGCGACGGCGCTCTGCATCGCAACTTCGAGCTGCTCGCGCCCAGCAAAGGCAAATCCTTCACCCACTGGTGGCGCAACAACGCCGTGAGCAATCTCCCCTGGGCCGCGGCCGAGACCGAGGCCAACGATGTCGCCATCGACCTCACCCTCACCGGAACCACGTACAACCGCAACTTTGAAACCATCTACCTCACCACCGGCAACCGCCTTCACCACTGGTACTTCGATCAGTCCACCGGCAAGTGGGTCAACGGCCCCATCTTCGGTCCCACCAACGCCGAGGGCTGCGTCGGTTTCTGCGAAAGCGATTACACCCAGGGCCAGTTCGACGTGGTTGTCGCCGTGCGGGGCGGCTCCTTCGAGCACTGGTCCCGGGTCAGCGGCAACTGGTCGAAAGTCGCGAGCTTCGGCTCCGGCTTCCTCACCGCCGGCCCCTCGCTGCTCGAGACTACCTTCGGCAATCTCGAGTTCGTCGGCACCTGCCTCGACGGCACCCTGCAGCACTTCTACCGCAGCGGAGGCAACTGGATCGCCGCCGAGGTCTTCGCCTCCGGCGTCAAGTCCCACGCTTGCATGATCCAGGGCCAGTTCGGCATCGACACTGACTCCGGCAACGGCAACTTCGAGCTCTGCGTCGCCATGCCCAACGGCGCCGTCCAGCACTGGTGGCGTAACAACCAGGCTTCCAGCTACCCTTGGGCCATGGGCGCCCAGTTCGGCTCCAACGTTAACCGCGTCATCGCCCTGCTGCAGGGCAGCTTCGGGTTTAATCTGGAGCTCATTGTGCTGCGCAACGACGGGTTGCTGCAGCACTACTGGCGCGACGACGGAGGCTGGCATGCCGACGCAGGCACCATCGGAACTACCCTCTGAACTACCCTCTGCTCTCGCCCTCAAATCAGGCCAGACCGCGCGCCTCCGCCTCGGAGGCGCCGGTCCCGCCGGCTACTCATGGTCCTGGACCCTCACCGGCGACAGCGCCTGCATCGCTGTCACGCTCCGGTCCGCGCCCGAGGGCGCCGTCCCCCACAGCAAACCCGGCGCCGAGCCGCAAACCTACACCCGCGATCACATCCTCACCATCCTCGCCAACCACCCCGGCCGCACTACGCTTACCCTCCGCCTCGCCCGCAGCTTCCAACCTAATCGCCCGGCCCTCAACACCCACATCCTCACCATCACCGTCACGAAAAAATAGCGCGCTGGCCGGCCGCACGCCGGCTAGATTCGCCGGCAGCGCTGAATTCAACTTTCCGCTCTGGCAAGCCACTGTCTCAGAAACTTGGCATCGGCCGGATTGGCTGCGGCAATCGCCCGATAGTGAGCCGCGCGTGCCGCAATAAACGCCTGCACCAGAGCCTCCTGGTCGGCCGCATTCGCAGCGGCCACAGTCAATGGACCCCAACCCCCATCGACCGTCAAGCTGCCGCCCAGCGAGTTCACCGCACGCTGCATCGTCATAACTGCGGTCCCTGCGCCCCCGTTTACTGCAAAATCGAACACCCGCTTTGCCAGATCGTCGCTGTCAAGTTGTACCAACCAGTCGTTCCAAAAATGTTCCTCGTAGAACGCTTGAACCGCGGGCACACGCGAGGGCTGCGGCAAAGCGGAGATTGCGGCATATTCTGCCGGCCATGCCCCCGAATTAATTCCGCTGATCGCATAGCATGGCCCGTTTACGCCGGCCGGAGCCGCGTCCGGCGCCTGCTCGCATGCCATCCGCGGATCCTCAAATTGCATTGTCCATTGAAATGCGGTGATGAAATCTGCCATCGCATTCGTCCCCCCTTTCTTGGAATCGGGAGCTTGGGAAACCCAAATCCGAACATCATCGCATCAATGCTGCCCTCTTACAAGAATTGTCAAGGCCTCCCTAACTGAACCGGCTCCTTCACTCGGCCTATCTCTCTGATTCCTCGCTGCATTACCCATTGCCTCTCATGTCCGCAGTCGTTGCCGATTATTTCTCGTATTTTGCTACTCTTGACTCAGATCGCGAAAAATCCTAGCTCCGCCAGCACCGCTAACTCCGCTAGCTCCGCTAAGCCCTCTGCTTGGCCGATTTTGGCCATAAGTCATTGAAAATGTTCGAACTTAGCCCGGAATCTTGTTCGGAACTCTCTGGAAACAAATAACTTCCCACAAAGTACCGAGGGGGAGTGGGGGTAGGGGGGCTCGTTGAAAAAACTCCAGCCCCGAGCCCTCAACGCTGGAAATACCGAGCGAAACCAACGCGGCAGGGACGAATTACTGAAATCGGAACGCCCATCGGCAGCGCCCGAATCGCACTTCGGTTTCGCCCCCGTTTTTCCTCAGTTCGCTCTCATCCCCGCCCCTCAGTAGCGATGACGCAAAACAACTCGGCCGCTAGAATCGAAACTAGCCATGTCAGAGTTCACCCACCTCCATCTGCACACCGAGTACTCCCTCCTCGATGGCGCCTGCGACCTCTCCAAGCTCATGGACCGAGTGGCAGCCCTTGGCCAAACCGCCGTCGCTATGACCGACCACGGCAACATCTATGGCGCAGTGCATTTTTTCGATGCCGCCAAGGCAAAAGGCATCAAGCCGATTCTCGGTTGCGAACTCTACGTCTGCAAAGCTGAAGATCATCGCACGGAAACACCCAACGACCAATACAATCACCTCCTCGTCCTGGCCGAAAACCAGGAAGGCTACAGAAACCTCGTCCGCCTCACATCTGAAGCCTCGTTGCACGGTTTCTATCGCCGCCCGCGCGTCAGCAAGAAATACCTCGCTGAAAACTCCAAGGGCCTCATCGGATTCTCAGGCTGCCTGAGCGGCGAACTCTGCGAAGCCCTTGTTGCCGGCGATCGCGCAAAGGCCGCCGCCACCGCGCTTGAGTATCAGGACATCTTCGGCAAAGGCAACTTCTTCCTCGAAATCCAGGACCAAGGCCTTGATCCCGAGCGCAGGATCCGCCCCGATCTTTTCCAGCTCGAGCGCGAGCTCAATATTCCCCTCGTCGCCACCAATGACTCGCACTATCTTTGCGGCGAGGATTCCCATGCCCACGACGTAATGCTCTGCGTGCAAACAGGCGCGAAGATTCACGAAACCAACCGCTTCAAGTTCGATAGCGACCAGTTCTTCGTCAAAAGCGCTGACGAAATGGCCTGCCTCTTCAAGGATTCCCCGGCTGCCGTTAAGCGCACCATAGAAATCGCCGAGCGCTGCAACCTCAAGCTTCACAAGGTCGACAATCCGTTTCCCGAATTTTCAGTGCCGCCGGGACACACCGTCGAGTCCTACTTCGAACAGGTGTGCCGCGCAGGCCTCGAGAGGCGGCTGGAATCGGCCGTGCGCCAACTGGAGTTGCGCGGCGAGCAGCGCGCTACGACCGAGGAATACCACGCGCGGCTCGATTACGAGATGGGCGTGATCAAACAAATGAAGTACTCCGGATATTTCCTGATCGTGTGGGACTTCATCAAGTACGCTCGCGACCACGGCATTCCCGTGGGACCTGGCCGCGGTTCGGCGACCGGTTCGCTGGTTGCGTACTCCATGGAGATCACGAATATCGATCCCTTGCAGAACGTGCTGTTGTTTGAGAGGTTTCTCAATCCCGAGCGCGTGACCATGCCCGACATTGACGTGGACTTTTGCATGAACCGGCGCGGCGAGGTTATTGACTACGTGACGCGCAAGTATGGTCGTGAACAAGTCGCCCAAATCATCACCTTCAATACCATGGCGGCCAAGGCGTCGATTAAGGACTGTGGCCGGGCGCTCGACATGCCCTACGGCGACGTGGACCGCATCGCCAAATTGGTCCCTCCTACGCTCGGCATGACGCTCGATAAGGCGCTCGACGAGTCGCCCGAACTTCGCAAAGTCTACGACAACGACAGGCAGGTTCGAGAACTGATAGACACCGCGAAGAAACTCGAAGGTCTGGTGCGCGGCTCTGGAGTTCACGCTTCGGCGGTTGTGATTGCACCGCGGCCCCTCATTGACCTAGTGCCGGTGAATCGCACCAAGAATGAAGAAATCGTAACCGCATACGACATGAAGGCTGTGGAAAAGATAGGCCTCTTGAAGATGGACTTTCTCGGCCTGACCACTCTAACGGTAATCGACGATGCGGTGAAGCTCATCGAGCAAACGCGCGGCGAGAAGTTCGACATCGAGGCCATCCCGATCGACGATTCCGAGACCTTCAAGCGCGTATTTCACACCGCTTTGACCTCTGGCGTGTTTCAGTTTGAGTCCCCGGGTATGCGGGACATTTTGCGGCGCTACAAACCGGATACGGTCGAGGAGCTGACGCAATTAAACGCCCTCTTTCGCCCGGGGCCGATGGACATGATCGACGACTTCATCGAGCGCAAGTGGGGGCGCAGAAAAGTGGAGTATCTGCTTCCGCCGCTTGAGGGAATCCTGAAGGACTCGCTGGGCGTCATTGTGTACCAGGAACAGGTAATGCGAATTGCCAATGTGCTGGCGAGCTACTCGCTAGGCGAAGCTGACCTTTTGCGGCGCGCAATGGGAAAGAAGAACAAGGAGGCGATGGCCGAGCAGCGCGAGCGGTTCCTGACGGGCGCGGCTGTGCTGGGACATCCTCGGGCCGCGGTAAATGAAATCTTCGACCAAATGGAGAAGTTCTCGGGCTACGGCTTCAACAAGTCGCACTCAGCCGCATACGCCTTGCTTGCCTATCAGACGGCCTATCTCAAGACGCACTATCCCGTCGAATTCATGGCCGCTCTTCTCACCTCGGAAACATCCAAGCCGGACAGCGTCGTCAAATATATCGGCGAATGCCGCGAGATGGGCATTCGCGTCGAACCGCCCGATGTGCAGGTATCAGGCGCTCAATTCACGCCGCACGGCGAGGCCATTCGCTTCGGTCTTGCCGCTGTCAAAAACGTCGGCGGCAACGCCATCGAATCGATTCTGAAAGCACGCGCCGACGCAGGCGGTCGATTCAAAAGCTTATGGGAGTTCTGCGAGAGGATCGATCTGCGCCTTATGAACAAACGCGTCATCGAATCGTTAATCAGAGCCGGGGCGCTCGATTCGATGGGCACACGCGCTCAACTCACAGCCGCCGTCGACAAAGCAATCGAACGAGCTCAAAAAGCGCAACGCGATTTGGAGCAAGGACAGAGCGGCCTCTTCGGCCTCTTCGACGAAACGCCATTGCGCGACCGCAGCGTCGATTCCCTTCCCTCGGTGCCCGATTGGGAAGAAAATGTGCGCCTGGCTAACGAAAAAGACGTGCTCGGATTCTTCGTGTCCGGCCACCCTTTGGACAAATATGCGGAAAAGCTTCGCAATTTAGCCGGGGTAGTAACGACAGCCGAAGCCCTGGAGCGCAAGCCGCCTGAACGTCGCTGGGGCGCGCAGTCGGAAATGGCCGACGAAATCCAGATCGCAGGTATGCTTGTGGACATCAGTCCGAGGAAAAGTAAGAAGGACCAACGCCTCTACGCGCAGGGCTCTCTAGAAGACGCGACAGGCAAAATCGATCTGATCTGTTTTGCGCGCGACTACGAGCGCCTCGGTCGGGAGTTGAAAATTGAAGCGCCGGTCCTCGTCCGCGGAACGCTCATGGGCGACGAAGACAGCGCGTCGAAAATCGCCGTCAGTCAGATCCAGGCTCTTGAAGAAGTCCAGGTGAAGCTGCCGTCAGGCATCCGCATCCGCATCAATCTTGATCGCGCCACGCAGGAAATGCTCGCCGGACTTAAGAGCGCCGCAGATGCTGCTCCCGGTCCGGGCAAAGTTATGCTGCAACTCGAAAAGAACGGCGAGTACGCGGTGATTCTCGAACCCGAGGGCATGAGCGTGGCCGCCGACCGCGCTTGGGTCGACCGCGTAGAAGAACTTACTGGCAAGGGCTCGGTGCAGGCTTTGAGATAGGTCGCTTTCCAGCTTAATCGGAGCATGGCTGAATTTTCGCCTGATCTGTGACAGACGCCGCGCCAAAGGCATCGAAATGCCCTCCGCGCTCTATCTCTTGGCCTTTGAACTTCTTTGTTGCTTTTGCATCTCCGCCCCCCATGCCATCATGCGGTCCCAGGTCGGCTGGAGTTGTTGAGGATCGCGGATGCAGGCGATCCAGGTGAGCCGGATATCTCCAGGAAAGGGAACATTTGCGAATTTGCGATAGTTCTCAGGAAGCGGTGGACCGCCGGGAGTTCCAGCCGGAGGAATCACGCGGGGAAGTTCAAAAGCATATATGCTGCCGCCTGCTAGGGCTTCATGCCGATACTGGAGCAGCCAGACACAGTTGTGGCTTTCTCGAATGAGATTGACGGAAACAATGGCCCACTGGCCACCGTCTTGTGGCGCAGCTTCCTGACAATTCCAAAATTGCGCCTGAGGAACATACATGGTTGGATCGGAAAAACTATACGCATCGATCAGCAGGTGGGTCAGACCGCGCTGCCGCACAAAATTCTCGGCTTCGAGCAGGCCCTGGTTCCAATCGAGATTGGAATCGGCTACCAAGAAGTAGGCGGGACGGCCTAGGCTTAGCGAGTTCAAGAATGGAAGATAGCTGGGATAGGCGTGGACCGCGGTCGCAACCGACGCCAGCGCCAATCCGACCGTGAGCCAGGCTCCAGCCAGGGCGGCAGGCCACCCTGAACTCCGCAGTTGGGCGAGCGCCCGCGGTAAAGGCGCCAGCAAGAGTATCAGCAGCACCAAGGAAACAGAGAAGTGGCGGATGCTGAATTGGAACCTGCTGAGCATGCAAGCGCCAGTGAAAACTACGAGGAAAACCCATACCGCCCGCCAATGCAACTCCAGCCCTTCAGGAATGAGGGCGAGGCGCATCGGATGAAACTTTCGAACGAGACCAACGGCCAACGCGAGAACGAGCAAAATAAGAAAGGCCAGCGGGGACTTGAGCAAAAACAAGATCGGAAAGTAAAACCAAATGCCATGCGGGTACCAGTTCCCCAGAATGTAAGCGGGCGGATGGGCTGTAAAGGCGAAGAGCACAAGGCCGCGTAGGTAGACCCAGGGTGGCATAAGCAGTCTGCGAAGGAGCAGCGCCGCCCAATTGTGTCCAAGAAAACCCAGCGAATCGGTCGGCTCATTCCATGAAAAGACAAGGTAGACAGCATAGACGGCCAGCGCAGCGAATAGGGTGCCCTTGGTGAGACTCCACCAGCGCAAACGTCGCCAGGCCCGGAGTTCCGCCTTGTCTCGAGGCTGTCCTGATAGCGGACGCCAGCGAAGGCTGAGAATGAATGCTGGAAAACAGAAGAACAGAAGTCCTGCTGAGAACTTGGACAACAGTGCCGCGCCAAAGGCGAGGCCGAATCCGACAATTGCCCCTCGCGACGGCGTCCGCCACATGCTGGCAAAAGCCCACAAGGTCAGCACGACGAATAACGTGATTGCGATGTCGGTTAGAACTAGTGGACCGAACGCGAGCATGACTGGCATGGTGGCGTAAGCACAAAGACAAAGTAGTCCGCCCCACTCATCGCCCAGGCGAGAGCCAAAGAGGAAGAGAACAACGCCTAGAAGAAGCGTCAAAATCAGCATGGGTTGCCGAGCCCAAAAGACCGTCGACAGCGGTTCATTCCAGCGGAAAATCAGCCAGTGGCCGAATATCCATTCGCCGAGAAACTGCTTGAAGAATGCACTGCCGCTGAACGTCCACGATACATGGGAATAATCGGCGCGCACACCGCGAACCACAAGCGGCGCCGCGGCCAGCACCTTCGCCAGCGGAGGGTGTTCTTCATTCATTCGCATGTCCAGCTTCTGCAAATAGCTCACGCCCGCCCCGATATGCGCCACTTCATCAAAGGTGGCGGATTCGCGCCGCACTGCTCCGTCTGCAAGCAGAGCCATAAGGGCTAGGAGCAAAACCACTCCGGCTAAAACAATTCTTGATGCCTGTTTCATTCGTATCAACCAGATTGCAAAACCTACTAGAGGTCTGAACGCCAAACGAGCCCCACTTTACCACGAATAACGCATACCACCTGTGCAGTTTCATTTCATGGAAAGATGAGCCCTGCTCTGAGGCCATGTCTAAGCAGACCACGAGCGGAGCATTCGCAGTAAGACATGCGGTAAAAGCTTGAAACTCAAGTATAGCGCTTCGGAAGAATACCGCAATGGCAGCCCATCTATCGAAGCAGCCTCCTTGTGCGGCTCTGCGTCTCTGACGAGCGTCTCGCTTCACTAATTAGCCCGAGCTGTCGAATTTCTTGGCTTTTCGACACCGTTGTCGAAGCAGTGGTTGTATGGCGATTGGTTTCGACACAGCGGAAACTGTCGTCGATGCCTCCGCAGAACGCGGTGCCGTACTTGGCACAAATCGCGGCTCGCCTGAGAGGCAGCGCCATCATCTCGGTTGCCGGATTGGGAGTCGATCTTAGCTTAGTGGCGGCAATTAATTTCGCGTTGTCGTGAGCCGCAAAGGCGGCTGATCAAATACCGTCGAAAGCTCCTACGACAAAACGCTCTATGAGCTGCTCTGGGAATACTCGGCGCCACGCCGGAGGCCCTGCGGGCATCCGGCTTTGGCGATGTTTAGTGACCTATTGAGCCCAAACTGTTGCGTTAACCGATCCACTGGCTCCGTTAAATGCCTCAGTAGCGAGGATCTGATAGTTGAAAGTGCCCACCGGCAGTCCAAGGCTCTTCCAGTGGTTAAAGTGGTTGGCGGTGGTAACTGTTCCGTTCGTTCCGATCGATGCTCCACCCCAGGCATCCAGGTACTGCTCGAAAGTTGCGGTGCCTTGGATCGAGGGTTGGTTGACTTGCTCGTGCTCATAGGTGTTGTATGTGTGGCCGTCGCTGGATACGCTGCCCTTGAATGTTGCGTCCGACACAAACAGCGAGCCGAACTCGGTAATGTAGTACTCGACGAGCGGGTTGGTCAGCCATCCGTAGATGGAAATGTAGTTAAAGCCGCTGGCGGAGCCTACATTGTAGCCGATGGTTTGAGCGCTGCCAGGGTTGAAGCCTTTACCGCCAACCACATCGCCTACATCTGACCAGGTGATAGCGTAGTTACCGGGGAATTTGCTTGCTTCGGGGAAGGTCAAAGTTGCTGAGCCGCTGCTGGTGAACAACGAATAAAAGAACCCGTTGTTCGATCCCGTGCCATTGTTGCTGACCGTCTGCGCGTTGGCCGTTATTGCCAGGCATCCTGCGGCAACCAGAGCCGCGAAGATTGCTGGTTTGACTTTTGACAAAACGAGCTTTGCGAACTGCATGCTGATTCTCCTTTGCTTACGTTTTCAGTGAAGCCGGAAGGATGATTTTTGTAACCTTCTTGAAACGCCGAATCGCGGTTCAGGGCGCGAGCAGCCCCGGACGCGTGGGAGGGCAAATTGCGAACCGCACCGCTCAAATGACGAATGGCGATGTCGCTCGGGAATGTCGACTTATGTACCGCTTTGGAAGGGCCGACTCTTCCGTGAAGGCGCGAGCAGATCCTGACCTGCGGGGAGGGGAAGTTCGCCAGCCGTATCGCTCTCGCTTTGAATCGTCGCGATGTCGCGGAATCGATGGCTGGGGAATAGTAAATCAATTTAGTAAAGGACGTAAAGGAAAATGAAGCCGCAAAGATAAATTTGGAGAACACTCCGTTTAAGCGATTGATTATAAGCCGGTTACGAAACGGGTTAGGAGGATCCCGCATGTGCGCGAAGATCGCGATTGCACGAATCCGTTTGGGCCACCGCTTGCCTCGCCAGTCAGGAATTTGCGGCGTCACTGGCTTACGCAGGTTTCGCGCGGCTTCTAGGCGTAACCGGGCGGCGCGGAGGCAAATGGCGGCCGAAAGTTCCATTTGACACTGATGGCGCAGAGGATTGTGGGGTTGTTCGAGGGGGCGGATTTGTGAATTTAACTCATTCAAGGCGCTAACTCCCGCCGCGATCAATGCGCCTGCGGCGGTCTCCGCTAACGTCCTGCGCGGTCCGGGGACGGCCGCGGACACGAAGGGCTTGACAACAATGGGCTCGATCACACCCGCCTTGAGCGGGTCAGACGTAGCCTTTTCTCGAGGTTTTTGGTTACCAGTCATGGTGGTAAGCCAATCTATCCCCGTCTATCGGGAAAACAACGGCCGATTCCGCTTGCTTGGTGTCTCATTCGGGCGGTGCGCCGAAGATGAAGACAAAAGTGCCGCGATGGTGCGTCCGGGACGCTGGGGATTGGGCTCTGTGGTTCCGAGGCCCTAAATTCGAGGGCCATGGGCACCCGACGGTAAAGCGAATTGGCTTCCTGCGATGCGAGCCACCGGGCGCGACCGCATCCGGCGCAGAATCGCGTCAAGAACAAGCAGCCCAGTTTTATTGCGGGATTGAGAAGGCGAATCTATAGAATGGAAGTAATGGCCAGGGCCCGAAGGTTGACGCTCAAGGGGCGGTGGATAGCCGCGGTGCGCAAGGTGCGCGAGTACGCGATGGTGGTGCGGGCGCTCGCCGACACTTCGCATCCGGTGCTGGCGCAGATTATTCCCACGCGGTATTGCAATTTGAGCTGCGCGTACTGCAACGAGTACGACAAGGTGAGCGAGCCGGTGCCGCTGGCCGAGATGTGCCGGCGGATTGACGTGCTAGGGCGGCTGGGGACGGCGATGATCGGGATAAGCGGCGGAGAGCCGCTGACGCATCCCGAGCTCGACGAGATCATAAGGCGGATCAGGCGGACGGGCGCGATTGCGGGGATGATCACGAACGGGTTCCTGCTGAATGAGGAGAGGATCGAGCGGCTGAACAAGGCCGGGCTCGACCACATGCAGATTTCGATTGATAATTTGGAGCCGGACGAGGTGTCGAAGAAATCTCTAAGAACTCTCGACCGACGGTTGGAAATGTTGGCGGAGTTTGCCGAGTTCCATGTGAACATCAATTCTGTGGTGGGCGGGGGAATAAGGAATCCGAAGGATGCGCTGACGATTGGGCGTCGGGCGCTGGCACTGGGGTTCGAGTCGACGATTGGGATTATTCACGACGGGGACGGGCAACTGAAGCCGCTGAAGAAGGACGAGGCGCAGGTTTATCGCGAGATGACGCGGAGGAAAAAGACGAACTACGCGCAGTTCGATGCGTTTCAGGCGGCGATTGCGGCGGGAGAGCCGAACGATTGGCGGTGCCGGGCGGGGTCGCGCTACTTGTATGTGTGCGAGGACGGGCTGGTGCACTACTGCTCGCAGCAGAGGGGGTGGCCGGGGGTTCCGGTTGAGGAGTATACGCGCGAGGATGTGAAGCGGGAGTTTTTGACGGCGAAGAGCTGCGCGCCGAATTGCACGATCGGGTGCGTACACCGCATCAGCCACATTGACCATTGGCGGGCCAAGCAGACGAGGATGGTGGCGCCGGGCGGTGGGCAGTTGGTGGGAATCGAGGGGTTAGCCGGTATTTCTCAAAAACGCTGAGCGGAGGGTTGCGTCGTGTTTTGCCGACCCCCCTTCCCCCCTCCCCCCCGGTATCTTGTGGGTAACATCCTTGTTTCCAGCAAGTTTCGAGCAAGCATGGGAGTCAAGTTCGAATGTTTTCAACGGCTTATAGCCAAAATCCTCGAACAAGAAGACTTAGTTGAATTTCGAACATTTCGCTATCGGAGTTACAACTTCATTGTGCTCCACAGGGAGATAATTTTCTGCAAAACCGGAGAAAAAAAGCGACGGCGGAAAGCGCCAGGAATTCAACGACCTACGCGGAACAATGAGGTGGGAGAGGCAGAAGGGATCTTGACATCGACGATGAGATGGACGCTGGAGCCGGTTCTCTGCCGAGTGAAAGAGGCCGCTGGGGGCCAAATTAGCCTTCGATTTTATTGGTTGATTCCGGCACGACTGAACAGCTTACCGAAAATTCGCGCGGGGAACAGAATACGTCCCGCAGCGGCTTCGGTGAGACGGCTGTCGGCAGCTTCACACGGCGCTCACGGATCCACTGGCTGTCCCTGTCTGGGTGACGTCGCCATGACAGTGGGAGTGTCCGCAATGGCACACTACATCCGTTCCTTCTTCGGCTCCTTCGCAATAGGCGCTGCAATACTTTCCTTCGTTGGGCGTGCAATCGCAGGGGGGATTTTCGCATTTTTTCTCTTGTGGCATCGACTTAGCTCCTCGGTCCGCGCTGAGTTGCGAATGCGGACGCCGGGTTCGATGCAGACCGCCGGTGCGAGGATGGAGAGCGTGGAATTTGCACCTCGCGCTAAGGTTTTTGAATTCGAGAGGCACCCAACTTCCTTGCGGTAACGGCAATCCGAGACCGATAGATCCGTTCGATGCCCACCCCTGAAACCAGCCTATTGGTATACTTAAGGTTGTGACGAGTACTGTTGCCGAAACCATTCCCCATCACACCAGCGGCGGCGCTTCTCCCAGCCAGAAGAGAGTGTTGCTACTTAAACCACGAGGCTTTTGCGCAGGAGTGGTGCGCGCAATCGATATTGTAAAAATTGCGCTGGAAACCTTTGGCGCGCCGATTTATGTGCGGCGTGAGATCGTACACAACCGCTATGTGGTGAACGAGCTGGCGGAAAGGGGCGCGATCTTTGTGCATGAGATCGACGACGTGCCGGAAGGCCAACGGGTGATCTATAGCGCACATGGAGTTTCGCCGGCGGTGCGGGAGCGCAGCAAGGCGCGCAAGCTCAGGGTGATCGATGCGACGTGTCCGCTGGTGACGAAGGTACACTTCGAAGCTGTGAAATTTGCCAAGCAAGGCTATTCGCTGGTGCTGATAGGACATCGCGACCACGACGAAATCGAGGGCACGCTAGGCGAAGCGCCGGGGGTAACGCGCGTGGTTTCGAACGTGGCGGAGGTAGAGGCGCTGGAGTTGCCCGATCCCAACCGCGTGGCTTATTTGACGCAGACAACACTGAGCCTGGATGAGGCGCGCGACATCATTCACGCTTTGAAGGCGAAGTATCCAAATATAGTTGGGCCGCACTCGCAGGATATTTGCTATGCCACGGAGAACCGGCAGGTGGCGGTGCGCAACGTGGCGCACAAAGCGGGCCTGGTGCTGGTAGTGGGGTCGACGAACAGCTCGAACTCGAACCGGCTGGTTGAAGTTTCGCGCAACCTTGGCACGATCGGATATCTGATCGATAACTCTCAGGCTATCGATCCGGCATGGCTGGCGCATGTAGACACCGTGGCGGTAACCGCGGGGGCTTCGGCCCCGGAGGTTTTGGTCGAGGACGTGGTGAATTATTTGCGGCAGAACGGCTTTCAAAACGTCGAAGAAGTAGAGGTGATGCCGGAGAACGTCCGATTCGGCTTGCCTCCGGAGATTGTGCAGGCGATTGGGAGCGCAGGTGGAAGCGAGCCTATCGCAGTGCAGTGACGAAGCATGAGTGGACAAGACCTTGGCAGGCGGGAAGTAAATGCGCCAAAAGGCCGGAGCCCGGGGAAGAACCGAAGTGGTCCGGGGAATAGTCGAGGCGATTGAGACCGCATGACTCCTGAGCAACAGAGAACGCAAACTGCGGCGCCGCGATTTGGGCGGCTTGACGCCGATTTGGGTGAAGTAGAGTCGGCGATCGCAAGCGGGCGAGATTTCCTAATTTCATTGCAGCATCCCGATGGCTACTGGTGCGGCGAGCTGGAAGGCGATTCGATGCTCGAGGCCGACTACATCTTTCTGCACACGCTGCTGGAGAGCGGGGATGCGGGACGACTGCAGCGGGCCTGCACGGAGATGATGCGGTACCAGAACGAGGATGGGAGCTGGAGCATTTATCCGGGCGGGCCGGGCAATATTTCACTTTCGGTGAAGTGCTATTTTTCGGCGAAATTGATGGGGATCAGCGCGGAGGATGCGCGGCTTGCGAAATGCCGGGAATGGATTCTCAAGCACGGAGGCGTGACCGAGTGCAACACGTTTACCAAGATGTATCTGTGCGCGCTGGGGCAGTACGATTACGATGCAGTGCCGGCGATTCCGCCGGAGATTGTTCTATTTCCGAGGTGGTTTTACTTCAATATTTATGAGATATCGTCGTGGTCGCGGTCGATCCTTGTGCCGTTGGCGATCATGTACGCGAAGAAGCCGTTCAAGAAGATTCCGGCGGAGCAGGGGATCGATGAGCTATTCCTGGGCGGGCGCGGGAATTCGATTCTTCGTGTGCGCATGAATCGCAAGGCATGGATTTCATGGCGGAATTTTTTCCTGATTCTGGACCGGATCATGCACTGGTCGGAGGCGGTACACATTCGTCCGCTGCGCAAGCATGCGCTAAAGTGCGCGGAGAAGTGGATGCTGGAGCGGCTGGAGCTGAGCGATGGGCTGGGTGCGATCTATCCTGCGATGCTGAACGCGATTATTGCGCTGCGCTGCCTGGGATACTC
>Ga0187782_10001361_pt1 | contig 17664 bp, 12 predicted proteins | sample 0715_SJ02_MP15_2_FD_132454 | JGI IMG/M metagenome (GOLD analysis project Ga0187782, IMG submission 132454) | Tropical peat soil microbial communities from peatlands in Department of Meta, Colombia - 0715_SJ02_MP15_20_MG | ecosystem: Environmental > Terrestrial > Soil > Wetlands > Peat | place...
CAGCGGCCCCCACAAGGCACAGATGCCCGACGAGAGCGAGGCGAACAGATTGGCCCCGCTGCTGCCCACCAGCCGCACCGTCGACGTGCTGCAATTCTGTTCGTGGTCGGCGTGTAGAATCAGCAGCTTGTTGAGCGCGCTTTCCGCGACCTTGGGGACGATGTACGGCTCGGTCGGAAACGCGAACATCATGTGCAGGAAGTTCGCGCAATACGCCAGGTCGTTGCGGGGATAGATAAACGGCTGGCCGACCGATTTCTTGTACGCGTAGGCGGCGATGGTTTTTGCCTTTGCCAGCACGCGAATGATGTTCAAATCATCCGCGTTGGGGCCGCCGTTGGGGTAGTACGTCGACATCGACGCGATCATCGACGAGAGGATCGCCATCGGATGCGCGCCGGCCGGAAACCCCTCGTAGAACTTCTTCATGTCCTCGTGGATCAAGCTGTGATAGGTCAGCTTGTCCCGGAACTCGGCGTACTGCTGGCGGTTGGGAAGGTCGCCGTAGATCAGCAGGTAAGCGACTTCCGAGAATTGCGTATGCTCCGCCAATTGTTCGATCGGGTACCCACGATAGCGGAGGATGCCTTCTTCCCCGTCGATGTACGTGATCGCGCTGGTGCAGGCCCCGGTGTTGCCATAGCCCAGGTCGAGCGTAATGGCCCCGGTCTGGGACCGAAGATTGGAGATGTCGATGCCGTGCTCCGCCTCAGAGCCGACGATGACCGGCAAAGTCACCTCCCGTCCGTCGAGACTTAATCGCGCGTTCGACATAGCCAGGCTCCTGCAGGAGGCGCACGCGATCCGTCGCGATTCAGATGGTAAGCGGCCGCAAAAACACCGACAAAGCGGCTCGGATCACCCTATTCTCCGTTCGCCCAGGCGATTTAGCAACCGGCGTCAACCGCAACAAATTACGGAGCCGTAACTGGGTCGTCCATCGACGGAGCCGCGTTCACGCCCGGACGCGTCGGCTCAAAGCTTGATGTAAATCCTGCGTTTTTCGAGCTGGTGAACCAGATACCAGGTCAATGAAAAGAAAACGACAAAGGCGACGATCGCGGTTGGCAGCCGGGCGGTACTTGGCACGAAGACCCACACCGCCAGCGCGAGCATGCCGTGCGTGAAATAAGCCACCAACGCGTTGGTGCCGAAGGTGCGAAAAACGGCGATCGCGAGGCCAAACTTGTCACAACCGATCACGAACAGGCTGTAAAGCACGCAGGCGAAGCCGCTCGCCAGCGCCATGAATGACAGCGTCGGCACTCGTTTTCCCAACATCCAGTAATTCCACAACCGATGTTCGAGAACCGGACCCCCGGTGGATTGCGGATCGTCCCGCGGCGTGGCGACGAAAGGAGGGTTGGCTAGCCAATCGCCCAGCGATCGGTCCTGAGCCCGCGGCCACGTGGGAACAAACGGATTCGGTGCCAGGTCGAGGTCGGGATAGGCGTCGCGCTGGTCTTCAAGCACGGCGATTCGTGCCTGGAGCTCGGTTGCGGCGTCATTCTGAATGGGCGACTTACCCCTGTCGTTGGAGCCTCGGTGCTTTGCCGACGTCTCGTGATCTTTAAGACGCTGCGTTTCGCGTTCGATGAGCCGATCCAGCCAGACCTGCTCGGCATATTGCCGCGCGCGGCGTTCGCGGATTGTAGCCAGCTCATGGCCGTTCAAATCGTAAAGCCGGCTGAGACACGAGAGCGAATAGCCGCAGATCATGAATCCGGCCCCGAAGCAGAACAGCCGCCAGGCCGAGGCACCGGGCGACGTGGAGCCCTGCACCAGGTCGTAAGCCAGGCTCCCCGCAAGAATCGCCGTAGCCCAGCTCGGTGATCCGAACAAGCCGCCATCCCAGCTCCGAAGGTCGCCCGTCAACCACAACTGTGACATCCAGTTGTGATTGATGCCGTACACAAAGTCCCAGTTGAACCACGCGCACAGGGCGCAGTGCACTAGCCCATACGCGATCAGCACGGCGAATCGAATCGCCGGCCGACACCCAATCCAAGGGAGCACCAGAAGCTGGGCGGCCGCGATCATCGCCAGCGTTTCCCAGAGTTCGGCTTTGAACAGGCGTGCCGCTTGAATTCTCCAGTGAAACAGTGTGCGGCCCGCGCTTCCGAGAGCTTGCCAGGCCCGCACCCGCTCGATCGCTGGTCCCAAAAACGCGTTGGTTTCCGCTTGGGACATGCGAGCGGCGTTCTCTGCCGCCTCGTAATCGGCCTGCAGCGCCGGGTCGCGCGGCCTGGGCGAAAGCACCAGCTCGCCGATTCGGCCAGCGGAATCGAGCTCCGCCAGCGAAGATTGTTCGGCGGATTGTGGATCGGATGCCATCTGCCTGGCCCGGGCAATCAACACGTCAAACGAATGCGTCGCCGGCGGCATCCGGCGACCCACGTCGAATTCGGCGGGCATCCTGCCAGAGTCGGTCCAGCGGCTCCAATCGGCCGTGAGGGCATAGATCGCGAACGATAATGCGAACAGGATCAAGCTGCGGCGAAGGTAGGCCTTGGCAGTTTGCAGCCGCGTGGTCGAGTTGCGTCGGCGCAAGTAGGTCAGGCGGAACGAGTACCCCACGATGAAAAAGAAACTCGGCATGATCGAGTCGGCATAGCTGAACCAACTCTCGTTGTGCTTCAGCTGCGCCGGGACGCTCAAGAACGGGGTGAGAAAATTGACCAGGCACATGCCGGCGACGGTGTAGCCGCGGAATTGATCAAGCGAGGCGAGCCGCGGTTTGTCGATTGCGGGCGGCGACATTGACATTCTCGACCGCGCGGCGCCGACGTCAGGGCGCGGCGGATCCGCGGCTGGCAACGGTTGGGTCTGTTTCTTGGAAGTGGATTCTGCCGTGCGCGGCTTCGGCGATCGCCGTTTCGACCAGCTTTCGAATTGCGGCGATTTCAGAGTCTGATATAGATTTTTTGCTTCTCCAAGTACCGCACGCAAGCATAGGTGAGCAGAAAGAAGAGCGCAAATCCGCACAAGCAATACCACAGCGGCGAGTCGTGAGGCACCAGTGACGACTCTTTCCCAGCGACCTGTTCCTCGATCACATGGTGCAGGAAATAGGCCGCCAGGGCATTGGTCCCGAAGGTTCGAAAGAAGCCGACCGACAGACCGCAAAGATCGCAGGCGATGACGAACAACCCGTAGAGCGCAAACGCAAAACCCGAGGCAAACGTGATGAACGACAGATTGGGCCCGCGTTTGCCCAGCATCCAATAGTTCCGGGGCCGATGTTCCAGCGAGGGTTGCGGATCGACCTTCGGATCGTCACGGGGTGGAGCGATAAACGGGGGTTCGGCAAGCAGCTCGCGCCACGTGCGATCTTTGACCCGATTCCACGCCGGAAGCACGGGACTTTCTGCCAGATCCAAGTTCGGGTACGCCTGCGACTGGTCGTCGAGGACTTGAAGCTTTGCCTCGACCTCTGCCTCGCTCCCTCCGTCCGGCGCTCGTCGGATTTTCATCAACCGTCGTTGCTCCCGCTGGCGCAGCATTCCGAGCCAGTTCCTTTCGGCCTGCTGTCGAACCCATTGAATGCGCCGCGCCTCGAGTTCCGGCGCCGACAGTTCGTACAGCCGCGTCAGGCACGACATGCCGTACCCCACCGCCATAAAGGCGATTCCCCGGACGATCAGCCGTCCGGCCCCGGCAGCCCGTGACTGCGCCCCGATCACCAGATCGTAGGCCAACGTGCCGGCGAGCATGGCGACGGCCCAGCACATTGGTCCGAAAAATCCGCCATCCCAACCGCGGCTATGACCGGTCATCCACAGCTTGGACATCCAATTGTCGTTGAGCGCGTAGAGGAAGTCCCAATTGAACCAGTAGGAAATCAACAAGTGCCCGCTGCCCAAAGCGACCAGGGCCACAAACCTGCCGAGAAAATTCCAACCGATAAATGGCAGCACCACCAGCTGCGTGACGCCGATAATCGCAAGCGTTTCCCAGAGGTCCGACTTCAACAGCTTTGCGGCCGCAATCCGCAAGTGCACGAGCAGCTTTTGAGTTTGAGAAAGGGCGTTCCAATCCTGGATTCGGCGCAGTGCCGGGCCCACAAATTGGCTCGCTTCCCGATCGGCGACATCCGCTGCCTGCCGGACCTGGTCCAGTCGAGGATCGCCCTTTGCCTGATTCAGGCGCGGGTCGACGATCGAGGCGCCCATCGCCGAGGCCTGTGCCAGGATCGCCGGCTCGTCGGCCCTCGGATTTGCCTCTCGCGCCTGGGAGATCAGCTCGTCGAAAGAGTGCGTTCGCGGCGCCTTCGGCCGGAAGGGCTGGAACTCCGGCGGCATTTCGGAGAATTGCTTCCAACTGTGAAAGTCACTGCCGAAACCGTACATCACAAGCGACACAACGACTAACGCGAAGGAACGTCGCACGTAGGTAAACACGGTCGGCCAGTAGCCCGCTTGTTGGCGTCGTCGCAGGAACGTCAGGCGAAAAGAAAAGCCGACCGCGAATAAGAAGCTCGGCATGATCGAGTCGGCATAACTGAAGTAAATGTCGTTGTGTTTGAGGACCGGGTGAATGACTGCGAACGAGGAGAGAAAGTTGACGACAAACATTCCGGCGACCGTGTAGCCGCGGAACTGATCCATCGAAGCGATGCGGGGCGTGGGACCTGGGCTTACGCTCATGAGGAACTCGATGGGCGGGGGCGTTGAGGCATCTCGCAAGAATAATCGAAAAGGCGGGCCAGCGCGGACTGCAGGAGGGCGAGCAATGCCTAGGGAGGTCTTCGCATCGTCAGGGCTTGAAGCCTAGGTCTTCAGCGAAAGTTGTTTCGAGCAGTCCCGAAACCGGTGCCGCAGCACCGCCGAGTCTTCGCGATAAATCTTTTGCGCTCGTCGGAGGCACTCGCCTTGCAGCTCCTTGCGCCAGTCGTCGATCAGCGCGAGAAGTCGCTCGTTGACATCCGGCAGCCCGGCGGCGACGCAGGCAGCAACCTCGACCCGCAACATGCCGAGGTCGTGATCGTCCCCCAGCTTCTGTTCGAGCTCGTGAAGCTGCTCAGCGAGCTTGATCACTGCCGGTGACGCCACTCGCTCGAGCATCTGGACCTGATGATAGAGATACTTCGCCTGCTTGCGGCACTCGTGCAGGTGTTCCGACGTCGTTTCCTTTTCGGCATCTTCCAGTGCGCGGCAGCCGGCTTTGCACGTGCGGCGCAAACCGCGGCGGATGGCGCGGCGGCCGTCGCGTGGCAAGGGCCAATTTACGGCCCGGCTTCGCCCATTCTCAATCGCCTCCCGCAATTCGTCCATCGCTTCGACGTTGCGCGCCAGCCGATCATGGACGTCGCACTGCCGGGCCTTAAGAAACCGCTCAAGCGCGTCGAATGCCGCGGGAGCAATATCGCTGCCGCGCTGCCTGAGCTTTTCGACGGCATCGACCAGCACGCGGGCATTCCGCACTTCCGAAAAGGCTGCGGCCGCGTCGCGCAGCGCTTCGTTTTCGTACTGGTAGAGCCGATCGCCCAATTCGTCGCGAACTAAGCGCAAGACGGCCCGGACGCGTTTGAATCGCTTGCGGACGTTGTGAATGGCTTCGTCGGCTGTGGCACCCAAGCGGCACAAATCGCGCAGCGCCTTGTCGAGTTGGCGACGAACGATTCGACCAACGTCCTTTTGGAAGGGCTCTCCAGGCCTGAGAGCAAAGGCGCCCGCCTTCGATTTTGAGTGCCGCTTGGCCGGTTCGGAAACAGCCGCGGCAGGGGGGGCACTCAAGTCTTGCAATGTCCTCCGCGCATGCCCCTGCGCCTTCCGACCGCCGGGCTGGCCACCTTGACCATTGTTCTTGGACCGCGCGCCCGAGCGTTCAACGCGTTTCCTTCTCTGATCTGCAGCCGCTTCGTGCGAGAGTTTCGCGCCTTGCAACCCCTGATCAGACTGGCCCGCCCCTGCGTCCAGCTCTGCCCACGTGTCCGCCGTCTTCAGATCAGCATCGTGCGGGTTGCTCATGTCATGACTCCCTAAGGCCCGCGGCGGCGCGGGCGGGCCGACTCCAAAGTACGGCCGCATTAGCCAAGCAAACTCAGTTCCGGTCCCTGCGGCGAATGCCGAGAAGCGCCCAGTCGTGACTCAGCGATCAAGGGGCACGACTTTTGCCCCGCTTGGGTCTCTGGTTCCATCTTATCCAAAAGGAGCGAAGCAATGTCGGACGAACTCTCAGGGAAGAAAGTCGCCATCCTGGTTGCCAACGGTTTCGAGCAAGTCGAGCTGACCGAGCCCAAGCGGGCGCTCGAAGAGGCCGGCGCTACGGCCTCCATCGTTTCGCCGGAATCGGGCAAGGTCAAGGGATGGAAGTTCACCAACTGGGGCGACGAGTTGAACGTCGATGTTCCCCTCGAAGATGCGAAGGCCGACGATTTCGATGCGCTCGTGCTTCCCGGGGGAGTCCTGAATCCGGACAAGCTGCGGCGAAACGAATGGGCCCTGCAGTTCGTCCGCGCATTTTTCGAGTCCGGCAAGCCGATCGCGGCGATCTGTCACGGTCCGTGGACGCTGATCGACGCCGGCGTTGTTGAAGGCCGCACCATGACCTCCCATCACTCGATTCAAACGGATTTAAAGAACGCCGGGGCGAACTGGGTGGATCAGGAGGTCGTCGTGGACAATGGACTGGTCACCAGCCGCTGCCCCGACGATTTGCCCGCGTTCAATCGCAAGATGCTCGAGGAGATCGCCGAAGGGGTCCACGCGTGGACCTGACGGACGGCGTTTTTCGGGCGTGCCAGATCGCAGAAGGTGACCTGATGACCGGTTGACCTGCTTCGCTTGCGGTGGGCCGAGAAGTCATCGAGAATGAACCCACGCACTTCCGGCCTATGGAGGGGCTGGCCTCTCTCTACTCACCCGCTCGGCTTTCCGAATTTCCATGCGCAAGCGCTGGTTGAAGATCGCGGCCGCCGTTGCGGCCGTGGTCATCGTTCTGATTGTTGGAAGCGGGCTTTGGGCCTGGAGCCTGCTTTCGGGCAGCTTGCCGCAACTGGACGGCGAGTACCGCACGACCGGAATTACGCGCGACGTAAAGATCGAGCGTGACGGCCTGGGGATTCCGACCATCCGAGCTGCCAATCGCAAAGACCTCGCGTTTGCGACCGGTTTCGCCCACGGGCAGGACCGCTTCTTTCAGATGGACCTGCTGCGTCGCAATTCGGCCGGCGAGCTGTCGGAGATTGTCGGCTCGGCCGCGGTCGATGCGGATCGCAGAGAGCGCGTGCACCGGTTTCGAAGCCTCGCCGAGAAGATCCTGTCCACGGGTGATCCCAGCGAGCGCGCGATCCTCGAGTCGTACGCAGCCGGGGTGAATGCCGGGCTGGCTTCGCTGCGCGCGAAACCGTTTGAATATTACCTGCTGGGCGTCACACCGGCTCCTTGGAAGGCGGAGGATTGCGCGCTGGTCTTGTTCTCGATGTTTCTTGACCTTCAGGGAGATACCTTCCAGAACGAGACAACCCTTGGGCTGCTGCACGACACGTTTCCGCAGCCGATGTTCGACTTTCTGGCGCCGCTCGGGACCGAATGGGATGCCCCGCTGTCGGGACCGGCATTCAAGTCGCCGCCCGTGCCGCCCACAACAGTGTTCGATACGCGAAAGCCGAATCTCATTGCGTTGGCCCAGCTCGCACCACTTGACCGCACTCCCGAAGACCCGCCTTTTCATATGGGTAGCAACAACTGGGCAATTTCGGCCAGGCGGACCACGGACGGACGCGCGATTATCGCCAACGATATGCACCTGGGATTCCGCGTGCCGCACATCTGGTATCGCGCATCGTTCGTATGGCCCGAATCAGACGGCTCAAAGACGGACCAGCGCATCACCGGGCTTACGTTGCCGGGCACGCCGGCAATGGTGGTCGGTAGCAACGGGCATATCGCCTGGGGTTTCACCAACACGCAGGCCGATTGGGCCGACGTCGTGCTCATGGACGTCGATCCGCATGACAAGAACTCCTATCTCACCCCGAAAGGTCCGCAGAAGTTCGAGCATCACAGCGAGACCATCAAAGTCAAAGATGCGCCCGACGTTCCGTTCGACGTGGTCGACACGATTTGGGGCCCCGTCATTGACCACGACTCCAAGGATCGCCCCCGAGTCTGGCGCTGGGTCGCACACGACGCCGAGGGCGTGAACATGGGTCTGCTCAAGGTCGAGTCGGCCCGAACGCTGGAGGAATCTCTGAGGCTGGCGAACCTGGCCGGCGCTCCCGGGCAGAATTTCGTCGTCGCCGACGACAAGGGTCGCATTGCGTGGACCGTGATGGGGCGCCTGCCGCGGCGGATCGGGTTCGACGGCCGGTTGCCAACCTCCTGGGCGGATGGAAAACACCGCTGGGACGGATATCTCAAACCGGAAGAATACCCGCGAATCATCGATCCAGCCGATGGTCGCATCTGGACGGCCAATGCCCGCGTCGTTAGTGGCGATCTCCTCGCCCGACTGGGCGACGGCATGTACGACCTGGGGGCGCGGGCCCAGCAGATTCGCGACGATTTGCGGAAGCTCGACAAGGCCAACGAGGCCGACATGCTCAAGATCCAGCTCGACGATCGAGCCGTCTTTCTCGAGCGCTGGCGAACGCTGCTCCTGGACACGCTCGACTCGGAGGCGGTTGCCGCCGACCCCCGTCGCGGCGATCTGCGAAATGCGGTGGAGAACTGGGGAGGCCGGGCGTCGGTCGATTCGGTCGGGTTCCGTGCCGTCCGCGAGTTTCGCCTGGCACTCGTCAGCCAGCTCTCCGACGTCCTTGTTTCGCCTTGCAAGAAAGTGCAACCCAAGTTTTCCATCGCCGGCCTGGATCGCACGGAGGGCCCGATCTGGCAGCTGGTTTCCCAAAAGCCGCCGCACTTGATCGATCCGCGCTTCAAGAGCTGGAAGGAACTGCTGCTATCGGCGGCCGACGGAGTGGTTCGCAACGCGACCAAAGACGGGACGCGCATCGCAGACTACACCTGGGGCAGCTACAACAAGACGCACATCTTCCATCCGTTGACGTTGGCCGTACCAGCCCTCGCGACCTGGCTTAACATGCCCGCGCAAGGGCTGCCGGGCGATTGGGACAACATGCCGCGGATCCAAACGCCGGATCACGGGGCCTCCGAGCGGCTGGCCGTTTCACCCGGGCACGAAAGCGACGGCTATCTGCACATGCCCTGCGGCCAGTCGGGTCACCCGCTGTCGCCGCACTTCAGCGACCAGCACGCAGCCTGGGCCGAGGGAAAGGCCGCGCCCTTCCTGCCTGGCCCGCCTGAACACACGCTCGTTCTGAAACCGGCGGCTTGATGCCGCAGCGTCCCGACTTGGAGGCGCGAATTTTGACTCAGACGTCGCACAGGCGTACGGCCTGTCGCAGACCGTCGAGCGGGGGGCGCGTCGGGATAAACTCCTGCCCGACATAGCCCGTATAGCCGAGCTCGAGAAGTTTTTTCATCAGCGGCGGATAATAGATTTCCTGGTTTTCGTCGAGCTCGCCACGCCCCGGGTTGCCCGCCGTGTGCACGTGACCCAGGATGTCCTTCGTCTGCTCGAGGCGGCGGATCAGGTCCCCGTGCATAATTTGCACGTGATAGATGTCGAACAGCAGCTTGACGCGCGGAGAACCCACGCGGCGGATAATCTCGGCCACCCGGTCGAGGTCGTCCCCCTGATAGCCGAAATGCCCCTTCATCGGATGCGAATGGTCCCGGCTGTTGAGATGTTCAACGCAGACATTGACGCCTTTGCGTTCCGCGTATCGGGCGATTTCCTTCAACCCGGCGATGCAATTCGCGATCCCCTCATCCAGCGGGATCTCGCCGCTATTGGGATCCTCGGGATTGCGCCACTTGTAGCCGACAAAGGCGATCACGCTGGGGAAGCCGGCCGCCGCGCAGTGATCGATGGTCTCGCGCGTTCGCGCGAGCAGTTCCGCGCGGTGAGCAGGGTTATTGAACCCCCGTTTGAACGCGGCCCCCGGCATCCCGTTCGGGGCAATCGCGCAGCTGAGGCCGTAGCGGCGTAGAGTCGGCCAGGTCTGCGGTTCGCAGATCTCGACCGACACGCAGCCCAGCTGCCGGGCGACCTGGCAGGTCCGCTCGATGTCCCACTTTTCACCCGCCGAGTTGAAACACCAGAACACGATCGATTGACGGATTCGGCCGCGAAGAGGCGTCTCTTCCTCGCGGGAACTGGCCGCGACCGACAGGCCGGGAATCGCGGTGGCGGCCGCAGCCGCGATCGACCCTTGCAGCAGTTGGCGGCGTCCCAAATCGGCGGACCGGGTTTCGTCTGAAGAAGCCATGCGCAATCTCCTCACGAGCCATCTTATCAATCAATTGATCCGTCCGCATCGAGCAGGAGCCTCACCGCTGTCGAAGCTCAAAGCCGCTTTTCTTGGCTCTGAGCGGCCTGCAGGGCCCGTTTCCACTTTGGGCGTGCATTCATCGTCACCGGTCCAGAAGCGACAACTTTCTGCCACCTTCCAACATATACCTGACAAAGATATTTCCGCAGTCATCGCTCCCGCTTCGTCGCCGGATGCGCACGGCAGCCGCCGTCTGCGGACGACGATACATAAATCGCTTTGGTTACCCGGCCGATATTTGGGCGTCCGCGTCGGTGGGCTTTTGAGGCGGCTGGCTGTTGACACCCGAGAAAAGCGACAGGTAGCCCACATCCCAACCCACGAGATTTCTAGCTGCTATTGAACTGTTGGTCACTTGCTGAAAAATATTGCATCGCTATTTTTTCTCCAAAACGAATGTGCACTATGTCCCGGGCGCTCCCTCCTCGTACTGTGACCATGTCCGCGGATCCGAGTCGAACAAAGTGACGAAAAGATGGGGCGCCCATCATTGCTGGCAGCGTTAATGGTTGTTAATGTTCGAGTGACAAAACCATCTCACCTTCAGTAAGGCAACGAAACAATGGCAAAGAAGGCAAACGGATTCAATCTGTCGGAGACAATTCGAGAGTACCGCAAAGCCCATCGCGGCACATCCGCTCGAGACGCGATGGAAGCCATCAAGAAGAGCAATCCCGATCAGAAAATCAACGAGGGGACGTTTAAGAGCACCTTCTACAAGCTCGTGGGGAGCGGAAAGCGGCGCTCGGTCCGCAGAGCCAAGCCGTTCCGCGGTCGAGGCGGCGACGGATCCGACGTGATGCGGGCGGGTCTGACATTTATCCGCCTCGCGGGAAGCGTCGAGGCGGCTCGCGAACAACTCGCGGGACTCAAGGACCTGATCGAAACGGCCAAGACCGTCGACTGAAGGGTCATTCAGCGCCGGCCCCCGATCGTCTTGCTACCACGCGTCTGCCAATTCGGGCGAGTGGGTCTAGAGTATTTCTCGCGCCTGGTGGTATCCTGCGTACTGCGGTTCACATCGTACGCGCGAAGGTATCGTTTTGCGCTGCGGCTGATCCTGCCGCCTTTGACTTGGATGATCAGCTTTTCGGCCTCGCCGCGAAGTTAGTCTGCGCAAACTGGCGTTGAGCAACGCCGGTTCCGCGCGCCCGATCCCAAGTTCTTTTCATTTTGACCACTTGGACGTGTTCCTTTCCGGATTCGCGTCGGGAACAATGGGACGGCATAAGCCCGTGCTCGCCAGAGTGCCGCCGGGCTCCGAGTTCGAGCAAATTCGCGACGTAAATATGATTCCCGGCCCGGCGATCGGCAAACGCGCCATCCGGCTGTCTAACGACCTGGCGACGCCGTTCTATCGGCTCTTTTGGGGCCGGCATATTCATCACGGGCTGTGGGACGCAACCGAGTCGGCGGCTGACGCCCAGTCGAACCTGATGGAAGCAGTCATCCGCGAAGCTCGGCTGCAAGGCGGCGAGCGCGTGCTCGATGTGGGCTGCGGAATTGGTGCGTCAGCCATCCATCTTGTGAAGACCCACAACTGCCGGGTGACAGGCATCACCATTAGCCGCGTCCAGCAACAGTGGGCAACGATCGCCGCGATCGGCAGCGGCGTCGGGTCGCGGACGCGATTCCTGGCAGCCGATGCCGAGACGGTTCAGCTGCCCCCGGGCACCTTTGACCTTGTTTGGGTCGTCGAATGCACCGAGTACCTCTTTGATAAGGCACGGTTTGTCCATCGAGTCGCCGATTGGCTGCGCCCCGGCGGCCGTGCCGTCCTCTGCGCGTGGGAAACCGGCGACGGCCCGCTGAGCGAGGAATCGCAACGCCGGGTGTACGAAGTCTGCGCAGGCTTTGGTCTTCCGTCGCTGGCCAGCGGCGAAGAGTTTCGGAGATGGTTTGCCGATGCGGGATTGGAAGTGAATCGCCGCAGTGATTGGACTCCCCGCGTGAGCAAAACTTGGGAGATCTCGTGGCACGACGCTCAGCGGTCTGGCGTGCATTGGCTGGCCCGTCTGGTTGGCCGCAGACGGCTGACGTTCTGGGATCACTATCTCGCAATCCTCACCGCGTACAGAACCGGCGCCATGAAATACGAATGCTGGAGTGTCTCAAAGCCCTCCGCATCCTGTCGCAGCGGACTTCAGGCTGCTCAATCCGTGCCAGCCGCATCGTAGTCTGGTTCAGAGGAGTTGCAGGCTCTTCCCGGGATAACGATTGCGCCATCTTCAACCTTTGTATCGACGTCCGAGTTTTGGCGCTGTTTTTGCGAGTCGCGCCTCGACTTGTGCCGCGCAGGCTCGCGCACTCGGATTGCGGTGCGGTGCGCGCCCTCACTTCGGTCATTTTTTGATCGATTGCATGTGAAAAGGTTGGGCAAGATGGTAGGTTTAGACACGCCCTTGCGGGCGCCAAATCGGGACCCAGAGCCTCATAGATTCTGCGCCTGGCTTTTTGAGAGTCCCGATTGCCGTCGCAACTTCGGTCGAGGGACCGCGTCTTGGCATCCTAAGGAAGCTCACCAATGCAGACGATGAACAGCACCCCTTGGCTTTCCACGCCGCTAAGCGAACAGATGCTCCAGCGCGGTCGCCAATCGATCGCCGGCGGCGACAGCAGCACGATGCGCGTGCTTCCGTATCATCTTCCGCTCGTGGCCGCGCGCGGCCAGGGCTCGCGAGTCTGGGACGTCGACGGCAATGAGTACATCGACCTCAACATGGCGTACGGTCCGCTGGTTTTGGGGCACTGCCCCGAGCCGATCATTCGGGCGGTGACCGACCAGATTCGCAACCGGGGCAGCCAGCTCGGTTTCCCGACGGAAATCACGATCCGCGTGGCCGAGAAGATCAAGCAGCTCTTCCCGAGCATGGAGTTGATGCGGTTTGCCAACTCGGGGACCGAGGCCGACGTTTCGGCCGCCCGACTTTCTCGCGCTTGGACGGGCCGCCCCAAACTCATTCAATTCGAGGGGCATTACCACGGCTGGAGCGACACGCTCTTCAATCGCTACCACGCTCCGCTCGAAGATCTGCCGGCAGGGCCGTACGGACCGGCCATCCCGGGGACGCAAGGGATTAACGGTGCCCCGCACGAAAACCTGGTCTGCCGCTGGAACGACGTCGACGCCCTCGAGCAGTGCCTGAACGATCATCGCGGCCAGGTCGCCGGCGTCATCATGGAGCCGGTGATGGGGAACGCGGGGACGATTCCCCCGCTACCCGGTTATCTGGAAGCGGTGCGGGCCTTGACGAAGGACCACGAAGCACTCTTGATCTTCGACGAGGTGATCACGGGCATGCGGGTCGCCGGCGGCGGCGCTCAGGAGCTCTACGACGTCCAACCCGACATCACGGTCATTTCCAAGGGACTCGGTGGTGGTTATCCGGTTGCCGCCTTCGGCGCCTCGAAAGAGATTATGCAGGTCGTCGTGGACGGGAAGATGTTCCACGGCGGAGTCTACTCGGGCAACGCCGTCGTGATGTCGGCCGCGGAAGTGGTCCTCGACGAGATTCTGACGCACCGCACCGAGTTCTACGACAAGCTCAACAGGCTCGGGAACGAGCTGACGCGGGGCGCCTCGCGAATTCTGGCGCGGGCCGGCATCCCGCACCTGACTCAGCACGTCGGGCCGATGATCTCGATCTTCCTGACCGACGGAAAGGTCGATTCGCTCAACAACTATCGGGAAGTCCGTCAGCACTGCGACTTCGCGAAGTACATCCGGCTGCAACATCTGATGCAGCGCTCCGGCGTGTATTTCCACCCGAACCAGTTCGAGCCCCTGTTCCTCTGCGTGGCGCATTCCAGCGAGGATCTCGGTATCGTATTGGAGCGATTCGAGCAAGCCGTCGCCGCGCTTCGAGCGTGAGGGAAAACATTCCCGCGTGCCGCTCGGCCCGAATCGCCGGGGTGACGGGCACGCATCGGTCGGCCGCGAATCGACGAGCCGGCCGCTGCCCAGGGGCCGGTTTCACCGGCCAATCAAACTCTGGCCCGCGTGCGCCGGTGCTTAGCCGGATCGATGGATGACAGGACATCAACCAGCGGCTGAATTGGACGTCGCCCTCGCGATGGAAGCGACCGATCTGCTGAAGGAGACCGCACGCCGCTGGGCGATCGAGCGGCCCCATCGCCCCCGCAACTTCGAGGCCTGGCTGCGGCAACCGGGTAACGCGCCGCCCCTTCCGCGGACCGACACACAGCTTCCCGTGTTGGTGGTCGGCGCGGGGCCGGCCGGGATGGCGGCCATGTCGGCGTTGCGCAGGGCCGGCGTCGAGTTTGAGGGGGTCGAATTTCACAGCAGCGTGGGCGGGATCTGGGATCAGTCCAATCCGCTCAGCAGCGTCTACGACAGCCTGACGACCAATACGTCGCGTTACACGACGCATCTGGGCGCGGCGATGCCGCGCGAGTGGCCCGACTATCCGCATCATCGCCAGGCGCTCGGATATCTCGAGCGCTTCGCCGACGAATCGGGAATTCTCCCGCGCATTCGGTTCCTGACTTCGTTCGAGGGAGCCAGAAAGTCGGATCGGCAGACCTGGATTGCCGCCTTGCGATCGGTCGGCGAGCACAAAAGCGACGCGCGCGAGTACCGCGCGATCATCGCCGCGACCGGCATCCACAATAAAAAGAGCCGCGTCTTTCCCGAGGCGCTTCGCGCGGAGGCGATCGCCAGCGGATTGGACGTGATCCACTCCTGCGACTACCGCAACCCCGCGCGTTACGCCGGCAAACGGGTGCTCGTCGTCGGACTGGGCGTGTCGGGGACCGACATCGCCAGCGAAATCAGCCGCGTCGCCGCGCGAACGCTGCTTTCGTTCCGTTCGGCGCCCTGGATCGTGCCGGCCAATGTCCTCGGTCGGCCGGGAGACCTGGCGGCGCTCGGCCCAACGTCCTGGCTCCCTTTCTGGCTTCAGCGCGAGTCATTCCGCGTCATTCGCGCGATGACGATCGGAAGCCCTCAACGCGTGGGGCTGCCGGTGCCGACTCATCGGCTGCTCGACCGGTTTGCTGTGACCGATCGCGGGATCGTTCAGGCCCTCAAAACCAATCGGGTGACTCTCCGCTCGACCGTCGCAGCGATCGAAGCGGGCGTCGCCTATTTCGACGATGACCATCAAGACCCGGAGCCAATCGACGCCGTGCTCTTTGCCACGGGCTACCAGCGCGTCTATCCGATGCTGGAGGGCCTCAGCTCCGGAGAAATGAGCCTGAGCGAGATCTTCCCGTTCCTCATCTTTCATCCGCACGATCCGGCCCTGGCATTTATGGCAGAGACAATTACGCCGACCGGATGCTGGCCCGTGTTTTTAGAGCAGGGTCGGGCGCTTGCCGCGTTCTTTGCCGCGGAACAGCGTAATACGCACAATTTCGCCGCGTTCAATGCGCGCCGGCTCAACCCGTCTCCCGACTTCAAGGGGAAATGGTATCGAGAAGCTGACGGCTTCCACGTCGAGGTCCGGACTTACACTCGGGCCCTCCGCAAACTGACCGGCTGGCTTTCCGACTGACCAGCCTGTTGGCGCGGATCGCCGGGGGATTCCTTCTTTTTCATGCGCTTCCCATGATCGAGATCCGGACCTACGACGGCGAGCCGGACGAGTTGGCGACCTTCTGCACGCGCGTTTGGCAGACCCGCTATCGCGACAAGATGCCGATCTGGCTTTGGAGCGGGCCGTTCATGGAATGGGAACTTTTCTCAGACGCGCCGGGCGCTCGCGAGTTTCTCGTCGCGGCCTACGACAAGGGTCGCCTCGTCGGAGCGCATCCCGAAAAGCCCGTTCGCTACCAGTGGCGCGGACAGCCGATTTTTGGAACGGCGGGAGCGTGGTTCTCAGTCGATCCGGCTTATGAGGCCCAGGGCGTGTCGATGAAGCTCGTCCTCGAGCAACGCCGCCGGCATCGGGAGCGCGACGCGAAGTTCGACATCGGCTATTTGATCATGGGCGCGCAGGCGGCGATGGGGAAGGAGTTTTGGCTGCGGCTGCGATCGATGCAAGTCGTCGGCAAGCTGAATCTGTGGACTCGGATGATCGATCACCGCGCCTTGACGGAGTTTTCCTTCTCGGCGCGCGACCGGTGGGCAACGCGAATCGTCGGCAGCGTCCAACGCCGGCCGCGCCCCCCGCGCGATTCGAGCGGCATCCGCCCCTATTGTCAGACGGACTTGTCCGCTTGCCTGACGCTCGTCGACGAGTTGAGTCGCCAGGCTGAGTTTGGGCTCGTGTGGGACGAAGCGTCGCTTGGCCGCCAGCTCGACTTCAAGAGCGTGCCCCACACGCTTGTCGCGGAAGAAAACGGACGCGTGCAGGGTTTCGTGAATTACTTTCAGCAACCGTTCCTGGGCCGCCGCGAGATTCTCGCCGGCGTGATCGACTTGCTCTGCGTGCAGGGGCTTTCATCGGGCCGTCGTCGAGATTTGCTGCAGGCGGCGCTCGCAGCAATGTCCGACGCAGGTTGCCACGTCGCCGTTTTCCTTGGGACGGCGGGGCAGCCACCGAGCCTGTTGGCCCGAACGGGATTCATTCCGGAACCGCCCGACCACCTCTACGTCGCCCAAGCGATGACGCCCGACGCTCCGACGCTCAAGACTCGCCGGATTCACGCGATTCTTCGTTGAGGCCGCGGTCGAGTTTGATTTTCACGCGCCAGCGCCCGTTTCCGAAGTCTAAACGGGGTCCATTCCGCTCGATGGCCCCGGCAAGGAAGGCCAGTGCGACGACTACCGCAAGCAGAAGCCAAGCAAACAAAGTAAATGCAAGACTCGTGATCGCCTGCACCCACGGTACGTGGAGATTCTTGGGTTCGCTCAAGGACGACAGCCACGGATGAGACTCGGAGAAATAGACGACCGGAAGATCACCGACGCGCGAAGTCCGGTAGTGCTCTTCGTCCCAGCCCGTTCCGCTGTATTCCTGGTCATTCACATGGTAGGTGTAGGCGACCTGATTGTGATGCGACGGGAACACCTGCGTGACAACCGCCGTCCCCGGGCGGGCATCCTGTCGCAGCCAATACGTGGCCCAGGCGTTGTGCACCACTCCAAAAGCCCACCATCCGACGAAGCCCGCTCCGATCAAGCAGGCGATCACGACCGGATAGGGACCGCGCATGAATTTGACGTCCCAGGGTAGCTCGGCTGAGTTGGGGTCGCGCATAACGCCTGACCTCCCACGCTTTCACAACATTTTGCATTTGCGTCCTAAGTCCTTGCGAGAGCGACGCGGGCTGCACCAATCGACTGTGGGATCATTGCCGCGTCCACTGCCCCAAGCCGACGACTTGTCGTCGGTTCCGGAACG
>Ga0187782_10001362_pt1 | contig 17664 bp, 17 predicted proteins | sample 0715_SJ02_MP15_2_FD_132454 | JGI IMG/M metagenome (GOLD analysis project Ga0187782, IMG submission 132454) | Tropical peat soil microbial communities from peatlands in Department of Meta, Colombia - 0715_SJ02_MP15_20_MG | ecosystem: Environmental > Terrestrial > Soil > Wetlands > Peat | place...
GTCTGATCGCCAAGGTGCCCACCATTGCGGCTTATTCCTATCGCCACAGCCTGGGTTTCCCCTATGTCTATCCCGACAACGACCTGAGCTACCCCGAAAACTTCATGAACATGCTGTGGAAGATGGTGGAGCCCAAGTACGTTGCCAACCCGGTGCTGGCGCGGGCGCTGGACATTCTGTTCATCCTGCACGCCGACCACGAGCAGAATTGCTCGGCCAACACCATGCGCTGTGCCGGAAGCTCGGAAGCCGATCCCTATCTGGCGGTCGCGGCAGCGTGTGCGGCGCTGGCCGGACCGCTGCATGGCGGCGCCAACGAAGCGGTTCTCACCATGCTGGCCGAGATCGGTAACAAGAACAACATCCCCGCCTACATCAAGCGGGTCAAGGAAGGCCACGGCAAGCTGATGGGATTCGGCCACCGGGTCTATAAGAACTATGACCCACGGGCGCGGATCATCAAACACATTGCCGATCAGGTGTTCCAGGTCACGGGCAGGAATCCCAAGCTGGAGATCGCGCTGGAATTGGAGAAGATTGCGCTGGAAGACGAGTACTTCATCAGCCGCAAGCTCTATCCCAACGTGGATTTTTACTCCGGCATCATCTATCAGGCGATGGGCTTCAAGCCGGAGATGTTCACCGTGCTGTTCGCCATTCCGCGCGTCGCCGGGTGGCTGGCGCAATGGCAGGAACTGATGGAGGACAAAGAGCAGAAGATTTCGCGTCCGCGGCAGGTGTATGTGGGGCACGAGCTGCGGAAGATCGATACCTCGCGGTTTTCCGTGGTGAAGGCCATGGCGCGATAGCTTTGCTCTTTTGGCGGGCGCCGGATGCGAATCCGGCGCCTTTTTTATTGATAAAATGATGCCGAAAATGGCAGCGCCATCCTGCGGCGCTGGCGAGGTGGGGGATGACATTCGAGAATTTGCTGTTCGAGACTGAAGGTCCGATTGGGGTGATCACGCTGAATCGTCCTCAGCGGCGCAACGCCCTTTCGCTCGAGACGATGCAGGAGTTGATCGCTTGTCTCAATGCGGTCGCACAGGACCCGGCAGTGCGGGTCGTAATTCTGGCTGCGACGGGGAAGGTGTTTTCCTCCGGCCACGATCTGGGACAGATGGTGGGCAAGGACCTCAGCTACTATCGCCGCACCTTCGACGTGTGCTCCGATCTCATGATGAAGGTACAGGCCATCCCGCAGCCGGTGATCGCGGAAGTGCAGGGCATCGCTACCGCCGCCGGGTGCCAGCTCGTCGCCACGTGCGATCTGGCGATCGCTTCCGAAGAAGCGGCTTTCGCCACGCCGGGCGTAAAAATCGGGCTCTTTTGCTCAACGCCCATGGTCGCCCTCAGCCGTGCGATCGGCCGCAAGCGCGCGTTGCAGATGCTGTTCACCGGCGACATGGTCCCGGCGACGATCGCAGCCGAGTGGGGACTGGTGAACAACGTCGTCCCCGCCAGCGCACTCAAAGAAGAAACTCGCAAGCTGGCCAAGCGCATCGCCGACGCCAGCCCGTTGACGGTCGGAATCGGCAAGCAGGCGTTCTACGCGCAGATTGACCTCGACCAGCCCAAGGCCTATGCCTACGCGAAAGAAGTCATGGCGATGAATTCGATGGCCGCCGACGCGCAGGAAGGCATCTCGGCGTTTCTCGAGAAACGGGCAGCGTGCTGGGCGGGGAAATAACTTTAAACGTCGTCTTGGATTGTCATCCCGAGCGAAGGGCGACGTGAGCGCCTCGCGAACAGAGCGCGAGTCGAGGGACCTTGGGTTTACTTTCCAAGGGCGCCTTCCAATTCCGCTAAGTTGCCGATGATCGCTTCCGGCCGGAGACCCAGTTCTTCCTCGGGCGCCCTGGCGCGGTTGATCCAGCAGGTCCACAAGCCGAAACTCTTGGCGCCGGCGATATCCCAGAAATTCGAAGAGATGAAGCCGATAGCATCCTGTCGCAAGTTCAGGCGGCGCGATGCGAGCTCATACACGCGAGGGCTGGGCTTGAAGATCTTCACCTCGTCCACGCTGATGACGTCGGCGAACACGTCTTTGAGGCCCGCATTCTCGACCACTGCCGCCAGCATGCGCGGCGAGCCGTTCGACAGTATCGCCAGCTTGTAGCGCGCCAGCGACTGCAGCGCCTGCCGAACTTCCGGGAAGGGATCGAGATGCAGGTAGCCATCCATGAGCCTTTGACGCGTTGCCGGCGGACAGTCAAGCTTCAAGCTGCGGCAGGCGAAGGCCAGCGCCGATTCCGTGACCTGCCAGAAGTCCTCGTAGCGTCCCATCAGGCTGCGCAGCCAGGTGTATTCCAGTTGCTTGGCGCGCCAGAGCTGGCTCAGTGCGGGGCCTTTGTCGGGGAATAACTCATTGCAAGTGGAGATGACGGAGTGCACGTCGAAGAGCGTGCCGTAGGCGTCGAAGGCGAGGGCTCGGATGGTCACAGCAACAGTTTAGCGGGCGCCGAAACGCCGCGCCTCATACGCGGCAATCTCGGCCTCGTGCTGGAGAGTCAGGCCGATATCGTCGAGGCCTTCGAGCAGGCAGCGCCGGTTGAAATCCTCCATGGTGAAGGAGGCGAAAAAGCCCGAGTCATCGCGCACCTCAAGCTTTTCCAGGTCTACGGTAAGGCGGTAGCCCTCGGTTTCGTGCGCCCGTTTCATGATGGCCGCCACTTGCGCCTCCGGCAGCACGACCGTCAACAGCCCGTTTTTCACGCAATTGTTGGCAAAGATGTCAGCAAACGAGGGCGCGATGATGGCGCGGAAGCCGAAATCTTCGAGAGCCCATGGCGCATGCTCGCGCGACGATCCGCAACCGAAATTCCGGTCCGCCACCAGAATACTGGCGCCGGCGTAACGCGGCTGGTTGAGCGGGAAGTCCGGGTCGAGGGTGCGGTCGGGCTTGCGGCGCCAGTCGTGAAACAGGAACTCACCGAAACCCGTGCGCTCGATGCGCTTGAGGAACTCCTTGGGGATGATCTGGTCCGTATCCACGTTGGCGCGATCGAGCGGAACCACCAGCCCGGTGTGGGCGCGAAATGCCTTCATTAAAATCTCCACTTGCGGACGTCGGTGAAGTGGCCTTCGATAGCGGCCGCCGCGGCCATCATCGGGCTCACCAGGTGGGTGCGGCCGCCGCGTCCCTGGCGGCCCTCGAAGTTGCGATTGCTGGTGGAGGCGCAGCGCTCGCCCGGCTGCAGGACATCGGGATTCATCCCCAGACACATGGAGCAGCCGGAGTCGCGCCATTCGAAACCGGCGTCCCGGAAAACCTGGTCGAGCCCTTCCGCCTCGGCTTCGCGTTTCACGGCCTGCGACCCGGGCACCACCATGGCGCGGACTTTGGCATTGACCTTGCGCCCGCGGGCGACGCGCGCGGCGGCGCGCAAGTCTTCGATCCGTGAGTTGGTGCAGGAACCGATAAACACGCGGTCCACACTGATGTCCTCGATCGCCGTCCCCGGCGCCAGCGCCATGTAGGCAAGAGCGCGCTCGGCGGCACCACGCTCAGCCGCTGTGCTGGCGGCGGCAGGATCGGGTACCGTGGCGGTCACGGGCGCCACCATGCCCGGGTTCGTGCCCCAGGTGACAAAGGGCGCAAGGCTCGAGGCATCGATCTCGACGAGCCGGTCATAGTGCGCACCGGGGTCTGACCGCAACGCGCTCCAGCGGACCACCGCCTTATCCCACGCCGCGCCGCTGGGAGAGAAGCGCCGCCCGCGAAGATAGGCAAACGTCACCTCGTCGGGCGCAACCATGCCGGCGCGCGCTCCCGCCTCGATGCTCATATTGCAAACCGTCATGCGGCCTTCCATGGAGAGACTGCGCACGGCGTTCCCGGTGTACTCGACCACGTGCCCGGTGGCGCCGTCGGTGCCGATCGTCCCGATGATGCCCAGCACCAGGTCCTTGGCGGTAACGCCTTCGGGCAGCAGACCGTTGACGCGGATCTCCATCGTCCGCGGCCTCTGCTGCGGCAGGCACTGCGTGGCCAGCACGTGCTCGACTTCCGAAGTGCCGATGCCGAAGGCCAGCGCGCCAAACGCGCCGTGGGTGGAAGTGTGGCTGTCGCCGCAAACGATGGTCAGCCCCGGCTGGGTCGCGCCCAGTTCGGGACCGATAACGTGCACGATGCCCTGGTCGGGGGAATCGATGTCATAGAGAGCGAGGCCGAATTCCTCACAATTGCGGCGCAGCGCTTCCATCTGCCGGGCCGCGATGGGATCGGTGATGGGCAGATGCCCGGGCGTGGTGGGGACGTTATGGTCCACCGTAACCAGAGTGCGTCCCGGCCGCCGCACGCTCCGGCCTGCCGCACGCAAGCCGTCGAACGCCTGCGGAGAAGTAACCTCGTGCACCAGGTGCAGGTCGATATAGAGCAGCGGCGGCTGGCCGTGCGGCTCGAACACTACATGTTCGTGCCAGATCTTCTCGAACAGGGTGCGGGGAGAGGTGGCGGGAGTGGTCATCTCTAATCCTGCTTGGGTGGAGCAGCGCTTTAGCGCTGCATTAAACATTGCTAACAGAACCTGGCTTTAGCCGCTGAGGCAGGGCTTGAACCCCAAAACTTAATAAGCCACATCAATGCACGCCTAATGGCCTGCTCCACCCTGCCCGCTCCACCCGCCAGGGGCTATGCGGCCTCACACAGCATGATACGCCCGCCGGCGGTCGGTGACATCGGCCACGGTGCTTTCCACCAGCGCGCCCATCTCCGCGGTGGAGACTACGCGCTTGGCGCGTCCGCGGTTGAGGTCGGCAGTGCGATACCCCTGGTCGAGCACTTCGCGGATGGCGTCTTCGATATCCTGCGCGGCCTGCTCCAGCCGGGCGCTGTGGCGCAACAGCATGGCGGCCGAGGCGATCGCCCCCAGGGGATTGGCGATACCGCGTCCGGCGATGTCGGGCGCCGAGCCGTGAACCGGCTCGTAGAGGTCCACTTTGCCTCCGATGGTCGCCGAGGCCAGCATCCCCAGCGAGCCGCTCAGCACCGCTGCTTCGTCGGAGAGAATGTCGCCGAAGAGGTTTTCCGTAACGATGACGTCAAAAGAACCGGGATGGGTGATGAGGCGCATGGCGCAGGAGTCCACGTACATGTGCTCCAGCTTGATCTCGGGATACTCACGGCTGACGCGCGTGACCGTCTTCCGCCAGAGCTGTGAGGTCTCGAGCACGTTGGCCTTGTCTATCGAAGTGACTTTCCGGTGGCGCATCCGCGCCTGCCGGAAGGCGACGTGGGCGACCCGCTCAATCTCCGCTTCCGAGTAGCGCATGGTGTTGTATGCGCTCGAACCGCTGCTTTCGAAGCCACGCGGCCCGGCGAAGTAAATCCCTCCCAACAGCTCGCGAACGATTAGGATGTCGGCGCCTTTGATGATCTCCGGACGCAGCGGCGAGCAGTCGGCAATGGCGCCATAGGCGATCGCCGGACGCAGATTGGCGTATCCGCCCAGCGCCTGTCTCAAAGCCAGCAATCCCGACTCAGGCCTCTGCCCGGCAGGCAGCGAATCGAACTCTGGCCCTCCCACGGCGCCCAGCAACACGGCGTTGCTTTCCATGCAGGCCCGCGAAGTCGCCTCGGGCAAGGGCACACCGAACTGGCGGATGGCGACTCCGCCAATCGCATGTTCTTCGAAGCTGGCCTCATAGCCGCATAGATCCAGCACCGTGCGCAAGACGCGCACTGCTTCTCGTGTGACCTCCGGGCCGACTCCATCGCCCGGCAGAACCGTGATGTTGAGCCTCATTGTCCTAGCCCCAGAAAGCCTTCAGCAATCAGCGCTCGGCAGTCAGACTGCCTTGGCGGAGCGCTGACTGCTGAAGGCTGAGTACCAGTTCCCTACGCCGTGCCCAATGGGCTGGGCACGCTGTGCGATTTTGCCATTTCCTTGAGGGCCGCCAAAGCCGGCATTTCCTCCTGGATAATGGCCAGCAGGTGGCGGTCCTCAACCACTTTGATCTGGTCGGCGAGGGCGACGAAGCGCTTGTAGATGCGGTCCAGGTCGCGCCGGGAGAATTCGTATCCCAACTTCTGGCACTTCAGGCCGAGCGCGTGCCTGCCAGAGTGCTTGCCCAGCACCAGCTTGCTTTCCGGCACACCCACGGACTGCGGGGTCATGATCTCATACGTCAGGGGGTTCTTGATGACGCCGTCCTGATGGATGCCGGCCTCATGGGCAAAGGCGTTACGGCCTACAACCGCCTTGTTGGGCTGCACGAAAGCTCCTGTAATCTCGGTCAGCAGGCAGCTGGACGGATACAGCTGCTCGCCCTGGATGCCTGTGTCGTAGGGCATCTGGTCGCTGCGGACGCGCATGGCCATCACGATCTCTTCCAGCGAGGCATTGCCGGCGCGCTCGCCGATGCCGTTGACGGTGCACTCCACCTGCCGTGCCCCGGCTTCAATGCCAGCTATGGAATTTGCCACCGCCAGGCCGAGATCATTGTGGCAGTGCACGGAGATGGTCACATCACGATGGTTACGCACCCGGCCACATACGGCTTCGATGATGCGGTACATCTCGCGCGGGACGGTGTAGCCGACGGTGTCCGGAATGTTGACCGTGGTCGCACCGGCTTCTACTACCGCCTGCGTTACATCGCACAGGAACTCGACTTCGGTCCGGGTAGCGTCCTCGGGAGAAAACTCCACATCGGCGCACAGGGAGCGCGCCAACCGCACCGCTTCCGCCGCCCGCTGCAGGCACTGCTCCCGGGTCATCCGGAGCTTGTAATGCAAGTGGATATCGGAGGTTGCGAGGAAAACGTGAATACGCGGATGCTCAGCGTGGCGCACCGCCTGCCAGGCGCGCTCAATGTCCTCGTAGCCGGCGCGGGCAAGACCTGCGATCCGGGGACGGCGGACCTCCTGGGCCACGGCTTGGACCGCCTCGAAGTCCCCGTCGGAAGCGATGGGGAAGCCGGCCTCGATCACGTCCACGCCCAGGCGGTCGAGCTGACGAGCCATGCGCAGCTTTTCATCCAATCGCATGCTGCAGCCTGGCGATTGCTCGCCGTCGCGTAGCGTGGTGTCGAAAATGGTGAGACGGTTACGTTCCATCGCCTATCCTCCCGGCCGGACTGGGACCCGAGGTTAAAGTTCTAGCCTAGCCGCCTTCGCGGTTTAAGGAAAGTTTATAGTTTTTTTAGCATGATAAATATTACTTATGGTATAAGGAGCACTGTCCCGGTAATTCCGCTTTTCCAAATGGGGCCCAATGGACTTGTTTCAACTGGAAACCTTTCTGGCGGTGGCCCGCGAGGGCAGCTTCTCCCGCGCGGCAAAGAAACTCTTCCGTACCCAGCCGGCGGTCAGCCAGACGATCCGCAAGCTGGAAGTGGAACTGGGGGAACCGCTTTTCGACCGCTCCTCGCGCGACGGCGTGCTCACCGACGCCGGGCGCGTGCTCGAGGACTATGCCCTGCGCCTGCTGAACACGCGGAACGAGGCCCTGCTGGCCCTGGATGAGCTGCGGCAGATGCTCAAAGGCAAGCTGGCGGTTTCGGCCAATGAATTCACCTGCCTCTACCTGCTGCCGGTGCTGGACGAGTACCGCCGACTCTATCCCATGGTCAAGGTCGCGGTGCAGCGGTCCCTGGCCAGCCACATTTCCGATGAACTGATCAACCACAGCACGGAACTGGGTGTGCTTACCTTCCGTAGCGAAGACCCGCTGCTGCGGTCGATCGTCGTCTATCGGGACGAGTTAACTTTCGTGGTACCCCCGCAGCACCCTCTGGCTTCCGCGAAGGAAGTCACGATCCGGCAACTGGGGACGGAGTGGTTCGTGGCTCACAACGTGCCGTCGCCCTACCGAGACAAGGTGCTCGAGGCCTTCTCCCGGCACCACGTTCCGCTGCAGATGCCGGTGGAACTGCCCACCACCGAGGCCATCAAGAAGTTCGTCGGAATGTCGAATGGCGTGGCCTTGATTCCAGGCATCTGCGTGGAAAACGAAGTCGCGCGAGGAGAGCTGATACGCGTGCCTGTCCGCGACCTGCACTTTGAGCGCAAGCTGCGCATTATCTATCGCAAGAACTCAAGCCTGTCGCACGCGGCGCGCGCCTTCCTCAAGGTGGCGGAAACTTTTGCGGCCAAGAAGGGCGAGCCGTATATGTTTCAGCCGGAGAAGTGAGAAGTGGTAGGAATCTGTAATTTGCAATTGGTAATTTGTAATTTGATCGGCGGCGCCAGTATTGCTCACAGGGCCTACAAGCGGGCAAAAATCACAAATCACCAAATCCCAAATTACCAATTACAAATTATCCATTGCTCTACGTCTCCCACGCTCCCAGCAACCGCCGCACCGTGACCAACTGCCCGAGGTGGTACGAGTTGTGATCGGCCACCAGCAGCGCTTCCCGCAGGATGGTCTGGCCTTCGCCGTGAGAGATGGGCGCAAACAGGTCGGTCGCCGGGTCTTCGACGAGGTCCTGCATGGCCTTGAGGTCGGCGCGGAACTGCCGCAGGCTCTTCTGCCACGCCTTGTCGTCGGGCGGAGCGTCGCTCTCCGGCCAGTAGCCGGCGGGAAATTCGGGCGAGACGTGCGCAGCGTTGCGGCTGAACTCCAGGATGTCCCACTGCGCGATCCGCATGTGCTCGAGCAGGCGCCACGGCGAGTAGGGAAGGCCGGGCGGCTTGGCTCCGCGTAGTTGGGCGGGCAGCGCTGCCAGCGCCTCCTCGAAATTCAGGTGGGCGTTGCCGCCGCGCAAGAGGTCAAGCAAGTGCTGTCTGAGAGCACGATCCGCCCGCCTTTGTATCTCAGGCCGGACCGGCGCCGCCGGCTTCGTTCCCTGCCGTGATGGTTTCTTGGCCATAGTTCCGTCTCCCTCCGCTGGACCACATTAATTATGCGCTTAGGGCAAACAGAAAGGGGAGGACCAAGGTCCGCCCCCGAAACTGCAAGTCCGGTTTCCGTTACTTTCTGGCGGGGGCACCCTTCAGCACGCGGTCGAGCCATAGCCGGTGGTGATGCCGCGCCCAGGTTTCTGTCACCTCGCCGCGGATCACCGAGGTGAAGCCGCCCCGCACCACGGCTGTGCCCATGTAAACGTGGATGACAAAGGCGCCAAAAGTAACGAGAAAAGCGATGGGATGGAGAATCACGGATACGTACCGCAGGAACCTCAGACTCCAGGGTATATATTCGCTCCACCACAGCACCATACCCGTCAGCAGCAGCACAATCCCCGCCCAGAACATCGCCCAGAAGAAGTATTTTTGCCCGAGGTTGAAGCGGTCCACCGGCGCCCACTGATCAAAACTGCGGCGGGCTTCCACGGGCGCCAACCTTTCTGCTTCATTCCGCACGTAGGCTCCGATCGTCTTAGCCCAGCGGCGGTCTGCATCCGTGACCTTCATGTCCTGCCGCCAGATTTTGAACATGTAGAAAACTGTGGCTACGAACACCAGCCCAACCCACGGATGGGTGGCGCGGGCCAACGGCCCGCCCCCCAGGACGGCCGCTATCCACCACATGCTGGGCGTCCAGAGCGCAAGTCCGTTCACCAGCAGGTACATGTAGGAGAAACCCCCGATCCAGTGGGTTATCCGCTCGGGTAGCGTGTAACGAAGAACGCGTTTCTCTTCTTGCATCAGGCGCCTCCCTTGGCGGCTTCGCCGCTGTCCTCTCTGACGATCTTCGGTCCGAAGCGCAGGTAGTGAATGAACGTACCGATGACCCCGCCAATCATGGCCAGGCCGCCGATCCATTTCAGAGGACTCTTCCAGAACTGGACAGACAACGGGACGTTCGGGTCCGCCGGCAGCCCATAGGCCTCCGGGATTGTGCCAAATGCGAGCACCGACACCACGCTGGTGCCCCCGACTCCCTGCGGATCGTAGACCATCGCATCCTTGAAGCCGGCTGCTTTCAACTGGTTCACGCGTGAGTTGGCCTTCTGCAACATCTGCTCTTTGGTCCCGAACTGTAAACAGCTCGTCGGACAAGCCTTGATGCAGGCAGGCTCCAGTCCCACCGACACCCGGTCAACGCAAAGCGTGCACTTGTACACTTTTTTCGTGGTCTTGCTCAGCTTGGGGATGTTGAACGGGCAACCGGCCATGCAGTAGCCGCACCCGATACAGTTCTCCTGCTGGAAATCCACGATGCCGTTGTTGTATTGCACGATCGCGCCCGGCGCAGGACAGGCGGACAGGCATCCTGGATCAGCGCAGTGCATACACTGGTCTTTCCGCATCAGCCAGTGGAACGAACCACCTTCGGCCTCGTGCTCGCTGAAACGGATCAGGTTCCAGAAGTTGGGGGTCATCTCAGGCAGCGTCTGGTAAGACCCCAGCTGCACGGTTGTCTCGGGTGGGAGGTCGTTCCATTCCTGGCAGGCAACCTCGCACGCCTTACAACCGATGCAGGCGCTGGTATCGATCAGCTTGGCCACAACGGGCGCGCTTCGAATGCCCGGCGAGGGAGAGTTAGTCGCCGAAATGGCTTTGAGTTCAAGTGTCTTCGTCGCCATGGCGTCCTCCCTACACCTTCTCCAGCTTCACCAGGAAGCCTTTGTATTCCGGGGCAAACGAGTTGGGGTCGATGATGGTCGGTGTCATCAGATTGGCCAGAGTGCCGTTCTGCTCACCCCGGCCCAGGAAGCCCCAATGGATGGGAAATCCGATCTGGTACACGGTCTTGTCTGCAACCTTCAGCGGCTTGATACGCTTGGTGACCATGGCCTTGCCCTCGATACTGGCGCGGGCCGAGGTCACGCGCACTTTGTCGCCGTTTGCGATACCTTTCTCCTGTGCGAGCTCCACCGGGATCTCGACGAAAAACTCAGGCTGTAACTGGACGTTGTAGGCGTTGTTCTTGGTCCAATAGTGGAAATGCTCGGTCAGCCGGTACGTGGTGCAAACGATGGGGAACTCATCCGCCTTGCCGAGCTTGTCGTACTCGGTCTTGAACTGCTTGACCGCCGGGTTGCTGCTGGTCTTTGGGTGCAGCGCGTTGGCGACCGGTGACTCCATGGGCTCGTAGAACTCGGTCCACGGACCTTCGGCAAACTGCCCGGGAACAAACAGACGGGCCAGGCCCTCGGGCAGCATGATGAAGGGCCCAAGGCCAGCCTCAGGCGGGCTGTCCGGTTTGTAATCGGGAACGTCGCCCACCCACTTCTCGCCATTCCAGCGGATGGTCGGCCGTGACGGATCCCAGGGCTTGCCCTGCGCGTCGGCAGAACAGCGGTTGTACATCACGCGCCGGTTGGCCGGCCAGTTGAAACTCCACTCCGAGAAACGGAACATACCGCTGGGATCGGCGGTGCTGCGCCGCTGCATGAGGTTGCCGGCCTGGGTATAGCTGCCGATGTAGAGCCAGTTGCCGCTCAGCGTGGAACCATCGGCCCGGGAGTCAAGGAATTTCGCAAGCTGCTCGCCCGGCTTCAACACCACCGTCTTTGGGTCTTTCTCGTCCTTCACTTCCTCGATGGCCCAGCCGTTGATCTCCTTAGCCACTTCGTCTAGCGAAGGCTGGGCGGCATTGGTGTACCACCAGTTCAGGTTCAGAATCGGTTCCGGAGCCTTGCCGCCTTCCTTCTGGTACAGTTCGCGGACTTTCAGGAAAATGCGGGCAACGATCTCCTGGTCCCGCTTGGCGTCGCCGGGCGGATCCACCGCCTTGTACTTCCACTGCATCCAGCGGGCGGAGTTGACGAACGCACCATCCTTCTCCGCGAAGTTCGCAGCGGGCAGCAGGAAGACCTCGGTCTTCACGCCTTCCGGCTTTTCATTGTTGAGCTGCAGGATCTCACGCTTCCAGAATGCGGAGGTCTCGGTTTCGAAGTTCTCGGCCACGACCAGCCACTTCAGCTTGGAGAGCGCAGCTACCACTTTGCGACTGTGCGGTCCGCCGTTGACAGGATTCATTCCGAAGCTGATAAAGCCTTCCATCTTGCCGTTGTACATGTGGTCAAAGATGAACGCCCAGCTCCAGTTTTCGTATGTTCCGGGCGCGGCACCCTGGGGTAGCTTAGGATGCCACGCATAGCCGAAGTCGTTTTCCTTGGTGGCCGCCTTGCCGTAGTACGCCTTCAATTGACTGACCACGAACCGGTCGCTGTTCGACCAGAAATTCATGGAGTTGGGGCGAAGCGGTTTGGGCGACACCGCGGCGATGTAGTCCTTCAGCGCCGGCTGGTCGGCCTTCATGATCGCGATATAGCCCGGAATATTGTGGTAAGCCATACCGCAATCCGTACCGCCCTGAATGTTGGCGTGGCCGCGCAGCGCATTTAAGCCACCGCCGGCCATGCCGATGTTGCCGAGCAGTAACTGCAACATCGCGGCGGCGTGGATCAATTGCACCGAGAAGCTATGGTGAGTCCACCCCAGCGCATACATCATGGTTCCCACACGATCGGGCGGGTACGTGGACGTGACTACCTCGGCGGCTTTTTCGAACTGTTCCGGCGTGCAGCCGCAGATCTTCGCCACCATCTGCGGCGTGTAGCGCGAATAGAACTTCTTCATCTGCTGGAAGACGCAACGCGGATCCTGCATGGTCGGGTCCACCTTGGCGAACCCGTCCGCACCCATGTCGTAGTTCCAGGTGGTCTTGTCGTACTTCTTGTTGGCTTCATCCCAGCCGGAAAACACACCCACGTCGTCCTTGAACTCGAACTGCGGATGCACCAGGAAGGTAGCGTTCGTGAACAGCCGGACGTATTCCTCCTGGATGCGATTGCGACTGAGCGCGTAGTTGATCATGCCGGCAAGGAAGGCAATGTCGGTGCCGGCGCGGATCGGACAATAAACGTCAGCAACTGCCGAGGTACGGTTGAAACGGGGATCCACCGAAACCAGCTTGGCGTTGCGGTTGCGCTTCGCATTCATCACGAAGCGGAAGCCCACAGGATGGTTCTCGGCGGGATTGCCGCCCATCGCCAGGACGACGTCGGCGTTTTGAATGTCGGTCCAACCGTTGGTCATGGCCCCGCGACCGAAAGTGGCGGCCAAACTGGCCACCGTGGGGCCGTGTCATATTCGGGCCTGCTGCTCGATGGGGACGACTCCCATGCCGGCACGGAACGCCTTCACCAGGAGGTAGTTGACCTCATTGGTGTCGGTGCAGCCGCCGATCACCCCAACTGCGGTAAGGGCATTCAGGGTCCGTCCCTGGTCATCCTTGTCGCGCAGCTTGGCATCGCGGGTTTCCTTTACCAGATGGGCAATCCGATCAATGGCGAAGTCCCATGACTTCTCTTCCCAATGGTCACTGCCCGGCGCTCGGTATTGCACCTTGGTCAGGCGGCGGTCATTCACGATATCGTTTTTGAGCGTGACGCCTTTGGGGCACAGCGCGCCCTGATTGATGGGATGATCGGGATCGCCCTCGACGTGCACGACCGAAGGTTTGACGTTGCCCGATTTATCGCCTAGCGTGTGGATGATCACGCCGCAACTGACCGCGCAATAAGGGCAGATGGACTTGGTCTCCGTAGTGCGCGAGATCTTCAGCTCACGTACCTCCGCCAGCAACGGGGCGGCATCAAAACCGAAGACGCTGAGACCAACGCCGCCTAGCAGTCCGGACTTGACAAAAGTTCTTCGGGAAACTTCCATAACTCAGCCTCCCAGCAACATTTCGCCAGCAACTGAATAGATAAGAAAGCAGAATGACTGGAGGAACCAGGCACTCACTCCCCGGGGTGGGAGCGGGCCAGATACGCCGCAACCTGAGAGGTCCATCCTACCTCCGGCTTCTTGCGTTCTTGGGCTAGGGGTGCGCCCGAAAAGTGCCAAGAGCCTACACCTGCTCAATCCCGGAAGTCAATGCAGAAGCGGATTTCGGCGAGGCCCGCAAAGCCTAAAGGCCCATAAGGTTGAGTTCGATCTTCCCGTATCCGTGCTCGGTCGCCCACAGGTCAAGTGAAGCCGCGGCAATCTCGTCCACCAGGGGCACGGCGAGTCCGTTGATGGTAAGGTCCACACTCTTCAGATAGCGTTTGCAGGTGTCGCAGGCCTCAACGCGCACGTGCGGGAATTCGTCCGCCGAAAAGCGCGGCAGCTTAGCCGGATCCTCCTCCGCGCAGTTCGGGCACAGAATGCGGCGGAAATCCCACTCCGTCGCGCAAAGCGAGCAAACCAGGGAACGCTTGCCGCCTGCCCCCTCCGGACGAAGCACGGCCACTTGCGGCCTGCCGCCGCACACGGGACAGAGCGATCCCGTGTAGCCTGAGAATTGCATCTTGCTGTTGAAAGCCAGATACTCGGCGACCGGTTGCAGGCATGAGCGAGCAAAGAAGCGGTACGTCTCGTCGCTGTCAGGCGGCGAGTCCAGCAACGCACGCCATTGCTCGGCGCCCTGCTGACGCAGCTCGCGCGCGGCTTGCGCCAGTCCCGCCGGACCTTTTTTCTCCACCAGCTCCACGAGCGCCGGGAAGCCTTTCAACGCCGCCGGCCGGACGAGTTGCTCAGCCAGCGGACGCACGGGATCCGGAGGCAGATGCTCTGCGGCAACGGCATCGAAAACGTGTTTTTGGAAGGCCGCGATCTCGGCGTAAAAGTCCAGCACCTGCGCAGCGGAGGGATATTGAGCGGCCAGCTCTTGCGCGCGGCGGACACGCTTTTCCCAGTCAGGTCGGGACATGGTTGCGCGCATTATTCTTTGCTCGCCATCAGCGCGCAACTGCGGCGCCCTGTTGCGGTGCCCGCCGGCGGAAGACCGACGCAACCCCAGCCAGGCCGCGCCCCTTGAGGTGGGTGCGCGCCAGTGAGAGCAACAGCATCGCGACGAAAATCGCCGCCAGCCCCAGCGTCGCTCTGCCGATGCCCATCGCGCGCTTGGGCAGAATGGAAAACCGTCCGTAGACGAACTCGATGTGCACCCAATAAACCAGGAGTGAAGTCTGTCCCAGCTGGATCATAGGACTGAAGCGCCACATCGCGGCGCCCCACCGGCACCACGCGTAGATGCCCAACAAAATCACCAGCAGCAGCCCGACGCGAATCATGAAGAAGTTGGGGCTGGTGTGCCAGAAGTCATAAACGGCATAAATCTGCCGGGGGCGATGATCGGACCAGCGCGCAATCGCGATGATCGCGACCCCGGCGGCGCCCAGCAGCATGAACGCCCGGGCCTCGCGCTGCTTCACCCAGTTGCTCACCAGGAAGAAACCGGCCGCCAAGCCCGCAAAGGCAAATCCGGTCCAGGGAAAAATCGGGAACAGCCACGCCTGCGGCTGCTTGAACGTGTGCACCCCGTTGACGTACGACTCGATTGGCCAAGGCAGGCCGCGTAATCGCTCCGTCGTCCACAGAAGAGGCGTGACGAGCGAGATTGCGAGCGCGACGCCCGCAGCTACGAGCGCCGAACGTTTGCGGCCGCCGCGCGCGACCCAACACATGACGCCCATCAGCATCATGGAGAAGCCAATGGTGTTCAGGATGTCGACCCGCAGCAGGTCGGTCCACGGCGACCAGGGCAAACCAAGCAGGTACTCCTGCAGCCGGAACAGCAGGCCCAGTCCGAAGATTTCAGCGCCACGCAGGATGGTGGTGCGTGCTACCTGATTGGGATCCGAACCGCGCTGCCGCAGTTTGTCGGTGACTAGGGCGAAGGAGATTCCGGCCAGAAAAAGGAAAAGCGGCGCCGGAAGCGTTCCGCCTAACTGCGACCACATGAAGAACGTGCTCTTGCGCGCCGCTCCGCCCAGCCACGAGTCGTAGCAGTGGGTCTGGAACATCAGCAGGCAGGCCAGCCCGCGCATCCAGTCGATGTAGGCCAGACGCGGCTTGGCCGGCGCGGTCACTGCAGCTTCGCGTACTCCGCCTTGGCTTGCTTCAGGATGGGGACGTCAGGATCAGCGTCTTTCCAGACCGCGAAGAAATCCTGATATGAGGTGCGGGCTTTGGCGGCATCGCCCTGCAGGGCGTAGGCGCGCGCCAGGCCAAGCTGTGCCAGGGGAATATAGGGACCAATGCCCACGGCTCCCTTGTGGCCAATGACTTTCTGGAATTCAGCGCCTGCTTCTTTCGCTTGTTTGGTCTGCAGGTAGGCCAGGCCGCGCAGGTAGGCGGGAACTCCGGTCGCGACAAAGCCGAATTCATAGTCCACCGCGGGCTTCAATATCTCGACTGCCTTGGCGCCGTTGCCGTGCTGCAACTCGACGCGAGCGCGGACCTGGGGGATGTCGATCTTCTGCGCGTAGGCGTGGGCGGCGTCGAGCGCGTCGGCGATCTGGACGCTCACCTCGAGAAGGGTTTCGGAGTCGAGCGGCTTACCCGTGATGTGGTGCTTGAGAGTGTCGCCATCGAGAAACTGCATGGCGATAAAAGGCTGGCCATCGTACTGTCCGATTTCGTAGATAGTGCAGATGTTGGGGTGGTCGAGCGCCGAGGCGGATTGAGCCTCGCGGCGAAAGCGCTCCAAGGTCGCCTGATCTCGGGCCACCCCTTCGGGCAGAAACTTCAGAGCGACAAAACGATGGAGCGTCGTGTCCTCAGCCTTATAGACCACACCCATTCCCCCGCCGCCGAGCTTCTCGACGATGCGGTAATGCGAGATGGTCTGACCGATCATCAGTGGAATATGGATACGGGAAGGGTGATGGTATGGCCAGCGCGGAGGCCAAGTCAATCAGCGGGCAGGTGCGGGACGAGGGCGCTCCACAAAATCGAAAACCCCGCACAAGCCATGCGGGGTCCCAAAGTTCTCGAGCCCAGGCCGGGCACGGGGATGCTCAGTTCCAGAACGGATTATTCAGGCCCGTGGGCGGATGCTCGGTGCCTTTCTGTTGGTCCGCCGGTGGCACCAAGGTGAACTTCTCCGGATGTGCAGGCGCAGCTTTCGGCTGACACAGACACGGATGTTCCGTCGTGTATTCGGTATCGCAATAGGGGCAGATCATGGCGGCCGCCTCCATAAACCTACAGCTCTTCATTTAAGCGCCGGCTAGTGGACGGCTACCAACGCAAAATTCAGATGCCGTCAATCGGAAAAACACAGGCCAGGGGATGGCGCTCAGCCAGCGGCGTCCTCTTTACCTGCCGGGTGAACCGCGTTTTTCAACGCATTTTCACAATCCTGTAACGCTCACGTAACAACCGCGGGCTATGTTCGAAAGCGGAGCGGGGAGCCATGCACGGAACACTCATCTATCCACTGCCCGGGCGGCACCGGCTGGCAAGGTCGAAGGGTTCGCTGGGGGGCGTGCCTCGCATCCCCAAGCTTCCACCCGATCTCCGCAAGCGCATCGGGGTGTGGAAGCGCATCCTGCTGGCGGAACTTCTCCGTCGCATGCGGATGCGGTAAGGGGGGCCATGGCAGCCGATCCTTCTCCGATCATCGCCAAACGCGGCTCAGAGCACGACGAGATCATGGCTCTTACCCTGCAGGCCGTCGAACTGGCCAAGTCAGCGGTGACCCACGCCATTGACGGGCTGGCGCAGAAATCCTCGACGCCCTTCCTGGCGGTGAACAAGTGCGAGCAGGAACTGGATCGGATCGACCGCGAGGTGGACGAACGCGTAACCCACGCTGTGATCTGCGCCTCGCCGGCAGAGGCAGGCGGGCTGCTGGCGTGCATGAAGTTCATGATCGACCTGGAGCGGATCGGTGATCTGGTCTCCAGCTTCGGCGGCTGCGCCCAGGCCATCGGGTCGCGGATCGAAATGGATGACGTCAAAGACCTTATCCACATGGCCACGGTCCTGGA
>Ga0187782_10001363_pt1 | contig 17657 bp, 14 predicted proteins | sample 0715_SJ02_MP15_2_FD_132454 | JGI IMG/M metagenome (GOLD analysis project Ga0187782, IMG submission 132454) | Tropical peat soil microbial communities from peatlands in Department of Meta, Colombia - 0715_SJ02_MP15_20_MG | ecosystem: Environmental > Terrestrial > Soil > Wetlands > Peat | place...
GCGGCAGACATGATACTTGCCAGATCATCCAACGGAATGGTGGAAAAGACAAACTCACAGGAATAGCTTTCTCTCCTTCCCCTTGCATCTGCCGCATGGATTTCAAAGTGTCGGTCTTCCATCATGGTGATTTTTTCTATTTTCCTCCCCAGGAGCACCTTACCTCCTAGCCCCGCCACAGCCACGCCGTAGGCTTGAGCAATGCCTCCGAAGCCGTTAACCGGATAATAGAAGAACGCTCCGCTATCCTTTGCCTTATCCGTAAGGGTGGATAGAATCTTCTTGACCGCTTTGGCGAAGGTGTTTACCGCCACCCGCCGTCTGGCTGCTTCCGCCGCCAGTTTCTCCGGTGGAAGCCCCCACAGCTTTTCCGCGTAGGGGAAATAAAACCTTCGGCAAATTGTTTTCCCCAGACCTTCCGTCAGTACTGCCTTGAAAGTCTCAGCTGTTTTTTTTTCTTTCTGGAAGGGCTTCATTAAGGAATCTCTGAGCACACCGAGCATGAATCGGGGTGGAAGGTGCACGGCAGCATCCAATGGGCTCAGCGGGAACTTGACAAACCGCCCCAACAGTCTAATTCTGCCGTTTCGGGGACGTCTCAACAGGTCATTCCCTAGCATCCCCTTGATCTCATTATAGACTTCCGGAGATGCGGCCTGGTGCAGACGGTGACTGCCGTAATCGAAGCAAAGGCCATGGCTCTTGAAGCTGGCCGTAATGCCCCCCACTCTATCCTCTCTGTCCAAAACGATGATCTCAGATTGATTTCCGTACTTGCGCAAAAGCCCCAGGGCCAAGCTCAGACCTGCCGGTCCGGCCCCCAAAACGGCGATTCCTTTTCTCATGATGGCCCCATGAGGTTCATTTTCCCGTCCTGCTTAAGAGTCTGTTGCCTCTTCCTCGCTTTTTCCCCTTTCCCCTTCCACGGTATCTATCACGTAGCCGCGAAGCTTTCCCTGGGCCCTGCCCCCCAGCTTACGGATGATCCCGTCGGCCACCATGCCGATCAGCAGGATCTGCAGCCCTGCCAGGAGGAAAATCAACGAAGTGTTGGAGATGACCGCCCGCGAAAAGAGAGCAGCCGGGAACCACCCCTGTACTCTCTCCAACGCCACCACGATGTCTAGGACCCCTTTCCCGAGGCCGATGATCAGGCAGGCAAAGGCCATGGGGATAAAGACCTTCAAAGGATTGAAGAGCATGGACAGGCGGAGAACCATCGTCGTAAAACTAAAGAAATCCCGGGGAACGATTTTCGACTTTCCCGTCCGTTTGTGATACTCGATGGGAATGAAAGCCACATCGAACTCATCGCAGAGCATGGCCACCGTGATGGTGGTGGTAAAGGAAAACTTGTCAGGCAAGATGCCGAAATACTGAAGCGCTACTTCCCGGCGGAAGGCCCTCAAGCCAGAATTCAGATCAGGAATCGATTCGGCCGTTAGATAGCTGGCGAGGCGCGTCAAAAACCATTTGGCCGGCTTCCGTACGAGCGGGACATTGACATTCGCACCCGTACGTGCCCCAACCACCATATCGGCTTCCTTCATCTTCTCGATGATTTCCGGCAGATACCCGGCAGGATAGGTGCCATCGGCATCGATGATGGCAATGATTTCGTTTTTTGCAAGGCCGATGCCTGTCTTGAGGGCTGCCCCGTACCCCCGATTCTTGCGGTGCCGAATAACGGTTGCTCCCGCCTTCCTTGCCAGGTTACGGGTGTTGTCTCCGGACCCATCGTCCACCACGAGGATTTCATGGCGTATCCCGGCCTCTTCCAGCACGATACGCACGGTCCGGACGGTTTCATAAACGCTGGCTTCCTCATCATAGGCGGGGATAATGACCGATACTGGTTCGGAGTCCTTTAGCACGACCGCACCATCCATCCCTTGTGTTTTGTACGGAACAGAAACCCTCGCTCTGCGGTTCCCCCACCCGGCCTTAGAATCTGGGGCCCCTGGGCTCGGATAAATACGTCTTGTAGTTCCCTTTTTCAATGTACATCCCATACCACAGCATGTAGTTCAGTAGCCCCCAGAAGAACCTTCCGTGGTCCACCTTCATGGCCTGGTGCTCCCGCCACAGCGCAGACGTAGCTTCGGCGTTGAAAAGGCCGGTAGACTTGAGGCGGTTGGGCGCCAGCACGTCCTCCGCCATCTCCCGCAGTTCGTTCCGCAGCCAGGAGGAATAAGGCATTTCCAGCCCCACCTTCTTCTTGGTAACGATTTCGTGCGGCAGAAATTCCCGCATGGCAGTGCGCAGTAAGTACTTTTTCTTGTCCCAGGGCAGCTTGTACCCTACGGGGACTGAAGCAAGGAAGCTGACTAGTTCGTTGTCGGTAAAAGGCACCCTGGCCTCCAGGGAATTGGCCATGGTCATCCGGTCGTTCTTTATCATCAGATCGTCTGCGAAGTGATAGGTAAAATCAATATTGATCAGGCGGTTCAGCTCATCTTTGGCGCTGCAGCTCTCGAAAGTCCGGGTAAAGAACTCTACAGTGGACTGAAACCGGGTATTTACCCCTTTGGCCAGCACCGTCTTCTTTGCATCCTCCGTCAGCACAACCCGCCACGCGAAATGGGATTCGGGGGTACTAAACTCCGCCCCGGCGGCAAAGCGCTTGGCCTTGAAGTCAAAGCTCAGCTTCCTGTGGGAGACGGGCAGCAGGTTCACCATCCTGCGGACGACGCCCCGTCGGATAAAACCCGGAATCTTCCGGTACAGGTTTCTCGCCTTGAGGGCCAGATGGGTGTCGTAGCCTGCAAAGACCTCATCGCCACCTTCTCCCGAAAGCAGCACCGTCACATACTCCTTGGCGCATTCCGCCAGCAGGTAAGTGGGTATTGCCGAACCGTCGGCATAGGGTTCGTCGATGTAGGCCAGGTACTTGGGAAGCATATTTCTTACCTTTTCCGGCGTCACAAACACTTCGTGGTGGGTGGTGCCGATGTGGCTTGCTACGGTCCTGGCGTACCTCGACTCGTCAAAGCTTGCATCCTGGAACCCCAAGGAAAAGGTGTGGAAATCCGCATCTCCCCTTATTTTTGCCATCAAGGCTGTCAATGCGCTGGAATCAACTCCACCCGACAGCATCACCCCCACAGGCACGTCGGAAATCAGCTGTCTTCTTACCGACGCCTCCAGATACTGAAAAGAGCGCTCCACCGCTTCTCTTTTGGATAGTCTTTCATCAATATCGTACCGCGTATCGAAATAGCGGCTGATGGCAGGCTCTTTGGACGCAATGTCAATGGTCAGGACGTGCCCGGGAGACAGCTCATGAATGCCTTCGAAAGGTGTCAGAGTTCCGGGCACGTAATTGAGGGACAGGTAATGATACAGGGCTTCCACATTCGGCTGCGCATCGAAGTCAGGCACCTCCAGCAAAGCCTTAATCTCGGAAGCGAACCAAAGGGCACCTCCCGCGGGGAGGTAAAAAAGAGGCTTGATGCCGTATGGGTCCCGGACGAGGTACAACCTTTGGGCGTCATCGTCCCAGAGGGCAAATGCAAACATGCCGTTTAGCTGCTTCACCATATCAATTCCCAGATCTTCATAAAGGTGCAGCAGGGTCTCGGTGTCGGTTCTTGACCGGAAGGCGTGTTTTTCCGTCAGGTCATGGGACTCATTCAGTTCCTGAAAATTGTACACCTCGCCGTTGTAGGCAATCCAGATCTTGCCTGTTTCATTGGACATGGGCTGCTTGCCGGCGTCGCTGCAGTCAATGATGCTCAACCGCTGGTGGGCAAGGCCGCAGAACCCTTCCCAGTGCACTCCGAAGGAATCGGGTCCCCGGTGCCTCAAGACCTGGCAGGCCTTGACAAGAACATCGTTCTCGCAAAACCGCGAACCCCCCTTTAGTTCGAGCACACCCACGAAACCGCACATATGTTTCTCCCTCACTTAAGGCCTAGTTCTTGTTACCCACCGCCCGACATGGAACCAGACCGTGACCCGGTCTGTCTTGCCTCACGAAAATAGTACGAATTTTCGTACCAGAAAATTGTAGAGATAGACGAGGATCGTCGAGACAGCTTTGGAAAGTAGATAAAACAGAAGGACGACCTCGGTAAAGAACCAGATGAAGACCTCGTTCAGCACGAGCCCCCCCACACCGATCAAGGCGAAAACGACAAACTCGGACAGCCAGTTGCTCATCCTCCGACGGTTGAAAACCCACGCGATGCTCAAGGCATAGTTGACCGCCAGGCCGACAAGAAAGGCGATTGCTGCCGAAACCAGATAGTAGACGTGACAGTAACTCGTGAGAAAGTAAAGACAGGAGAAATCGAACGCAAAGGCGCATCCTCCTGCGACCGTATATCTCAAGAACTGGACAGTCGTGTTGTTTGTTCCATTCGTAAATAGCACTCTAAAGACAGTTTCTTGGGAGGGGCGCATGAGTCTCAATAAGGGCTACTTTCGCTAGATACGTGGCCCCATCATACCACAGCAAAGATAAATAGGCCAAGGGGGTAATTGGACAATGCTGCAACGTTACCGTGGGCCAATGGTCCGGGGCGGGAACAGTCGAGCGAGAGAGTCGAGGTCGATTGAGTCTCTTGTGGGCGGAGTCGAACAAGGGGGAAATACGCGGCATCGGGCCGGAAGCCCGCCAATGCTTAGAAATTATATGGTGGAGCTGAAGGGGATCGAACCCTCGGCCTCATGACTGCCAGTCATGCGCTCTCCCAGCTGAGCTACAGCCCCCCACGTTTTTCTTCCCATTCGGATCAGGGTTCCGGATACCTTCCTTGGCCGCCCTATTTTCGGAAAAAAAATAGCATATTCGAGAAGCTTCTTCAATACCAATACCCTCCGTCGCCGTCTCTCTCGTCCCCGAGGTCAAAGGGTGGATCAGCGGCGCCCCCATGCCCTGGGAAAGGAGGATGCCCGACCAGGTCGGCTTAAGTATGGTATGGCCGATGGCTGCGCCATCGAAGAGGCTTCATGTATGAAGCCCGATGAAGGAAAGGTGCTGAAAGGCAGGGTGGAGCTAGAAAGCCCTGCCTTTCAACAAAGGGGAGGGAAAAAACGGGGAAAGAGAAAAAGAGCGGGTTGGTTTCCCACGTTAGGTGGCCTCTGTCGAAGGGACTCTGTCGCTCCGGGCAACCAGCGACCTCAGGCGCTCGACCCGGTTCATCCAGCCCTTCGCATATTTTCCGAATCTTTCCGGTCTCCGCGAGGCAAGACGCATGTAACGCTGCGCGCGAAGGTTGAGATAAGTCTCCGTATCTCCCCCCGAGGCCTTCAACATTCTCCTGGCCGCGGCGGGGCTATTGATGTACGTGTCGAAATGGACTATGGCAAGGTCGCGCGGGAGCTTCCCGGCTCCCGATTCCTTCCACATCTTCTCGTATATCGCTTCTGCGTCGGCTTGGGTCAGATTCCTGATGCTTCCCTCGTACCCGTACCCGCGGGCCGTGGCCCTGAGGACGCCGTATTTCGACGACTCCTTGCCGCCGTCTCGGGCCACGTATCGGCTCCCCTCCTGCTTCATCACGAATCGGATGACCTCCTTCATGGGGCTGTCTTCGATTGCCGGCTCCCTCGGACTGAAATCCGCCAAGTAGGGCGGCAGCGTCTTCGGACCGAGCAAGGAAGATAGAGGCGATTTGGTGCCCTCCATTTCCGCCATGGTGCGGGCGAGAACATCGAGGAAGTCCGACCCCTGCCCGCCTAAGGCCGATGTGCCGCTGCCGGAGCGGTCGGATTCGAAGGAGGGAAACGGGAGGGGCGGTATGGGATATATCATGTTGCTCCCTTTCGGCACTGAGTATGTGGTGATAGGCCGTCATGCAACGCCCGTGCCAGCCTATGGCTCCTCTCCTTTCGTTGAGCAAAATTCCCGTTGATGGACGAAAAAGAAGCGGCTAGGCCCTTCATAGGCGCCCCTCGTCCGTCCCAGGGGACCTCCCGTCGCCATGGCCATGACGGAAGGATGTCACGAAATCGTCAAGCCCTATCCCACAAGCTTCATCCGAATGCACGAAAGCTGCCAGCGGGCGCCTGTTCCCACATTTCGTCCGGCCAACCCTTGACTTTGCCCATTTATTGACTATACTTATACTCTCCGGAGGTGATGAAATGGGCATCGGGCTTATCGGGAAGAAGCTTGGCATGACGCAGGTATTCGGGGAGAATGGCGCAATAATCCCCGTCACAGTAGTAAAGACGGGGCCCTGCCTGGTCGTGCAGAAAAAAACGGTTGAATCGGACGGATACGCTGCCGTGCAGCTCGGGTTCGAGGAGATCACCAAGGCTTCCCGGGTAAACAAGCCTTTGGCAGGCCATTTCAAGAAGGCAAACGTACCTCCCATGGCGAGGCTCAAGGAGTTCCGGCTGAGCCCGGAAGAGCTGGACCAGTATGAGGCTGGGAGCGAGGTTTCCCCAGACCTTTTCCAGCCGGGAGATTTTGTCGACGTCACCGGCGTCTCGATCGGAAAGGGCTACGCGGGGGTCATCAAGAGACACGGCTTCTCCGGAGCGCCCGGAGGGCACGGTACCCATGAATTCTTCCGGCACGGCGGCTCCATAGGTCAGAACACGACCCCGGGAAGAACACTCAAGGGGAAGAGGATGGCGGGCCAGATGGGCAACAAGAAGGTCACTGTCCAGAGCCTTAAGGTGATTGAGGTGCGGGGGGACACGAACATCGTCATAATCGAGGGCGCTCTCCCCGGTCCGAGGAACGGGTATCTCATCATCAGGAAGGCAGTGAAGAAACAGTAGTCATACCCGTGCGTAAACAGCTTGGACTCGTCATCCCCCATATCAAGCGGTATAGGGGATTTCTTTTTCAAGGCATCCTCGCCCTCGTCGCAGCAGCCCTTTTTTCCGCGGCCATCCCTTTCCTCATCAAGCTAGCCGTAGACAGCCTGCTCGCCGGCGCAGGCAGCCGGGTCGTGCGCATCGTGGCTCTCACGGGCCTGTTCGCCCTCGCCCAGGCAGCTCTGAAGTTCGTGGCGCGCACCCGCATCCTCAACAGCGGGAGGGAAATAGAATTCGCGTTGAGGAGGGATTTTTTCGCCCACCTCGCCTCTCTTCCCTACGCCTTTTTCAGGGAGCACTACCGCGGCGACCTCATCGCGAGGATGATGGCGGACATCGGGAACATCCGCATGATGGTCTCCATGGTTACCCTCCACTTTTCGAGCACCATAACGACAACTCTCCTCAGCCTCATTGTGATGTTCAAGCTGAGCCCGGTCATCACCCTCCTCTCCATCGCCCCCTTGTGCTTCCTCTTCCTCGTCATCCGTCGCTTCATGGGCAGGCTCCATCGGGTGTTCGCGGATATCCAGACCGTAAACGGGAACCTTTCGAAAGGCACCAACGAAGTCCTGTCGGGTATCAGGGTCATAAAGAACTATCTCCTTCGGGAAGAGGAGCGGAAGAGGTTCGAAGCGCTCAGCATTGACTACATGAAGAAAAACCTCGCCGCCACCAGGCTCTGGGGGCTCTTCTTGCCCCTCATAGGCTTTCTCGGCGGCCTGGGCACCCTCTTTGTGATGTGGGTGGGAGGGTACTTCCTCATAAGGCACCGCATCACCCTCGGAGACTTCATCGCCCTCAACACGTACTACATGATGCTCATGGCGCCGGTGGCGGGCCTCGGATGGATATTCAACCTATACCAGAGGGGTGTGGCATCGGTGCGGAGGGTCGAGGAGATATACGAGAGCGGGCCTGAGAGGGTCGACGGCGTTGACCCCGGGCCTCTGGAGGGCAGGGTCACGTTCGACCGTGTCACGGTGACAAAGGACGGCCGTCCCATAGTGAGCAACGTTGCCTTCACGGTGAACCCGGGCGAGAAGCTCCTCATCCTGGGGCCCACCGGGGCAGGGAAAACGACCCTTCTCAACATCATGCTCGGCCTTGAACAGGACTATGCCGGCTCTGTCCTCATCGACGGCATGGATATCCGGGGCCTCTCCCTATCCGCACTCAGGAAAGCAATCGCCCTGGTGCCACAGGACCCCTTTCTCTATTCGACGTCCGTTAGGGAGAACGTCTTTTCCCCTTCTGACATCGACCGTTTGATCCATGCCGTTCAGATGACCGATGAGATAGGCAGATTCGAAAAGGGCCTGGAGACAATCGTGGGCGAGCGTGGGGTGACCCTGTCGGGCGGGCAGAAACAGAGGCTCACCCTTGCCCGCGCCCTGTCGAGGAAGCCCCGCGTGCTCCTCCTCGACGATCCTTTCACCCATGTGGACGGCTATACCCAGCAGGCGATCTGGGAGAAGATGGGGACGCTCTCGGAGGCCATGACAATCATCATCGTGTCGTCCAAGCCCCTGCCCCTGCCTGACCTCGACAGGGTCGTGGTCCTCTCCGACGGCTCGGTGGCGGATCAGGGCGCGCCCGATGAGGTGCTCCTCCGGAACTCCTACATGAAGCTCTTCTACGAGGTGCGGGAATAATGGGCTTTGCGAAGGGCCTGGTAGCTGACTTCCTTTACAAGTATGTGGCCCGCTACAAGCGCATGGCCTTCCTCTCCCTCGGCCTCATGCTCGTTGTCGCCGCGTCGAGGATGGCTCCGGCCTACATTCTCAAAGTAGCCATTGACAGGTTCATAAGCCGGGGCGACTTCTACGGCCTCTCCATGGCGGCACTGCTCTACCTTGCCTTCATCTGCCTCGAATATGCCGGCATCTATCTTCAGATATACGTGTCCCAGTTCTTCGGCCAGAGCGTCATCCGCGACATGAGGCTGGAGACTTTCAGCCACCTCCTCGGCCTGCCGGTCCCTTACTTCGACAGGACGCCCCACGGGAAGAACCTTCAATACGTGACGAACGACATGGAGAACATCAACGAGTTCATTACCTCCGGCATCGTCACGACTGCCGGCGACGTCATCACGATAGCGGGCATTGTCGCAATCATGCTCTATTTGAGCATGCCTCTCACTTTTGTCGTCATCCTCTTTTTCCTGATGCTCTTTCCCCTCATTGACTTCTTCCGCAAGCGCTTCCGCCAGGCATACGAGAAGTCGAGGGAGAGCGTGGCTGAGATGAACGCTTTTCTGGGTGAGAGCCTCTCCGGCATGTACGTATCCAAGGCATTTCATCGGATAGATACGGAGACAGCCGCGTTCAGGGAACGGAACACGGCATACATGCTCGCCTACAAAAAAGTCATCCTTTACCTGTCCCTCTACTTCCCCTTCGTCGACTCCATCGGAATCCTTTCTATTCTGGCCATCCTCTGGTCGAGCCGTCCCATGCTGTCGATGGGCGCCGTGACCTTCGGCACCATCGCAGCCTTCATAGAATACTCGCACAAGCTCTACAACCCCATTCGGGACCTCAGCGAAAAGTACAACCTGTACCAGAACGCGCGATCGAGTCTCGAGAAGCTCCATAGGCTCCACCAGATGGCAGGTGAAGGGCATGAGGGCTCGATCGCGCACGTGGCTGGGGATATCGAGCTCAAGGACGTCTGGCTCTCCTACGACCGCAATGAAACGCACGCGCTGAAAGGCGTATCACTCAGGATAAGGGAAGGAGAAAGGATAGGCATCGTGGGTCTCACGGGATCGGGCAAGACCTCTCTCATCAACCTCCTTCTCGGCTTCTACCAGCCCACGAAAGGGGAGGTCTACCTGGGCGGCCGCCCCTTGACCGACTATTCCCTCGAGGGGATAAGGAAAGCCTTTGGCATCGTCTCCCAGGACGTGTTCATCTTCCCCCGCACCATAAGGGAGAATCTTTTCGCCGGGGAGAAGGCGGTCGACCCCGCTGTGGATCGCCTCACGCAAGGGTTCCTGCAAGAGGGCGGCGTGCAGAGGATGGTTGCCGAAGACGGCCTCAACCTTTCGGAGGGAGAGAAGCAGCTCATCGCCATAGGCAGGGTTATCACGTACCGCCCCAGGTACGTGATCCTCGACGAGGCGACGAGCAGGATCGACCGCTACCTCGAGGAGAAAGTGAGGCAGATCATGGCAGAGGAATTCCCCTCTGCCACGTGGCTCGTCATAGCGCACAGGATCTCGACCATGGCGGAGATGGACCGGATCATCGTCATCCACGACGGTGAGCTCGTCGAAGAGGGGAGCCACGAGCAGCTCTTACAGAAGGGCGGGATCTACCGGAATCTGTACGACATCTATCAGCGGGGAGGAAGGCCGTAACGGCTGCGAAAGCGATCATGATCTGGCAGCGGCCTCTTCCTCACCGGTCGTAAGCCGTGCTAAACTATGCACGCCTTGCGTCTGCCAAGGGAGAAAGGAAGACAAGGCAACCCTTCGCGGCCCTTACAGGCTGCTCGATTGAGCATCGATTGGAGGAAGGAGTGACCCGTACGTGAGTCCCCTGTGGCCCTTCAGGTGGATCGGCCGAATGTCCGAAAAGGACAAGTACGCGATCACTACTTGGGCGTTCAGCTACTTCATGAAGAGCAGCCTCACCGTCTCCGACGCGGTGGAAGAGGCGGTGCGGAAGGTGACGCCCGAAAGAATCGACAAGGACGGTTCTTTGAGAGTATCGAAGGGGGATCTGCTGGAGCTGCAGCTGCGGGTAAAGAATATGCTGTGAGGTCTTCTTAAGCCGGCGCTTGACGGGAACGGCCCGCGGGGAAACGATCTTGGCCATTTTGCCCTTGCCTTCCCGTTCAGCCTTTCTTCGAAGCTCAACAAACTAGTGGCGGGAAGCCTTAAGTGACTGGTAAGATAAGGGACGAAGAAGAGAAAGCCATGAAGATAACAAGTCTGGACAAAGAGAAAAAGGTTGAGATGCGCATGGAGGGGGCAAAGGGCACGTATAAGCAGATCCCGGTGTCGAAGGCCGACGGTACCCCTTCCTTTGCCTTCCGAGTCTTCACTATCGAGCCGGGAGGCCACACGCCCTATCACCGCCATGCCTTCGAGCACATCAACTACGTGATCGAAGGCAGCGGGGTGGTCGTGTCGGAGGGCGGCGAGGAACGCCCCGTTGCAGCCGGCGATTTTGTGCTCGTCCTCCCGAACGAGGTACACCAGTATCGGAACAAGGCCAGCGACCGCCCCTTTCTCATCATTTGCGCGGTGCCCAAAGAGTATGAGTAGGCTTTCGTCCCGACCGAATGTTTCCGGAGAGCACGGACCCGCGTGCACGGGATAACGTACCGCAGGAGATGCGGATGAACAAGAGGGGATCAGGTATACTCCTCCATATCACGTCGCTGCCGTCGCCATACGGCATCGGTGATCTCGGCCCCGGGGCTTACGCATTCGCCGACTTTCTCGCGCAGAACCGGCAGAGCTACTGGCAGGTTCTGCCTCTCAGCCCCACAGCCGAGGCCTACGGGAATTCTCCCTACAGCAGCGTTTCGACATTCGCAGGCAACACGCTTCTCATAAGCCCCGATCTCCTCTTCCGGGACAACCTGGTGCCCGCAGATGCAATTGACTCTAGGCCTGCTTTTCCCGAGGGGCGCTGCGACTACGCCAGGGCGATCCCTTACAAGGAGAGGCTGCTGACTCTGGCGTATGAGAGATGCCTCACCTCCGCCAAGAACCGGGACCGGTTCGTCCATTTCTGCGAGGATCACGCATCATGGCTCGACACGTATGCCCTTTTCGTCGCCGTGAAGAAGCGCATGGGCGGAAGGTTGTGGAGCGAGTGGCCGTGGGAGCTGAAGGATCGCGCCGGCGACGAGATGGAGAGGATCGGAACCGAGTGCGCTGCGGATATAGAAAAGGAGAAGTTCGGCCAGTTCCTCTTCTTCAGCCAATGGTACGCCCTCAAGGAATACTGCAACGCCCGGGGCGTGCAGCTCATGGGCGACATGCCCATTTATGTGAGCTACGACAGCGCCGATGTCTGGGCCAACGCGCATATCTTCAAGCTGGACGGGCAGAAGCAGCCGCTCGCGTTGTCAGGGGTGCCGCCCGATTACTTCAGCGCCACAGGGCAGCTATGGGGCAACCCCGTTTACAATTGGGAAGCCCTTAGAGCCACGGGGTATGCCTGGTGGATCAACAGGCTGCGCCACATCCTGAGCCTCCATGACGTGGTGAGGATCGATCATTTCCGGGGTCTCGTCGCTTTTTGGGAGGTGCCTGCCCATGAGAGGAATGCCGTCAACGGCCAATGGGTACGGGTACCGTTCGACGATTTCTTCCACACCCTCTTCAAACGCTTCTTCAGCCTCCCCATCGTCGCGGAAGACCTGGGCCTTATCACGCCTGACGTCCGGGAGGTGATCAAGCGCTTTGGCTTCCCGGGCATGAAGGTCCTCCTCTTTGCCTTCGGGGAAGAGAATCCTATGCATATCTACCTGCCCCATACCTATGAGCGGAATTTCGTTGTCTACACGGGAACGCACGATAACAACACGGCCCGGGGCTGGTTCGATGGGGAGGCCCGGCCGGAGGACAGAGAAAGGCTTTTTCGCTACATAGGAAGGAGGGTTCATCCGGAGGAAGTGCACTGGGAGCTCGTGAGGCTTGCCATGATGTCGATTGCTGACATCGCAATCGTGCCGATGCAGGACGTCCTCGGCCTCGGTCAGGAGGCCCAGATGAATCGCCCTTCGGTGGCGAGGGGGAATTGGGAGTGGAGGCTCCTTCCGTCTCAACTCACTGAGGATATCGGTCTTCGGCTCCGGTCCCTCACGGAGACATACGGGCGTGCATAGCACTCGAGGTACGGCAAAGGGCCCCATCCGGCAGACAGGCTCGAGGGGCAAGGCTGTAGGCCAGACAGAATTGAGGGCCAAGTCAATAAATGACCCTGCTGCGAGCAGAGATGGTACCCAAGACACGGAAGCGCAAGCGAGCCTTGAGGGGGAGGCTCCATGTGGCTATGCCATTGGAGGGGGCGCTGAACCCCAATAATTGCCAGCGGAGCGAAGCGGAAAAAAAGTTCTCCCTGCAGGGAAGCTGCAGGGAGACCACAAGTTGACGAGGGGGGAAGACATGACAACGACAAGGTTTTTGGGGACATCGACGTGGGCCTGCACAGTGCTGCTCCTTTGTCTGTACGGTTGGACAGGGGCCCTTATTCCCCATCCTGCGCTCGCAGACGACGCGATGGATGCCCGCCATCTCATGGAGCGGGCCCAGATGACCCTGGAGACGTTCTCTAAGGCGCCTGAAATGGACGCCTTCCGGTCGCTCGTCAAAAACGCGAGAGGCGTGTTTGTTGCGCCCCAGGTACTGAAGGGGGCATTCGTCGTTGGCGTGGCTGGCGGAAGCGGTGTGCTCGTCTCCCGGGACAGGCTGAAGGAGCAGTGGGCAGGCCCGGTCTTCTATACGATTGGGGCGGTAAGTCTGGGTTTTCAGATAGGCGGCGATGCCTCCGAAGTGGTGCTCCTCGCCATGACCGACCGGGGCGTTAACGCGCTTATGAAGACGAGCGCAAAGCTTGGTGCCGATGTCGGGGTGGCAGTTGGGCCGGTGGGCATGGAGGCAGCGGCATCAACGGAAAATCTGAGCGCCGATATCGTCAGCTTTTCCCGCTCGAAAGGGCTATATGGTGGTCTGTCTCTGGACGGTGCTCTCGTGAAGACCAGGGATGACTGGAACGATGCCTACTACGGCAAGATGGTGACTCCCGCTGATGTTCTTCTCACAAGAAGCGTCACCAATCCTCAATCGGAAGGGCTCCTCGAAATGGTCGCGAGGATAGCCGGAACCCCTTAAAGCGCGCGCCCGTTCTCGGCAAGCCATGGCTTAAGGAAGACCCGCCAAGACACCCGCAACCGATGCAAACTTAGCGGGAGGGCCGGTTTACATCGTCACTCTTGCTTTCGATACGCTTGTTATCCGTCCCCTCGTCCGGCTGATCGCTCATTGCCTTCTTGAAGCCGCGCACCGCCTTCCCCAGAGAGCCCCCTACCTCGGAAAGTTTGCCCGGCCCAAAAATAATAAGGGCGATCACCAGAATAATAATAAGGTGAGTGGGCTGAAAAAGACCCTCGAACATAGGCCTCCTCCTTTTTCAAGACTTCCCATACATGTTAAACCCCTTGCGAGGCAATGTCAACTGCCCCGTCGAGGCAGGTGTACAGGGGCCTCGCAGCGTCGTTGCGCCGTACGGGGTATGGTATTACATTTAATACTCATAGAGGAAAACATCGAGGAGGTTCCCATGGGATTGCAGAAACAGGGGTATGACCATGAGGCAACATCCGTTGCAGAGGCAACAGGATACGGTATGGACACGATCCTGGCAGAGCTGATTCCCAGGGCGCTCCTCCTCGGACAACAGATCGTCCAGGTCGCGGGGGCCTGTCCGACCATGGTGGTGGAGATCATGATGGATTCGCCGGTGCTCGCCGATCCGTGCCTGGACAGCAGGGACAGGGCCATGATCGTTATCCTGAGCGGCTCGGTGGTGGCCCGGGGCCTCCTGACGGAGATCGTAGCGAACAAGGGACGGGACATCCTACGCGCTGGACTTTCCATTCACGGCTTCGACTATAGGAACGGACAGGGGCTGGATAGGGTCTTCGGCGTACCTAAGACGGAGATCGCCATGCTTGACGAGTATGTGAGCCGGAGGATCTTCATCGGGATGGAAGCGGTTTCTCGACTGGTCGAGAACGTGGAGAAAGCCCTCGATGATGCTCTCTTGAGCCCGTTTCACAAGGCATTCGTAGAAGCGGTTGTCTCCCGCCGCATGACCGGCTTTACGGCAAGCCAGATCAACCCCATGGGGCTCATAGCGGGACCAGTCGCCGAATGCGGCCTTGCAGCGGGATAGGATCGCCGTCTGTACGGCATATACTCTTGACCATTTTTGTCTCCCTATATGTCATACGGTACATAGGAGCCCCCGAAAGATTCTCTTCTCTCCATCGTGTTTATGTGGTCTTCACGCGTAATCAATGGTACAATCCGTAGCAGGCTGAGCGGCCTAACAATCGACAAGGCGCTTTTTATGAGGCGGGCACTGGTAAAGGTTCGGCCGCAGCATTAATGCTCACAAACATCTTCAGCAGGGAGGGACCCATGAAAGGCGGGTACGCGGGGAAATTACTTTTTGTGGACTTAACGAAGGGGACTCTGGAGGAGAAGACACTTTCAGAGGAAATGGCCAAAGACTTTGTGGGTGGGTACGGGATCGGGGCGAGGATCCTCTACGACATGATGAAACCGGGTGTTGACCCCTTAAGCCCCGACAACATTCTGGGGTTCATCTCTGGGCCGCTCAACGGGAGCGGTGCCTTTTTCGGCGGCCGGTACACGGTCGTCTGCAAGTCCCCGGTTACGGGCGAATGGAATGATGCGAACTCCGGCGGGTTCTTCGGCCCGGAGCTGAAAAGGGCGGGCTATGACGGCGTCTTTGTGTCTGGCGCTGCGACCAAGCCGGTCTACCTGTTCATCAAGGATGGGAAGGCCGAGATGAGGGATGCCAAGGCCATTTGGGGGAAGGACTGCACGGATGCGCTGCAGGCCCTCGTTGAAGAGACAGGCGAAAAGGACATGCGCGCGGCCCTTATCGGCCCTGCAGGGGAGAAGCAGTCCCCCATGGCTTGCGTGATAAACGACAGACACCGGGCTGCAGGCCGCGGCGGCTGCGGCGCGGTTATGGGCTCTAAGAACCTCAAAGCAGTTGCCGTGAGAGGCACAGGGAAAATACCCGTGGCCAATCCGGAACAGGTCAAGAAGATCAATAGCACGGTGCTGGAATGGATGAAGAATGGACCCACGGCTGAGCAGGTGAAGCTCTGGGGCAGCTATGGTACGGGTGGAACGACCACGGGCGGGGGCCTCTCAGGGGATTCCCCGATAAAGAATTGGGGCGGCGCTGGCTCCGTGGACATGGGAGAGGAGCAACTGACCAAGCTCGGCACTTTCACCTTTGACGCCAAGTATAACGTGAGGAAGTACGCGTGCGCCCAATGCCCCCTTGCCTGCGGGGCCAACTATAGGGTGGAAGACGGCAAATGGCCGGTGGGAGACACGGACCGTCCCGAGTATGAGACCCTGGCGGCCTTCGGCACCATGGCCCTCAATGACGACATCGAGTCCATCATAAAGTGCAACGACCTTTGCAACCGGTACGGGTTGGACACCATATCAGTCGGTTGCACTGTCTCGTGGGCAGTAGAATGCTACGAGAACGGCGTATTCACGAAGGCCGACACAGGGGGCATCGAGCTCAGGTGGGGTAATAGCGCGGCCATCGTGGCCCTCACCCAAGCCATCGCAGACCAGACAGGCTTCGGCAAGGTCCTGGCCATGGGTTCTGAGAAGGCAGCGCAAGTATTGGGGAAGGGGTCCCAATACTTGCAGACGGTGAAGGGGATCGAGCTGCCCATGCACGACCCGCGGTTCTCCCCCTGGTTCTCGAGGACCTACCAGTATGATCCCACCCCGGCCCGCCACGTGAAAGGCGGGCTCGGCATACCCGATTTCGGACAGCCCAAGGAAGTGAGATACAACTACGATGCCAGGGGAGAGGTAGACATGGCCATCACGTGCATCACCGAGGTTCTCAACTGCGCCGGCACGTGCTATTTCGCTGGATTCTCCATGCCTCAGGAAGCCCTGCCTGGTTTTATCGAAGCCGTGACCGGCTCGGCAATCGATCTGGTCCGAACGGGTCAGCGCATCATGAACATGAGACATGTGTTCAATCTGCGGGAAGGACAGAGGCGCTCGGACAATAAGATCCCCGTGAGATGCGTCGGCAAGCCCCCTCTCGCGGAGGGCCCGCTAAAAGGGATCACCGTTGATCACGAGAAGCTGGCCGACAATTTCTTCGGGGCCATGGATTGGGACAAGTCCACTCTCTTCCCGTCGAAGGACTCTCTGGAGGCCTTAGGCTTAAGCGACGTGGTGAGGGACCTCTACCGATAGGGGCCCCTATGATCTTTCTTGAAGACCACCAGAGCCCGGTCCGCACCCATTCCGTATCTGGCGAGGATCGACAGCCTTCCTGTCGAGAGCAGCTCTTTTTCCCGCTGGCCTTTCTCGTCCCTTATGACGACAATGGCGTTATCCCCTTTGTCCAGGGCCTCTTCCAGGGCGGCTAGGGAATCTATTTCCTTCAGGAAACGCCCCGTATAGAAGGGCACTGCACCCCTCAGGGTCTCGTCGGGTTGGTAGCCGTATATGATCGTCGATGCAGGCCCTGCCGCCTTGATCGCATCGCAGAAGGGGACGAAGGTCTTGTATCGGTCAATGAGGGGCGTCGCAGCAATCAAGCAGAGGAGGAGAAGGGAGAAGAGGGAAGCGCCTGAGTATGCCCAGAACCGCCCCCCGTCCCTCCCATACTTTCCAAGGGCCGCGAGGGAGAGGACGCACGAGGCTATCGAGAAGAAGACGATCCAGCAGAGCTCTTTCGCCAATAGGTGAAACCCGAACTTCTTTGACCCGTAGAAAGCCAGAGGTATGACAACGAGACTGACCGCAAGAATGACGAGGCCGAAGAGAAGGGAGAAAGCCCCTTCGAACCACCTGAGATGCTTCCGCGCCAGGGTCCCCTCTATGTATGAGGCGGTCAGAAGCGCGATGGGCGCGAAGATGGGCATGAGATAGAGCACCCTCTTCGTGGACGCAACGCTCAGAAGGACAAACCCTGAGATGAACCAGCTTTTCGCAAAGAGCATGCCCTTTCTCTGCCTGCCCTCTTTCTGCCCCTCTCTTCGAAAGCTCCAATAGAGCACGGGCGCCACCAGTATGCTCCACGGCAGAAACCCCCCGGGGAACTGGGTCA